>Ga0209647_1002086_pt1 | contig 16391 bp, 15 predicted proteins | sample GraSoi_2013_60cm_FD_185827 | JGI IMG/M metagenome (GOLD analysis project Ga0209647, IMG submission 185827) | Grasslands soil microbial communities from the Angelo Coastal Reserve, California, USA - Sample 9_17_2013_60cm (SPAdes) (version 2) | ecosystem: Environmental > Terrestrial > Soil >...
CGCCGGGCGCGCCGTCGTGAACGGCGTGCACGACATGGGCGGCATGGACGGTTTTGGCAAGGTCGAGCCCGAGCCGAACGAGCCGATGTTTCACACAAAATGGGAATCGCGTGTATTGGCGATGGTGCGCGCGATGGGCGCCGCCGGCGCCTTCAACATCGATGCCTCACGCTTCTACCGGGAGACCTTGCCACCCCACGTCTATCTCTCTAGTTCCTATTACAAGAAATGGCTGCTGGGTCTCGAAGACCTGCTGGTCGACAAGGGGTTCATTGCGGCGAGCGAAATCGCCGCCGGCCACGCGATCGAACCGGCAAAACCATTGAAGCACGGCAAGTTCAGCCGCGATGATGTCGAGCGCTTCATGGTGCGCGGCAAATTCGGCCGCGCGGCGCCCTCGCCCGCCAAATTCAAGCCGGGCGATCGGGTGCGTGCGAAAAATATTCATCCCGCGACCCACACGCGGCTGCCGCGCTATGTGCGCGGCCATGTCGGCGTGGTCGAACGCGATCACGGTTGCCATGTGTTTCCGGACACAGCGGCGACGGATTCCGGCGAGAACCCGCAATGGCTCTATACCGTCGTATTCGACGGGGCCGAATTATGGGGCCCGGACGCCGACCCGACGGTCAAGATTTCCATCGACGCGTTCGAGCCCTATCTGGAGGCGGTCTGATGGACGCCGCTGCCGCGGTTGCGGCGCGTAGCGTGCCGGGCGTTCCCCGCGATGACGACGGCCCGGTGTTTCGCGAACCCTGGGAAGCGCAGGCCTTTGCCATGGCGCTGGTGCTGCATGAGCGTGGATTGTTCACGTGGAGCGAATGGGCCGCGACACTTGCCGGCGAAATTGCACGCGCGCAGGCAGGCGGTGATCCCGACACCGGCGAGACTTATTACCGGCACTGGCTGGCGACGCTGGAGCGACTGGTCGCCGCCAAAGGGGTCGCGTCCTCCGATACGCTACATCGTTATCGCGATGCCTGGGACCACGCCGCCGACCGCACCCCACACGGCTCACCGATCGAACTAAGACCTGATGATTTTGGCTAAGCCCCGAATAGCTTGCGCATGCGCTCTTCGTCGATGATGAGGGTATTGGTCGCCGGCTGTCGGCCCAGGGTTTGGACCTGCAAATCGAGATAAGTTGACCAGAGCTCACAGACACTGGCTTTGAATTGGATCAGCAAAAAACTACACTGCGCCTTGCTACGCGGCCATTCTGGGAGAGATGCGACATGAACATCATCCGCCACACTGTTCTGCGACTACTGGCAATCAGCGCGGTCGCAATCGCAATTCCGCAACCGGCCTCCGCGATGGGACCGACCAGCGCCGCGATGAAGAACCAAAATGTGCGGGCGGCAAATGACAGCACCGTCACGACCGGCCCTGTCACAAAATGCATCGCCTCCGAGGGAACGTGCCCGAGGCCGCACCACCGCGCAAAACACTAGCGGCTAGGCTGTATTGTCAGCATATTCGCGCCAGCCCTTCGCCCGCAGCACGCAGGCCGGGCATTCGCCGCAGCCAAAACCCCAATCATGCCGCGCGCCGCGCTCGCCGAGATAGCAGGTGTGGGAATGTTCGCAGATCAGGTCGACCAGCCCTGCCCCGCCGAGTTCGTGTGCGAGCTTCCACGTGCCGGCCTTGGTTAACCACATCAGCGGCGTGTGCAATTCGAACTCCGCGGCCATGCCGAGATTGAGTGCGATCTGCAACGCCTTGATGGTTTGGTCGCGGCAATCGGGATAGCCTGAATAGTCGGTCTCGCACATGCCGCCGATGATATGGCGGATGCCGCGCCGGTAGGCCAAGGCGGCCGCAAATGTCAGAAACACCAAATTGCGGCCGGGCACGAAGGTGTTGGGCAGGCCGTCGGCGCCCATCGCGATCGCGACATCACGCGTCAGTGCGGTGTCGGAGATTTCGGACAGGGTCGGAATTTCAAGCGTGTGGCTCTCGCCGAGTTTTGCAGACCAATCCGGGCGCAACGATTTCATTCCGTCCAGCAGCCTGGCGCGGCATCCAAGTTCGATGGCGTGACGCTGGCGATAGTCAAAGCCGAGCATCTCGACGCGCGCAAAACGTTCGAGCGCCCAGGCGAGGCAGGTCGCGGAATCCTGGCCGCCGGAGAACAACACCAGCGCGTTAGTGGAATTAAATTGGTCACGAAATTGGTCGCTCATGGCCTGCCCTTAGCATTCTCGGCCGATAAGGCCAAACGGTGGAAAGAGCCGCCTGTTCCGCTCGTTTCGCTGGGATAGGCGCGCGTCTTGCGGCATACAGACGTGAGTTATCCTGCCTTCGGTGCTTCATGACCCCTTCCCGCGATATTTCACGTCTGCTCGAGATCATGGCGATGCTGCGAACGCCCGGCAGCGGCTGCCCGTGGGACCTTGAGCAGAATTTTGCGACCATTGCGCCCTACACCATCGAGGAAGCCTATGAAGTCGCTGAAGCCATCGCGCGCGGCGACCTGCACGATTTGCAGGATGAGCTCGGCGATCTCCTGCTGCAGGTGGTGTTTCATGCCCGGATGGCGGAGGAACAGAACGCGTTTGCGTTCGGCGATGTGGTCGAGGCGATCACGCGAAAAATGATCCGACGGCATCCGCATGTGTTCGCCGACAAGAATGGACAATTGACGCCGTCGGACGTCAAAGGCGCGTGGGAGCGCATCAAAGCCGAAGAGGAGGCCGAACGCGCGGCGCGGCGGCCCGCCGAAGAGGCGACGCATAAATCGCTGCTGTCAAGCGTGAAGGCCGGACAGCCGGCATTGGCCCAGGCGATGGAGTTACAGTGCAAGGCATCCAGCATCGGCTTCGACTGGAACGACCCCCACGCCGTGCTGCATAAAATCCGCGAGGAGGCCGACGAGATCGAGGCCGCACTCGATCGCGGCGACAAGCAAGAACTCCGCGAGGAAACCGGCGATCTGTTGTTTGCACTGGTCAACCTGGCGCGCCATGTCGGCGCCGATCCCGAAATGGCGTTGCGCGGCACCAATGCAAAGTTCAAGCGCCGCTTTGGCCATATCGAACGCGCATTGCAGTCGCAGGGACGTTCATTGGAAGGCGCGTCGCTCGCCGAGATGGATGCGCTGTGGAACGAAGCGAAGAGCAAGGAATAAGGTTTACGTCGTCCCTGCGAAAGCAGGGACGACGATAAAATTCCAATCGCAGGGACGACGACTAAACCGCGTGCGGTATCGCATCAAAACGGTTGACCACGATATCGCGCTTGGTCTCGTCGACCCGCACCGTCATGACGAACCGCCCGTCGTGAAGCTGCTTAATGAGCACTTCGGAATTGCGATGCAGCCAGCTGATGCCGGCGCCGTCGGAGGCTTCGATCGATAAATCCAGCGTCATCCGGGTTGCCGCCAGCCGCTCCTCGATCGCGGCGAGCAGCGCCTCGACCCCCTCCCCGGTTTCGGCGGAGACCAGGAAACACGGGCGCTCCGGCGGACGGCGGGCGGCGATATTCTGCAGGTTCTCACACGCTTCAGGATCGAAGCGATCGATCTTGTTCCAGACTTCGAGGATGCGCTGCCCGGCATCCGGATCGATGCCGAGTTGGCGCAAAACGCTATCGACGTCGCTTTGCTGCGCCTCGGTGTCCTCGTGCGAGATGTCGCGGACGTGGAGAATGATTTCGGCCTCCAGCACCTCCTCGAGCGTCGCCCGAAACGCCGCCACCAGCTGCGTCGGCAGGTTCGAGATGAAGCCGACGGTGTCTGAGAGCATCGCCTTGCCGCCATGCGGCAGGCTTAGCGCGCGCAAAGTCGGATCGAGGGTTGCGAACAGCATGTCGGCGGCCTGCACGTCGGCGCGGGTCAGGCGGTTGAACAGCGTCGACTTGCCGGCGTTGGTGTAGCCGACCAGCGCCACCACCCGATAAGGCACCCGCTGCCGCCCCGCCCGATGCAGCCGCCGCGTCGCCTGAACCTTTTTGAGCTCATTTTCGAGGCGCGCGATGCGATCCCCGATCAGGCGGCGGTCCGCCTCGATTTGCGTTTCGCCGGGGCCGCCCATGAACCCGAAACCGCCGCGCTGGCGCTCCAGATGGGTCCACGACCGCACCAGGCGCGAGCGCTGATAATTCAAATGCGCAAGCTCGACCTGCAGCGCGCCCTCTTTGGTCTTGGCGCGGCGCCCAAAAATTTCCAGGATCAGGCCGGTGCGATCGAGCACCTTGGTGTTCCAGGCCTTCTCGAGATTGCGCTGCTGGATCGGCGACAACGCGCAATCCATCACCACCAGTTCGATGTCGTTTCCGGTGACCAGACCGACGATCTCCTCGACCTTGCCCTTTCCGAGATAGGTCGCCGGCCGGATCTGGCTGACCGGAGCGATCAGCGCGTCCGCGACGGTCAGGTCGATGGCCCCGGCCAGGCCCACGGCTTCCTCGAGCCGCGCATCGGTATCGCGGATAGCATTATTGCGGATGGCATGACTATCCGTTTGCGCCTCGGGGTCACCGCGGCGCATTCGCAGATAGGGGCCGATGACGATCACCCGCCCGGTCTCTCTACTCCCTGCCGACCGCGGACGGTCAGCACCCCCTTCCAGATGTCGGGGTTCCAATCAGATCACTCTCAAGCCGGAGCATCCTCGCCGCCTTCGAACAGCTGGATCGGAGCGCCCGGCATGATGGTCGAGATCGCATGCTTGTAGACAAGCTGCGAATGACCGTCGCGCCGGAGCAGCAGGCAGAAATTGTCGAACCAGGTGACAATGCCCTGCAGCTTCACCCCATTGACCAGAAAGATCGTCAGTGGCGTTTTGGTTTTGCGAACGTGATTAAGGAAGGTGTCTTGTAGATTCTGTGCGCGGTCTGCCGCCATTGTTTTTGTCCCGCTTTTGTTTCTTTTTATTGAACCGATTGCAGCTCTCTTGCGGAGCGTCACCCGGTTGCCGCGCATCCCCTGAGATCCCCCTCTGGGCGGTGCGGCAGCACGATTAGAGGGCAGGCGCGGTTTTTAGGCAAGCCAGTTCGCACGGCACCTGCATCAAACGACAGCGCAATTCCCCGTAAAAGCCCGGAAAGAGATGAAATTTCTCAAGCAATTGCATGAAACCGAACCCATGAAATGAAACCCTGGGGTGCGACACTTAGCCAACGCCGAGCGCCTTGAGCTTCCGATGCAGCGCCGAGCGCTCCATACCGACGAATTCCGCCGTGCGCGAGATATTTCCGGAAAAGCGGCTGATCTGCGCAATCAGGTAGTCGCGCTCGAACACCTCCCGCGCCTCGCGAAGCGGCAAGCCCATGATGTGCTCGCCATTATTGCTGGTCGGCATCGCCGGTACCATCGAGCCTACGTCCTGCGGCAGCATATCGGCTGTTATGATGACCTCCGGGCCGCCGCTCGCCAGAATCATGACGCGCTCGACATTGTTGCGAAGCTGGCGGACGTTTCCGGGCCAGACATGCGACTGCAAGACCGCCATCGCATCCTGGCCGATCTGGCGCTTCGGCAAGCCGGTCGCAGCCGAGATCTGGTCCATGAAATAGTCGATCAATTCCGGAATGTCCTCGCGGCGCTCCGATAGCGGCGGTACGCGGATCGGAACCACCGACAGCCGATGGTAGAGATCCTCGCGGAACCGCCCTTGCGCGATCTCCTCCTCCAGATTGCGCGCGGTCGAGGAGACGATGCGGACGTCGACATTGACCTTATTGGTGCCGCCGGATCGCTGGAACGTCTGATCGACCAGCACGCGCAGGATCTTGTTCTGGGTTTCACGCGGCATGTCGCCGACTTCGTCGATAAAGAGCGTGCCGCTATGGGCCTCTTCCAGCGCACCCGGCTTGCGTTGATGCTCGCCATTGGACTGCTCGACGCCGAACAGCTCGATTTCCATGCGCTCTGGCGTGATCGCCGCGGCGTTGATGACGACGAACGGTCCTTCGGCGCGGCTCGAGGCGTTATGCAGCGTGCGCGCCGCAAGTTCCTTACCCGAACCGGACGGCCCGACGATCAGGATACGGCTGTTGGCCTTGGCGGCCCGGTCGATGGTCTGGCGCAGCTGATTCATGCAGGCGGAACGCCCGGTCAGGATGCTGGCGGCCGGCGCAAGCTGCTTGAGTTCCTTGACTTCGCGCTTCAGCCGTGAGGTCTCCAGCGCCCGCGTCGCCACCAGGATCAGCCGGTCGGACTTGAAGGGCTTTTCGATGAAATCGTAAGCGCCACGCTTGATGGCGGCGACCGCGGTTTCGATATTGCCGTGTCCGGAGATCATCACGACCGGCAGATCGGCATGGTCGCGCTTGACCTGCTCCAGCAATTGCAGACCGTCGAGCTTGGAGCCCTGCAGCCAGATGTCAAGAAACACCAAATGCGGGCGGCGGTTGGAAATTTCCGCCAGCGCCGAATCGCTGTCGCGCGCAGTCCGGGTCGTAAAACCCTCGTCGTCAAGAATGCCTGCAACCAGATCACGAATATCTGCTTCGTCATCGACAATGAGAATGTCATTAGCCATGGGTCGCGCCTGTCTTGTCAGCTGCCTGTTGCGGCTTTGATTTTTGTTTCATTGTTGGTCACATCAGCCGGCTCGGCGGTTTCGGATGCCGGCGGTTTTGTTTCGGGGGCTGGCTCCTTCACTTCGGGCTTCGGGGCATGGCCCGATATGGCGAAGCGCAATCGCATCCAGGCCCCCCGCGCGCCGGGACGGATGTCCGTGGCATCGTTAAGTTCGATCCGGCCGCCATGGTCCTCGAGAACGCGGCCGACAATGGCGAGCCCGAGGCCGGTGCCCTTTTCACGCGTCGTGACGTAGGGTTCGAGCAGACGCGCCCGCGCAACCTTCGGCAGGCCGATACCGTTATCGATGACGTCAATCACAATGTCATCGTTCTCGCGCGCGGCGATGACATCAATGCGACCCTTGCCCAATTTGTCCGGCGGAACGGCTTCGATGGCTTCCGTCGCGTTCTTGATGATGTTGGTCAGCGCCTGCGAAATCAGCCGGCGGTCGAAATGGGCCCGCATCGGCTCTTCCTTGATATCGACGTCGATATCGATGTCGGGGTGGCCGACCCGCATCAGGAATACCGCCTGGCGCACGGTGTCGGCGACGTCCTCGCCCTCGATCACGGGCTTGGGCATCCGCGCGAAGCGGGAGAATTCATCGACCATCCGCCTGATGTCGTCGACCTGCCGCACGATGGTATCAGTGCACTGCTCGAACACCGCCTTGTCCTCGGTGATCACCTTGCCGAACTTGCGGCGGATGCGCTCGGCCGAAAGCTGGATCGGCGTCAGCGGATTTTTGATTTCATGGGCGATGCGGCGGGCGACGTCGGCCCATGCCGAGGTGCGCTGGGCCGAAACGAGCTCGGTGATATCGTCAAGCGTGATGATGTAGCTGTCGCGCGACTGGCTGGTCTGTTCGGCACTGACGCGAACCGAAAGGTTGCGCTCGCGGCCGTCGCGGGTAATCGTGATCTGGCCCTGCACCAGCCGTTGTGCGCCTTCCCGCGCCGTTTTCATCATGTCGTCGAGCTCGGGCCAGGGTCTCCGATTCCGCGTGCCCGATCAGCTTTTCGGCCGAGCGATTGAGGATGCCGACGCTCCCCGAGGCATCGACGCCGATAATGCCGGCGCTCGCCGAGGACAATACTGCCTCGATGAACCGGCGACGGCTGTCGATGAGGTCGCTGGCGCTGACGAGCTCGTCGCGCTGGGTGCGTAACTCCTGCGTCATCTTGTTGAAGGTCTCGCCGAGCTGGGCGAGATCGCCCTTCGAGCCGTGCACCGGCACCTGCACATGCAGATCGCCGGTCGAAACGATACTGGCGGCGCTCATCAGCCGCCTTATCGGAGCGACCAGCCAATTGGCGAAGTTCAGCCCGATCAGCACGGACGCCATCAGGATCGTCAGCGCAATCACCGCAAACATCAGCGCAAAATTGACCTGGATGCCGAGTCGGCGCGATTCGATCTCCGCATATTCGGCCACCGAGGCCTGGGTTTCGTTGACCTGCGCGACCACGCGGGGATCGAGCAGACGCACCACGTAGAGAAAGGTGTCGTTGAACGCCCGCAGCCGGATCACGGCCGCGACGTAGTTGGTTTCGGGAAGCACCGCGATCTGCGGTTCGTTCTCCTCGACGTTCTTCAGGAAGTCCGGATCCGGCGCCGTGAACGCCAGTTGAATCCCGGTTTGCGCGGTCTCCAGAATATTGCGGTCCTTGTCGATCAGCATCGCGCCCGGCAGGTTGCGCGAGGTGGCGCTCGCCGTCAGCAGGTCACGGAACGTGCCGCGGTCCTGGTCGAACAGCGGCCGGGCATGGGAGATATCGTTGGCCATTTCCAGAATGTCGCCGCGAATAAGCTGGGCGTGTTCCTGCAAATAGGCGTGGGCAATAATCAGTGAATTCTGGATCACCTCGCGGGTCGGACCCGAGAACAGCCGATCGAGGCCGCGATCGATGGTGACATTGGCGATGATCGCCACCAGCACGGCCGGCAACACCGCGATCACGGAAAACAGGCTGACGATCTGGATGTGCAACCGCGCCGCCGCCCGGCCCCGGCGCCGTGCCAGCATCACCTGCCAGACTTCGCGGACGATGATGGCGATCAGGACCAGAATGGTGGCGCCATTGATCATCAGGAAGGAAAGGACGACGGCCCTGGTCGGTTCGATCGGGGTCAGGCCTGTCAGCACCACGAAGGTCAGGAACGTCGAGAGCAGCGCCAGGCCGACCGCAAACGGCGCCAGCCACCTCCACAGGGACGAGCCCTTGGATTCAGCAAACGACGGATCAAACGATGCGGCCGTGGTCTCTGCGCTGGTCATTCCGGCAAGGGGTGAGATGATGGCCTTCCGCCCGCCGGATCAATGTCGGCGACGGACTGATGCATTCATATCACATTGTTGCCAAATTGCGACAAATCCGCGGCGTGGCTTGCCATCAAAATTTTCGTTCCACAGCGGCTTACTGCCTGCCGGAGTGCGCGTCGTGTTCCGGTTCCGAACGCCGCTAATTGCCGCTCCGGTAGACCTGGATGTCCAGGTCCCGAATCTTCTTGCGCAGCGTGTTGCGGTTGAGCCCGAGCAGGTCGGCCGCGCGGATTTGATTGCCTCTCGTCGCCGCCAGGGCTGCCGTGAGCAGCGGCACCTCGATTTCCTTGAGGATCCGGTGATAGAGCCCGGGCGGCGGCACGCCGTTGGGGAAACCCGAAAAGTGCGACGACAAATAGGCTTCGACCGCGCCGGCGAGATTGTCGACGCCGTGGTGCGCATTGCCGCCTGACGTCACAGCGGGCGGCGCCAATTCGCCGTCGATCACCGAGGCCGTGATCACGTCCTGCGGATACAGAGCCGCGAGCCGGCGCGCGAGGTTTTCAAGTTCGCGGACATTGCCCGGCCAGCGATGCTGCTTCAGGCGCTCCAGCGCCAGCGCATCGAGCTTCTTCGGCGGCAGCCCGTCCTTCTCCGCGAGCGCGAAGAAATGCCGGATCAGGTCGGGCAGATCCTCGATCCGTTCGCGCAACGGAGGAAGCCGCAGCGGCACGACGTTGAGGCGAAAGAACAGGTCCTCGCGGAACAGGCCCTGCTGAATCAGAATGCGCAGATCCTTGTTGCTGGCGGCAACGATGCGCACGTCGGTCTTGATCGGGGTGCGGCCGCCGACGGTGGTGTATTCGCCCTGCTGCAGCACCCGCAACAGACGAGTCTGCGCCTCCATCGGCATGTCGCCGATTTCGTCGAGAAACAGCGTGCCGCCCTCGGCCTGCTCGAACCGGCCGGAGGCGCGGGTGTTGGCGCCGGTGAAGGCGCCGCGTTCATGGCCGAACAATTCGGATTCGATGAGATCGCGCGGGATTGCCGCCATGTTAACGGCAACAAACGGGCCGTTGCGGCGCTTGCCATAATCGTGCAGCGCGCGCGCCACCAATTCCTTGCCGGTGCCGGATTCGCCCGAGATCATCACGGTGAGGTCGGTCTGCATCAGCCGCGCCAGCACCCGGTAGATCTCCTGCATCGCCGGCGACCGGCCGACCAGCGGGATCGAGTCGAACTCGGACTCGTCGACCTGGTTCGCCACCCGCTCCTTCGGCTCCGCCAGCGCCCGGCCGACGATCGCGATCAGCTCCTTCAGGTCGAACGGCTTTGGCAGATATTCATAGGCGCCGCGTTCGGATGCGCGGATCGCGGTCATGAAGGTGTTCTGCGCACTCATCACGATAACCGGGAGATTGGGCCGCATCTTCTTGATCCGCGGCAACAGGTCGAATGCGTTCTCGTCCGGCATCACGACGTCGGTGATAACGAGATCGCCCTCGCCCTGGCTCACCCAGCGCCACAACGTCGCCGCGTTCCCCGTCAGTCGCACCTCATATCCGGCGCGCGAGAGAGCCTGGTTCAAAACCGTGCGGATCGCCGTGTCGTCGTCAGCGACGAGTATGCTACCTGCGGGCATCGTCATGATTCCTCATCTTGTGTTCTGTGAGGCATGCAACGGCGTCCCCGAAACGTCATCGCGATGGCTTTGATCTAGTTGTTTGGCGGTGTTGAACATCGGCAGCAGCACGCGGAAAATGGTCTTCCGGGGCTGGGATTCGCATTCGATGATGCCGCCGTGATCGCCGACGATCTTCGCCACCAGCGCCAGACCCAAACCGCTTCCCGTAGGTTTCGTGGTGACAAAGGGATCGAACAGATTGGGCAACAGATCCTCGGGCACCCCGGGGCCGTTGTCCTTGACGCAGAATTCGAGCGGCAGCGACACCCGCGATTTCTTGCCCGGCACCGAGAGACGGACGCCGGGACGGAACGCGGTGGTGAGCTGGATCTCCGCGTCGCTGCCGAGATCGACCACGGCCTCGGCAGCATTCTTCACCAGGTTCAGAAACACCTGAATCAACTGGTCCTGATTGGCGAGCACCGGCGGCAGCGACGGATCATATTCCTCGACAAAGCGGATATTGCGGGCGAAGCCCGACTGCGCCAATCGCTTGACGTGATCGAGCACCGAATGAATGTTGACCGGGCCGCGCGCCACCGGCCGGTCGTCGCCGAACACTTCCATGCGGTCGACCAGCGTGACGATGCGGTCGGCTTCGTCGCAGATCAGTCGCGTCAGCATGCGGTCTTCCGAGGAAGCCGCCTGCTCCAGAAGCTGCGCCGCGCCGCGGATGCCGGACAGCGGGTTCTTGATTTCATGCGCCAGCATCGCGGCCAGCGCGATCACCGAGCGCGCGGCACTGCGATGGGTCAGTTGCCGGTCCATCTTGTCGGCGATGGTGCGCTCCTGCAGCATCACCACGATATGACCGGGCCGTTCGGTGAGCGGGGCCACATGCAGATCGACCTGGCGATCGCCGCCGATCCGCGGCGTGCCGAGATCAACCTTGTATTCGTTGACCGGCGAGCCGCTACTGCGCACCTGATCGATCAGCGCCAGCAAGGGACTGCCGAACGGCACCAGCTCTTTGAGCGACTGCCGTTGCAGAAATTGCGTGGAAATCTCGAAGAAGGATTCCGCAGCCATGTTGGCATCGACGATCCTGCCGTCGGGCGCTACCAGGAGCACCGGGTTCGGCAGCGCGTTGAGGATGGCGTCACCGTCTGACGGCACCGGTCGGCGATTTTCTGCGGCCGAGTTCATGCGGCGGCGCTCCATGCAAAATCGTCGAATGCATCCTGAAGAAATCGGTGAACTTTATGCGGATCCTCCGATGTCAGGATCCGCTCGCGCCAGGTCTTGAGCGTGTGTGCCGGCGTGCGGCTATATCGCGCCGCGATTTCCAGCGCCCAGCCGAGATGCTTGCGTGCATGGCGAAGGCCGATGCGCAGTCCATACAGCGTGCAAACGTCGTCATAGAGCGCACGGACGTGGCTGAGCTGCTGCGCCAGCGATGGCGGGGCCTCGGCGATACCGGTCTCCAGGCGGCGTCCGATCTGACCGGGCAGCCATGGCTGACCCTGCGCGCCACGGCCGATCATGACCGCGTCGGCTCCGGACATTGCAAGCGCGGACACTGCCTTCTCGAACGAGGTGATATCGCCGTTGACGACCAGCGGAATAGCGATCGCATCCCTGACCGCGCGCACCGCGCCCCAATCGGCCTCGCCCTTGTAGAACTGGCAGCGGGTGCGGCCGTGCACGGAAATCATCTGCACGCCGGCCTGCTCGGCGCGGCGTGCCAATTCTGGCGCGTTCCGCGAGCGATCGTCCCAGCCGAGCCGCATCTTCAGCGTCACCGGTACCGTCACGGCCGATATCGTCGCGTCGATCAATTTCTCGGCATGATCGACATCGCGCACATGCCGTGCTGGACAACCCATATTGATATCGATGATATCGGCACCGGCGGCTTCGGCGACCCGCGCGCCCTCCGCCATCCAGCGGGCCTCGCAGCCGGCCAGTTGAACGACATGCGGACCGATGCCGGTTGCCTCGCAGCGCAATTGCGACATGGCGCGGCCATGGACAAGATCGTCGCTCGCGGTCATCTCGGAGACCACAAGGCCGACGCCGAGTCCGGCCGCCAGCCGTCGAAAGGGTGCATCGGTGACGCCCGACATGGGCGCCAGAAGAACCCGGTTGGCGAGCGTAATATTGCCTATTTTCAACGGCTTAGACCGTGATATTGCCGAGCCGGTCACGGGATTCTCATGTTTCTGGCAGGCGCCTCATCGCGGCTGCCGGTACCCATTTTGAGCACAAATCTTGTGCAGTCAAGCTTCATGCCTACACTTTAGACAAGTCTGACAATTCTGCAAGTGCACTGCAGCAAAATATGCCATTCCCAAAGCAATTGGGAATCATTCCGTTTTGCGGCCACAGCATGGTAAGGGCTGTGCGCCAGCGGACCACTGCTGCCCCTATCAACCCCGATTCGCCCGTAATTGCGTCAAATGCCGACATCACCACGGACTGCAGCCATCCTTGTCGCGGCCGGACGCGGACTGCGCGCGGGCTCGGGCGGACCGAAGCAATATCGCGTCATCGGGGGCCAGACCGTCATTTTCCGGGCGATGGAACCGTTCTGCTGTCATCCACAGGTTTTTGCGGTGCAGCCGGTTTTGAATCCGGACGACACCGCGGTCTTCAATGAGGCCGTCAGCGCGTTGCGCTACCAGCCGCCGGCCCATGGCGGAGCCACCCGCCAGGCCTCGGTGCATGCCGGACTCGAGGCGCTTGCGAGCGTGAAGCCGGATGTGGTTCTGATCCACGATGCGGCGCGGCCGTTCGTCTCGGCAGCGCTGATCTCGCGCGCGATCGAAGCTGCGTTGCGCACGGGAGCTGCCATTCCCGCGATGCCGATCGCCGATACCGTCAAACAGGTCAGCGAAAGCGGCGACGTCGAGGCGACGCCGGAGCGCGCGCGTTTGAGAATCGCGCAAACGCCGCAGGCGTTCCGGTATGATGTGATCCTCGACGCCCATCGCCGCGCCGCGCGCGAGGGCCGCCGCGATTTCACCGACGACGCGGCGATCGCCGAATGGGCGGGATTGACGGTAGCGACGTTCGAAGGCGATGCTGCGAACATGAAACTCACGACCTCGGAAGATTTTGTCCGCGAGGAAGCCCGCCTCGCAAGCTTGCTCGGCGATATCAGGACCGGGACCGGTTACGACGTGCACGCCTTCGGCGACGGCGATCATCTGATGATCTGCGGCGTTCGCGTGCCGCACACACGCGGCTTTCTCGCCCATTCCGACGGCGATGTCGGCCTGCATGCGCTGGTCGACGCCATCCTCGGCGCGCTGGCCGACGGCGATATCGGCTCGCACTTTCCGCCGAGCGACCCGCAATGGAAGGGGGCCGCCTCCGACCGCTTCCTGAAATACGCCATCGACCGCGTCACCGCGCGCGACGGCCGCATCGCCAATCTCGAAGTGACGCTGATTTGCGAGCGCCCGAAAATCGGACCATTGCGCGACATTATGCGTGCACGCATTGCCGAGATCACGGGGCTGAATATCTCGCGGGTCGCGGTGAAAGCGACCACCAGCGAACGGCTCGGTTTTACCGGCCGCGAGGAAGGCATCGCAGCGACGGCGTGCGTAACTGTCCGTCTCCCATTTGGTGATAAAGGGTGGAGCGACTGAAATGAGCGGCAGCGACGCCCGCGCCCTCTCCCGCTCGCTGCTCGATCTGTGCCGGATGCGCAAATTGACCATCGCGACCGCGGAATCCTGCACCGGCGGCCTGGTCGCCGGCGCGCTCACGGATATTCCTGGTTCCTCCGACGTCATCGACCGCGGCTTTGTCACTTATTCCAACGAGGCCAAGCGCGCGATGCTCGGCGTCAAGACAACGACGCTTGCGACCTTCGGTGCGGTCAGCAAGGAGACCGCGACCGCGATGGCGATCGGAGCGCTGGAACGCGCTGACGTCGATCTCGCCGTCGCCATTACCGGCATCGCAGGCCCGGGCGGCGCGACGCCGGGCAAGCCGGTCGGCCTCGTGCATTTTGCCGTGGCCGCCCGCGACGGCAGGATCGTGCACCGCGAATGCCGTTTTGGCGCGATCGGCCGCAGCGCGGTGCGGCTGCGCTCGGTGGTCGAGGCGCTCAGGATGCTGATGGAATTGGCACGCGGACCGCAGGCGCTGGCAAAACCGCGCCTTGAGGCCGCCGCCCGGCTCCGTCCCCGCGTCGCGCGCTCGCCGCGGCGCAACGGCGTCAAACGGCGGCGGCCGCCGCGGGCGTAACGTACGAAACGCGAACCTCTAGGCCGCCTTGCCATAAATCGCATCCGCGCGCTTTTCGAACGCCGCTGCGAAGCGCTGGAATGCGGCGTCGAACATCGTTCCCATCAGCATCGCCAGCATCCGGCTGCGAAATTCATAAGAAATGAAAAATCCGACATCGCACGCATCGTCCGCCTTCGGCTCGAACGACCAGCGGTTCTCGAGGTTGGAAAACGGCCCGCGCAAATATTCGACCAGGATTTTCAAATTGGGACGGTCGAGCGTCACCCGGCTAGTAAAAGCTTCCCGTATCAATTTGAACGACACCGTCATGTCGCAGACCACGATCTCGGTGCCGTCTGGCCTTTGCGTGCGCTGGCGTATTTTCAGCGTGCTGCACAGCGGCACGAATTCAGGATAGCGCTCGACATCGGCCACCAGGTCGAACATCTCTGATGCGCTATGCTGAACCCGGCGCTTATTGGAAAACTGCGGCATCAGTGAACGCTCGCCTGGATGGCCGTTGACCGAACATCCGTCAAATAGCGCTTCGCCTGTACCCGGCTCGTGAAGCAGATAAAGGCCTGATCCGGCCGCAATCCCTCGAAGTATTTTAATAGCTTCGGCCGCTGCCGCGCACGATAGGTCCAGACATACCGGAAAAATTCGGCGTCGATCTTTTCCGGGCAGCCAGGCGCCATTTCCGGCCGCACCTGACCATAGCTCGTCGCGATCCTCGCCAGGATTCCAACCATGCAGGTTCTTCGCGGCAGATCGAACCAGAAAACGCCGTCGGCAACCCTGCGGCGGATTTCGCCGCCGTGTGAGATATAGTTGCCGTCCATGATCCAGCGCGGCTGGCAAGCGACGTCGGTGACGCGCTCTTCGAATTCGGCCGGGTCTGACGGTATCCAACCGGGTCTCCAGTAGAGCGCATCTAGCGACACCATCGGAATCCCAGTCATAGTAGAAAGCCGTCGCGCAAACGTCGACTTGCCGGACCCGGACGATCCCATCACAAGAATGCGCTCCATGATTTAAAATCCGCAAATCAGCGCACGAGGGCAGCGCGCGCCGCCCTGAGCCTTGCGAAATCATCGCCGGCGTGATGCGACGAGCGCGTCAGCGGGCTCGCCGACACCATCAAGAAGCCCTTGGCGTAGGCGACCTTCTCGTAGGCTGAGAATTCGTCCGGCGGCACATAGCGCATCACGGCGTGATGCTTCCGGGTCGGCTGCAGATACTGGCCGATGGTCAGAAAGTCGACATCCGCCGAGCGCAGATCGTCCATCACCTGCAACACCTCGTGACGCTCCTCGCCGAGGCCAACCATGATGCCGGATTTGGTGAAGAGATTGGGGTCGATTTCCTTGACCCGCTGCAATAGCCGGATCGAGTGAAAATAGCGCGCGCCTGGCCGCACGCTCAGGTAACGCGACGGCACCGTTTCGAGATTATGATTGAACACGTCGGGTTTTGCCGCCGCCACGATTTCAAGCGCGCCCTCCTTGCGCAAAAAATCCGGCGTCAGGATCTCGATGGTCGTGGTCGGGCAGCGCGCGCGGATCGCGCGAATGGTTTTTGCAAAATGCTCGGCGCCGCCATCGGCCAGATCATCGCGATCGACCGAGGTGACCACGATATGGGCGAGCCCAAGCTTGAAGGTGGCTTCCGCGACGTGTTCCGGCTCGTGCGCATCGAGCGCGCCGGGTAAACCTGTCTTGACGTTGCAGAAG
>Ga0209647_1002087_pt1 | contig 16386 bp, 12 predicted proteins | sample GraSoi_2013_60cm_FD_185827 | JGI IMG/M metagenome (GOLD analysis project Ga0209647, IMG submission 185827) | Grasslands soil microbial communities from the Angelo Coastal Reserve, California, USA - Sample 9_17_2013_60cm (SPAdes) (version 2) | ecosystem: Environmental > Terrestrial > Soil >...
CATCGCGCCGAAAGCCTTCTGGTGGCAGTGGCCGTGCAGGAGCGCGCGCTTTTCGGCGAGCGGCTTGAGCTCGAGCGCGAGGCGGCCGGCTTCGTGCTCGAGCGCGAGGAACTCCTCGAAGAGCAGCGCCTGCGCGGCGAGCGCGTCGGTCTCGCCGCCCGGGAGCATCGCCTTGAATTCGTCGCGCAGGGTCAGGAGGCAGGAAGGCTCGAGGCCGACGACATCGACTCCGCGTCCCACGTAAGGCTCGAGCGCGGCCAGCACCCGTTGCGCTTCGGCCTTCGCCTGCTCGACCATTCCCGCCGCGAGGAAAGTGCGGCCGCAGCAAAGCGGCCGCGCATTTTCGTTGCTGGCGTCGCCTGCCCGAGCGACATGCACGCCGTAGCCGGCCCGGTCGAGCACGGCGAGAGCGGCGCGTGCGTTTTCCGGCTCGAAGTAGTTGTTGAACGTGTCGACGAAGAGCACGACCTCGCCGGCCTTCCCGTCGCTGCTCGATCGGCGCAGCGAGTCGAGGAACGAGCGGCGCCACTTCGGCAGGGAGCGCTGGGCGGCGAAGCCGAAAGCGCGCTTGCCCATCCTCTGGACCGCGTTCGCCGTCCGCGGGAAGCGCGAGGCCAGAGGGCCGTAGCGCGGAAGGTAGGCGATCAGCCTGTCCTTCATCGCATAGCCGTGGCGGGCGTGATAGTGATGCAGGAACTCGATCTTCATCTTCGCCATGTCCACGCCGGTGGGGCATTCGCGCCTGCAGCCCTTGCACGACACGCACAGGTCGAGCGTCTCGAACATTTCGTCGGATGTGAGGGCCTCGGCCCCCAACTGCCCCGATAGCGCGAGCCGCAGCGTATTCGCGCGCCCGCGCGTGACGTGCTTCTCATCGCCGGTTGCGCGGAAGGACGGGCACATCGTACCTGCGTCGAACTTGCGGCAGTGCCCGTTGTTGTTGCACATCTCGACCGCCGCCGCGAAGCCCTGGCTCGCAGCGCCCGGCACGCTCCACTCGCTCCAGTCGAGCACGGTGTCCAGGCGTCCGGCCGCGTACCCCGGTTTGAAACGGAAAAGCGTCCGGTCGTCCTGCTTCGAGGGCCGCACGATCTTCCCGGGGTTCAAGAGGCCCTTCGGGTCGAAAAGGTCCTTGATCTCGGCCAGCGCACCGACCAAGCGTTCACCGATGATCGGCGCTATCCACTCCGAGCGCACCAGGCCGTCGCCGTGCTCGCCCGAGTAGGCGGCGCCCTTGTATTTTTTCACCAGCGCGCAGGCTTCCTCGGCGATCGCCCGCATTTTCCCGGCTCCGTCCTCTTTCATGTTGAGGATCGGTCGCACGTGCAGCGTTCCGACCGAGGCGTGGGCGTACCAGGTGCCCTCCGTGCCGTGCTTGTGAAACACTTGCGTCAGGGAATCGGTGTACTCGGCGAGATTTTCCAGCGGCACCGCGCAATCCTCGATGAAGGAGACGGGCTTGCCGTCGCCTTTCATCGACATCATGATGTTGAGGCCGGCTTTTCTCACCTCCCACACCTCGCGCTGCAGCGCCGCGTCGGTGATCCGGATCACGCTGCCCGGATGACCGAGGTCGGCCATGAGGGCGGAGAGCCGCTCGAGCTTGTCCGCCGGCCCGTCGCGATCGTCTCCGACGAACTCGACCAGCAGGATCGCGTCGGGATCGCCCCGGACGAATTTCTCCACGACCGCGCGGTACGCCGGGTTGCTCCGCGCCAGGCCGATCATCGTTCGATCCACCAGCTCGACCGCGGTCGGTGCAAGCTTGACTATGTGCTGCGGCGCTTCCATCGACTGCCTGAAGGTCCGGAAATGGCACACACCCAGGGTCCTGAACCGGGGCAGGGGCGAGAGCTTCAGGTGGATCCGCCTGGAATACGCGAGCGTGCCCTCGGAGCCGACCAGGAGCTGCGCGAAGTTCCATTCGCCCGCGGGCCGCACCCAATCCAGGTTGTAGCCTTGCACGCGCCGCAGCACCTTCGGCCAGCGCGCTTCGATTTCGCCGGCTTCCCGCTCCGCAATGGCGCGCACCTTTTTCGCAAGCTCCACGTAACGCGCCTCGCCGGAGAGCCGCGAAATATCCGCCGGCACCACGCCGAAGTGGTGCTCGCTCCCGTCGGCAAGCAGCGCGTCGATGCCGAGCACGTTGTGCACCATGTTGCCGTAACGGATCGAGCGCGAACCGCAGGAGTTGTTGCCGGCCATGCCGCCGAGCGTGGCCTGCGCACTGGTGGACACGTCCACCGGGAACCACAGCCCGTGCCGCCGCAGCTGCGCGTTCAAGCCGTCGAGCACGACGCCCGGCTCGACCACGGCCGAGGCGCGCTCGAGGTCGACCGAGACGATGCGCTTGAGGTATTTCGAGTTGTCGATGACGAGCGCGGCGCCCACCGTCTGGCCGCACTGCGAGCTGCCCGCGCCGCGCGGCAGGACCGGAACGCCTGCCTCGACGGCGATCTGCAGCGCGACCTTCGCGTCCCGCTCGGTCTTCGGCACGACCACGCCCACCGGATCGATCTGATAGATCGAGGCGTCGGTCGAATAGCGGCCGCGGCTCGCCGGATCGAAGAGGACTTCACCTTCGATCTCGCGCCGCAAGCGAGCCGCGAACGCGCTATCGCCCGAGCGCGGATGAAATGAAACGGGGGAGACCGTCGAAGGTGCGCGGTCCATGCGTCACGCGGCGGCGGATTCCTTCTCGGCTTCGAGCATCGCGTCGAGCAGCACCTCGGGCGGCTGCGCCCCCTCGACGGAAAGCCGGTTGTTGAAGATGAAGAAGGGCACGCCCTGCACGCCCATGCGGCGTGCATTCTCTTCCTCTTCGGCGACGGCGCGGCGCAGTTCCTCGTCGGCAATGGCGGACTCGGCTTCCTCGCGACCCAGGCCCGCGCCGGCTGCGATCCGCGCCAGAGTCGCCGTGTCGGTGAGATCCAGGCCGTCGACGAAGAAAGCCTGCATCAGCGCTTCCTTCACCGCGCCCTGAACGCCGTGCCGGCGCGCCGATTCGATCAGCGCGTGGGCGGCGAGCGTGTTCGGCTGGCGCGCTATCCTATCGAAGGCAAAGGCGATGCCGAGCGGCTTGCCCGCCTGCACCAGGCGGTCGTGGGCGCCGTAGCCGCGCGCGCCGAATTTCTTCGCGATGTAATCGGCACGGGCGATGCCCTGGCGCGGCACGTCGGGGTTCAGCTCGAAGGGATGGTAGGTGACCTGAGGCGCCGCGGCCGCGGGCTTGCGCGCCCGGTACAGCTCGAGCGCAGCCTCCAGGCGCCGCTTGCCGATGAAGCACCAGGGGCAGACCACGTCGGAGATGATGTCGATGCCGAGCGCCATGGGGATTTTCCTTCGAACCGCGCGTGCTCCATGATACAGCAGCCTTGAGCCAAATCATGGAGGCCGGGAGCTTTTCCGATAAACTAGCCGTCCGTCCACGATAAGCGAGCAAGGCATGCCCTACCGGAGCGGGCGCCATTTCCTGCAGATCCCCGGGCCGACCAACGTCCCGGAGCGAGTCCTGCGCGCGATCGACAGCGCCACCATGGACCACCGCGGTCCGGAATTCGGCAAGATGGGCCTGGAAATCTTTGAAGGCCTGAAGGCCGTGTTCCAGACGAAGCAAGCTGTCGTGATCTACCCGGCCTCCGGCACGGGCGCGTGGGAGGCCGCTCTCGTCAATACGCTCTCGCCCGGCGACCGCGTCCTGATGTTCGAAACCGGCCACTTCGCGAGCCTGTGGAACAAGATGGCAGCGCGGCTCGGCATCTCCGTCGACCTCGTCCCCACCGACTGGCGCCGCGGGGTCGATCCGGCGGCGGTCGAAGGGAAGCTGAAAGAGGATCGCGAGCACCGGATCAAGGCCGTGTGCGTCGTGCACAACGAGACCTCGACCGGGGTCACGAGCCGCATCGGACCCGTACGCCGCGCGATCGATGCGACAAAACACCCTGCGCTCTACATGGTCGATACGATTTCCTCGCTCGCCTCGATCGACTACCGCCACGACGAGTGGGGCGTGGACGTCACGGTCGCCGGCTCGCAGAAGGGGCTGATGCTGCCACCCGGGCTTTCGTTCAACTGCGTGAGCGAAAAGGCGCTCAGGGCCTCGCAGTCGGCGAAGCTGCCGCGCTCCTACTGGAACTGGGAAGAGATCATCGCCAACAACAAGAACGGTTATTTCCCCTATACGCCGGCGACCAACCTGCTCTACGGCCTGCGCGAATCGCTGAAGATGCTGATGGAAGAGGGTCTGCAGAACGTGTTCGCGCGCCACGCGCGCCACGCGGAGGCCACGCGGCGCGCGGTGCGCGCCTGGGGCCTGGAGATCCTGTGCGCGGTGCCCGAGGAATACTCGAACTCGCTCACGGCGGTGATGATGCCCGCCGGCCACGACGCCGACGTGCTCCGTAAGGCCATCCTCGAAGCCTACGACATGTCGCTCGGCACGGGTCTGGGAAAGCTCGCAGGCAAAGTGTTTCGCATCGGACATCTCGGCGACTTCAACGACCTCATGCTCGCCGGCACGCTCGCCGGCGTCGAGATGGGCCTCGCGCTCGCGAGCGTTCCGCACAAAAAAGGCGGCGTGCTCGCGGCGCTCGATCACCTTGCCGAGAGCGCGCGGGCGGCGCCGCGCAAGGCGGCATAGCAACAGTCGTACACAAGGAGGAGTGATATGAGGAGAGAATTTGGGCTTTTTGCGAGTGCGCTTGCTGGCATCGCGTTCACCACGGGTTCGGCTACGGCATGGGAGCCGACCAAGCCGGTCGAGATCGTGGTTGCCGCCGGCGCGGGCGGTGCCTCCGACCAGATGGCGCGGATGATGCAGGCCGCGATCCAGAAGAACAAGCTGATGGCGCAGCCGATGGTGGTGACGCTCAAGGGCGGGGCCTCGGGCGCCGAGGCGCTCATGTACATGAAAGCGAGCGCGGGCGACCCGAACAAGGTGCTCATAGCGTACTCGCTCATCTACATGCTGCCGCTCTCGGCCAAGATCCCCTTCAACTGGCGCGAGCTCACGCCGGTGTCGGTCATCGCGCTCGACCAGTTCGTGCTGTGGGACAACACCACGCTCCCTCACAAGAACGTGAAAGAATTCATCGCGGCCGCCAAGGCCGCCAACCCGCCGTTCAAGATGGGCGGTACCGGATCGAAGCGTGAAGACCACGTGCTCACGGTCTTCATGGAAAAGAAGACGGGCGCGAAGTTCGCCTACCTGCCATACAAATCCGGCGGTGAAGCGGCGACGCAACTGGTCGGCAACCACACGCAGTCGAACGTCAACAATCCCTCGGAGAACCTTGAAGTCTGGCGCGCAGGCCAGGTGCGCGCACTGTGCGTGTTCGACAAGGAGCGTATCGGCTACAAGACCAAGGTCACCGACAAGCAGTCCTGGAACGACATTCCGACCTGCAAGGAAGAAGGCCTGGACGTGCAATACCTGATGCTGCGCGCGATGTTCCTGCCCGGCAAGGTGACGAGCGAGCAGACCGCGTTCTACGTCGATCTCTTCAAGAAAGTGACGCAGACGGCCGAGTACAAGGACTACATGGAAAAGCAGGCGCTGAAGCCGATTTTTCTCACCGGCTCCGACATGCTGAAATTCCTCGAGGAAGACGACGCGCTGAACAAGAATCTGATGACCGAGGCGGGCTTCGTCGCCAACTGATCGCCGAAGCAGTAGCGCCTGCCGCCCCACGCCCGCGGGGCGGCAGCGGAGCGTTCGCAGTTTTTTCCAAAAACGATGGCCGAATCTGAAAAAGAAATCGTCGTCGAAGATCCGAACGCGCCCGCGGAGGGCTCGCCCGGGGTCGCGAACACGCGCACGGTCGATATCGTTGTCTCGCTGTTGCTGATTGCGTTCGCCGGATTGATGGCCTTCGACAACTGGCGCACCGGCATGGGCTGGGCGCCGGACGGCCCGCAAGCGGGCTACTTCCCGTTCTATCTTTCCATGATCCTCGGCGGTGCGAGTCTCTACGGCCTCCTCGCGGCCTTCCTCGAGCGTGCCGGAGCGCAGCGGGTCTTCGTCAACCGCGACCAGCTTCGCCGCGTGATGCAGGTGTTCGTTCCCACGTGCCTCTTTTGTCTCGTCACCCAGTGGCTCGGGCTGTACGTTGCGAGCTTCTTGCTGGTCGCGGGCTTCATGCGCTTCATCGGGCGCATCGCGTGGTGGAAGTCGCTGCTGACGAGTTTCATCTTTGCGCTCGCCATGTTCGTCACCTTCGACGTCGCCTTCGACGTCCTCATGCCCAAGGGGCCGATCGAAGCCCTGTTCGGTCACTAGCATGGAAGCTCTCGGCCTTCTGCTGCACGGCTTCGAGGTCCTGTTCACGTTCAAGACGCTGGCCTTGATGATGGTGGGCCTCGTGCTCGGCATCTTCGTGGGGGTGCTTCCCGGTCTCGGTGGCCCGAACGGCGTGGCGATCCTCTTGCCGCTCACCTTCACCATGGATCCCACGTCCGCCATCGTGATGCTGTCGTGCATCTACTGGGGCGCGCTTTTCGGCGGAGCGATCACTTCGATCCTGTTCAACATTCCCGGCGAGGCCTGGTCGGTAGCGACCACCTTCGACGGCTACCCGATGGCTCAGCAGGGCAAGGCGGCCGAAGCGCTCACCGCCGCCTTCACTTCATCGTTCATCGGTTCGCTGGTTGCCGTCCTGCTGATCACCTTTCTCGCCCCGGGCATCGCCTCCTTTGCATTGAGGTTCGGGCCACCGGAATTCTTCGCGGTCTATCTCCTCACGTTCTGCTCCTTCGTCGGCCTGGGACGCGAGGAGAAGCACAAGACCCTCATCTCCATGTCGCTCGGGCTGCTCCTCGCCGGCATCGGCATGGACACGGTGTCGGCGCAATTGCGCATGACCTTCGGCTGGAGCGAGCTCTATCGCGGCATCAACTTCCTCGTCGCGGTGATCGGCCTGTTCGGGATCAGCGAGATCCTGCTCACCATGGAGGAGCGCCTCGCCTTGCGCGGTCACGCGGCGAGCATCAGCTTGCGCGTGGTGCTGAAAGTGTGGAAGGAGATGCCGCGCTACTGGGTGACTCTGCTGCGATCGTCCGCCATCGGCTGCTGGCTCGGAATCACGCCGGGCGGCGCGATCGCCGCTTCCTTCATGGGCTACAACCTGGCGAAACGCTTCTCCGACGACAAGGAGAGCTTCGGCAAGGGACGCATCGAAGGCGTGTTCGCGCCCGAGACCGCAGCGCACGCCTCCGGCACTTCCGCCTTGCTGCCGATGCTCGCGCTCGGCATCCCGGGCTCGGGCACGGCGGCGATCCTCCTCGGCGGCCTGATGGTGTGGGGACTCAATCCCGGGCCGCTCCTCTTCGTCGAGCACAAGGACTTCGTCTGGGGCCTGATCGCGTCCATGTATCTCGGCAACATCGTCGGCCTCGTGATGGTGCTCTCCACGGTTCCGCTCTTCGCCGCCGTCCTGCGCGTGCCTTTCTCCGCCATCGCGCCGATGATCGTCGTGTCCTGCGCGGTCGGCGCCTACGCCATCCAGAACGCCATGTTCGACATCTGGCTGATGCTCCTCTTCGGCGTCGTCGGCTACGTGTTCAAGAAGATCAACATTCCGCTGGCGCCGTTCACCCTTGCCCTGGTGCTCGGCAACCGCGCGGAAGACTCCTTCCGCCTGTCGATGATCGGATCCGCCGGTGACATGCGCGTCTTCTGGTCGAATGGACTCGTCGGTTCCATCTCCACGCTCGCGCTCGCACTTCTCTTCTGGCCGCTGATCGCCGGCGCGTTCGGCCGCATGCGGAGCGCTTTCGTCGGGAAGACGGCATAGGAAAAAGCTCATGTCCGGGGAAATCCTTCTCGAGCGCAATGGCGACATCGCCACCGTCACGCTGAGCAACCCGGGCAAGCTGAACGCGCTCGGGCTCGGCTCGTGGAAGCGGCTGGGAGAGGCGATGCGCGAGCTCGACGCCGACAAGGGCTTGCGCTGCGTCGTGATGCGCGGCGCGGGTGACAAGGCCTTCGCCGCCGGCGCCGACATCTCCGAATTCGAAACGACGCGCAGGAACGCGAAGCTCGCGAAGAAATACGGCGCGGTGCTCGAGGCGACGATGGGCGCGATCGCGCGATGCCGGCACCCGATCGTGGCGATGATCCACGGCGTCTGCGTCGGCGGGGGGCTGGAGGTCATCTCGCAGTGCGACCTGCGCATCTGCGGAGCTTCGAGCCGATTCGGCATACCGATCAAGAACCTCGGCCTCGTCGTCGGCTACGGCGAGATGAAAGGGCTGATCGACCTCGTCGGCCGTGCCGTCGCGCTCGAGATCCTGCTCGAAGGGCGCGTGTTCGGCGCCGAGGAAGCGAAGGACAAGGGCCTGGTGAACCGCGTCGTGCCCGACGACAAGGTCGCGGAGGAATCGATGGCGGCTGCCCGGCGCATCGCGGACGGCGCGCCGCTCGTCGCGCGCTGGCACAAGAAATTCGCGCGGCGCCTCTCAAATCCGCGCCCTGTCACCAAGAGCGAGCGCGACGAAGCCTACGCCTGCTACGAAACCGGGGACTTCAAGATCGGCGTCAAGGCGTTTCTCGCCAAGCAGAAACCGGAGTTCAAGGGAAAGTAATCTGCTCTCTGCGCCCGCTCACGCCGGCCGCGTCAATTCAGCCGTATGGAACGGCTGAAGCGTGTCGATCGCGTCGACCGGCTGTGTCTTGATGTCCCATTTGAAAAGCCGCACGACTATTTTTTCCGGTGTAAAGTCCGCGACGGTAAAGCCGTGCTGCTCGATAGGCTTGACCTGTTCCTCCATGTCCAGATGCGCCGACGGCATCGCGCCGGTGCCGCGCCGTCCCGATGGCCAGCCGAGGGGTCCTGGACGCGAGCCGATCGGCCCAGACAGCACGACATTGACGGGATTGTCTTTCAGATCGAGCCTGCCGCTGCGCAGCATGCGTCCGATCGCGATCGCGTGCAGGTCACCGCTGATCACGAGGGGCGCCCGGCTTTTCACCGCCGCCATTGCCTCGATCAATCGGTCGTGCTGCTTGAGCCAGCCCGGCTGCCAATAGGGCTTTGGCTCGTTCGTCGTCAGCTTGCCTTCGCGTCCGAGCACGTCCGGATACCACTCGCCCCATTTGCCAGCGGTCCAGCCGGGCGGGTTGGACGGCACATGGACGACGTGAGCGACCTCGGTCGCCGCCGTACGCGCTTTGAGCCACTTTTCCACGGCGGGATCGAGATAAACCGCGCTCGGGCCCGCCAGCGTCTGAGTGCGGCGGACGTCGTATAGAAGAATCTCGGCCAAGCGCCCGAAGCGGAGCGTGCCGAAGCTCTCCGACACGCCCCACGCCCGATCGCGCGCCGACGACCACGGCAGGCCGAGCGGGCGCGCTGAGTCCGGAAGGAACTCGGGATAGTAGATGCTCTGCGTGGCGCGGGCGAGTTGCAGCATGAAGTACGAGGGCGGAAAGGTGACGACCTCGTCGGTGGCCTCGTCGTTGTCGAAATAATCGTGATCGTCCTGGAGAAAAAAGACCGGCGTCGAGCGGAAATCTGTCCCATACACGGGGACGATCTGCGGCCCGGCGGCGCGCTTCAACACGGTTTCATTGTCGCTTCCGAGCACGATTGCCGACCGATCGAACGTGCCGGCGGCCTTCAGCGCTTCGGGCGCGGCTCCGAGGAGGCGCGATCCCACGGGCGCGAGGAGATCCCAGTAGACGTGATCGCCGTTGGCAACCATCGCGTCCGGCTGAAAGCTGAGCCCGCGCCTCAAGAGCCGGTTGCGCACCGCAGTCGGCAGGAACTTGTGCACCTCGTGACCGCCGCCACAGGTGTAGATCAGGAGGCGAAACCGGTCGGGCCGCTCGCCGGGGCCCGGAAACGTCGCGAGCTCCCAGGGCTGGCACAACGCGCGGCCGTTGCTGCCGACGAGAGACAGCGGGAAGCGGCGTCCCGGGCCAAGATCGGTCGCGTAAAAATGCCAGTGCTCGCCGCGCGTATCTCCCATGCTGCCGCGCACCGTCAGATCGCCGACGCGAAGACGCGGCTCGCCCTCAACGGGAGCGGTGAACGATACCTTGATCAGCATTCGACTGTCGCTGACCGTAGGCAGCAGATGCCGAACGGAGCCGGAATCCCAATTCGCCCCGGAAGAGGGCCGCGCCGTCTCCGACTGCGCGAAGAGGTCCGCAGGCACGGCGGCAGAAAGCGCCGCCGCGGCGGAGGCCCGAAGAAAATCACGACGGTTCGTGGAGCTCATCTTCCCTCCTCTCTCCTGCGCGCGACCCGGCTATATGACCTTCGTCTTCCGCAGCTCCTCGATCTGGGTCTCGTTGTAACCCAAGGCAGCAAGGACTTCGGCGGTGTGCTCGCCCAGCTCGGGCGGCGCGGTCGCGAGGCTCGCGGGCGTGCGCGAAAGTCCCACCGCCTGGTTGACGATGCGGATCTCGCCGAGCTTCGCGCTCTTCACGCTCACCGCTGCGCCGATGTGCTTCACCTGCGGGTCGGCGAACACCTGGTCGATGGCGTAGATCGGACCGCAGGGGACTTCGCCCTTGGTGAGTATCTCGATCCACTCGGCGGTGCTGCGCGCCGCGAGCGCCTTGTTGATCTCGGCGTTGAGCGCGACGCGGTTCTTCGAGCGGTTCTGCTCGCCCTTGAATTCCTCGCGCTCGAGCAGGTCTTCGCGGCCCATTCCCTGGCATACCCGCCGCCACATGCCTTCGCCGGTCGCGGCGATGTTCATGTAGCCGTCTTTCGTCTTGTACGCGGAGGTCGGCATGCTGGTCGGATGGTCGTTGCCCGCCTGCCCGGGCGGCACGCCCGTCATCAGGTAGCGCGCCGCCTGGAAGTCGAGCAGCGCGATCTGCGACATCAGCAGATTCGATTGCACCCACTGTCCTCGTCCGGATTTCTCGCGCTCGAGCAGCGCCGTCATGATCCCGAGCGCGGCGAAAAGGCCCGCCGAGATGTCCGCGATCGCGGTGCCCGCGCGCACCGGTCCCTGGCCGGGCAGCCCCGTGATCGACATGAACCCGCCCATACCTTGCGCGATCTGATCGAAGCCCGGCCGGTCGCGGTACGGTCCATCCTGGCCGAAGCCCGAAATGCTCGCGAGGATGACGCGCGGGTTGACCTTCGCGAGCGACTCGTAGTCGACGCCCAGCCGGAATTTCACGTCGGGGCGGTAGTTCTCGACGACGACATCGGCGGTCTTCACGAGCTTCATGAAGATCGCGACGCCCCCCTTGTCCTTCAGGTTGAGGGTGATCGAGCGCTTGTTGCGGTGCAGGTTCTGGAAGTCCGGACCGTGGCGCGGGCCGCCCATCGTCTCGCTCTCGACGCTCGGCGGCGTTTCGATCTTGATGACGTCCGCCCCGAAATCGGCGAGCTGGCGCACGCAGGTGGGCCCTGCGCGCACGCGCGAAAGATCGAGGACGCGAAAGCGCGCAAGCGCGGTGGAGGCGGGAATGTGGGGCATGGGTGAGCGGGAATGGTGACGATGTCCACCGTATAATAACCTGTCATCCGGGGGAGAAAATGCCGGTCCGCGAGCACGACCTGGGCGAGATTCGCGATGCCGTGGCGAAGCTCTGCGCCACGTTCCCGATGGAATACTGGCGCGCCACGGACCGCGAGCGTCGCTATCCGAGCGAGTTCGTGCGCGCGCTGACCGAGGCGGGCTGGCTTTCCTGCCTCATCCCGGAGGAGTACGGCGGCGCGGGCTTGAAGCTCGCCGCTGCCGCGGCGATTCTCGAGGAGATCCAGAGAAGCGGTGCGAACGGCGCCGCCTGCCACGCGCAGATGTACACCATGGGGACGGTGCTGCGCCACTGCAGCGAGGCTCAGAAAAGGAAATACCTGCCGAAGATCGCGAAAGGCGAGCTGAGGCTGCAGGCCTTCGGCGTCACCGAGCCCACGGCCGGCACGGATACCTCTTCCATACGGACGAGTGCGGTCAGAAAAGGCGACCGCTACGTGGTGAACGGCCAGAAAGTCTGGACCTCGCGCGCCGAGCACTCCGACATCATGCTGCTCCTCGCGCGCACTACGCCGCGCGAAGAGGCGCAGAAGAAGACCGAGGGCCTGTCGGTGTTCATCGTGGACATGAAAGCGGCGCTCGGGCGCGGGCTCACGATCCGCCCGATCCGCACCATGATCAACCACGCCACCACGGAGATCTTCATCGACAACCTGGAAGTGCCCGCGGAAAACCTGGTCGGCGAAGAAGGCAAGGGCTTCCGCTACATCCTCGACGGCATGAACGCCGAGCGCATCCTGATCGGTGCGGAGTGCATCGGCGACGCGAGATGGTTCCTCGCGAAAGCGACCGCTTACGCCAACGACCGCAAGGTGTTCGGCCGCGCGATCGGCCAGAACCAGGGCGTGCAGTTCCCGATCGCGCGCGCCTACATGGCGACCGAGGCCGCGGCGCTCATGGTCGAGCGAGCGGCGAGCCTCTACGATCGGAGCCTGCCCTGCGGCCCCGAATCCAACATGGCGAAGCAGCTCGCCGCCGAGGCCTCGTGGCAGGCGGGCGACATGTGCCTGCAGACCCACGGCGGCTTCGGCTTCGCCGAGGAGTACGATGTCGAGCGCAAGTTCCGCGAGACGCGCCTGTACCAGGTCGCGCCGATCTCGACCAATCTGGTGCTGTGCTACCTCGCCGAGCACGTGCTCGGCCTGCCGCGCTCCTACTGACGCGGGCTTTTCCGTCTGGCGGAACGTCCGCGCCAGCGGTCTTGCGCCCGCTGTTTTGCTAAGATGCTCCGCACTGGAGATTCCGTAGGAGGAGACGCCATGACCCAGGCACGCAAGAAGACTACGCAACCCCCGCAAACCCCCGAAGACGAATCCGGACTCGACCGCCGCAGCTTCCTGAAAGGCGCGGCCGCCGCCGGCGCGGCCACCGCCGCGGCGATGGCCGCGGCGACCAAAGTCGCGAGAGGCGCCGAGGCCAGGGCGCCGAAAGCCGAAGGCGAGGCCAACGCGCGCGGCGACTCGTTCATCGCCCGGCCCGGCTCGGACTTCATGCTCGACGTGATCCGGACGCTCAACATCGACTACTTCGCCTCCAACCCCGCGTCGAGCTTCCGCAGCCTGCACGAGTCGATCGTCAACTACGGCGGCAACAAGAAGCCCGAGTTCCTCACCTGCATGCACGAGGAATCCTCGGTCGCGATCGCCCACGGCTACGCCAAGGCCGCGGGAAAGCCGATGGGCGTGCTGTGCCACGGGAGCGTCGGGCTGCAGCACGCCGCCATGGCGGTCTACAACGCCTGGGCCGACCGCGTGCCGGTGATGATGTTCGCCGGCAACGGCATGGACGCGAACAAGCGCCGTCCCGGCGTCGAGTGGACGCACTGCGTGCAGGACCCCGCGGGCCTGGTACGCGACTTCATCAAGTGGGACGACCAGCCGGCCTCGCTGCAGCACTTCGCGGAGTCCACGGTGCGCGCGTACAAGATGGCGATGTCGCCGCCCCAGGAGCCGGTGCTGATCACGCTCGACATCGACCTGCAGGAGGAGGCGATCGAGGGGAAGGTCTCGATTCCCAAATTCTCGCTCGCCGCCCCGCCGCAGGCCGACGAGCGCGCCCTGCGCGATGCCGCCAAGATGCTCGTCGCCGCGCAGAACCCGGTGATCGTCGCCGACCGCTGCGCGCGCTCGCAGGAAGGCGTCGAGGCGCTGGTGAAGCTCGCAGAAAGCCTGCAGGCGCCGGTGATCTGCACCGGCAACCGCATGAACATGCCGAGCGCGCACTACCTGAACCAGTCGGAGAACCGTCCGGGCCTGATCCGGAACGCGGACGTGATCCTGATGCTCGAGGTGCAGGACCCCTGGGGCACGCTGCACGGCATGGGCGACCCGTGGAAGGACGTGCGGCGCGCCGCCAAGCCCGACGTCAAGGTGATCCAGATCTCGCTCGCCGACTTCATGATGAAGTCGAACTACCAGGACTTCCAGCGCTTCTGCCCCGCCGACCTCGCGATCAGCGGCGACGCGCAGACTTCCCTCGCTCCCCTAACCGCCGCGGTGAAGCGCGAGATGTCCTCGACCCGCGCGGCCGAGCTCGCGGGGAAGGCGGACGGCCTGAAGAAGCGCCACCAGGACATGCAGGAGCGCATGAAGACCGCCGCCGCGCTCGGCTGGGACGCGAGCCCGGTGAGCACGGCGCGCCTGTCGGTCGAGCTCTGGAACGCGGTGAAGAACGAGAACTACTGCCTCGCCGTCTCCGACCGCATCGCCTGGCCGAAGCGCCTGTGGCGCACGACCCAATTCACCAACATGATGGGCGGATCGGGCGCTGCCGGGGTCGGCTACTCCTCCCCGGGCGCGGTCGGCGTGGCGCTCGCCAACCGCGACAAAGGGATCCTCACCGTGACTCTGCAGCCCGACGGCGACATGTGCTACGCGCCCGGCGTGCTGTGGACCGCCGCGCACCACAAGATCCCGCTCCTCTGGGTCATGTACAACAACCGCGGCTACGTGCAGGAGGTCATGCACCTGCAGCGCATGGCGGGCCTGCACCGGCGCGACCCGAAGACCGCGAAGGTCGGCACCATGATCTACGATCCCGAGGTGGATTTCGCCAAGCTCGCGCAGTCCTTCGGCGTCTGGGGCGAGGGACCGATCAGCGATCCGAGCAAGGTCGGGCCCGCGCTCGAGCGCGCTCTCAAGGTGGTGAAGGGCGGATCGCCCGCGCTCGTCGACGTCGTATGCCAGCTGCGATGAGGAAGTCGGCGATGCGCCTGGCCGTCGCCTTCGCGATCCTCTGCGCGGTTCTCGTGGCAAATGCGGCGCTCGCCCAGGACGCCCCGAAGGGCTCGGCCGAGCGTGGGAAGAAGCTCTTCGTCGATCTCAACTGCTATTCCTGCCACGGGACGCACGCGCAGGGCGGCGGGCGCAACTCCGAGCCGCCGATTCCGCTGGGCTACCCTTTCGCGGGCTTCCTCAATCAGATGAGGAAGCCGCGGCTGGACATGCCCGCCTACGAGGAAAAGCTCGTGAGCGCGCAGGAGGCCGCGGATCTGTTCGCGTACTTCAGCTCGATCAAAGCCGCGCCGGCGGCGAAGGACATACCGCAGCTCAGGAACTGACCGGCGCGGCGAGGCTTTCGAGGAGAGAGAGATGGTGAAGAATTTGTTGTCCGCGGCCGGCGGACTCGCGGCCGCGCTCGTCTGCGCCGTAACGCTCGCGCAGGACTCCTACCCGAGCCGCGCGGTGCGCATGCTCGTGCCGAATGCGCCCGGCAGCTCGATCGACACCATGAGCCGCATCGTCGCGGCGAAACTGGGCGACGCGCTCGGCCAGCCGGTATTCGTCGAAAACCGCGACGGCGCGGGCGGCCTGATCGGAGTGGAGGCCGGCAGGACCGCCAAACCCGACGGCTACACGCTCGTCTGCGCCTCGAACGGCTCGATGCTGATCGCGCCCCTTCTGAAGAAGAACGTCCCCTACGATGCGGTCAGGGATTTCGAGCACGTCGGGAGCTTCGCAGTCACGCCGAACGTGCTCGTCGTCAACCCCGACCTCCCGGTCAGAAACGTGAAGGAGCTGATCGAGTACGCGCGCGCGAACCGGGCCACCATCAACATGTCCTCGGCAGGCGTGGGCTCGCAGAGCCATCTCTCCGGGGTGCTGCTCATGTCGATGGCCGATTTCGAGTCGCTCGTCGTCCCGCACAAGGGCGGCGGGCCTTCGGTGAATTCCCTGGTCGCGGGCCAGACGCACTGGACTTTCACGCCGGCGCCCGCGGTGATGTCCTTCGTCAAGAACGGGCGGCTGCGCGCGATCGGCCACAGCCTGCCGCGGCGCTCGGCGATGCTGGGCGACATTCCGCCGGTCGCCGATACCATCCCCGGCTACGACTTCAGCGGCTGGGCGGGCCTGGTCGCGCCCAAGGGCACGCCGCGGGCGATCATCGACAAGCTGGACGCAGCGCTCCAGAAGACGCTCGATGTCCCGGAAGTGAAGGAGGGCCTCGCGAAGCAGGGCGCCGAGGTGTTCACGGGCTCACCCGAGGATTTCCGCAAGTTCCTCGCCCAGGACCAGGCGAACACGGTCAAGGTCATCCAAGCGGCCAAGCTGCAGGCGGATTAGACCAACCTTCAGCGCCGCGTCGCCACGCCCATCAGGTGGTCGGGTAGCCAGGTTGCGATCTCGGGAAAGGCGCACAGGATCACGATGGCGAGGAACATGCAGAGCACGTACGGAATCGTCCCCCACATGATGCGCGTGACCGGCACGTCCGGCGCGATCGAGCTGACGATGTAGATGTTCAGGCCGACCGGGGGGTGGATCAGGCCGATCTCCATGTTGATGGTGAGGATCACCCCGAACCACACCGGGTCGAAGCCGGCGGCCGTGATGATGGGATAGAGGATGGGCGCGGTCATCAGGATGATCGCCGCCGGCGGGATGAAAA
>Ga0209647_1002088_pt1 | contig 16386 bp, 19 predicted proteins | sample GraSoi_2013_60cm_FD_185827 | JGI IMG/M metagenome (GOLD analysis project Ga0209647, IMG submission 185827) | Grasslands soil microbial communities from the Angelo Coastal Reserve, California, USA - Sample 9_17_2013_60cm (SPAdes) (version 2) | ecosystem: Environmental > Terrestrial > Soil >...
GACATGCCGCGCGTCCACGACGCGAAAAGCGATCACGTCCTCGCTCGCGAGGTCGAGGAGGCAAACGATCAGGCGCTGGCCGTTCCATCCCTTCCCGGTCTGCTCTTCTCCCTGCGCAGCGCAGGGAGAAGAGCCACCAGGCTGAGTTGTCCCGTTCGATGGTCACTTCCGTCTCGTGCCGCCGGTGCTCTTCCAGGTGCATGCACAGCGCCCAGACAGCTTCATAGGGAATGTCGATCCCCCCCGCAGCGCGCGCTCGCACGATCCGCCACACCATAGCGATCGATCGTTCAAGGCGCGAGCAGTAAAGCTCCACAATCATGCGGTAGATGCCCAGGGAGACCCCGGTGAATAAGCGCTCGAGCGCCTGCGGGTGAGACAGGTAGACCTCGCTCCCCAGGAACTGCCCCAGTTCCCGTAGCCTCGTGAGATCGACCGTGGATGGCACCTCCTCTGTGTGGCATCCGCGTGCTGCCCTCACCAGCGCCTGGTAATGGATGCGCTGACAGAGGTCCCGATCCAGCGGCTTCTCGTCCACCCACGACTCAAAGGCGGCGTTACCCATCGTCCTTCTTTTTCCCTTTCTTTTCCTTCGCCTCGTGGCGCTGCCGCGACCTCTCCTCGTGGGAACCGGGCTGCTCCGCGGGAGGCTCCGCGCTCCGCTTCCTCTCCTGGTACTTATCCTCTTGTGACATGACCAGGGAAAAGGCCTCGGTGATCAGCGGCAGGGTAATCCTGTCGGCGCCGGTGGCGATAGCCGTTTTGCTGGAGATCGTCAGGACGTTGCGCAGCTTGCGCAGGGAGGAGCCCACCCGCTTCCAGAGCTCCTCGCCCATGGCGCGGTCGCCGTCGTTACCCGGATCGAACGACCAGCGTGGGAAGATGAGCTGGGGCAGGACGACCTCGACCATCTCCTGCAGGGACAGTGGCTCGAAACTCAACCGCAGCCCCACGCGGCTGTCGAATTTCTCCTGGCGCTCGATGACGCGCCAGATGCTGGGCAGTCCGACGACCAGGATGGGGCAGCCCGTCTTGTCCTGCAGGTAGCGCACAACCTCGAAGCTGTCGTCGTCGAGCCGGTCGCCTTCGTCAAAAATGATGAAGCGGGTATCGTTGCGCTCGATGCCCCTGGCGGCGGCGGCCGTCAACTGGGCGCTGTTGTCGCCGCGCACCGGCTCCCCCAGGTTTTCCAGCACGTTGGTCGCCAGGACCCCCGACGTCGAGCGGGGCATCACCTTCACCTTGAGCGAGGCTGGAAGCGCGCTCGAAAAGCGGCGCTCGACGGCCTGCTGGCAGACCCCCGCGGCGATGGTCTTGCCGGCGCCGGCCGGGGCGGCGACCACCGCTATGGTCGAGTAGGGGTTGTCCGGGTCGGTGAGGTAGTAGGTGCAGGTGAGCAGGCGTTTGACATTGTTCGTCTCAATCAGAGACTGGCCCTTGGGGAGCCGGTCTTCGTAGTAGGTTGGGGTCATGTTGGATCCTCGCTTTCTCGGCACTAGGACTGCTGTGCCGTTTCGTAGTGGGCGCCCAGCACATCCAGGAGATCCCTGGAAGCGTGCCCAGGATTCTTGCGCTCGGTCTGAGGCGTCTGCGCTTTCGGTGGCGGCGCGGCGTTTGCCGCGCTGCGCTGCTCGATCTCGGCGATCTCGGCGTCGACTTGCTGAACTGCTGCGCGCGCCGCGTGGATGCTGTCCCAGGCTTGTTCGCGCTGCTCGCGCTGCGCGGACCGCACATCCTCGGCCGTCACCGCCTTGCCCATCTCCGAGTCGATGGCGAAGGCGGGGCAAATCCAGTCGTCGTGGTCGAACACTTCGATATCATCTGGAGCTGCATAGGAGGGCACGGCACGCACAAACACCCATTTCCCCACGTGGCCGCCGAGCGCTCTGTGCCAGTAGAGCCGGCCGCGGTACTTGATTCCTGTCTTGATGACCTTGCAGGGCTTGGATTTTTTCAGCAGCGGGTCCAGGTCGCGCTCGTCGATCGGCTCCGCGAAGCAGCGCTCGTTCCAGTACTCGAGCGGCGTGCGGCCTTTGAGCTGGCTGTGGACTTCATTGTTGTACTTTCCAATAAAGGCACGCAGCGTCTCTTCCAGCTGCGCAATGGTCTTCTCGGCCCTGGCGTGGGGGTTGCGCTTCTGGACGTTCGAGTCGACATAGCCGGGCTCTTCCGACCAGACGCGGGTGTTGAACGTTCCGAATATGCGCTCCACCTTTCCCTTTTGCTGCGGCTGGTGACGGATGCAGGGCCGCAGGATGATGTGGAGCCCCTGGGTGATGTGCTGGACATGGTGCGAGAGCAGCTCCTTGCCGTTATCGACGAGGATGATGTCCGGTATACCCCCGTAGGGCTTCTCGTCCCAGGTCAGGATAGCCTCGCGAATAGCGGCGGCCACTGTGTACTGGTCGGGCCGGTCGTACGAGAAGATCGCCGCCATGATGAGTCGGGAGCGTCGTTCCAGGGCCAGCGTGAGCCAGGGGCGGACCTCCCCGCTCTTGGTTCGGTATTTCTTCGAGCGCATGTCTTTGGCCAGGACGTCGATCTGGGTGTGGTCGATCTCGAGGATCACCTGGGGGTTCCCCTCCGCGAGGAGAGACAGGGGGTAGGTGATCCCGAACTTACTCTTAAATTTCTCCTCTCGCCCCTCGGCCAGCAGTTTGTCTGGTTTGGGAATGCTGGCGCTGATCGTGCGCACCTGCCACTTGCTCGGCTCGGGCTCTCCCAGGGCGTGGGCCCGCCTGCATGCCTCCGCGTGTACCCTGTTGATGGAGAGCCTTCTTCTCCTTGGAAGCAGCAACCCTGTGATCACGCTTCTCATGCGGGGGCTGATGATATGCGAACTTCCCTTGTCGCTGCGCTCTCTGGGCGCGAGCCCCACGAGCCCATACTCCCGGTAATCGGCCAGGTAGTTCCAGAGCCTCTTCTCCGAGCACCCCATCTCCAGGGCCCTTGCCTTCACCGCCTTGCGCGAGGCCTTCCCATAGATACGCACCTGTTTGATGAGCGCGTCGCCGAGCAGCTGATAGCGGCGGTCAATCTCGGCAAATGCGGCCTCATCGAGCGTTCCCGCGGCGCGCTTGGGAGGGGATTTTCGAGTGGGGGGCGGCGTCTGCTCCGGATTATAGTGGGGGGCCAGCCCCCATAATCCGCCGACGCGGTAGCGGAGGAAGAGCCTCATCTTGGTGCGATCAGATAACTCCCGATCTGGGGCGATCGCGAGGATCTGCTCCTGGGTGACTTCAAGCGCATTCGCGATCTCGCCAAGTAGCGCAAGTCGCTCACGCACAACCTCCCGTGATGCATCGTCGAGCGGCTCCCAGCTGGTGGGCACCAGGCCTTCTCTCCCGTGTTCGCGGTAGGCTTGCAACCAGGCCCACAAATACTGGCTGGAAATACCAACCTGGCGCGCCCGATCCCGTAGGAGGTCGTACTGATAGCCCACGCTTAGCAGTTTTTCTCCGAGCAGCTGCTCGCGGCGCAACACTTCGCGTTCACGTGCGCTTTGCAGGTCGAAAAGGTGATCATCACTCCACTCTATCATGGTGCTCATATTTTTTCTCCTTCGTCCTGGTAGTTTCTCATCTACGAATGTACCTATCATCATTGGCTCAAGGATGCCTATTTTCAGCGAGATCATCCCCCAAGATCGGCGATCGATGCTGGTATTTTTGTCTCCTCTAGTTATCAAGGCGCAGGCTCAGGTGAGTGACCTTCCTGTTCCTTTGCTGCCTTTCAGTGGCCATCTCATGGGTGCTTTCTAGATGTAGTGGAGGGGGTACCAGTTCCATCGCCTGCTGGATACATGCGTGCGTCACAACTGGCTCTTGCTGCGCGTTGGCGATAGAACTTGCAATACCTACGACATTGCAGAGTCGGCGTAAGGATGGAGACGTGTATTCCCAGAGCTGCGCTGCAAGAAGATAACCGGCTTCCTGGGCAGGATTGAAAATCCATCCGGGAAAAACAAGGGCCGGAAGCACGTTATGAAGGATTTCTTCGAATGTGAGTGGTAAAAGTTTCAGAGACAGGCCAAGACGATCTAGCAACTGCGGATACGTCTGACCTCTCTGAAGGAATTGGGGAAGTCCAACAAGCATAAGCGGACACCCGGTCAGATCAAAGAGGGAGCACAAAAACTCCAGGCAGGCATCGTTGAGCCGATCGGCTTGGTCCAGCATAATCAGGTGGAGGCCATTGTAGTGTATCGCCTCAGCAAGACCATCTAACGTGCTCAAACGCTGTCCAACAGGAGCCGCTCCTTGAAGTTCGCCAAACAACTGGCTGATCAGAGAGTGCGGAGTCGAACGAGGATTCACCTGGATAGCTACGCTCGTTGAGGATGAACTTTTTCGGGCCAGTTGTTCTTGATAAAAGCGTAGTGCGACGCTCTTGCCTACCCCTGGTGCCCCAACAGCTATCCCCATCATGGCGGTATGGCGTTGGGTGTCGGCGAGTAACCTGGCCATGCCTACAAAACTATTGAGCGTAGTGGTCTGTATATATGGCTGCTCAGGAGGCAGTGTGCCATCTCTGCCTTTGTTTGCCAACATGTCGTAATCTTCTCCTTTCGTCCTGTCATCAGGTGTCAAAATCGTCAAAATGAAGCGGATTTCAGCGACTCGATAAATCATTACTATGAGTGGCATCTGGTCTTGAAGACCCATCGCCTGAGAAAAAGATGTCAATGGGAGCAGGAGCTACCTGCCCTGAGGCGACGCGAGCGCCGACGTATTGACAGAAGTGACCAGTAAGGCACTCGTGCGAGTAGCTCAAACCCATAGTGCCTGATTCCCGTTTTACCGACGCTTGGTGTCACTCAACCCCTTTCGATGCCTTCGCTTTCTGCAGGTGCGTTCTCAGGGAGCTGCTTCGGTACGGGAATGGCTTGTTCATCTGTTTCACCTGTACTAAAAAATGATCCGACGATCAGCCTGGACATGGGATCGATGCAAAGAAACAAGTGAGGTCGAGAAGTACCCCCCTCACTCTGATCTTCTGCAAGAAGCAAATCGCCTACGATCACATCCAGCATTGTGTGATCGATCTGCCATGCCACGTGCGGTGACTCTGGCATTGGATACCCTCCTTTCTATTAATTGCTCGCCCTATAAAAATCAGAGTTCCTCAAAAGAGGCTTCATTCTGGTAGCGGTACTTCAGTTTTTAGTTTGTTATGCAGGTTTTGCCCGTTATACCAACCTACGCATCGTGAAGGACGGGAACCTCGCTCGCCCGATCATCAAAGGTAACCCGCACCTGCCCCATCCCCATCGTCGTCTTGGACCCAGCTCCGGCATAGTAAGAAAACGCAGCAAGCGTTGTCAGCAGCTTAGCAAAATCGTTGGATCCCTGGATGGCGTAGGTGCAGACACCCACGAATCCTTTTTGTGAAAAGTTCGGAAAGTGCAAGACTCTGGTAACAAGCGAACATCTCGTCACCCTCACATCGTTCATGAGGGACTTTCGTAATCCCTGCTTCTCAATCCTGTAGCACTCCGGCGCATTTCTGTTCCAGGCGTGCAAAAGATTCTCCCAAAGCAGAAATGGCTGTGGGAAAAGCACATAGCGTCGATTACCCCAACTGAAAGCTGTTGGGCTGGCAAAGTGCATCGTAATGGATCGCCTGGCCGGGAGGGTAAAAAGCGTACGCCAATCGACTGAATTTACCCATCCTTGAGGATCGGACACCGGAGATGACAGTATGTTGACGAGCTGTAACGCCGATTCACCCAGTTTGACATGCACCGGTCCAGACTCTAAAAAATATTGGCACAGTTTTTGCCAGAGAACCCCACCATCGAGCAAGGTAATTCGCAAGTGACAGTGTTCCCCCCGCCCCAATGCAAAGCGCTCTCCCACTCTCGTGCCCCCTATCACTCGCGCCACGGTGTAGGGGCGATAACCTGGTTCGTCGTGCAATCGAGCCGAAAGCGCTGAATCGAATTGGCCAACTAGATTGAGAAACAAAGCTTGAGCCTGACGTCCGTTGGTGGAGGAAATAGTCACATCATCGTCCGAACAGAGAGCAAGCTTTAATGAATAAAGGGAATCGTTCTTCATGCTTCTCCCATAGAGATTTTGTGTTGCTGTTGTCTAAGTTTCCTTCTCCGCGCTTGCGGTGTGCTGATTTGCGCGCTCTGCGAAAGCAAATCGTAGAGCCACGCCCGCTTTGGCAGCAAGCTACACTACAAGGTTCTGATTCCGGCGTGAAATAAGGATGTAACCCCATCCCGGGGCAATTGTCTGAGACGCACCTCTTTCCCTACACACATGTCGTGACATATGTATTTCAGTTGTTCTTCTGCTCACCCCTTTTTCAACAACCCATGAATCTTGTAAATCCTCTCTGCAGGCTTATTCTCGATTGATTGAAAAAGTGAACAGCAAAATACTACCCCTTGTTTTTACGGCAGGATGTAGGTAAACTAGTGCAGACACTGTTGTAACACACATGTCACGACATGAAGGTACATGTGTGCGTTATCCAGGCTCGTCTTTACACATAACCACTTTTTAGGAACGGTGAATACGTGATCAACGCAACTATTGCTTTGCTTGTGGTAACTCACCTCTTTTCTATCGGCTAAGGTATGCTTTGTGAACAAATATCGTTCACAAAGCATACCTTAGCCGATAGAAAAAGTCAAGTGTTGAAGTGATCAGTTTTTTGACTAAAACCGTCATTAATGGCTACCAATTGGGCCAAATGAGGAGTGATAGTATGGCATTATCGGATCAATTACGAAAACATCGTCTCGGCCAAGGGCTCAGTATAGCCGAACTAGCTCGTCGCTCTAAGGTGTCCAAAGCGTATCTTAGCCAGCTGGAGAACAATGTAAATGGTTTGCGTCCATCTGCAGATGCCCTTTATAAAATTGCTTTTGCACTTGGAACCACGGTAAGCGAGTTGCTTGAGAAGCAGGTAGGAAAAGACGATGACGAACTTACAGAAATTCCTGAAGGGTTACGGATGTTCGCTATGGCCGAGCAACTTTCCGAACAAGAAATCAAGATGCTGGCTCGTATTGAGTATCGGGGACAACGTCCACACACTCTTGATGATTGGAAATACCTCTACGAATCAATCAAACGAAGCGTCCGATCAGACGATGAATAGTTCTCCCGCCCAACTGCCGATGAATACGCAAATATACAGCGCGTAATAGGCAGAAAACCGCTGCGATTTACTCCCATTTTACATATCATCAGTTCTCCTCTCGATAGCGATCTATCTCTTTGGTCGAATATGGACATCTGACTTTTTACTTTGCATGTGGGCAGGGCGACACCGAATATTCCTCAATTGTGACGCGATATCGTTCGCACTCCTTACGTTAGAGGACGTGTAGCAGCTTTGTCATGGTCAGCGTCTTCCTCTTTGAGGAAGAGTCGTTGCCATGCCAGTAATATATCCGCGAGTGACCCAGGCTTGAAGGCAACTTGATGGGGATATGCATTGAACGCCGCAACACGGGCATAACACTCTATTGCGAAATCGATTTCAGAGAGATACTCCATCTCCTGCTCATTGGCCATGGTGCGAGTAAGGTCGCGCTGAAAGAGCTCCAATCCTTTCTCCCGAGCAAGATCGAGAAAAGGGATAAGTTGGTATAATCTGTCCCACTCTCGTTCGAAGCGCTTTGTCCTCCGAGCCGTCTCGACGGCCCGTGCAAGAAAGCCTCTGAGGCGATGCAGGTCGATAGGAGGGTCAAGGTCAGGCCGCCGAATTTCGCTTCCGCCATTGGCGATGAGCCTGCTCATGTACTGTAGAGCGAGAGCGGTCGAGAACTCTTCGAGGTCAATGTCCGTTCTATTCAGATCGGCGTATCGACGCAGATGGTCCATATTCATACTACCTAATTATCCTCTCGCTGGTCAACTCAGATACGCGTCAAAGAGTGGCGGGCCTACTTTCACCACCCGTTCGACCTGTTGCAAGCTTCCTGTGCAGAAGCATCACCAAATACTGTGAAACCCTGATGACGGCCTAGCAGTTTGTCGGAGAGGACTTGGTGAGCGTGTTCTCTCCGACCAAATCTGGTCAACTTTCGCTAACAATCGGTGCCGCAAGGTGCATCTTTCCAGCTTTCAGGCGCGCGGAAACGCTGCCGGCTTTTAGCTGGTCATCAACACATGCAACCGCTTGAGGTTGAACGCCAAGCACACCAAGCACCGTTCTCCGGCGGCCACACCCAAGCCACGCAATGAGAACTGGCGAAAGCCGGTGAACCTCTTCCCGATGATCAAAAACACTACTCCCACCTGGTATGCTCAAAACCCTATTTTCCCAAATTATTGATCACTCCAACTTCGCCGCCCAGCGCGATCTCGCCCTTGACGACGAAGCCGAAGATGAGCCCTGTCGTCACCAGTTGCGCCATCTCATCAATGGCCTTTGGATCAAGTGGCGCGCGCAACGCGAAGACCATGCGTTTTTCGTTGTGCGTGATGACGAACGGGGCAGCACTTTCGAGGGAGACACGCTCTTCTTGCTGGGCAATGAGACGGTAAGCGATCCCAGCCGTGGTCAGCGTCTCATCGATGTGGTAGCGTGCGCCTTCCTCATGGTCAGGACGCAGGTAGACGATGAGGAGGGTTGGTGGGTGCTCACTCATGGGCCGCTGCCTTCCTGTCGTCACGTACTTCATCCAGCGACGCATCGAGCTGGACTTCAAGCTCATCTTTGATGCAATAGCTGTTGAAGAGCTTACCCATATGCTCACCGAGCCATGCGGCTTGTGCTCGTGTGAGCGGGCGTGACAACTCGAAAACCAGGTCACGCTTTCTCCTCTTCAGCTGCAGGACAATACCCAGTTGCGCTACCTCAAGAGCGGCCTGGTACTCCAGATCAGTTTGCGGGCGCTCTTGCGGATCGACACTCCGAACAGCCTTGTCAGCGTGTTGATCAGCGAGCACCAGGATGAGGTAGTGAGTCGTGAGATGCTTGAGGATATCGTGCGAGATGATAGTGAGTGCGCTATCGAGCGCTGGAGCTGTCTTCGTTGCACCAGTTTCTGGGACGGGTACTTCGTATTGGTATGTGCCTGTCTGGCGAATATTCAGGGTAGAGGTCTCCTCTTCCATTGCTTGTTCCTCTCAACTGTACGATTTGAATTGACACTTCCAAGGGAAGAGTATCAGAATGTCCCATAAGCATCTCCCTTCTTGTAGAACACGTGATCTCTCTTGCCAGGATACTATAGAAATCATCCTGGCAGCAGGTTCAAACAGCATATTCCAAGTTTCCCACTCTACCAAACGGGGCAAGTTCATCTCTCATTGCTCTCGCTTGTGAAACGCCGTTTTGCTTGGTGACTGAGGTGGAAGCAACAGGCTAGCAATGGGCGTCATCCTCTTCATTTTTGGGTCTTTTGAAAACCATCTCGATGGCCCGCAGATCCGATGCAATCGGTTGGGTTTCTCGGAATGGTTGCCCGTTTGATTGTGTAAAGACAATGGGGTGACAGGAAAACAGCTCCCAGCCACGTTCTCCTAATTGGTTTGCATAGTCGTACATGGTTGGACCTGCTTGCCAATCGTCGAGTTCCTGGTCGGAGGCCTCGCGCGGACGAAACTCGCCTCCACCGCTTGCGATGGCCGCGAAAACGAAGAGGTATTCCCATGTTTGCATGGTAGTGCTCCTTGCATCATTGGACATGAGAGAAATTTCACTACGTTCAGAATTTTCAGCGTAGGTATGGGTGTGAGGCCGGGTAAGCGATGCTGCTTCGCTCCAGGTAGCCCATACTCGCCCTTTCTCCTTCCATTATCCAGTTGTCTCCACTTTCATCCTCCAGGCAAAGTTCCGTTTCAGAATGGAGAGGAGCGAGACATGTTGTGGAAAGAGCTGCTCCAGTTGGTCGAGAATACGTAGGATCGCCAAGGGGAGTAAGCTGTTCTGCTGGGTTATCATATGAGGAAGATAGCCCAGGTGGAGGCATGGGGTTTGGTTCCCAGCATCCTCTTGATCGCTAAAGAGATGGAACTGATGTATATCCTCATCGGTCATTGTCTCAACACTGCTGTCCAACTCGAGTGCGTCTGCTGGTACACCTTGGACCATGCGGGTCTTTGGGGTGCCACTCGATACCCTACGCTGCTCCATCGTCCCAAGCATGATCACATGAACGAGCACCGCTCGTTCTGAGAGATAATCGGGAGAGAACAGTTCTACCTGTGTCTCGGTGGAGAGGCGTGGTCCCAATGAGCCAAAAGTAGGATTGAGCAACATGGTGTCGTAAATCACTCCCACCGTGTAGCAGGAAGGTTCATCGTTTCTGCTCAGGTTCGTGTCTCTTCTGACACGCGACTCATCGAGAAGCCTTGAGCGTACCGCAACGCGCACGAAGTGACCAAAGGCGTAGTCAGAAGGATGTGGTGGCGCCTCAACCTCCAGAGGACCATAAATCTGACAGACGTAGTTGATATGAGAGGAGGATTTGACGACCTTCCCGATAACCACCTGCATGCCTCTCTACTCTCTCATCAATTCCAGAAAGGTACGCCTTTTACGTACAGCTCTTGTACAAAAGCAGGCATCAGCATGCTTCAGCTCAAACTTCTAGCATGACAAGGTTGTAGCATGTGCAGCCTCTCCTGTCATGATTGCTCATTGGTCAAAGCAAGCTGCGTAATCACTGATGGACTACTGGCCCAACGCAGAATATGCTCGGCTTGCTGGAGTAAGGTTTCCTCAGGGATGATTAAGCAACGCTCATGCATATGTAAGCGCTGAAAAGCTGGACGGGCAAGCACGGCTTGGATGCGCCTGAGGTAGGGATTGGGAATGACCACACACAGGTGCATGATACGTGTCGGACATAACGCATCCACATCGAAGAGGCGTAAGAGTCCCGACGAAATGGAGGTGGTATGTTCGATCTCATAGGCAGCGATGATGTCATCTCCTCGCAACCAAAGCACATCAATGAGATTGATGAGCCGGCGGGATGCTGTATCCATAACAGGCGGCAGCGTTTTCAGACTCAGATCACCTAATCGTTCGCCATTCCAGCTCTTACTATGGTCATTGGCAGCAATCCAGACATCGCATCCCACTTGATAGCCGATTTTAGCAAGCAGCCATTGTATGCGTGTGTGATCAGACGTATCCCGCTCACTTTTCTGGTTCCGGTGGTCCTCCTCTCCATCAGGTGCTATGGTGTCCATCGTCTCTGGATGAATGGAGATGATCTCACTCCCGAAAAGTGAGGAAGATCGCGTCATTTTTCTTGCAGCCTGCTCACCCAGTCTTCGTTGACCTTTCCATGTCACGATGTGTTCCAGTTCCCACAAGGAGACGCCGAGCGCTCGTGCCAACGAGAGAAAGTGGGTCCGGAACGCGAAATACGCCTCGATAGGACGCTGTGACTGTAGTGATCGCCCGTCTTCGTTCATGAGCATGAAATGCACCAGCGGAAAAAAGATGGGCCAGTGGTGCGCATCTTGCAAGTGCCACCACGCGCTTAAAAGAAAGGGAATGCGTGCCGGTTGCAAGTGAGCCCTCGATCCTTTTTGCTGCGTAATGAGTCGCTCGAAATAGTGAGTCAGTTCCTGCATGTGCTGTTGGCCCTCGCGCGTATCTTCTGGGAGACGTAAGCCAGACCGCAGATGTGAAGCGAAGGCATCATCATCGACGTACTTCAGGAGTTTATTGAGATACATCCCTCCTGACGTTCCTCTCATACGAAAGACGTTCCAGGCACCTTGTGTTTTCTGTTGAAACGTCGCATTGAACTCTTTGAGCGTCATGGTCCTGCTCAAAAAGGCAACGAGCACCTGCACCATCTCCTGTTGTACTTGCAGGCGCCGCTGATCAAGAGCTTGATGCGCCATGACCGTCGGTGTATCAGTGAGATACTCTTGTTGCGTAATACGCCACTGTTCTATCAGGTCCGGTGACCCTAACATGCTTCCACCTTTCCCCATCAAAAAACTTTTCATTCTCTGGTAGATATCACCTCTTCGTTATCTCAGACACGACAGAGGGTGTTCTCTCTCATCTGCGAGCTTCATCTGAGATAGAGCATCTTTTCGTAGGGAAGCTGCTTCGGTTCCCCGTCTGCCTGCGATTGCACCTGCCTATCAAGGGCTGCAATCTTGTATGGGTCCCTCCCTCCCTTCCTGCTCGCGCTGCTGGTTGCTTCAAGGGTGCTCTGGGCTTTTGCCGGATCACGATAGGCAATGGAATGTACATAGCCCGTCAGCTCTCATCCCTATCTGCCACACGTTCGTCTCCGGATGGTTGACGATTCCCCCAGTTACTTCACCGAAACGGCTAACAGAGGTAGCAAGGTCTTCTGGCTCTCTCTCGATGATCCGAGGCTGGGGCGGTTGGCGAATGGCCCAGGTTTTGAACCGGCGTCCCTTCTTTCGTTTCTTCATTCCGTTCCTTCCATTACGCCTCACTGGCAGAGCGGTGCTTCAGAAAGCAACCTTACTCTTCGTCAGGAACCTCCTCGATCAAATCGCCAGGGGGAACCCTCAATGCCCGCGCCAGTTTCCCAAGCGTCTCGGTGGTTGTGATGTAATAGGGATCTTTGAAAATCCGCCTGACTGTGTTGTAGGCGACGTCTGACATGCGCTGAAGTTTGCCCATCCCAATGCCTTTCTCCTTGGCGACTTCTCTGATGCGTAATCGTACTGCCATAAACCGCTACCCTTCTCGATGATAGATACAATTGTAGCAGACATTCCCTCGTGGGAGAACTAGCCAGCTAGTGTCACACATACATGTAGAGCCATATATGGCTGGCAAAGATGCGAGCACTCCACCGAACGCAGCTCATGTTCAACCTCCATCCGGAAGATGCACATTTGAACGAGAGACGCTGTTGAAAAAATCGTGACAGAACACAAAGGCTCAAAGTGACTCCTCCTGTTCCATTGAAGCCACTCTTCAAAGAAGATGGCGCTGAACATGCGTTGATCCAAGAAGGTCTCTTTTTTTGCCACCACTTAGACTTGCTCCTCCCTGCTAATCAAAGCCATATGTTCTCGAGCTAGTCGCCATGCCATGTAACAGGAAAACGAGCTGTTCTATAGTTTGCCGTGCTGTGTAATGAGCCTTTAGCCTTGCTTGATAAGTGAGGTAGGACGTGTGAACTTCCGTAGCTTGCAGCCAACGCGGATCATTCCTTTCGCCTCTTCAACCGCACATACGCAATTGCCCAAACATTTCTGGCTCCAGATGCATGTTAGGAATCTATCACAACCACTCTTGAGACCCTTGAGATCTGCTATGAGCCGGGCGAACACAGCATATTCGGTTCTTCCAGATCAGCTTCTCACTCGCTCCCTAGAGTGGTCCCTCCGCTCTAAGAAGCATTGTATCACTGCTTTCACTAATTTTGTAATTGCAGATACAGAAGAATTATTAATTAAATACAGAAGTCACTTAAGATATCCTCATGAATGAATATGCCCAACGGCCCAATCTTCCTGGCTACATATCGATAAAGGAAGCAGCCAAGCTTCTTGGCGTTTCCGATAAACGCGTGTATGAATATGTTGACGAAGGACGCCTTCCAAGTACATGGGCGGCTGATGTGATCATGATCCCCCTAAATGAGGTCAAAAAGTTTAAAAGACGGGGTTCCGGACGCCCACGCACAAGTGTTCCCTCATGGCGTATCTCATCGGGAGAAAACATACAGTTTGTCACCTCGATAGCTGTACAGGTCCTGCCAGGCCAACAGCAGGCCCTTAGCCACAGACTAGAAGAGATAAGGAGGAGTGGTCAACACACGCTTTCAGGGACGATTGGACGGTTCATTGTAGAAAGCGAAACCATTCCGGGGCAAGTAGACATGCTCTTCGTTTGGAGAAGAGCAGTGATGCCAAATGAGGCCGAACGGGAACAAGCCCTGGCAGCATTTCGACAGGCAACCAACGATGTGTTGGATTGGGGTTCAGCCAGGTATAACCACGGTAAGATGTTGATGCATACTTAACTACACCGGCGGAAGGCACCCCAGCTTGTATCCTTAGAACGAAGGTGTTAAAGTGGACTGGGAAAGGCACCTGAGAAAGCGTTCGCGTAGGGTAGACCACGACGCGCGAGATGACCGAACGGAGAGGGGCAGGTGAAACAACGACGGTCAACAATGAGTACCGATGAGCAGTTATGCGTAACTCTTCCGCTTCCTCCGAGCATCAATGAGCAGTAGTATACCGACACCCGAGGGAATCGCAGGCTCACTCCTGTGGCGCTACGCTATAAAGCAGAGGTGCAAAGAGCCCTGCTCAACCTGAAACAACAAGGGATCCTGAACGCCCCCCTCTTAAAACGCATGAGTACCTGCTACCTCGCGCTGTACTTTGAGTGCTACTTCCCCACTCCTCTCCAGCGAGACCTCGATGGCGGCCTGAAAATAATGCTGGACGCGGTCTGCAGAGGGCTGAGGGCCAATGATAATCGCGTCGTTGAGATTCATCTCTCGAAGCGCATTCGCCCCCAGGACCCGCACGTCTACGTTGAAATCGACACGCTGGACGAGTGGGAGTTCGACGAGGAGTACAGGGTCCTCCCAAAGGGGCCTGATCAGGAGGCGCAGTCCTGAGAAACGGACGGTGAAGGGAGTCAATCCCCCATACCATGCCACGCTGTTCCCTCATCGCTGGGACGGACCACGGATGGTACTAGAAGTACTTCACCAGTGTGCGTGAGAATCTCACACGCAGTGAGGCGAGGTGCGGCCAGGGTTCACGGGGTCCGGCGGCGCCCCAACACGGGAAAACTATGGAACGTATTTGCAGCTTTCCTAGTACTACAACCGTAGTTATGAGGGCGCATGAGAGCGTGGACGAGCGGGTCTTCGGAGGGCACGACGCCGGTAATGACTGTGACGAGCCCAGAGTCGCGCGCCTCGCGTCGGAACGTCGACCAGGCCAGCCGTACCTCGGGCGAACGCACGGGTAAGGGCAGGGCAATGGCCAACAGGCGGCGCACTTCCGGTACGGTCAAGCCGGCAAGCTCATCGGTTGTGGAGCTTTTTTCCCCTGCTCCCGCCGCTTGATGCTGGCTAGCCAGGCATGGGCCATCATCGAGAGCGTGATGTGCCGATACCAGCTGTGCCAGAAGCGCACTTCATACTGATCGAGGCCCGTCTCCCCTTTGGCCTCTTCAATACACTGCTCGACGGTGTAACGGGTGGAGGCCACGCGCACCAGCGCCTCAAGCGAGGTTCTGGGTGGGGCGTAGGCCAGGTAATAGGCCAGCTTGTTCGGGGTACTGGGTGAACGGCGCGCGAGCAACCAGACATCCGGCCCCGGCAGTTGCTCGCGACTCTCCACCACGCGCACGCGTGCCCACTGGTAGGTGATCTTCCCCTTTTCCCCCTCAACCACGGCCATGCGCTTCCAGGCGGACCGCGGCAGGTCGGCAATGATCTCACTCACCATGCGCGCAGGCGTCCCGCCTTGAGCCACCCGCGGTGCGCGCCTGGGTCGCCCACCGGTCTGCTCCGCTGGCTCCTCGACCGCTGGGCGCTCGGTCCACACCCGCGTATTGGCGGAGACCGCCAGCACGTAGAAGCGGCCATGCGCCTGGATCGTTTCCCGCAGGCGTGGCGCGTCCCCATAGACCTCATCGCCGGTCACCCAGCGCATGGGTACGCCCTGTTCCCAGGCGTGTTCCAGCATCGCCACGGCCTGCTCTGGCTTGGTGGCAAAGCTCACCTCCTCTGGCACGTGCGCCTTCGCTCGCCGCACGCGGTCACGGGCCCAGGTTTCCGGCAGGTAGAGCTGCCGGTCCAGGAAGACGTGGGCGTCTTTGGTCGCGTAGCTTAAGAGGGTGGCCACCTGGCTGTTCTCTCGCTTGCCCGCCGTCCCGGTGTACTGCCGCGCCACTCCCACCGAATGCGTCCCTTTCTTGAGAAAGCCCGTCTCATCCACGACCCCGATGCCCTCTGGGTCCCCGAACGTCTCGATCACGAACGCTTGCAGCCGATCGCGCGCTGCATCCGCATCCCAGGGCACCCGGTACAGCAGTCGCTGCATGCGATCAGGGATGGGGTCCCCCACCGCTTCGGCCACCTGCCAGCTATTCTTGCGCTCCGCCTCGGTCAACAGTCCGCGCAGGTATTTCCGCGCTTGTTCGCGCGACTCGCTGCGCTCAAACAGGTCGGCAAAGCGCGCGTGAAATGCTTCAAACTCCTCTTGCCACTGCTCCAATTCTTCTTCCGTCATGCTCTTCCTCCCACTCAGATTCTCGTTCTTACTGAATCTACGAATGAGAGCTAGCTACGGTTGTAGTACTAGTACTACAGCCGCACTTAGGCAGCAAAACGAGCGGCTCGCCGTTTGATATGAAAGTGTTTGGCCCTGGCTTGATGTCGCCTGCGAAAGCCTGACCAGGACAAAACGCCTTCTGGGGTCGCAGGAGCTT
>Ga0209647_1002089_pt1 | contig 16377 bp, 17 predicted proteins | sample GraSoi_2013_60cm_FD_185827 | JGI IMG/M metagenome (GOLD analysis project Ga0209647, IMG submission 185827) | Grasslands soil microbial communities from the Angelo Coastal Reserve, California, USA - Sample 9_17_2013_60cm (SPAdes) (version 2) | ecosystem: Environmental > Terrestrial > Soil >...
AGTATCATAACGGCGCAGCCGATGTCCATATGCCAGAAAGGAATGGGCCAGATGATTTCCGTACCATCCTCGTTCACTTTGTCGGCTTCCCGGTAGCGGCGGTGATAGGCGGCTTCACTGGTACAGGGAATGACCAGCACAGGCGCTTCTGAGATAAAAGGGTGGAAGCCGCTGCTGACATATTCCTCCTCATCACAGAGGTGGGCGATCTCCTGCTTGAGCTGGGGGCGGGTTACTACGATGAAAGACTGTCCCTGCGTAAAGCCAGCACTGGGAGCATGACGCGCCAGAGCAAGCATGCGCTCGATAACTTCAGGGGCAACAGGCTCGGATGTGAAGTGCCGTACCATGCGACGCTTCAAAACAACTTCGGAAAATTCCATGTTTTATTTCGCTTTCTCGCAATCAATTATGCATGTGTAGCTTCGTTTTACTCTAAAAAATTGGCCGTATCAGGTTTCGCCAGGAAGGTCGCAATCTGTTCGGGGTTGAAGGTGGCGATACGGCTGGGGCTCAGGCCATCCAGTTCGGGCGAGGGCTGGCCGTTGAGCTGGTCGGCGACGGCTCGCCCGACGGCTGGGGAGATGGCGAAACCGTGGCCAGAGAAACCGGCGGCAAGGGTTAGACCTTCCAATCCCGGTACCTTCCCGACAAATGGCAGCGTATCGATGCTTTCAGCTTCCAGGCCACACCATTGACGGGCAATGCGCTGCTGACCAACGAGGGGTAAGATAGCGCTGGCGCTGGCCCAGTTGCCCTCGATACTGGCCGGACGCAGGGTATAAGCATGGCGGTCGGGGGCCGGGTTACCCAGCCAGCCCCCACCTATGAGAAATGCGCCGTCCGCAAGCTGTTTGAGCGAGAGAGCGTGGTGGAGGGCGCTGATGACGGGTTGGAGTACGACGGCCTGGGCTGGCGTTGAGAGTAGCATTTGCAGGGCGTAGGTACGTACCGGTAGATGGAGACCGACAGCGGCTGCTAGCTCATCGCTCCAGGCTCCCGCGGCAAGAATGATATGCTCTGCTCGGACGTCTGCGTGCACGGTGCGTACGCCTACAACTCGTTCGTGCTCGTGGAGGAGGGAGAGCGCAGGCGTGCCGCTCCAGTAGGTGGCTCCATGGCGTTGCGCGGCACGGGCGAAGGCTCGCGTTGTGCTGGGTGGATCAGCCTGACCATCAGCGGGGCTATAACTACCCGCGACGACATCCGGGTTGAGACCCGGCACAAGGGCATGCGTCTGCTGCCAATCCAGCAGACGCACATCAGTGAAGCCCATGGCCTGCTGTTGCCGGACAAAGGCTGCCAGCTGCTCTATGTCGGCGTCGCTGGTGGCAAGCAGCAAGTTCCCTCCTTGCCGGTAGTGCAAGTCCGCGTCTAACTCCTGTTCCAGGTCTGGCCAACGCGCGATGGCCTCGCTGGCAAGGAGCGCCTCTGCCGGGTGGCGTCCCTGGCGGCGCACGCCGCCCGCACTGGCCCACGAGGCCGCCGGTTCGCAGGCTCCCTCTGAGCGCTCTATAACCAGTACCTGTCGTCCCTGGCGTGCCAGGTGATAGGCAATCGAACTGCCAATCACCCCGCCGCCGATGACAATCATTTCAAAGTTTGACTGCTGCATGATAGTGTAGTTTCCTTACTTGTAAATTACAAAATTTCGTGTCGTAGTTTTTTGACAATTCTGTGACGTATCGGAGGCCCAGAGACTACCATCTCAAATGATGGGTAAGGGAATTGCTCGTGTAAGTCCGATCTCCGATCTCGCTATGAGTCTGATGAACTCGATGTTTCCTTCGCCCCTCTGACATAGCGATACAATGTTGAGCGGGAAATCCCAAGCGTTGAGCAAATCTCTGGGATGGAATGATTCGGGTCGGCAAACAGACGCCGGGCGAGAGCAACTTTTCCATTGGTGGTCAGCCTTCTCGGTCTGCCTCCTACGCGTCCCCTCGCGCGTGCTGCGGCCAGACCAGCGTTGGTTCGCTCGCGAATGAGATCGCGCTCAAATTCAGCGAGGGCTCCCATCAAATGGAAGATGAGTTTGCCACCTGGTGTGGTCGTGTCGATGTTCTCGGTCAAGCTAATAAAATCCACTCCCCGATCTTTGAGGAGGTTGAGTGTCTCGATGAGATCTTTGAGCGAACGACCCAGGCGGTCGAGCTTCCAGACGATTACTGTATCACCCGACCGCACAAATGCCAGAAGTTCCTCTAACCCTTTGCACTCGAACTTTGATCCGGTCATCTTATCGCTAAAGCAATTTTCACAGCCTGCTTCCCGCAGCGCGTCTCTCTGGAGCGCCTCGTTTTGTTCCTGTTTGGAGACCCGGATATACCCAATCTTCATAGAACCTCTGCTATTTGTGTCACTTACTCATCTCACATGGAAGAAACTGAGATTTTGATTGTGACACATTTTTTGAGACAGGTCAAGAAGCAGTGCCACGCTTGCAGTAGTGGCGCGCAGCGCAGCTAGAAAAGCTGAGTAAAATGCTTTACGCCTATTGCCGTAATATAGCTAAAATCGCATTAGCGTATAAGAGAAGTATTACATGAAACAGATAGGGCAAGATTTGCGTCAAAAGGCGGATTCTGCGGTCAGTAACTCTGTCCAGGTACAGGACTCTCTGCTCACAGAACCGACCTGACAGACCAGAAAAAGAATAGCATGACTGACCACCCAGGAGCGGAGAGACCTTTCAACACAAAAAGGAGAAGCATTTATGAAAGACATCCATTCACAAAACGGCGGAGCAGAAATGCCAGACCACGTGCGTCGCAGCCGGGAAAAATCGTTCGCCATACCAGGACATGAGACAAGATATTCAGACTCCCCTCTCGTGGAACAGATTGGGCATATTTGCGCTGAGAGAGAGTATGCTCCTCTTTGCCCTGCTGATGGTCATTGGAACATGCTTTTCGTGAGATATCACGGCGAGACAAGTCTCTCGGTGTGGGGTCCCATGACGAAAGCTGCGACCATGCCTTACGCCGAAGGCGCTGAGTTTCTTTACATCACCTTTACACTCGGTACCTTCATGCCGCAGATGCCAGTAGGAAATCTCCTGGACAAAGGGAGCTTCCTGCCTCTCGCGACAAGCACATCCTTCTGGTTGGACGATGCTTCCTGGCAATTTCCTGACTATGAACATGTGGATACGTTTGTAGACAGACTGGTACGTAAGGGTCTGCTTGTGCATGAGCCAGCTGTGGATGCAGCACTCCAGGCCCAACCGCAAACGATGTCCTTACGTTCTACACAGCGCCGCTTCTTGCGGGCCACCGGGTTAACACTGCGCTCTCTTCAATCCATTGAACGTGCCCAACATGCGGCAGCCCTGTTGCAGCAAGGCGTCTCTCTCCTCGACACTGTGGAAGAGGCTGGCTATTTCGATCAACCACATCTGAATAGAGCACTCAAGCGCTTCATCGGACAGACCCCTACTCAAATTGCCCAGATGGGAAAGCCTTGAGAATCTGTCGTCTCAGTACAAGACAATGCCCTTTGATTGAAGTACGATAGCGATGTTCAATAAACCTTTCAAGGAGGAGTGATATGAAAAAAATACACTCACAAGACGGAACACCTATTGCATTCAACCAATCGGGTCAAGGACCAGCCATCATCCTGGTGCTTGGCGCGTTCAACGATCAGGCAACTGGCGCGCCACTGGCCGCGCACCTCTCAGAGCGCTTCACGGTTTTCAACTATGATCGCCGGGGGCGAGGCGACAGCGGGGATACGGCACCATATGCAGTCGATCGCGAGATCGAGGATCTCGCTGCCCTCATCAAAGAAGCCGGCGGATCGGCGTCGGTGTTCGGGTATTCCTCCGGTGCGACCCTTTCCCTGAAGGCGGCGGCGCGCGGTCTGGCCATCACGAAGCTGGTGTTGTACGAGCCACCATTGATTGTCGACGACAGTCGGCCTCGACCACCACAGGATCTGGCAGCACAGATCTCTGATCTGGTTTTGGCGGGTCGCCGAGGTGAGGCGGTTGAGCTCTTCCAGACGAAGGGGGTGGGCATACCCGTCGAAGTCGTTGCCCAGTTGCGACATGCTCCCTTCCGGCCGGCGCTTGAGAACATGGCGCACACCCTCGTCTACGAAATGACTATTCTGGGTGATATGTCGGTGCCGACCGAACTGGTGGACTCCGTCACGGTCCCCACGCTCGTGATGGACGGTGGGGACAGCCCTGCGTTTCTGCGCAACGGAGCACAAGCGCTGGTGGACGCCCTCCCCAATGCGCAGCACTGCCGCCTTCCAGGTCAGACCCACGACATCGTCCCGGCTGTCATGGCTCCCGTGTTGGAGGAGTTCTTCGCCGGCTGATACGACGCCTTGAAGGCTCCTTGGCACGCAGTCTGGTTTGATGCTCACTCTTTCCGGCTCACACGAGCATCAGCTCCGGGAAGAGATGAGCCGCATCTGGCTGCGCAGTCTGTGCGGGCGTTCCCGCTCAAAAAATTTTCGTTTTCAATGTGAGTGAGCGCAAACGAACATACTCATTCGTGCTGAAAGAGGTGCTTCACTACTCCCCCGTGCTCGCGAGTCTTGTCCTGCTGCCGGCAAGCATTGCTGGCATTCTGGTCTCCCAGTTTGTCGCGCCCTGGTTGATGAATCGATTGGGGGTAAGGCTCAGTGCTGGACTGGGGATGCTGTGCCTGGTGAGTGGCATAGCGCTCTTTTTCATGAGCGAAGCCATCCTCGCACCTGTCCCAAAAAGGATACCTCGACCCTCTTTATTAGTGAGGATCACAAGTGGTGATCATCAAGACGATGTTTCTCCCAACAAAGGAAGTATACGTATGTCTACAACAAACACTTCTGTTTCTAGCAACCGAAGTACCATGCCAGAGGCGGCGCAGCGCCCCCAGTGGCTCGACGAGCAGCTCTACCCGTTCCAGAGCCGCTTTGTGGAGGTCGAAGGCAACCGCATTCATTATATCGATGAGGGAACCGGTCCCACCTTATTCTTCGTCCATTCTGGCATTGGCTGGTCTTTGATGTATAGCGATATCATCCAGGATCTGCGCAGTCGTTTCCGCTGTGTGGCTCTGGATTTGCCGGGATTCGGTCTTTCACCTGCCACACCTGGATACCAACATACGCTGATCGGCGATTCCCGGCTGCTCGAACGGTTCATCCAAACCCTCGGCCTGACCGACGTGACCCTCTTCAGTCACGACGTCACGGGAGCGATCGCCCTGGGGGTGGTTGCACGTCGGCCCGAATGGTTCCATGCCGTGATCCTTTTGCCGAGTTTTGCCTGGCCGCTTGAGAGCTACCGCAAGGTCTATCTCATGACCCAATTGATGGGTTCACCCCTGTTCCGCTTCCTGAGCACCCAGTTCAACTTCTACCTGGAGTATATACTGGGGGCGGTGACGAAAAAACCAAAGCAGCCCCTATCCTCCCTGGAGAAGCAAGCCTATCGAGGACCCAATCTTGACCGAGCCGTACGGCGCTATCCGCATGATCTGTTCAAGAGTGTCACCAAGAGCCACGACTACCTTGCGGATCTGGAGCAGCGATTGAGCGCGCTTAAGGAGATGCCGGCGCTGCTGATCTTTGGCGACGGGGACGACTCGATCAAACTGGGATTGTTGGCCCGCCTGGAGCGCATCTTTCCCCGGCACCGCTCCATCGTGATGCAGGGATGCTCCCATTTCCCCCAGATCTATGACGCGAGCGGCGTCGCTGCCGCGATTCGCAGCTGGTGGAACGAAGAGATCGCAGCATGAGTCGACGAAAGGCAGGAAGCAGAGTGGAATCCTTTGAAACCTATCGGCCCTACCTCTTTTCCATCGCCTACCGCATGCTCGGCAGCGCGATGGATGCCGAGGATATGGTGCAGGAGACCTACCTGCGCTACCAGACTACGCCTTCAGAACCCATTCGCTCGCTCAAAGTGTATCTCACCACCATCATCATACGCTTATGCATGGATCAACTCCAACTTGCGCGCAGGAAGCGGGAAGTGTACGTGGGTCCCTGGTTACCGGAGCCGATTCTCACCACACCGACTCCTGCATCAGAAGATCCAGCAGAGCGCGTCGAGAGGGAAGAGTCGATCTCGCTGGCGTTCCTGGTGCTGCTAGAGCAGCTCCAACCGTTTGAACGAGCCGTCTTCCTGCTGCGCGAAGTCTTCGAGTACGACTTTGCCGAGATCGCCGCCATGCTTGACAAGAGTGAAGCGGCCTGTCGCCGCTCGTTCAGCCGAGCGAAGCTGCATCTGCGTGCGCATCGGCCACGCTTCCCTGCCTCTCCCGAAACCCATCGGCAGCTGCTCAGCGGGTACTTCCAGGCGGCGCAGGGTGGTGATATGACCGCCTTGATGGACCTGCTCTCCGAAAATGTGACCCTGTGGGCTGATGCCGGTGGGAAAATCAAACAAGCCGCGCTGCGTCCGATTGTTGGGCGTGATGCGGTGGCACGCTTTAGCCTGGGAACGATGCGCTTTTTGCCAGAGGACTATCAGACGGAAATAGCGGAAGTCAACGGTCAAGCAGCAGTGATTACCCGCGCTGGCGGTCAAGCACTGTTCGTGCTGACCATTGAAGTGGAGGAAGGGCATATTCAGGCTATTCGTCTCATTGCCAACCCGGAGAAATTCGCACGAGTATAACATGAAACATACACCTGAGAGAGGAAAGGACAACCACGATGGAAAAAGCAAGAACAGTTCCCGATGATTTCCCAACGGATGGTGTAGAGCTGAGCTCCTTCCTCGTGGTCAACGACTACGCTCGCGCGCTCGCATTCTATCGCGATGTGCTGGGAGCGACAGTGGTGCGCGAGCTTCCCGGTACCCTTTGCTTGCCTCCGCTTTCGAGGCAGCTAGATTCTGCTGTCAGCTCCGGGTGGTCTCACGAAAACCAAGCCTGCCGACTGGAACAGCGCCATCGGCGAACTGACCATGCGGGTGCCGGACTGCTCGGCTGCTTATGAGGTGCTGCGCTCGCGCGGAGCCGAGTTCATCACGCCGCCCGTCGAGTGGGGCGACGAGATCCGGGCCTTCTTCCACGACCCTGATGGCCATCTCCTGGAGATCTCGGAGACGAGGCCAGCAGAAGAGCGAGGCTGGTGAACACGTCTGAGTGTGCGTCACAGGAGCACCTGGTTGTGGAGGCTCGGCCTATTACTTCTCCTTAAGCGCCTGCGCCAGCCCTTCCTGAAAAGCCTCGCTCTTGGCTGTCCAATCGCTGACCGGGGTATATTTCTGTCGCTTCCACTGGTAGGGAAGGTCAACGATCAGGCCGGGGCGAGGCGCGGCAGCAGCCATGGAGAAGGCATCGTGAAGGATAGTGCGCTGCTGATCTCGCTTGCCAGGTTCGCCTAGCGCATGACCGAACGGCCAATGGAGATAGAGCATACGCGGCGCTTTGACCACGACAGCCAGTTCTCGGACGAGCGCAAGTGCGACGGTTGTCACGCCGCGCGCCTCAATTTCGCGTGCGAGCAGTCCCACGGACCGCGTGCAGATTGGTCAGGCAGGTACCAACAGGACGAGGTCAACATGGGCCGCGGCCAGCAGGTCCGCGATCTCGCGACCAGGAGCTATAAGCTCCTGGGGATCATCGGTATGACCAAAGCCATAATGGGTCTCAGCCACTCGCCCTATAACGCCTTCCACTTCTAACTCAAGCAGGCGTTCCAGGGGAAAGACCAGGTTCAGGTCGCGTTCGGCATCGCGGCGGTCATAGCGATCATGCGAGATACACAGATCCTCCGTGGTAGCTGAGCGTGGAATGGCGCGAAACGATGCATCCGTCTTGAGGTCGAACGGCCGATCGGCGCAGCAATGCACGCCACCTGTGGCTACGATAGCCACCGTAGCTTCGGCAAGGAGTCGGCGTAGGGGAGTCCAGGGAATCTGCCTGGACAATTTCACTTTCAAATGGAACTGTAAAACGCCTGGAACTCTGGCAATCCAACGGGCGGTACGTTCTCCCAGTTCTGTATCATTGGCCCATCGAGCCAACTGCTCACGCAAACGGCTGGCTGGGGTCAGGCGAGTATGCTTTTGCATCGGAGTGATCCTCCTTTGTGTTCATTAGCCAGGCGGCTCTACTGGAGCCAGGGCTCGCTGCATAGCTGCAACCGTCTGGTCGGAAAGACGTGCGATGGCTGCGCGGTCGAGGCGTGCCCACTGTGCGAGCAGCCACTGGTCGCTGGCAGCGTCGAGCGCCTGGAGCCACGTGAAGAGAAGTTCAGCAGGCAGATCACTGCGGATAACGCCGATCTCCTGCCCGCGTTGCATGATGCCCATGGCCCATGAATGAATTTGCTTAGCCAGGGTGGCAAGTGGCTCCCGTTCCAGGGCAGCAGGCGATAATCGTCCCGCGGTGTGGATGGCTGCGAAGAGCCAGGGCTGTTCGAACGAGCGCAGGAGCGGCTGGCGATGCAGTTCGGCAAAAGTCGGCCAGAAGTTTTCCGCGGTGAGTGTTGCCAGGTCGAGTTCCTGATCAATAAGCCTCAAACGCTCGCTGCAATACTGTACGACGGTGAAGAAAAGATCTACCTTATCCTCGAAGTAGTAATATGCCGCCCCTTTGCTCATCTGAACTGCTTCAAGGATGCGATTGATCGAGGCATCCTCAAAACCGTGCCGGGTAAATTCCTGCGCTGCCACCTCCATCAGCCGTTCGCGTTTCTCGAGCGACAGTTTGTAAAAGCGTGGAAATGGCATAGCTACCTCTCTTACTTGTATGCGTGCCTATCAGATTTCCGCATGTTAATAGTCATAGACCATATAGTTAGACCGATCAGTCTGATTTTAAGCATATGATAAATGATTGTCAAGGGTTCCATGGTAGCGCTTTGCTACGAATCGAAAGCAACGCTTCTCGTGGGGCGAGCGATCAACTCGTGGTAGATGGTGCCCATGCGCTCGGGAGAATAAGGCATCTCATGCTCAAGCCACCACTGGATCAGGGCGATCGTGGAGGTAACGGCGTGGTAGGCTGCGATCTCAGGCGGTACCGCGCTGTCCTCCTCTGGAGTGTTATGGCTTAGGACGCTCTGCGTGCCAGTATCGATCATATGATGTAACAGGGAGGATGAACCGCGGCTGCTCAGTAAGACGCGGATAATCTCGTTATGTTGCTGCACATAGGAAAAAATGAGCGCGCCAGTGGCAATAGGATCGCTGTCTTGGGGTGAGGGAGGAAGCAAGCCAATGAGTTCGGCCAGGACGACATCCAGGACATCATGTAATAGCGCATCCTTGTCATGATAATGGCGGAAGAAAGTAGCGTAGCCGATATCAGCACGCTCTGTGATATCGCGAATTGTGACTGCTTCATATCCCTTTTCCAGGGAAAGCGCAATCAAGGCCTTCACCAGCAAGTTCTGCGTGCGTTTCACACGCCTATCATGCATATCCATATTTAACCTCTGTGCCAGGGCATCTTCTATTTAGTTATCATATCATAAACTTTTACCTACATAACTAATCCCCCTTTGTTCGTTTGGGCTCATCCTGCTCTTGCCATGACTCGCCGCGCCAGCGGCGAGTCATGGCAAGAGCGGCCCGCAGGCCGCTCGCTCCACCACACATTTCTTCTCTGAAGCTGCAGTAAGTGTAACTGGACATTGATCCTGACCGCCGAAACCGCCTTTCGACGTAAATCTTGCCTTACTTGTTTCATGAAATACTTCTTTGCTAGGCAAATCCACGACACATAAAACGCCTCAAAGTGCAGACCTGTTTGTATTCCGACTCAGGTATGGAAAAGGCGCTTCTTCTTCAAATACTTGGCCACGATATCAGTCACAATGGACGCTTTTTGCGTCAATTTCTGGCAATTTCTGCTGAGATCTCGTACAATGTCAGCAAAGCAGAGAGTACGTCGGTTCTGACTGTCTTTTCTGGAGGCTGCTATGCTTGATGATGCCTATCTGCACTGGCTCGATCAGTGTGGATTTTCTGATCCCGCTCGCACTTTGCTCACCGATATCCGTCGTTCGCCTCCAATCCGCCGCGTCGCCGGAGGGCGGAGGAATATTCACGGTCGTTATCCCAGTCGCAAAATGCACAGGACTATCCAATTTGAGAGCCACACTGAATTGGGTGCCATCTACGTCATGGAGCATGACCCCAGCATCCTGGAATACTGGGACCAGCCGACCAGGCTCAAGTTGCACTATCTCGGTCCTTCCAGGCGTCGGGTCACGAACTGGCATCCCCCTGACTTTCTCGTGTTGAGACAGGGGGGAGCCAGTTTTGAGGAGTGGAAACGAGAGGAAGAGTTGGTACGCCTGGTGAAAGAGCACTCGGATCGGTATCAACGTCATCTCTCTGGGGGTTATCGGTCTGCCCCTGGGGAAGCCGCAGCCGAAGCGTTGGGATTGCTCTATCGTGTGCGTTCTTCCCGCGAGTTGTCGGCGGTCTTCGTCCAGAATCTCCTATTTCTGGACGATTACTGGGTGACTCCGCTGGTTGTAGACGAGTTCCATCATCACCTTTTACAAGAGCGGGTCGCCGCGCAACCAGGGGTCCGTCTGGCGGAAATTCTGGAGCCCAAAGCGAGATCGCGGTAGATATGGTCTACGCACTCGTTGCTTCGGAGACGCTGTACGTGGATCTGACTGCATTTCACTTGGGTGAGCATCAGGAGGTGCGCCTGTTTGCGGATGCAGCTTCTGCTGCCGCCCTTCCCCATATCTCCCTTCCGCAGGCACCCTCGCTCCTGCACACTTCTCTGATCTTTGGCGGGCGCGTCTATGTCCTGATCGAACTGAACTCGGATCACGTCCTGCTCCAGGGCGAATTTGGCGAGCCGATGAGCCTCCCGCGTGCCTTCTTCCACCGTCTGATGGAACAGGGAGCTTTGCACCAGATTACTCCCGCTGATGCCGAACCTTCTCGGTTAGAAATCCGAAAGATCCTCAATCAAACCGGGCCTGAAGCCATGAAAGTAGCTGATACTCGCCTGATGGCGGTCCAAGCGTTGCTGTATGGAAGTCTCTCTGAGGTCGCTGTCACGGTTTCCGCACGAACGCTTCGCCGCTGGAAAGCGCAATACCTGGCTGCCGAGGTTCAATATGGATGCGGATACCTCGGTCTCCTTCCGCAGACAAGCAAACGTGGCAACCGAAACCCGAAGTCTGATGCCGTCGCACGCGAACTGTTAGAGGAAGCCATTCAGCAGGAATATGGCGACGCACGCCGCCGGGAAAAGATCGCGGTCTATCAAGGCTACGTGCAAGCGTGCGAGAAGCGCGGAGTCGCTCCCCTCACCTTACGCACATTTTACCGGCATCTCAAGGTAGCTGCGACTACGGAGATCGAGACGCGACGCCTGGGGACGCGTGCCATGTATGCCGAGCAACTTCCCTACCAGTATCTGGAGTACCATACTCCTGTGCACGGCGACCGCCCATTTGCCATTGTCCATATCGATCATACACTGCTCGATATTGAACTGGTGGCGCAGGCTTCCGGGCGTAATTTGGGGCGTCCCTGGGTGACCTTTCTCATGGACGCTTTCAGTCGTCGGTTGCTCGCCGTCTATCTCACCTTTGATCCTCCCTCGTATCGCTTAGCCATGATGGTCTTACGGATCTGTGTCCGTCGGCACGGGCGCCTGCCGCAATCGCTTGTCGTAGATGGGGGCAAAGACTTCGAGAGTCTGTATTTTGAGCATTTGCTGACGGCGATCTCTACACCTACCTTTGTGAATGGGCCTATGAGGTCTATGATCAAAGTACATCTCTTCGCTGCCAGATGGCCGAAGAGAAAGGAGGCCAAACGATGCCTGAGCCAGACTTGCTGGTGACCAAGATTACCATCCCACCTGTTCGTTCAGCACTGCTTCAACGCTCGCACCTGCTCACGGTCCTCGATCAGAGCCGTTCGTTTCCCTTGACCCTGCTCTCGGCCTCGGCAGGCTTTGGCAAAACAACGCTGCTCTCTGCCTGGGCCAACCAGAGCACTAGTCAGGTCGCGTGGTTGACGCTTGATGAACAGGACAACGACCTGACACGCTTCTGGGCCTATGTGATTGCTGCACTCAGGAAAGCCGGCTCTCCTGTCGGAGAGGCGGCGGAAGCTTTGCTGCACTCACCACACCTGTCGGAGCTTCCAGGCGCTCTGACTTCACTCATCAACGAACTGGCCGCGCTTGCGCAGGACACCACCCTGATTCTCGATGACTATCATCTGATCAGAGAACAGGCGATTCATGATTCCCTACAGTTCTTGCTGGATCATCTTCCTGCCTGCCTGCACCTGCTCCTTGCCAGTCGAGTCGATCCCCAGCTTCCTCTGGCTCGTCTGCGGGCGCGAGGACAGGTGGTCGAGATCCGCGAGACGGAGCTGCGCTTGCGTGGCGAAGAAGCCGCCAGCTTTCTGACACAGGTCATGGGTCTCTCTCTCTCAGAGGAGGAGATCGGTCGCCTGGAAACGCGCACGGAAGGATGGATCGCCGGACTCCAACTGGCAGCCCTCTCTCTGCGCAAACACCATGATGTCTCAGCCTTTATCCAGGCGTTTGCTGGCAGTCATCGCTTTATTCTGGATTATGTGCAAGAGGAGATCCTTGAGCCCTTGCCAAAGGATCAGCAACGCTTCCTGCTCCAGACGTCGGTGCTCACCAGGATGAATGCCGAGATCTGCCAGCGGCTTTCCGGAGAACCGGCCAGTCAGCAGATGCTGGAGGCGCTGGAGCGCGCCAACCTCTTTCTGGTTCCGCTCGACGAGGAGCGGCGCTGGTATCGCTTTCACACGCTCTTCCGCGAGGTGCTGCTGGCGCGTTTACAGGCCACCCAGCCTGAGCAGGTAGCACGCCTGCACCGGGAGGCGGCGCTCTGGTATCAGCAACGGGGATGGCTGCACGAGGCGATTCCCCACGCACTGGCGACGCAGGACTTCTTTTTCGTGGCTGAGTTGCTGGAGGGCTATACTGAGCGTTTGCATCTGCAAGGGGAACTCAAAACGTTGCTGGCCTGGATCAAGCTGCTCCCCGCAGAGGTCTTGCGCGCGCATCCTCGCCTGGCCACGAGCTACATCTTAGCATTCAATATGCTGTCCCCTTTCTCTGATGGGGAGGAACAGGAGTATCTGAACCAGCTCTGGGCGGGCGTGGAGCAGATGTTGCAGAGCGAAGACCAGTCCACTCTTGCGGAAGCTGAACGGGACCGACTGCACCATCGGATGATGATTCTCCAGGCATGGAAACTGGCGAAAAAGGCGCTCTCTGATGGCAATGTGGAGCAACTGAACAGTCTCGTGGAGCCGCTGCAACACCTGTCTCTGGATGACGATGCCGTGTGGAGGCAGCAGCTTGGGGGGAGTGTTGCTATGGCATTGCGTCTGGCGGGGAATTTTCCTCCGATGGTCTCCGCTATTCAGGAAATGAGGAAGATGACCAGGATGGCGCAGGATCGCTACCAGGAGGCCCAAATCCTCTGGGGGTTGATTGCCGCACTGATCGCCTTGGGACAGCTCTCGCAGGCGCGCGACTACTGTCAGGAACTTCACCAGTTGGTCACCAGTCTGGGGGGACCACTCCCAGTGGCGGCGTATCCCGATCTCTTCCAGGCTCAGCTGGCATACGAATGGAATCAGCTGGAGGAGGCGAAAAGCAAGGCCTTGATCGCCATTGAGAAGACGGCATCCGTGCAGTACCTGGACATTCTCATGGGGGCCTATGAGGTCACGGCGCGTTGCTGCCTGGCTCAGTGCGATCTCACGGGCGCTGAACACGCCATTCGCGAGATGGAGCGGGTGAACAAGAACGCTGGCCTCCCGCTCTTTCGTCCCGGGATCGAAAGTCTCCGGGTCCAGCTCTGGCTGGCCCAGGGCAACCTGACCCGGGCGGTAGACTGGGCCGAGCACACTCCCTATCACCGGGAGGCCCTCGTCTACAGCCGCGAAAGCGCCTCTCTGGCGCTGGTGCGCGTCTTTCTGGCCGAGCGACGGTATCCACAAGCCTTGCAGCTGCTCGTAGCACTGCTGGGTGCGGCTGAGCAGGTGGCGCGAGTGGGAAGTCTGATCGCCATCCTGGCGCTGCACATCGCCACTCTGCAAGCGTCGGGTGCCACACACGAGGCGCTCCGCGTTCTTGATCGCTTGCTCACCGAAGCCGAGCCCGAGGGATATCAGCGCGTCTTTCTCGATGCTGGAGAGCCGATGCATCAGGCCCTTCAGGCATGGCTTGCGACTTCGCACATGCAGCAGCATAGTGTTTCTCCTGCCCTTGTTTCTTATACTCAGACGTTGCTCGATGGGTTCGCAAGCGAGCAGCACCAGAAAGCTGGGGAGAAGGCCATCCTCTCTGGCTCCCCATTGCTCTCCCACCCACCTTCTCAAGCCGCCCCCCCGCTGCCTGAGCCTCTCACGCCACGTGAACAGGAGGTCCTGTGTCTGCTTGCGCAGGGGGCCTCCAACCAGGAGATTGCCAGCCGACTGGTGGTCTCGCTCAGGACGGTCAAGAAACATGTCGGCAACCTCCTGCTGAAGCTGGAAGCTCAGAATCGAACCCATGCGGTGGCACGCGCACGGGAGTTATCTTTGCTCTAACACGGGCGTCCTCTCGATTGCGGCTTCCTGCCCACACGTAGATCCTGAGGCCATGATCCAGGTGTCCTTTTGGCCACCTGGCTCCTTCCTCACACGCGACGCGAAATGGGACCTCACAGTAGACTTTCGGCCCCTGTGCTTTTCCCTCTGGCACAGTATCCTTGTTCTATAGAGAAGAACAGCAATCCGAACGGAGCATAAGTGCATGAGATACGTCATTCGTGTGAAGGGACACCTGGACACCTTCTGGCAAGATTGGTTTGAGAACCTCGTGATCACGCACGAGGGAGATGGCACGACCCTGCTTTCAGGTTCCATCAAGGATCAGGCGGCGCTCTACGGCATCCTCTTCAAAATGTGCGATCTAGGGCTGACGCTGCTCTCGCTCGAGGCGAGCGCACCCATGCAGCAGGTAGAGGAGTGAGCAGCGTCTTTCCAGCTTCTTCTTCCTCTCTTCTCTTGTGCAAACGACACGGAACTCTTCCTACTTGATTGAAGACAAAATGAGGAGCAGAAATGAACACATCATCACATCATTTCAACGAAAGCGACATCACACCAATGAGTGACAAAAGTTTCGCCAAACCAGCGGCCCTGGCAACCCCGATGGCCATCCGATGGCTCGCACTCGGCGCCGTCGCCGGCCCGGTCCTGTTCACGCTTGCCTGGGTCGTCCTCGGCTTCCTGAGCCCGGGATACACAGCCTGGGGCACCTGGATCTCGCCCTACTCGCCCATCAGCCAGGGCATCAGCGGCCTGGGTATGGGCATTACCGCCCCATTCATGAACACGGCCTTTGTGTTCAGTGGGCTCCTGATCCTGGCCGGCGTAGTTGGCATCTTCCAGGGCATGAGGGAGATGGGTGCCCTTGCGCGTTGGATCTGCACGGCGCTACTCGCGCTCTCGCCACTGGGCATGGTGGTGGACGGCATCTTCACCTTGGAGTCGTTCCTGCCCCATATGGCGGGCTTCCTCCTGGGCACTGGGACCCTGGTGCTGAGCTTCGTGGTCGTCGGGCTCTTGCTTCGCCGCATCCCCAGCTTTCGGCGGTTCGGCAGCTGGCTGCTGCTGGGCAGTCCGCTGACACTGGCGCTGGTGGTCCTGTACTTCCTGACCTTCTCGCCCACCATAGCGGGGACTCAAACCGGGATGGCCGGACTGGTGGAGCGCATCCTGGTGATCGAGGGCCACGCCTGGTTCGTGGCCATGGGCTGGCTGGCCTTCCGCCGTCCATAAGGGAAACAGATCGAGAGCCCGATAAGGGGAAGGTCCTGACCAATCCGATCCAAGTGGAGTTTCGGGACAGGCTCATGCCGCTTTTCCTCAAGCTTTTCGCCAACCCGGCGGCACTCGACTGGGTCTATTCCTACCAGGTCGATTGGGATGAGCCGGCGGCGTGAAAGACGAAAGCCGTGGAACGAGGCCACTGGATTGCGCGGTGAGCCACATGACGAGCTGACCTGCGATGCAGAGGCCCTGCGCTCGCATCCCGAAAGATTATTCATCGAATCCGAACATCCTGAAACAACCCTGCGCCGAATGTCCAGGCGTGCGGAACAGTCCTCATGAAAGGAAACGTCCTGTGTGGTATACCGTTGCCCTCTTCGTTCATATCCTTGGCGCGATCGGACTCTTTGTCGCGGTCAGCCTAATAGTTGTAGCGTTTGTGCGCATGAGACAGGCATCGACACTCGAACAGGTCCGAGAATGGGCTGCTGTGGCGCAACTCGCAGGGAAGAGTCTCGCTTTCATTGGGTTGGTTATTCTTGCACCAGCATTGTATATGGTCATCATCGCGTGGGGATTTACCGCTCCCTGGGTGATGGCGGCCCTCATTACCTTCCTTCTGCTTG
>Ga0209647_1002090_pt1 | contig 16375 bp, 15 predicted proteins | sample GraSoi_2013_60cm_FD_185827 | JGI IMG/M metagenome (GOLD analysis project Ga0209647, IMG submission 185827) | Grasslands soil microbial communities from the Angelo Coastal Reserve, California, USA - Sample 9_17_2013_60cm (SPAdes) (version 2) | ecosystem: Environmental > Terrestrial > Soil >...
AGCCAAGCGACTGCTCGGCATGCCTGAGAGCTTTGTGCCGGTTTGGCAGCTGCTCATCGGCTACCCGGCGGAAGATCCGGATGCCGGCGGCATGCGCCCGCGTCTGCCGTTCGAACAGATCATTTCCTATCAGAAATGGGGCGAGCCATTTCCTCGGGACGAGCGGGTCGTTGCGGAACTAGAAGCCGAAGGACTGCCGCAGCCCACGGGTGAGCCGAAGCCCAACCGGTTCGATGAACTCAGGTACCTGGCCCGCATGTTTGGCTATCCCGTCTAATGATCCTGGGGAAAGCGTTAAGCAGTGATGATGGGCAGGACCGGTATCGGTCTTGCTCACCATCGTGAGAATACAGAAGGAGGAGTTCGTGAGTGCACCTGAGGACAGGCAAGGGCCTGCGGACCTGCAAACGTATCGGTCGGTCAAGCTGTGGATGGACACAGTCAACAAGATGTTTCATCTGAGCGAGGCAGAATGGGAGGGTCGGCTCCAGGTCCTGCAGCAGTTTTGTGAGGCCGAGGGCAAAGATCCTGATGAGATCATTGCCGAGGCGCGCAGCGACCGTGCTGAGAAGATCGACTACATGCGCCGTCTCAAGCGCTTCGCGAAGACGCTGACGACCAATCCCACCCTGGCCCACGACTATGAGAATATCATCCGCAGCTTCTTCATCAACAACGGGGCGCGAGTCGTCACCAAGCCCTATCCCGACGTGTACCAGCGAGAATCATAAGGCACATGTCGATGGAAGGTCCACTCAGCAGTGAAGGAACCGAGCAACACATCCATTTTATTGTCCGCGTCCACCAGGCTCACATGACGTATCAACACCTGCTGGCCATCTGGCAGGCGGCTGATAGCCTGGGGTACGACGGTGCCAGCCTGTACGATCTGCTGGCTGCTCCTTGCCTGGAATGTTGGACTACCCTCACGATGCTGACGATGGCGACCCGTCGTATCCTTGCGATCCCAATGGTCCTCTCGCATACGTACCGGCACCCGGCTGTGCTGGCGAAAATGGCGGCGACGCTGGATGTGGTGTCTGGCGGACGGCTCGTGTTGGGGCTGGGTGCAGGTGGAAGTCAGCGCGATCACGAGGCATCTGGTATCCCCTGGCTGCCTCTCCAAGAGCGGCTGGCGCAGTTGGAAGAGGGGATCCAACTGCTCCGCTTTCTCTGGTCTGGCCAGGAGGGACTCTTCAAGAGCCGCTCCTACGGCACAGTGGAGGGCAGTGGGGTCCCCCAGCCAATCCAGCCAGGAGGACCACCGGTCCTCGTCGGTGGACATGGTGAACGCTACGTCTTACGTACGGTGGCTCGTGTGGCCGATTTGTGCAATATCGGCTTCGACCTGAGCCTGGTACAATGGCAGCGCTACAAGGAAACGTTAGAACGTGCCACTTACGAGGAGGGCCGAACCCCGGCTGACATCGGACTCACTCACAATGCGACCGTGATACTGGGCACGTCTTTGGAGATGATCCGGACACAGGTTGAGCGCTATGCGCTGGCACAGGGGCTGTCCGCAAAGACTGCGAAGCTGCGGCTGGCACATGCCCTGGTCGGGACTCCGGACCAGTGCGTGGCTCGCCTACAAGCGTACGTGACACTCGGAATCCGCTCTTTCTTCCTGGTGTTCCCAGATTTGCCGGATCTTGCTTCACTCCAGCTTTTTGCGGCTACGGTCCTTCCTGCTTTTCGCTAATGCTTGTCTCCACATTATCCTGTCAAGAGACACCTGCTGACATCCACTCATAAAAGGGGGTGCAGGGGGCGAAGTCCCCTGCCGGAGCGCGAGGTGTCCTCGCACGTTTCTCTCTTCTCAAAGCGGGCCGCAGGCCCGCCAGAGGAATTATGAGTGGATCCCAGACACCTGATACCCTTTGCTCAGGGGTGAGCTCACACCCGGCCTACATAATCAAGTGTAGGTTGCTCGATAATACCTGGGCGGTAAGCTCCCTCGGCTCTCTGCTTACAACCGTTCCATTCCGATTGATGAAAATGGTTTGCGGCAAAGATGTTAAGCCATATTTAATGGAAACCGACCCATCCACATCCTGCACAGCCGGGTAGGTGATGCTGTATAGCTGTAAAAACCTTATGCCATCATTACTTGAATCCTGGAAGTCGATCCCCAGGAAGACAACATCTTTTCCCTGCGCTTGCATCTGCTTCCAGGTACTTTCCAGAAGCGGCGCTTCCTCCTTACATGGGTCACACCACGAAGCCCAGAAATTCAAGACAACCGGCTTGCCCTTAAAATTCGAGAGCGCAAGCGCACTATTCCTGGAATTGGGACGCAGCATCGCCAGCGAAAAATTCGGCGCGGCATGGCCGACAAGAGGATCCGACCCAGAATGTGGGGCTGGTGTCAGCAATTGTGTCAAGATCAGCGCAAGTAATCCCACATTTACCAGGCTCACCACACAAAATATGAGCATTCTGCGCCTGCGCTTATTCTTACGCACTAGCCCTTGTACAGGTGCATTTTCAGCAAGTTCAGGCATGCGGCAGTCCATTTCTATGGGTACATCGTTTTTCAGTTGCATCAGAAGCAATTAATTAAAGAACTGTTTCTAGTATAGCACAGATTAGAACAGGTACTAGAGCAGCTTCTTTATACACTGTCCTCCCTTGATACCTCCTACTCAGTATCTCCACCACTTACTGTGCCCCTACCCTCATCACTGCTGCTTCGCGCTAAAGATGCTAGAGGCGCTTACGGGCAGAACGTTGACCAGCAAGTCGCTTCTGGTGAGATCTCCAAAGGAGCCAGAGTATACCCAGCAAGAGTACTCCTGCTAGCACTGTCGAGACAATGAGAAGGAGACGACCAATGAGTTCTGTCGGTGATGGCGGAGTTGCCGCCTGCTGAGGGGTAGATGTAGGACTATTTACAGGTGGGTAGAGGCCAGTGATGATGAAGCGCGGAGTTCCTCCGACTGCAATGCTGGTGACGGTGCTTCGTCCGGGAACGTCGAGTATAATTACCTGGCCGTTGAAGAGAGCTACGAAGCCGAGCTGTCCATCGCTGGTGATGGCGACCGATTGCGGGGAACTGCTCAGGCGGAGAATCTGCGCTGGTTCCCGCGGGGCCACAATTGTGTCCGCTATGATAGGAGTAAGGACATCCAGTTGGTTGTGCTGCCGGTCAGGCACATAGACCTCGCCGGTGATCGCATCATAATCCATTGTGCCAAATTGCCCCCCACTGAGCAGAGTCCGCACAACCCGCCGGGTATTCAGATCAACAGCAACGACGGCACCCTGGCGGGTTGTAACATAAGCGGTAAAACCACCAGGGATGCAGATATCTTGCGGTCCACCGGCAATAGGCACAGAGCCAAGCAGGTGTCCGTTCGCTTCGAAGATCGTGAGCGCAGTGGTCCCGGCGATCCAGAGCTGATTGGGAGTTGAGGGAGTGGCATCAGCCGCCGTCGACGCCGCCACTGCCAGTCCATAGACGGGTTCATGTGTCTCGAAGGTCTGTTGGACTGCGCAGGTCATCGGATCAAGCGCACGCACACTAGTATCTCCCTGGCCTGCCGCATACAGGACTGTTGCATCCAGGCTGAGTGCTAGCAGTGACGGTTGACCAGGAAGGCTGGCCGTGCAGAGAGTCTTCCCTGTTTTCGCAATGATCACCGCAACCCGTCCAAGTGTTGGCTGCGTGACATACAGCGCATACCCATCCGGACTCAGCAAGACGGTGCGCGGCTTCCCATCTACGGCAATCGACCCGGTCACACGCCGTCGCGCAATATCAATGATGCTGATGCCTTGTGCAGCTCCTGCCACATAGGCGAGTTGAGGTGCCCCTCCATCTGCATGAGCTGACGGAGAGAACAAGCCCACGAGTAATAACAGCATGAACAGAAAACAGAAACGATAGCAATATGTGCGTGCGATCGAAATCACAACCATATTTTCCCTTTCAATGTATCTTGTATGACCTGCTTAGTATAGCAGAGCACTTCAACAGTATATCCAGGTTGGGACAGCAAGAACAAGGCTACGTTTCTTCCTGCGGACAAGACTGACATTCACTCATAAAAGGGGGTGCAGGGGGGCTTCGCCCCCTGCCGGAGCGCGAGGTGTCCTCGCACGTCTCTCTCTCACGGCGGGCCGCAGGCCCGCCAGAAGAATTAGGAGTGGATCTCAGACAAGACACTTGACCAGGCAGTATATATGGTACAATACCTATACTGGACAGCGAAGTGTAACGCGAGCTAAAAAAGAGATCTGCTTCCTGCTGAAACCCGGCAGTGCACCCGGAAAGGACAGCGAGCGACCGAAATGATGATGCCAGGAAATGATGGAACGGTCGCCACCAGGCGAGCAACAGGACAGAGAGGGCGCTGGTATAAACCCATACGCTGTTCTGTCTGTACAAGTTTTATCTGGTTTCACCCCATTGCGCTCAAAGAGCCGGTTGGAGCGCCAGAACCGCGTCACGAATGGATGCTCTGCAAACCTTGCCACGAGGCGCTGCTCCTGGAAATGCGCCACACCCCCACACGTTCGCCAGCGCGCCTGCGCATTGCTATGGGTCTTGTGGCTGCCGAACGTTCGCCCAAAGCTTATTCTATTATTCGCGAACAGCGGGCATTCCAGCGAGAATTCGCCTGGTTCGTGTGGCTGCTGGTCCTTTTTGCCCTCTTGCACGTGGTCATATTTGTCATTCTGTTGGCGGTACCGAAATAAAACAGTTCCCTATCTTGTAGAACCACGCAATCTGGTGGTTAAGCACAAAACCACTCCTAAATTTGAGCTCGAATTCCAGTATTTCCACCACTTAATGTACCCCTATCTCCACAAGAACCGAGTGTAACCTGGTACCGTATATATTTATGGTAGATTGCAGGCATCCCTATGGTCTTTAGGAAGTGAGTGCATTCATGAAAACAAATGTATATAAAGATAAACGCGCGTGGCTGTTGTCCCACGAAGCCTTTCTTACCCTCCAGGAACTTGCTCATCAACAAGGGTTACAAACAGCAGCATTTTTAGAAGTCATCAGCCGTGAGCTTGCCCGGCAACGGCTCTCAGAAGAGCAGCGGGCAAGAATAAAAACTGAGGCAGAACGGATTGCTGCCGAGCGCAACAACACAGCGTAGTTAGGTAAAAGAGTGTTATGCCGGTGGCGCACAGTAGCGCCCCACCGGCATAACACTCTTTTTATTATTTTTGGGGTGGAGGGGGTAGGGCAAAAAAGACTTTTGAGAAGCCCTGAGCATAAAAGCTGTAGGTATTCTCAAGATGGTATTTTTATGGTATACTTATGGCATCAACGCATGAGATAGGGGAAGAACTCTCCTGGCGCCCCTGATCTTTCCTTGCTACAGAAAGAGGTGAAGAGTGTAGGAAGTCGAGAAGTTTCTGATCTCAGTGGATGTCTATAGTATGGTATTTGATTAGCAAGACATCCAACTGGTGCAATGCATGTAGCCACACTAGTTAGCCACAGACAAGGAGGTCAGCATGAAACAGCATTCATCAGGCTTTATCATTGGTATCGTTGCTTCAATTATTTTAGGCTTCGGCGTCGTCGCAGGAATCTTCCTGGGCCTACGCTCCATAGGAGGGCTAGGCTACGAGCCCGCTGTGTTGCAAGCGACTAAAACGGGTCCGAACGCCGCAACGCTCAATCTCTCCACGTTTGGCGACAGCCAGATATGCCATCCCGACGCGCCCAACCCGGAAATCGGGTGGGTAACCTATTGCCCAAGTACCGCTTTTGAACTGCCCGCAAACAGCGTCATTACTGTTGTCATCAAGCAATACGATAGTGCATCGGGCCTGTACAACGATTTCTTCCAGCAAGTGCAGGGAACCGTTGGAGGCGTCGCGATGTACAACAATAAGCCCATGAGCCAGATCAACGGGGATGACGCTGCCCACACGTTTACCATTCAATCACAACCCGACGAGCCAAACCCGATATTTGTCAGCGTCCCGCTCCTTGGGGTCCCGGACAATGCCCCCAGCAACACGAATGTTACCGGCATTGACGGTAATCAATATCAATACCCGGCGCCCAACATCATCGAGTTCCAGTTCCGCACGGGACCAGCCGGCCATACCTACATCTGGCACTGTTATGTCCCCTGTGGCAATGATCGCGAATCTCCCTATGGTTTTAGTGGGCCGATGTCCACCACCGGGTTCATGGCTGGAACGATAGCCGTAACGAATTATTAAGGAGGGCAACATGTCTGAAGCCAACATCGGGGGAAACGCTGGTAGTGCTTCACCAGCAGAACCGCGCCATCTGCGCCGCGTCCTCATCATCTGGGCCGTGCTCTCCGTGATTGGGATCGCGATCTGGCTGGCCGTGGCCCAGTTTATCCTCCCACAGGCTGCAAGTTCTCTTGACGGCGCCGATAACTTCACGTTTCTCGTGCTTACCGTTCTAGCTGTGCCGGTGTCCCTGTTCGTCTTTGTCTTTCTTGGCTACAGTCTGATCGTCTTCAGAGTTCAAGGGAGGCCCACGGAGGATGGTGTTCCCTTACAGCCCAGGCCATCGCTGCAAATCGGGTGGTTAGGCGTCACTTCCCTGCTGTGCCTGTTCCTGCTCATCTGGGGCCTGATTGCCTTTTACCAGGAAACCTCCGCGGCCTCAACCTCTAACACCCTGGCCGTTCAGGTGACCGCGCAGCAATGGCAATGGACCTTTAACTATCCACAGTATAACGCGACCAGCGCTGGAGCTCAGGTCATTGAGCTGCCGGTGAATCGCCCGGTAGAGTTCTATGTCACCTCGAAAGATGTGCTGCACGGCTTTTCCATCCGCGCCCTTGGGGTACGCGTCGACGCGAACCCGGGGGAAGTGACCACCACGGCAGTCATAACCCCTACGCAGATCGGCTCGTACACTGTGCAATGCGTGGAATTGTGCGGACTCTTTCACTCCGATATGTGGGAAGCGGTGAATGTGGTCAGTGCTGATTCGTTCAATTCCTGGATAATAAGCCAAGGAGGGCACTTATGAGCGATACAATGAGCAGTACAACTGTAGCCACAGTTAAGCGTCCAAATCTCATCAACAGCCTTTTCCCGAGTGTGATTTCCGGGATAGTACTCGGTGTAGTAGGCGCTGCCCTTGCTGGCCTGCTGGTGAACAGGATTACGACCGCGTTCAGCCCCGACAGCGTCCCCAACGACGACGCGGTGACCGCGGCTGTCTACACCGCCTGGGTGCTCTTCTTCTTTATAGGCATTGGCGCCTTCAACGGGGTTTTCAAGTGGGCTTTTGCTCGCCGTGAGCCCACACCCGCCGAAGAACTCCAGCTGGCAGGCAAAGATCAGGGCCTCTGGCGCTACTTCCGCTTCACCACTGACCACAAAGTGGTCGGCATGCAATACCTGGCCACCGTGTTTGTCCTCTTTTTCTTTGGCTCAATGGGCGCCTTCATGATCCGCCTGGAGCAATCAAGGCCCGGGGCCATCTTCTTCAACCCTCAGACGTACAACACCATTGTGGGCATGCACGGCATCATCATGATTGCCACCACCATCATCATGGTCAGCGGTCCTTTCGGCAACTTCATCCTCCCCATCATGATCGGAGCGCGTGACATGGCGTTCCCCCGGCTCAACGCGCTGAGCTACTGGCTGCTGTTCGCCGCCATTCCTATCTTCTTTTCCACCCTGGCCCTGGGCGGCTTCCCGACAGGATGGACCGGCTACGCGCCGCTGGCAGTTCAGGAATTAACGCCGGGCATGGATGCGTACTGTTTCACCATCCTGGTCTTTGCCATCTCAACAACTGTAGCGGCAATGAATATCATAACGACAGTGATGGTGATGCGCACGAAGGGCATGACCTGGGGACGACTCCCGATCTTAGTCTGGGGCGTGGTGCTCTCGGTAATCCTTAGTTTGACCGCGTTCCCTTCGTTCATTGTGTCCCAAATCATGGTCTTGATGGACCGGATCTTCAACACCTCCTTCTTTCTTGCCGCCTCCGGCGGCAGTAACTGGCTGTACGAGCACCTGTTCTGGTTTATGGGGCACCCCGAAGTATACGTAATCGCCCTGCCCGCTATGGCAGTAGCGGCTGAGTTAACCGCGGTGTTTGCCCGCAAGCCGCTGTTTGGCTATCGACTGCTGGTTGGCGGCCTGGTTGGTATCAGTGTCCTGAGCGTGATCGTCTGGGGGCATCACCTCTATACCAGCGGGTCGGAGAACGCCCTGGTCGCTCCTTACATGCTCGATACAGAGCTCATCTCGATACCCACCGGCATCTTCTTCCTGGTGCTCGTGGGAACGCTCTGGCGCGGGAAGATCTGGCTCACGGTTCCCATGTTGTTTGTGTGCGGCTTGCTGGTCAACTTCGTCATTGGGGGAATCACGGGCATCTACCTGGCTGATCTGCCTACCGATGAGATTTTGCACGGCGGTATGTTTGTCACCGCGCACTTCCACTTCACGCTCGTCGGGGCCGGGGTCTTCGGGTTTTTCGCAGGCCTCTATTACTGGTTCCCCAAGATGGTGGGGAAACGCCTCGACCCGCTGCTGGGCAGGCTCCATTTCTGGCTGTTTGAAATCGGTTTTGTGGGGACATTCACGGCGCTATTCTACGCGGGCCTGCAGGGTGAACCCCGCTGGTCGGCGAACGTTGCTCCCCCGTTTGCCACCCCCAATCTGATCGCCAGCCTGTTTGCTATCCTGATCGCGGCATCGGTGTTCACTTTTATCTACAACGTGATTCACACGCTCATGCGTGGCGAGCACGCCGTTGCCAACGAGTGGGGCGCCAAAACGCTTGAGTGGACGGTGCCAACCCCGGTCCCACTGGAGAATTTTGAAGAACTGCCCGTGGTGACCTCCTTGCCCTACGGCTACGGGTCGCCTTTGCCAGAGTCACCGGTAACACCGGCGGCAGATATCGCCGGCGCGATCACACAGGCACCCGTACAACCACAAGCAGAGGATTAAGAGCACGAGAGGAAAAGTACGATGGATACATCCTTAGAGCACACGCACGAAATAGAGCCGCACATCAAGGTGGCGCGAGCGCGAGCAGGCGTCCTGATGCTCATCGTGTCAGATGCGCTGGCTGTCCTCGCTATCCTGGCCGGGGGCGGTTACTTGCGCGCCCTCAATACGGAGGGCCAATACAAGGTTGCTGGCGACTTTGCTCCCGCCCTCCTACCGGGACTCCTGGTCATGATCGCTCTGGTGCTGAGCGGACTGTCCTACTTCTGGTGGGAGCGCAGAGCGCGCAAGCCCGGGGAGACGGGCCAAACGCCTTTTTTCCTGCTGGCCCTGGTGCTCATGCTCGTGGCAGGAGTGGCCGAAACCTGGATCGCCACAGTCCTGAGATACGGCATCCCCATCCATGCCTACGAAAGTGTGCAATTGCTGCTGACCTGGTTTACAGCGGTCCATCTCCTGCTGGCCGCGATTATCGGCTTGCTGCTCGGTGGGCGCATCCTGCGCGGCAGGCTGGTCGGGCATGAGTTCATCACCGAGGTCGTTGGCTACTGGTGGTACTACACGGTGATCGCCAGCCTGCTCATGTGGCTGTTCGGCGTGTATCTGACGTAAGGCATCTTCAACAGGCTTTTTGGGAAAAGGGGAAATGTAAGGGAACGCTCCTTAGACCCCAGTAGGGGAGCCCCCTGCACCCCTTTCTCAGGGCAAGCTGCCGGTAGATGGAGGCGCCATAATGAATATCTGGGTTGATGCAAATGGGTGGCCAATCCCACCCATTGTACTTCTCGGGTGCCTTGTCGCCGAAATTCTGTACTTTCGTGGGTGGCAGGTACTCGTCAAAGCGGAGCAGAGGAAGACCACGACTTCCCCTGAATTGACCGGTTCCGGTGGATATCAGTGGGACAGCTGGCTCTGGCGCGGTGCCTACTTCCTGGGCGCTATCTTTATTATCCTTCTCGGAGATTCTGCCCCCATTGACATACTCTCTGGCCGGTTCTTCTGGGTTCACATGATCCAACACCTGCTCTTGCTGGTCGTTATGGCCCCGCTGCTGGTGGCTGCAGCCCCGCTGCAGCCGTTGTGGCTGGGATTACCGGGCTGGGCTCGAAGGCTCGTCAAGGCATCGGCGAGGCCGAAAGCGAAGCGTGTCCCCTACCAGGTGGGTCACTGGCTGCGACAACCCGCCATCTCGTGCGGGCTCCTGATCATCGGTATCTGGGTATGGCACTGGCCCACCCTCTATGATCTTGCTCTGACAAACGAGGCCATCCACGATTGGTGTGAGCATTTGACCTTTCTTGCTGTTAGCGTCCTTTTCTGGACGCAGGTGATACCATCGCCACCGCTCCGCCCTCGCCTGGGCTACATTGGGCAAATGGTGTGCGTGGGAGTTGCTATAGCCCAAAACGTTGTCCTGGCGGTGCTGCTCGGATTTGCCCAGGTAGCCCTCTATGCTCCTTATGCTCACTTGGCTTTGGGACGTGGATTCTCAGCCTTGCAAGATCAGCAACTTGGAGCAGGCATCATGTGGACATTTGGCGACCTCCCTTTCGGGATCGCGCTCAGCATCCTTTTACACCGGTGGCTTGTCTCACAGTCGGACGATACAAGGATAGCGATTCCGTAGGTGCCGATTTATCGCGCACACCGCCGATTTATCGGCCCTCGCTGGCTGTTCCGCTATCCTGCTGAAAAAGTGAAAAAGCATCACACTCTCAAATACGTATCCTGCGAAAGGAAATGACCATGCAGCATCCAGATGGTATGCAGAAACTGGCTCGAGCTGCCTTAATCGCCACTTCAGCACTCGTGATAATTGCCGCGACTGTCTGGGGAATCAGGCTTTTCACAATGTCTCGCAACCAGGTAGTCACGCAGTCGACTAACCCGGCTAGCTATGCCATTGGCGGCTTTCCAATGACAGGCAATCTCGCGCCTGATTTCACCCTCATCAACCAGTTCGGTCACTCGGTCACCCTTTCTTCCCTGCGCGGTCACGAGGTAGTGCTGGCCTTCATCGACTCGCGGTGTAAGTCCATATGTCCACTGACTGCTACTATTATGTATGATGCCAGGGTTCGGCTGGGATCTTCTGCAGCCAGTCGCGTAGTGCTGGTCGCCGTCAATGCCAATCCCGCTGCAACCGGCATAGCTGTGGTGCAAGCCTGGTCCATCAACCACGGGATGTTGCATCAGTGGTCATTCCTCACAGGTACTGCACAACAACTCCAGTCTGTCTACCGCCTGTACAATGTCTATGACCAGGTTAACCCGGGCGGGACCGTAGTGCATGATCCAACAATGATCATAATAGACGCCAACGGGCATGAGCGGCTCTTTTTCGAGACACTTGACTCAAACAGCAAGTCCGATCTTAACAGTCAAGAAATCGGACTGGAGGTTGGAATGCGCCAGTGGCTGCCGCAGCCATAATGAGGATGCAGCGCCCGGCAGATTCACACGTGCCGGCCTTTTATACTCTTTCGAATTTTGCCAGTACATAGATTCTGGAATGCATTAGTCAGGAGTTCTTATATGAAGTTCATAAGCCGCATAGCATGGGCAGCGACTGTCGTTACCTATTTTCTGATCGCGCTCGGTGGCACAGTTCTTGCCACCGACTCCGGCCTGAGCTGCCCAGATTGGCCTTTTTGCTACGGCCAGGCATATTACTCTGGGACCTATCATGTGTTTCTTGAGCAATTCCATCGCTTCACTGCCGCAACTGTCAGCATCTTGATCGTGCTGCTGCTGATCGGGATTATCGCGTGGGCACGTAAAGATCGTGCGCTGCTCATGATGGCGATTGCTGCTCCAATACTGCTGGTGGTCCAGATTGTGCTGGGCGGGCTGACGGTTCTCTGGAAGCTGCCGCCGCAGATCATTACGGCGCACCTGGGTACTGCCCTGGCAATCTTCGCCATTGTGATCACGATTGCCGTGTTGAGCGGCAAGCCCGCGCGTAGGGGCGACGGCTTGCCCTCGCCCGAGCATCCCGCGAAAACGCGCAAATTCGTGCAGTTAGCCATCAGTAATGCGCTGCTGGTCTACATCCTGATGCTGTTTGGTTCGTATGTGACCGGCAGCGAGGCCGGGCTGGCCTGTCTGGGCTGGCCGCTCTGCACGCCCGCCCCGTGGGCTGTGAGCAATCACCTCGCGAATATCAATATCCTGCACCGCGTTTTCGCTGTCTTCGTCGGCTTAGTCACGCTCTGGACAGTCATTTCAGCCCTGCGCCGCTGGCGAATCGCGCCGGGGCAGGCGATTGTTGGGCTGCTGGGCGGCGTTCTCTTCGTGTGCCAGGCAATTGTCGGCGGCTTGATTGTGCTGCTCAAAGAACCGGCGTTTGTAGCGGGGTTACATCTCGCTCTCGCGACCGCCGTCTGGGGTACGCTGGTACTACTGGCCGCGCTCGCATCCAATCAACTGCGCGCTGCGCCGCAGCAGCAGGAGATTGAAAAGATGGAGCAGGCGGAGGCAGAGGCGAAAAAAGAGATCGGCGTGGTGCGGCAGACCATCGCCAATTACGTCGATCTGATGAAGCCGCACGTAACAGTGCTGCTGCTCGGCGTGACGGCGGCGGCGATGGCGATAGCCAATCAGGGTTTGCCCCCGCTTATCCTTGTCATCCCGACGCTGCTTGGCGGCGCGATGGCGGCAGGCAGCGCGAACTGCATCAACTGCTATATCGACCGCGACATCGACCAGGTCATGGGGCGCACGCAGCGTCGCTCGTTGCCCTCCGGACGCGTGGAACCCCGGCAGGCGCTGGTTTTTGGTATCATCCTGGGTGTTGGCTCATTCATTATTTTCATTGCTTTCGTCAACCTGCTCAGTGCAGTGCTGGCCTGTTCCGCGATTCTCTTCTACGTCTTCGTTTACACGCTCGGTCTCAAGCGCACCTCGACGCAGAATATCGTTATCGGCGGCGCTGCTGGAGCTGTGCCGGTGCTGGTCGGCTGGGCAGCCATCACGAACAGCCTGAGCCTGCCGGCTATCTGGCTCTTCGCCATCATCTTCTTCTGGACGCCTCCGCACTTCTGGGCGCTCTCGCTGCTGATCCAGAAAGACTACGAGAAGGCGGGCATACCCATGCTGCCCGTGGTCAAGGGCGAGGCGGAGACACGGCGGCAAATCCTGTTCTACTCGCTGATCGTGCTGGCTATCACCCTCGTGCTCTTCGCGATGGGCACTATGGGCTACTTCTACCTGGCCGGAGCCGTGATCCTGGGCGGCGGGCTGGTCTACCTTGCGCTTCGCCTGTGGCGGGATCAATCCAAAAAGTGGGCGCGCACGCTTTTCTGGTACTCGAACATGTACCTGGCAGCGATCTTCGCCATCATGGTGCTCGATCGGGTAATTCATTAGAGACGATGATATGAGCTTGATGCGCTTGCAGAGGCTTTTTATAACAAACGAGCAGTGTCGTTGTAACAGACTGCCTTCCAAGCAGGTTGTCACTGCATTCCATTCTCTTCAACACGCTGCATGTATTTCGCCTGTAAAATAGGTGTTTTCATCCGCTTCCCTGTCTGGCACGGACATCGCGCTTCCTCACGGCAAAAAGAGAGGAAGCGGAGCTGATCTGCGAGTGGAGGCTCACTTCCTTCTCCTCGAGAACAGCTCAGGATGCCACCACTGGTGACTGTCTCCACCTGCTGCTCTGTCAGAGGACAGGCTCGTTGGTGTTCTTCCTGTCACGTGCATGCTCGCTCATCTGTGGGTCAGCGTCATGGGCCATGGCCCATGACGCTGCTCATCACGCTTCCTGCTTAGACTAGCACCAGAGAGGGCGAGGCGCGTCAACTGGGGCGTGGCCCAACACCCTGCCAAGGTGGGCCTTGGCGTGAGGAAATTCCCTCAAGCGTATCTTGTTGACAACATAGAACCCAGAAAACAGGAGAATAAAATGATGGTAAACGAAAGTGACGCGCCGCGCGCCTCTGCAGCAGAGGTTCATATCCTCTTTACGGGCTATGCCCAAGACAGTGAGACGCCGGCGGTAAGCCGGGTAGCCTCTACGATCGGCTTTGTCCGCGATGGGGCTCTCAAAGTCATCATCGATCCAGGTATGCTTCCAGATCAGAGCGCACTGCTTGCCCCTCTCGCCGCGTTGGGTGAAGCGCCTGCATCCATCACGGATGTGGTGTTCTCTCATCACCACCCGGATCATACCCTCAATGCTGCGTTGTTTGCACACGCCCGTTTTCATGACTACTGGGCTACCTACCAGGGCGACTCCTGGGAGGATCGTCCCGCTGAGGGGTATGAACTTTCGCCGTCGATCCGACTGCTAGCAACGCCAGGTCATACGCCTCAGGATATTACGACGCTTGTTGGCACGAAGAATGGTATTGTCGCGTTTACTCACCTGTGGTGGTTTGTTGAAGGGCCGGTTGATGATCCTTTGGCGGCGGATATGACGGCGCTTCACGCCAATCGCGAACGAGTGTTACGAGTTGCAGCGCTGATCGTTCCCGGTCATGGCGCTCCCTTTACTCCAGGGGAAACAACGCCTCTGCTGGCACTGCGCACATCGGCTCGGTCGATACCGTCTCACCTCATCTGGCGTTTCCATTAGGAGGCCACCTTCTTCTGGAAGAGCCAGTCTGGGCTAGATACACCGGACTTGCAGACGCAGCAGGCTGAGGTGCTACTGTCGAGCGCCGAGAATACCGCAAGGTTTGGCCTCACTGCCAGTGGGTGGACATTGCACGGTGAGGTCGTACGACCCAAAAGCCGATTTCAATCCGATGTGACGGACACTTTTCAACTAGCGAAACAGAAACACGCAAAATTTCTCAAAGAAAAGAGGACATGATGATACCGTCAGCACTCAAACCGCCGTTCACCAGAGAAACGGCTCTTCTGAAAGTCAAAGCTGCCGAGGATGCCTGGAATAGTCGTGACCCAGAGCGGGTCGCGTTGGCTTACACCCCTGATTCCCACTGGCGCAACCGGACGAAGTTCTTTACGGGTCGAGAGGCGATCAAAGCCTTTCTCCGCCGCAAATGGGCCAAAGAATTGGACTATCGCCTCATGAAAGAACTGTGGTGCTACACCGACAACCGCATCTCGGTGCGTTTCGAGTACGAATGGCGTGATGCCGACACGGGACAGTGGATGCGGACACACGGGAATGAACATTGGGAATTTGATGCAGAGGGACTCATGCGGCGGCGCGAAATGAGCGCGAATGATTATCCGATTCAGGAGTCAGAGCGGCGCTACCGCTAAGAGCGAAGATGATATACTACAGAAACAACTTGCGCGAGGAGGAACAAAACAACCCATGACGCAGCCCCATTTCTGGTGGCAAACGGGCGTGATTTATCAGATCTACCCACGTAGCTTTCTCGATAGCAATGGCGATGGGGTAGGAGATCTCCCTGGTATCGCCAGCAAGCTGGATTACTTGCGCTGGCTCGGCGTTGACGCGATCTGGCTCTCGCCGATCTACCCGTCTCCGATGGCCGATTTTGGCTATGACATTACGAATTACACCGATGTTCATCCGCTCTTCGGCACCCTACAGGACCTGGACACCTTGCTGCACCAGGCCCACCAGCGCGACCTCAAGCTCATTCTAGACTTTGTACCCAACCACACCTCCGATGAGCACCCCTGGTTCCAACAGGCGCGTTCCAGCCGCATGAACGAGCAACGTGACTGGTATATCTGGCACGACCCTGCTCCTGATGGTGGTCCTCCCAATAACTGGACCAGCAGGTTTGGCGGGTCAGCCTGGCAATTCGATGAACAGACCGAGCAATACTACCTACACGTGTACGATGTGAAACAGCCTGATCTGAATTGGCGTAATCCCCAGGTACGCCAGACGATGTTTGATGTGATGCGCTTCTGGCTCGACCGGGGCGTTGATGGCTTCCGTGTAGACGCGCTCGAGGTGCTTCTCAAGGATGAGCAGTTCCGTGATAATCCGGTGAATCCGCTGTGGAAGCCAGGTGATCCCTTCTATACCCGCCTGCTAGAACACCACATCGTAGACCAACCGGGCATGCATGATATTATGCGGGAGATGCGTGCTCTGACCGAAAGCTATAGTCAGCGCGTGCTCATCGGCGAACTCTATCTGCCAGTGGAGCGTCTGATGCCATACTACGGCGAGCAGCTCGATGAAATTCACCTCCCCTTCAATTTCCAATTCGTGACCATACCGACCTGGGAAGCGAGCACCATTCGTCAGGCTGTCGAGGGTTACGAAGCAGCTCTGCCCCAGGAAGCCTGGCCCAATTGGGTCCTGGGCAATCATGACCGAACGCGCATCGCCACGCGTGTGGGCCGTGAGCAGGCGCGGCTGACCCAGATGTTGTTGCTCACACTGCGCGGGACCCCCACCTGCTATTATGGTGACGAGTTGGGCATGCAGGACGTCCCGCTGCCGAGAGCATTGATGCACGATCCACTAGGAAAGAAC
>Ga0209647_1002092_pt1 | contig 16372 bp, 13 predicted proteins | sample GraSoi_2013_60cm_FD_185827 | JGI IMG/M metagenome (GOLD analysis project Ga0209647, IMG submission 185827) | Grasslands soil microbial communities from the Angelo Coastal Reserve, California, USA - Sample 9_17_2013_60cm (SPAdes) (version 2) | ecosystem: Environmental > Terrestrial > Soil >...
GCAGAGCGCTGCCGTGCTCAATCCGGCCCGGACGACGCCGTTCCCGATCGCGGATCACGTCTCGGCCGACGAGGCGCTGCGGCTGCGCTATCGCTACCTGGACCTGCGGCGCGACAGCATGCGCGAGCGGATCGTGCTGCGTCACCGCGTTGTCAAGCTGATTCGCGACTTCATGGACGCGCGCGAGTTTGTCGAGGTAGAGACGCCAATCCTCACCAAGAGCACGCCCGAGGGCGCACGCGACTACCTCGTGCCGAGCCGGCTGTATCCCGGTGAGTTCTACGCGCTGCCCCAGGCGCCGCAGCAGTTCAAGCAGCTGCTGATGGTGGCCGGGCTGGATCGCTATTTTCAGATCGCGCGCTGCTTTCGCGATGAGGACCTGCGTGCGGACCGGCAGCCGGAGTTCACCCAGCTGGACGTCGAGATGTCTTTCGTCTCCGAAGCGGATGTCATGGGGCTGATCGAGCAGCTGCTGATCGAGTTGATCGAGGCGACCACCGACAAGCGCATCCAGCAGCGGCCGTTCCCACATCTCACCTTCGCCGAGAGCCTCGAAAAGTATGGCACCGATCATCCCGATCTCCGCTTCGATCTGCCGCTGACTGAGCTCGGCGACCTGGCCCGCCTGGGCAGCTTCAAGGTCTTTCACGACGCGCTGGACCGTGGCGGCATGGTGAAGGGGCTGCGCGTGCCGGGCCTGGCCTCGGCCACGCGCAAAGAGCTGGACGAGCTAACCGAGTTTGCCAAGCAGCACGGTGCGAAGGGCCTGGTGACGCTGGCGCTGCCGCCAGAGGGGCCGAAGTCGCCGCTCACCAGATTCATGAGCGAAGAGGAGCTTGCCCGCCTGATCGCGCATCTGGGCGGCGAGACCGGCGACCTGCTGCTCTTTGTCGCGGACGATGCCGCCGGCGCCAACGACGTCCTCTTCCGCCTGCGCAACCGCATGGGCGAGCGGCTGGGGTTGATCGACCCGAATGTGATGGCACTGTGCTGGGCGGTGGATTTCCCCTTGCTGGAGGTGATCGAGGAGCAAGGCACGCGACGCTTCCATGCGACGCACAACCCATTTTCAGGGATGCGGCCGGGCGAGGAAGCGCTGCTGGAAACCGACCCGTTGCGCGTGACGGCGCGGCAGTACGACATCATCTGCAACGGCTACGAGATTGGCGGCGGCAGCATTCGTATCAACGTGGCCGACCTTCAGCGCCGCGTCTTCCAGCTGCTCGGCCTCTCGGACGAGCAGATCGCAGAGCAATTCGGCCACATGCTCGAAGCCTTCGAGTATGGCGCGCCGCCGCACGGCGGCATCGCGCTAGGCATCGATCGCCTGGTCATGGTGCTGGCGGGAGGCGAGACGATCCGCGACGTCACGGCGTTCCCGAAGATGCAAAATGGGCAGGACGCGCTGATGCGCGCGCCCTCCCCCGTCTCCGCCGACCAGCTTGCGGACTTGCACCTGCGGGTCGTGCCGGAGGAAACACACTGATCCGCCGCGGCGGGCGCTGCATCGTGGTGATGCCGTGACCGAGCAGGTGTGAGAATGGGTGCGGGTGGAGGCGCCTCCACCCGCCCGCCTGCGCTTTGCGTGTGCTGACGCACGCCGCTGGCGCCGTTTTTCAGGCGGTGACCGGCTCCGCGGGCGCGCGCTCGGCCGGCGCGAGCGGTGCGCCCGACGTCTTGGCGGGCAAGAGCAGCGCCGCGACACAGCCCACCGCGGCCAGTGCGATCAGTACCCAGATCGTCTCCTGAAACCCGCGTAGCGCCGCCGCAGCCAGCTGCTCGCGCAGCGCTGGTGTGAGCGCGGAGGCCAGTCCGGTGGCCGCACCGGGATCCCTGGCGGCGCTCCCAATGGCGCCTGGCGACACGCCAACGCGCTGCAGTACCGCGCCTACTTGAAGCTGCTCGCGCGCCTGAAAGAAGGTGGCGAGCAACGCGATCCCCACTGAGCCACTCAGCCGCTCCACGACATTGAACAGGGTGTTGCCATCGGCAAGCTCAGCTGCGGACAAGGTGCCCATCAGACCGAGGAGCAGCGGCTGAATCGTCAGGCCGAGCGCAAGCCCGCGCCCGCTCAGCAGCACGGCAATCTGCCAGGCTGGAGTGGTGAGCTGCAACATGAGCAGTGACGTGGTGCTGATCACCAGGATTAGCATGCCCGCCAGCACAGTCCAGCGCACGCCCAGCCGCGCCGCCAGCGCCCCACCAAGCACCGTGCCCAGCCCGGTAAGCAAGCCCTGCGGCACCAGAGCCAGCCCGGCGACCACCGGCGAGCTGCCCTGCAGGTCCTGCATGACGAACGGCAGCAGGAAGAGCATCGCGAACATCACCAGCGAGGCAAGCGCGGAGAGCAGCAACGCGAGCGCGGACTGCGGGTGGCGTAGGAGCTTGAGATCGACGGCGGGATGGGGGCGCCAGACCGCCCACAGGAGATAGACGGCCAGCAGGCACGCGCCCGCCGCCCAGAAGGGCCACACCGCGCGGTCCAGCCAGCTCCCTTGCGCGCCCAGCGTTGCCCCATAGATCGCCAGCCCGAATCCCGCCGCCAGCATGGCGAGGCCGATGGGATCGAAGCGTGCCGTGCCGTCCCCATCGTCCTCTGTGGCGGTGCCGCTGCGGAGCAAGCCGAGGATGCCCAACAGACCGAAGGGGGCGTTGACCAGGAAGATCAGCGGCCAGCCGGCCACATGGATGAGTAGTCCCCCGGCGGATGGTCCCAGCGCCGGGGCCAGAAACAGCAGCATGCCGGCAGCAGCAGGTAACTGGCGCGCCTTGCCTCGCCTGCCCAGTAGCAGATTCATGGCCAGCGGCACCAGCGGCGCGCCCAGCGCTCCCTGGACCACGCGCGCGCCGATGAGCCAGGCGATGTTGGGGGCCATCGCGCATGCGGTCGAGGCGAGAGTGAAGCCTGCCAAGCTCACGAGATAGACCCGGCGCGTGCCGAAGCGTTTGGCAAGGAACGCAGTGGCAGGCAGCACGACGGCGAGGGCGAGCAGGTACCCGCTGGTGATCCACTGCGCGGTGGCGAGCGGGCTCTGTACCTGCTGAGCGATATCGGGCAGCGCGACATTGACGATGCTAGAGTCCACCATGCTCAGAAAGGGCCCGGCAAGCAGTCCGACCATGGCCCAGGCGGAGACGGCGCCTTGCGCCGCATCCGAGGCTGGTGCTGGTTTACCATGCGCTTGCGCGTCGAGCGGGTCTGTGTTTCCAGTCTGCGCCGTCCGCGTATTCATCGCTCAGCCCTCCTCAGGCAGCAGCTGCCGCATCTCTTCGATCCAATCAAGCTCGTGCTGAATCTGCTGCTGATTGAAGATCATCATGCGCTCGGCGAAGCGCATCTCCGGATGCTCTTGCACGAGGGCCAGCGTCCGATCCATGTGGGCCAACCGCCGTCGCAGCACGGCCTGCCGAGCATCGAGAATGTCGTGGCGCCACTGCAGTTCGAGCAAGTGGAACAGCGCGACGCGGATCTCGAACTCAGAGTCACTTTCGGCCAGCTCGGGTGTGAAGTCGCGCAGCATCGCCAGCAGCAGCTCGTGGCCGCGGTCAGTGATGGAGTAGATGTGGCGATCCGGCCGGCCCTGGACCCGCACCACCTCGCGCGTGATGGCGCCCATTTCTTCGAAGCGGCGCAGCGTGGGATAGAGCTGGTTGTTGTTGATGCTGTACGTTTCGCCGTGGATCTCCTCGACGGCGCGTTTGATCTCGTAGCCGTGTGCCGGGCGTTGGGCCAGGTATTCGAGAATGAGGATGTCGACGTACATGCCGCCTCCATAGGTTAATGTAACATAGTTATGCTAACATGAGATAAGATAACTTATGAAACCAGCACTGTCAACCCTCGCTACGATGTGCTCGTTTGCCCTGTGTGCGCGCGAATGACGGGCGCGGGCGCCCATGCGCGGTATGGAGTGGGCGCCCGTCAGCTACACTGGCTCGTGCCGCAGCAAAGCCGGAACATATCTATGCTGGCAGGCGTCATACGTTTACGAGGGTGAGCGGCCGCAACGTCTGCGGTGAGAGGGGCGGAGGGCAGCCATGGCGCTACGGGTGGGGTTGTGCATCGCTGGCATGACGATTGTGGGCGGCATTGGCTGGCTCGTCTCGATGCCGTCTGGTATCGAAATCGTCTTCAACGGCTTGGCTATTTTCGGGGCCGCCTACCTCGCGGCCGCTACGGCCTGGCTGGGGCATAGGCGCGCGTCCGCTTCGACCCGTGCGCCGCTGGCAGTCACGCTCATTGTGCTCTTCGTGCTCGAGCTGGGTCTGGGCGTAGTGCTGGTTGAGATGGCTGGCGCGAAGAGTACCGCAACGCTGCCCGCGCTCGATATCGCGGTCGCGGTCGCTGTACTGGGTGTTGGCTGCGGCATACTCGCTGGCTTCAGGCCGCGTGCCAGCATCGTATGGGCTGCGCTCGCAGCCATTCCAGCGGGCGCGCTGCTCGCCTTGGCATTCGAGGTCGGCGCCGGCCTGGAGGTCGCGCGCAGGTACATGCCGTGCCCACCCCATCGCTTGTGTCTGAACTTCGGCCGCTGGTACGTCCTCACGGGTGCACTCCCCTACGCACTGGTGGTAGGTCTCTGGCTGGGCGCCGCCGCTTTGCTGGGGGTCGTCGCCGCGCGGCCGCCGCGAGCGTGAACGGCTGATGCGTGAGGTGGCGATGCGCGGTGAGTCATCACGCCGCAAACGTGGCAAACGGCTCGCAGGCGATAGCTATGCCGCCAGCAGCGTACCCAGCGCGCGGCGGGTATATGCGCGGACCATGCGCCGACGCAGCGCGATGGTGCCGGAGGTATTGTCCATCGGGTGCGCGGACTTGAAGGCGATCTCACTCGCGGCCTCGAGTAGCTCGGGCGTCCAGCGCTGGCCGCGCAGCAGCTCCTCGGCCTCGGGCACCCGCAACGGGCGCGTCGCGACCGCCTGGAGCACGAGCCGCGCTTCGGCGCAGACGCCGTCCGCGAAGCGCGCCGCCGCCGCCACGCCCACAATGGGAAAGTCGAAGGAACCGCGCACGCGATACTTCTCGTAAGCGGAGCGCCATCCTGCCGCTGACGCGGACAGATATACGTCTGTGAGCACGTCGCCGTCGTGGAGCCGCACGGGATGGATGCCGTCGTCATGGTACAGGTCCGCCACGGGCACGACGCGATCTCCCGCGCGCGACGACACGCGCACCGTCGCGCCAAATGCCATCAGCACCGGCGCCGTATCGCATGAGGATACGGCATAGCAGCCAGTGCCATTGGGCGCCACACGGCAGATCTCGGACCCCTTCTTGAGGCAGTAATCGCGGGCCTTGCGCCAAAATTCGGACTGATTGTAGTAATTGCAGCGGGTATCGAGGCACAAGTTGCCGCCGATCGTGCCCATCTCACGCAGCTGCGGCGTCGAGACCGCGGCGGCGGCGGTCGCCAGCGCCGGAAACCGTTCGCGCACCAGCGGCGACGCGGCAAGCTCGGCCAGTGACACGCCCGCGCCGATGCGCAGCCCTTGTGCGGGGTCGAAGGCGATGCCGCGCAGGGCAGGAATGGCGCGCAGCCCCACCACCACACTCGGCGTGAAGATCCGCTGCTTCATGTTGGGCAGCACGTCGGTGCCGCCTGCCATCAGCATGGCACGAGCCTCGGGACCCCTCTCGCCCACGCCGGCAAGATCGCCCATCCACTCCAGCGCCTCGGCGACGGTGCGGGCGGCGCGATACTCGAACTTCGGCAGGCGCAGCATCGTGGCATCACCTCATTCTGGGGCGAGACAGCGCTCAGCGCTCACGCGCGTATCGGCTCCGGCGCGCCCTGTTGCGGCTGCGCCGCCGGCAGACGGCGCTGCTGCTCTTTGAGCGCGCGGGCGATCTTGTCCGGTGTGATCGGCGTGCTATCCACACGCGCGCCGATGGCGTCGTAGACCGCGTTGGCGATGGCCGGAATGATCGGATTCAGCGGACCCTCACCCGCTTCCTTCGCGCCGTACGGCCCCTCCTTGTCGAGCGTTTCGACCGTCATGGCCACGATCTCCGGCGTGTCGTAGATCGTTGGCAGCTTGTATTCGAGCAGCGAGGGAATTTTGTGCAGCCCCTTGCGAAACACCTGCTCTTCGAATATCGCCTCGCCAAAGCCCATGTAGGCGCTGCCCTCGATCTGCCCCTCGACGAGGGTCGGATTAAGCGCGCGCCCGCAGTCATGCGCGACCCAAAGCTTCTCAACGGTCACCTCATACGTCTCGGGATCTACCCGCACTTCCGCGACGCACGCCGTGTAGCTGTACGCCGGTGAGATGCCGACGCCGGCACCCTTGAAGTCGCCGCCGAGCTGCGGTGGCTTATAGCTGCCAGCAGCGGTCAGCGTCCCGTGGACCGACTCCGCCCGCTGCGCCGCCTCCACGAACGAGACGCCCGCCGCTGGATCATCTGTACGGAAGATGCGCCGACCTGCCACGCTCAGCTGCTCTACCGGCGCCACCAGCAGCTCGCTCGCCGCCGCCAGCAGCAGTGCCCGTAGCGTGCGCGCCGCGTCGCATGCGGCGTTGCCGGCCATAAACGTCACGCGCGACGAGTAGCTGCCGAGATCGACGGGCGTCAGATCGGTGTCTCCGGCGTGGACGCGAATATCTGAGAGGTCTACTCCCAGCTCCTCGGCGACCACCATCGCCAGCATGGTATCCGATCCCTGGCCGATGTCAGCGGAGCCACAGAGCACGGCGACCCCGCCGCCGCGATCGATGGTGACGATGACGCCGGAGTGCGGCATGTCGTTCCAGTAGATGGCTTTGCCCGCGCCGGTCACGTACGAGCTGACGGCGATGCCCAGCCCGCGCCCAGCCGGCAGATGGCCGCGCCGCTCGCGCCAACCTGCCGTCGCCGTCACGCGGTCGATACACTCGACGAGGCCACAGCTGGTGACCCGCAGCCCATTCACCGTGGTCGAATCTGGCTCCACGGCAAGCTGCTTACGATACGCGGCGGGATCGAGGCCAAGCTGCTCGGCGATCTTGTCGAGTTGGCATTCAAACGCGTAGCGCGGCTGGGTCGAGCCATGACCGCGCTTGGGGCCGCACGCCGGCTTGTTGGTGTAGAGGCGCATGCCGTCGAACTTGTAGCGCGGGATCTTGTAGGTCACCGTCAGCAGTGCGCCGGTATAGTACACCGTGGCCAGGCCGTAGCTGGCGTAGGCGCCGCCATCCAGGAACGTTTGCAGGTGGACGGCGGTGATCGTGCCGTCGCGCCGCACCCCGGTCTTCAGCAGCATCTTGACGGGATGGCGCCCGCGGTGACAATAGAACACCTCTTCGCGGCTGAGCGTGAATTTGACGGGCCGGCCATGGCGCAGCGCGAAGAGGCACGCCGCGAAGTCGTGGGCGAACGGCTCGCACTTGCCGCCGAAGCCGCCGCCCACCGGCGGCACGAGCACGCGCAGATGGCTCTGCCGGATGCCCAGCACCTTGGCCACCTCGCGGTGGACGTAGTGCGGCGTCTGCGTCGAGGTCCAAAGCGTCACTTTGCCGTCGGCGCCGCAGTCCGCGACGCAGGCGTGCTCTTCCATGGGCGCGTGCGTGGTGCCCTCGAAGAAGTAGGTATCCTCGCGCACGAGATCGGCCTCGGCGAAGCCCTCCTCCACGTCGCCGAACGCCAGGTGGACCTCCTTCATCACGTTGCCGCGCCTGGTCTCGTCATGCAGCTTGAGGTCGTCGCGTGCCAGCGCCTCCTCGATGGACGCGATCGCCGGCAGCGGCTCGTACTCGACGGCGATCAGGTCGAGCGCCTCATCGGCGGTCTCCTCGTCCACCGCGATGACGGCGGCGATCGGCTCGCCGACATAGCGCACCTTGTCCAGCGCGAAGGGGTATTCGTCCTGCGTGGTCGGCATGATGCCATACTTGCGGGGCAGGTCGGCGGCGGTAATGACATCGAGGACGCCGGGGTGAGCGCGCGCAGGCGACGCGACCACACGGATGAGACGGGCGTGGGGATGGGGACTGCGCAGGATGCGGCCGAACGCCATGCGGGGCAGCTTGAGGTCGTCCGCGTACTTCGCCGCGCCGGTGACCTTCGCGTAGCTGTCGATCTTGGGGATGGATTTGCCGATCATGGTGAGCCCCTTTGGCTGGCGGGTGGCGGTCGCGCGATTATACGGCGACATCCTTCTCGGCGATGATCTTCGTTGGTGTGACGCGCACCAGCGCCTCGCCGGGGACGGCGTTGCGCCTGCCGTATGCCTCGGCCTGGTCCGCGCCCATGTAGCGTGCGGCGATGCGCGTGGCCCAGGCGAGCACGTCGTGAGCGTCGGGATCAACGGTGGCGGTGCCTTCCACCGTGACGTAGGCGTAGGGCGGTGTCTCGTCGTCCACACACAGGGCGACGCGTGGCTGGCGGCGCATGGCCGCGGCTTTCACCGTGGTAGTGCCGGTAGTGAAGACGATGTCGTTGCCGTCGAACACGAACCAGACAGGCACTACATGCGGCCGTCCGTCCGCGCGTATCGTCGCCAGCTTGGCGGTGCGGGTGCCGTAGGCGAGGAAGCGCTGTACCTCGTCGGGCAGCATCATGCTACTCATGGTCACATACTCCCTCTTACGCGCCGGCCGCGATGCTCTGCTCGGCGCGCATACGTTCGGCGGCCAGCTCGACAGCCTCGATAATCTTGGTGTAGCCGGTGCAGCGACAGAGGTTACCGGCCAGCGCCTCCTTGATCTCGGCGCGCGTGGGCTGAGTGTTGCGCGCCAACAGGTGTGCGCCGCTGACGAGGAAGCCCGGCGTGCAGTAGCCGCACTGCGCCGCCCCGCGCTCCGCGAAGGCTAGCTGCAGCGGATGGAACGTGTTGTCGCGCGCCAGCCCCTCGACGGTCATGATCTCCGCGCCCTGCGCCTCGACGGCAAGCATCAGGCACGAGAGCACGGGCCTGCCGCCGACGAGCACCGTGCAGGCGCCGCAGTGCCCAAGCTCACACCCGTGCTTGGTGCCCGTCAGGTCCAGTTCTTCGCGCAGCACCTCCAGCAGGGTATGGGTCGGCGCGGCCGCCAACTGCTGCGTTTCCCCATTGACACACAAGGTCATCAACTGCTTCGCCATCGTTTGGCTCCTCACGCTTCGTTGGGCGCCGCCGTGCCGCGCAGATCCACCACGCGCCGCGCCTTGAGCTCGAAGCGTGGCAGCGCGCCGGCGGCCACTGCCTGAACCGGCACCCGGAGGCCCAGCGCCTGACGCAGCGCCGACTCGACCTGCGGCGCGACGGCGTCCGCGCACTCCACCTCGAGCGCGATCTCGTCCAGCGCGCCGGCGGTACGCAGCGTGATGCGAAACTCCGCCACGCCCGCGATGCCGCGCAGCACATCTTCGATGCCAGCGGGATAGATGTTGACGCCACGCACGATCAGCATATCGTCCACCCGGCCCAGCACCCCGCCCAGCAGCGTCAGCGTGGTGCGGCCACATGGACACGAGGCTGGGCCGCGCTGCACTACGTCGCGCGTGCGATAGCGGAGCGCCGGTGCGCCCCAGCGGCCCAGATTGGTCAGCACCAGCTCACCGCGCTCGCCCTCGGCCACGGGCTGGCCGGAGATCGGATCGAGAATCTCGGCGATGAACTCCGCCTCGTTGACGTGGACCGCGTGCTGCTCCAGACAGGTGAACGCGTAGGCGCCCATCTCGGTCATGCCGATGTGATCGTAGGCACGCGCTCCCCAGCTCGACTCGATACGCCGGCGCGTATTGGGGATCGACGCGCCCGGCTCGCCGGCATGAATGGTGACGCGCACGGCGGATGACGCGAGGTCGAAGCCTTCCTGGCTCGCCAGCTCGGCCAGATGCAGCGCATAGGTCGGCGTGCAGACCAGCACCGTCGTCTCGGTCTCGCGAATGGCGCGCAAACGCTGCAGCGAGGTCTGCCCGCCGCCGGGCACCACCAGCGCGCCGACGCGCTTGGCTCCTTCGTAGGCGGACCAGAAGCCGATGAACGGGCCGAAGGAAAAGGCCAGATAGACGACATCGTCGGCGCTCACTCCGGCGGCGGTGTAGACCGTTTCCCAGCAGGCGGCCCACCACTCCCAGCTCTCGGCGGTGTCGAGGATCTTGAGCGGCTGGCCCGTCGTGCCAGTGGTCTGGTGTAGGCGCACGTAGTCGCGCAGAGGGAAGCTCAGATTCGTGCCATACGGTGGATGCGCCTGCTGGTCGGCCACCAGCCCCGCTTTGGTGGTGAAGGGCAGCCGCCTCATCGAGTCCAGACTCTCCAACGCCCTAAAGTCGTAGCCCGCGAGCTTGTGTTGATAGAAGCGGTTGCCCGCCAACACATGCCGCAAACCGCCGCGCAGCCGGTCGAGCTGGTGCACGGCAATCTCCGCCCGGCTGGCGGTATGCAGTGTGCCCACGGGCGCGCCAGCACCGAGGGCGGTGGACACAGGCTGCGAAGGCATCATAGCGCGCTCCTCAGAAGCTACTTGTACCTCATACTCTAACACGCGCGGCAGGCGTGAGGGCGCCTGCGCGAGCACGGCGCTGGCGGCAAAGCAAAGAGGAGCTGCGCATGCGACGCCGCACGCGCGGTTTGGCCCAGCGCTATGCCGCGCCGTAATAGCCATTGACGAACATGATGACCCAGACCGCCAGGAATACCAGCGAGGGTGCGAGCACCAGCCGGTCTCGCAGCTCGCGGGCGGAGGCCGCCAGTCTTCCCGGCGCAGCGCGGGTTTCCACCGCGGAACCAGCCGGCGCCCAGCGCTCATCCAGGCTCCAGGCCGCCAGCGCCAGGAAGGCGGGGAAGGTTGGCGCCATGTAGCGCACGAATCCAGACAGATTATGGCCATTGGTCGAGAGCGGGAAGAGCACGCACAGCGCCAGCCACAATGTGTACGCAGGGGGCAAGCGCCGCCAGGCGACGACGATCAAGGCAAGGAAGACCACAGCGCCGGCGAAATTGGCGAGGCCGAAGTCAAACGAGGTTGGGCCGCCGATCTGTGGTGCGAGCACGAAGCGGAGCAAGGGATACACTGGGGGCGTCGGCCGGTGGCCAAACAAGGTGGCCTGCGCCACCGAGAATGCCAGCCAGTAGCCGGTCTGCACATGGCTATACAGCGCATAGCCGCCCAGCGCGACGATCGGCGGCACGACCAGCCAGAGCCCCCGCAGTACCCGCACGTCGCGCCAACGGTGGCCAGCGGCGTGGTGATCAGCGGCGAACTCCAGCAGCAGCGGTAGCGCTAGGAACAGCCCTTGGGCGCGGGTGAGCAAGGCGAGGGCGGTGAGTATGCCCGCGACCGGCCAGCTGCGGCGGCGCGCGGCGAGGAAGGCGCCCACCGTCAGCAGTAAGAACAGGCCCTCCGGGTAGACCGAGGAGAGCACATAGCTGGTTGGGAACGCAGCCAGATACACCACAGTGCGTCGCGCGGCCGCGGGCGAGAGCTCGGCTGCCGCGAGCCGGAAGAGCAGCACCATACTGGCAAAGAGCGCCGCGTGCGAGACGAGGACGCCGGCCAGCACACCGGTGTTGAAGGGTTGAGGCACGAGGCTGAGCACAAAGTCAACCGGGTGCAGCGCGAGCGGATAGAGGGGAAAGAAGCCCCACTCGACGAGCCAGTCGGGCCGTCCGCTCGCCGGCGTGAAGTAGCCGTGCGAGATGCCGATGTACCAACCACTGTCGAAGTGTGCATAGAGGCGGGCCAGCACGTCCTGCCCCGGCAGGCCGAGCGGCGCGTAGACGAAGCTGCCGTGCGGGCCAATTTGGGGGAAGATCGCGGTGGCGACCAGGCTGAGCGCCAAGATCAGCAGACGCGAGCCAAGGAACACCGCCGCCAGGAACAGCCAGTCCGCACGTTCTAAGCCCACGCGCTCGAGCGGGCCCGTGCGCAAGACCCAGTCCACCGCGCGCCGACCCCATGAGGAGTGCTGCTGATCATGGACGGGCGTCCCAACCGATGTAGCTGAGGCTCCCTCGTTCATGCCAGCCCTCCCATCGTCGCACGCGCGCACCGCGCTGCCGTAGATATGCGACGCGAGAGGGTTGGCTCTAGTAACGGCGAGCGGGCGCAACGGCTATCTGCGGCACTTGGTGAACGGCCAGCGACTTGCTGTTGCTGTGCCGACCATCCTCCGGCACCTGCTGTACCATCCTGCCGCCAGTGGGCTGCGCGAGAGACGCAGCCCGCCGCCTTCGACCACCTAGTCGGGCTGTAGCAGTGCGCCGCCATCCAGTTCCTGGTCCAGGGCGCCGTGGGCGAAGGTTCGCATATAGACCAGAAAGAGCTGCGCACCTTGAGCCGGCGTGATCTGCCGCTGGGCTTCGACCTGCCGCACATATGCCCGCGCTTGCTCCGCCGCATACGCCGCGAGCCGCTCGTCACGGGTGGCGTCGTCAAGGTCGGCCAGCACCAGCACACCCGACCGTACGGCTGCATGCCCAGCTTTCCAGGCGGCCGCGCCTGCCGCGAGTCCCAATTGTGGTAGCATGCTCGCCCTCTCCGCGACCACCCGTTCCTGCCGCTACGGGCAGTATAGCACCTCCCCCTGCCGGCCGAGCATCGCTGGCCGCTGACCAGCGAGGCGCCAGGCAACGCGCACTTCGCCGACCAGGGCGCCCGCGCAGCGTCATGGGGCGCACCTCTAGGTCATTCGTCACCCCATCCACCGTGGCTTGCCCCAGCATGGTACGCTGGACTCAAAGCCATGGATCGGTGATCGAGCCGGGCCCGCCACCCGCATGAGGCATAGGTGCAGGTGGGCTACGAGAAGGCGACGCGCGGAAGGCAGGTGGGGAATGGAGCAACAGGACGCCCGAACCGGCAAGCGCGCTCGCGCGGGCCGCGTCTCCCGGCCGAATGCCCAGGCCGCCAGCGACACGCAGAGCCGTCATGCCACGTCAGCGGGTCCCTCGTCTCTCCCAGCTCCTACTGCGCGCCCGGCGGCGGCACCCGACCTGGACCTGCCGACACTGCGCCTGCCATCACTCGCCAAACCGCCCACGCTACCGGCGGCGCCTGGGCCGCCCAGCATGGCGCTCCGCCCGGCGCGCAGCGCACCGCGCTCGCGTGCCCTTTCAACCCGGATGCAGCCGCCTGAAGGCGCCGCGCCGCTCGTCGTCCCGCCCTCGCCCACCCGGCGCCTGCGCGCCGCGATGGCCACCACGCCTGTCCCGCGCGGGCCCGTCCTCCGCTGGTCGCGTCCGGTCACGTTCGGCCTAACGACCCTCGCGCTGCTCCTGGCCCTTGGCTTCGGCACGCACGAGGCGCAGGGCAACGGCAACACACCACCGCCCTCTGGCAGCGCACCCTGGTATGCCTTCGCCGGCAGCGCGGCCATCGCCACGGTGGCTCCGCCACCTCCTGCGGCCGCTCAGCAGGCGGCAAGCGCGGGCACGGGCATGGCCAGCCCGCTCGAGCCCTGTCGCCAGAGCACCCAGTTTCTCGCCAGCCTGTCGCAATGGGCGGTGCCGCCAGGCTGCTACGGCACGATCTACACTCCCAACCCGGCCAATTACGTCTCACGTCCCGGCTTTGGCTGGTGCAACTGGTGGGTGCGCGTCACCCATCCCACCCATCTCGACATCACCGAGAGCCTCGCCTATCCACGCGGGACCAACCCCGTCGCCGGCGCGCCCATCTACTTCGATGGCAACGAGCAGGGCGCAGATAGCGCCGGTCACTGGGCGGTCGCGGTCGCCATCGCGCCCGATCATTACTGGGTGCTGATCAGCGAGATGAATTTTGCCTGGCGCGGAGGCGGCTTCGGCAAGATCGACTACCGCTACATCCACGTCTCGCCCCACGTGCACTTCGTCTACGTCTCCGCGTGAGCGCGCCAGATTGATCGCGTCGCGCTACGACCTCCTGCCGTTGACGCCTGTACCTGGAGCAGCTGCCGGGCTATGGGCAGGCTCCCGCGTTCGACACGCGGCCGACTACTACATCATCGGTGTACTGGGAGCCTGCGCGAAAGATTCGGTCAGGCTTACCCAACAGTTGGCACAATAAGCACCTCGCAAGTACTGCTTCCAGCGTCATTGAGGACCACGTCTCCTATGCTGCTGTGATAGTACGTGTACTGACCCACCGTTCGGTATGCGGCAGAGCCAATGGGGAGAAAGCTCTGGCAGTAGGCGATGGACTGCTGCTTGGTCCAGGAGGAAGGACCCGTCACCACGAGATTCCGGACGATGCCATTTGTCGGTTGCGCGTTGACAATGATCGTGTGGGCCCGATCTGCATAGAATCGTACACCTTCAACTGTAACGTTACCAACCTTCAGGCCCCTAGCAGTACCAAGTTGGACAGGTTTCCCATACGTCGCCGTAAAGACCGAGAGGCGTTCGCCGACGCGTGGTACTGGGTGTGCGGCGCTGGCCCCGCGCACGATCAGTAGTGTGCCGTACAAACAGAGCGCGACGAGCCCCAGGCCGAGTATTATAGCCGTCACCTGGACTCTGGGCTTGCGTGAGAACGTTCGCAGTATATCTGGCATTGTGAAGACCTCGCTCCCTCATACCCAAACACGTACAAGACGTAGTGCGGCATGAGCCCCGCCACGCCACCATGCCGCGCCTGATCCGGACCAACATGACCATCTACGCCCCGCCGCGTCGAACATATGGACCGCTTCCGCGACGCGATCGATCTGCTCCTCAGTCAGCTCTGCGTACATCGGCAGCGACAGCACCTCACGCGCCAGCCGCTCCGTTACCGAGCAGCCACCGATCGACGCGACATTCGTCTAACACTCGTCTAGGGAGTGCGGGTCGAGTGCAGTATAAGTGAGTCGGACTGCCGCGTGATAGATGTTCCAGGTTGTTCTTGGGTTAAGAAACCGTTACCGCGAGCTACCGACCACACCCGTGTGCGGCGCGTCCTCGACGCATCGTTTCCGGGGAACGGATGCAGCAATGTGCGCAGTAGATGAGCAATATACCTGGCGCCGCACTTACCTCGGCTCAGCAGCTGCGGCCAGACTGCTAGGCTCGTCCTGTCGAGTTGTTGACCGCATCCATGCGGTATGCCGGCTGTAGTAGGTGTCCGGCTGCTCGTGCGCGTGAGCGGCCTCCCGCCGGATGCCTCGCTCTTTTCGCTGACGCACTTCAACAGCCACGACAGCGACATCGTCCCCTGCCCACCGGGAGAGCACATGTGCGCCAGTGGCGGTGGCGGCGTTACAGATGGGGCACGCATGCAGCTTGTGGGTCCGGACGGCCAGGCGCTGACGCCGGCGTGGATCAGCGTGGTGAGCCCGCCGCCCTGCGACGACGTACCGATCGCCCAACAGTCCATCGGACCCGCAGGCACGGCAGAGCTGCAGTTCCTCTTCTTTTCGCCGCTCCGGGCAATACGCGGCACCGCTCATCTCAGCTTCGACCAGATGCGCTTCGCCCCTACAGGCGGCTCGGAGAGCCCTGAGCAGATCGCTCCAGGCCCGTGGACCTTCGATCTACCCCTGGGCTGAGGCGAGAAGGACGAGTACATCATCCAGTGGTGACTGAGGAGCGATCAGGCAAGCGTAGCAGCCGGCTGCCCAGGGCAACTATGAGCACAGGGGGCGCCATTGGCGGCGCGCTGCACCTGCACATCAGTCAGTTGAATCACGACCGCGTGCCGATGAGTGAATAGCTCATCTGGACTGTGAGACAGCGTTGTAATAGCGTTCGTGAGGGCACGTGAAGCTCAGCTCGTGCTGCCCCCGCAGCCCGCCCGCAAGGGTTGCGCATTGCACCTTCCCAAGGGTGGAGGGCCCCGCTTACGAGTAGGGCCAGCGGACAGTAGGCATGGGAGTCGGTCCCGTGAGCGTGACATCTGGTCGCCCTCCTGCGCGCCACGTACCGACGAAGCGCCAATGCCGGCACGGACCGCACGCGAGTACAATCAGGGCAGCGTCTTGTTGCGGGGCGGCGCGCTCGATGGCTCGCATGAGGATATGCTCACCGTTCTGCACGGCCAGGGTATCGCGTACGCGTGCGGCCAGAGCAGCACCATGGCAACTGCCTTCGACTATGGGTTGCTTGCCACTTCCGCTACAGTTGTCATGGACCGGCGGGGCACGGGGTGTGCGCCAAGCAGGGCACTGTCTGGCGTCCCACCTTGGAGCACGCCTTTCAATGCGTGCTCATCTGATCTGGAGCCAGGGATGGGTATGGACGAGCAGCGCGTGCGCCTGGTGGCAGCGGGCCTGGGAATCAGTACAGCACTCTTTGGGGCGGCGTCCCTGGCAGCACCGCGCCGGTTCGCCCGCTTGTTTGACATCAGCGTGCCCGACCCCTCCGCTATCTCGATGCTCTATTCAATCGGCACCCGCGACGTGGCACTAGGCCTGGGTCTGTGGGCGGCCGCGATGCAGGACGGCGCGTACGCGCCGTGGCTGCTGGCACGGCTACTTGTAGACGGCGGCGACGCGGCGGGCATCGGCGTGGCC
>Ga0209647_1002094_pt1 | contig 16344 bp, 16 predicted proteins | sample GraSoi_2013_60cm_FD_185827 | JGI IMG/M metagenome (GOLD analysis project Ga0209647, IMG submission 185827) | Grasslands soil microbial communities from the Angelo Coastal Reserve, California, USA - Sample 9_17_2013_60cm (SPAdes) (version 2) | ecosystem: Environmental > Terrestrial > Soil >...
TCTAACCTGCGAACCCGCCTGTGGGTGCCCGCGCGCCCTGCGGCACGAGAGGCGTTGCCAGGGAGGCATCAGGTGAGCCTTAGCGTTGCGCGTGGAGTGGCAACAGGGCTACAGCCGGTCACCTGAGGTTCGCAGCCTTCCGATGATGAGGTGATTCGTGTACTTTCAGCATTCCGGCGAGATCTGGCGTGACTTCGCCGAACTGGTTCCCGGCATTGTGTTCGCCGAGGGAATCACGCCCGACGTCTCGGTCGGCGATCGCACCGCTAAATTCAACGCCATCGCCAGCTCCCGGCTCGCAGAGCGGACCGAAAGCGAACTGCCCGAAATACGGGCATGGCGGCGCGTCTTCGCAAAGATGGGACTCAAGCCGACCCAATACCGTTGCGCTTCGGAGTCGCTGCTGCGGCGCTTCCGCAAGGAAGGGACCCTGCCACGGCTGCACCCCCTCGTCGACGTGTGCAACGCTGTCTCACTTGCCTACGCCATCCCGGTGGCCGTCTTCGACGTCTCCAAGATCACCGGCCACCTCGACGTGCGATACGCCGCCGGCGATGAGGAATACCTGACGTTCTCCGGCCAGACCGAACATCCCGGCCCCCATGAGGTGATCTTCGCCGACCGGGCGCGGCGGGTACATGCCCGGCGCTGGACGAACCGGCAAAGCGGCCTGTCAGCAATCCAGACTTCGACGACCGCCGCGTTGATCGTGGCCGAAGCCCTGCACGGCTCGGCGTCATCGGACGTGCCGGAACTCATCGCGGCCATCGCTGACGAACTGGCGGCCGTCTGGCCCATCACACCGGTAGCCACGGTGCTGAGCCAGTCGGCACCGCGCTTCACGTTCGGGCAGTAACTGCAGTGACGGTGACGCCCTATCCCCACTGGCTTATCCCCGGTCCCCGGCCGGGCGCAGCAGCCTGCTCGCGGACCGTACCGCGGCAACTCATCCGACCTGCGGCAGATCAGCGCGGCGGCTCTGTACGGCGGCTAGAAGAGGATGCCCGGGCGCGGCCGTCGGCGGGGGCTAGCGCGGCCAGTTTGCTCCGTCCTGCTTGTTCCTAAACGCTCGCTCGCGGAATTCCCGGGGGCTGATGCCTTCCCTCGTTCTGAAGACGCGGCTGAGGTGGGTAGGGTCGCGGAAGCCCCAGCGCGCCCCGATGCCTGCAATGGTTCGGTGAGTCAGCCGTGGGTCCGCGAGGTCTCGGAGCGTGTTGTCGAGTCGGCGGTTGCGGATCCATTCTGAGACGGTCATGCCGTCCTGTTCGAAGAGCTTGTAGAGATAGCGCACGGAGATGTTGACGCCCGCCGCTACCGTGGCTGGTGACAGGTCGGGGTCGGTCAGGTTGCGCTCGATGAAGGCGCGAATGTGACCCATGAGCGCCGTTCGTGCCGCGTTCTCGTCCGGTGTCAGGCCTGCCAACTCAGCGACCAGGGCGGCTGCCAGGTCCGTGACGGCTTCTCCGATGTGCATACCCGCGATACTCGCGCTGGTGTTGGCGTCGGCGTCGGCTCCCGCGAGGACCGAGCGCAGGGCGCTTGATATCACCCCTCCCAGTCCCCTGTCCCCCGCCACTGGGATGGCGGTCGCCTTCTCGAACCCGCGCAGGCGATGCTCCGCGCCGGCCGCGGGGATCATGAAGACCCCCAGCCGGAATGGCGTCTCCATGTGGAATGCGTACGGCGCGCCGGTTTCGTAGCAGACAAGGTCACCGGAATCCAGCCGCGCTTCTCGGCCATGCTGGGCCACCACGCACCGGCCTTCGACCAGCAAGCCGATCTTCAGGTAGCGCTGCTGGTCGTAGGAGATCAGGCGTTGGGTGCGATGGGCGTCCTGTGGACGGGAGGTGATGTCGGTCATCGTGAGTCGACCAAGCTCCCCAGCGGCGATACGGCCGAAGAAGCGCCCAGGGTCGGCCGGCTTGACGTCAAGGGCCACGAGGCTCCGGCAGACCACGTCACGCCACATCTGCACGCCGTCAGAGGGGCTGAGCGTCTCGGTCGAAACGACAGTGGCCTGCATCACCGCTCCTCACGGCGAGCTTACAGCGGCGTCGGACCCCCGGATCGGGTCGGAGCTCGCCATGTTCGGACTCGTGCGCTCCTAGTCAAGAAGTGTGCCGCGAGCGCCAAGCCGGCGGGGATCCCGCGAGCCGGTGTGCACGCCGCGTCAACAAGCGGGGCCAGACCCGCCAACCGGTGGGGGCGCGTCGGCGGTACGCCTGTAGCACGCAGGCCCGGTCGAGCCGCCCGCGCCGGGGCTCGACGACGAAGGAGACGCCATGGCGATACCCCAGCATCCTCGGTTCAAGGCCGCTGCCGTGCAGGCGGCCCCGGTCTTTCTCGATCTCCAGGCGTCCGTCGAGAAGGCGGTCGGCCTCGTCGCCGAGGCAGCCTCGGAGGGCGCCCAGCTCATCGCCTTCCCGGAGACGTTCCTGCCCGGCTACCCGTGGTTCATCTGGCTGGACTCGCCGGCGTGGGGGATCCAGTACATCCAGCGCTACCACGACAACTCGCTGGTGTACGGCTCGCCTGAGGCCGATCGGATCTCCGACGCTGCCAGGCGGCACCGGATCACCGTCGTCATGGGGCTGAGCGAGAAGCGCGACGGCAGCCTCTACATGGGCCAGTGGATCATCGACGCGGACGGCAGTACCGTGGCCCAGCGCCGCAAGCTCAAGCCGACGCACGTGGAGCGTTCGGTGTTCGGCGAGGGTGACGGCAGCGACCTCGGCGTGTACGACACACCGCTCGGCCGCGTCGGCGCTCTCTGCTGCTGGGAGCACCTGCAGCCGCTGTCGAAGTACGCGATGTACGCGCAGAACGAGCAGGTGCACATCGCCGCGTGGCCAAGCTTCTCCGTCTACCGGGGAGCTGCGCACGCACTGGGGCCCGAGGTCAACAACGCCGCAAGCCAGATATACGCCGTCGAAGGGCAGTGCTTCGTCATCGCGCCCTGCGCCACGGTCTCGACGGACATGGTGAGGCTGCTCTGCACCGACGAGACCAAGAAGCAGCTGCTCCTCGAAGGCGGCGGATTCGCCCGTATCTTCGCTCCGGACGGAAGCCTGATGCACCGGCCATTGCCGGAGACCGAAGAGGGCATCGTCTATGCCGATATCGATCTCGGGATGATCTCGCTGGCGAAGTCCGTCGCCGATCCAGCGGGCCACTACGCGCGCCCGGACGTCACCCGGCTGCTTCTGGACAAGACGCCCGGCGATCGGGTCATCGTTGCGAAGCAGGAACCCAGCGAGGTGACTCGCGCCGGCGACGACGGGCCGGCGATTTTCCTCGACCGGGAACGCGCGCCGGCGGTCATGACCGCTGAGCCACAGGACGGCTGAGGAGCGCCCGATGGAGTCCGCGATCCCCCGCCACCTGCAGACACGACGCACGCGCCAGACTCGGGTGCCTCAGGACTACACGCCCCCCTACCCGTCGTTCGTCGCCCGCTTCACACCCAGCGTGAAACGGGTCACGATGGCCTACCTCGGGCTGCAGTACCGCGGTCAGGCGCCGGACGAGGCGACCAGCTCGCTCGACCAGCTGAGCAGAGCACTTTCGACAGAGCACGGCCCGGGACACCGGGACCGCGCGACCTACACCGACGAGGGCGGCTACACCAACGTGATCACGATCGCGTACTGGGAGGGCGCAGAAGACTTCGACGCTTGGTTCAAGACAGGGGGCGGCGACTGGACGGGGGATGACCGCGCCCACGACGGCGTCGGGTACTTCACCGAGGTCCTGCGCCCCCGCATGGAGGACTTCGAGACGCTGTTCTCGGCGAACAACCGCCCTGAAGGGATCGCCGTTGTGGCCGAGGACATGAGCGACATGGTGCTGGAGCATGCTTACTGGGGCGGCGCCCGGGATCGCATCCCGCGGTCCCAGACCGACGAACTGGCCGCGCGTGGCTCTCCCCGCGTTGTCACCGAGGGAACGCGCAGGCGCGTCATCCCGCACGAGAACCTCTGTCTGATCCGCTCCGGACAGGATTGGAGCGACACCGGCGCCGAGGAGCGCCGCATGTACCTCCAGGACGTCGAACCGGTGCTGCGACAGGGCATGGATTTCCTGCGCGACGACGGCCTGTCGGTCGGATGCTTCGCGAACCGCTACATGAGGGTGCTGGACGGCGAGGGCGAGATCACGGACAAGAGCTTCGGCATGAGCCTGTGGAAGAGCCTGGCCGCACTCGAGAGCTGGGCCGAATCCCATCCGACGCACGTTGCCATCTTCGCCGCGGCGATGAGATACCTGTCGACCCTGGGCCCGGCAGCCCAACTCAAGCTCTACCACGAGGTAACCGTCGCCACGGCGGACGAGCAGTTCTTCGAGTACCTCAACTGCCATGACCGCACCGGAATGCTTCGAGCGCGGTAGGCGGGAGGACCACCGAAGATGAAGGACATCGCTCCGCCGCGGGATGTGCTTGACCCGATCGAGATCGCCTCACGCGACGAGATCTCCGCGCTGCAGCTGGAGCGGATGAAGTGGTCGCTGCGCCACGCCTACCAGCACTCGCCGTTCTACCGGGCGTCGTTCGACGCCGCCGGCGTGCATCCCCACGACCTGCGCGACCTGTCGGACCTGGCGGCGTTCCCGTTCACCACCAAGGAGGACCTACGCCAGCGCTACCCGTTCGGGATGTTCGCAGTCCCGCGCGAGCAGGTGGTCCGGATTCACGCGTCGTCGGGGACCACCGGCAAGCCGACGGTCGTCGGCTACACGAGCGGGGACCTGCGCATCTGGGCCGACGTCGTGGCCCGGTCCATCCGGGCATCCGGCGGCTGGCCCGGGTGCATCGTGCACATCGCATACGGCTACGGGCTGTTCACCGGCGGCCTCGGCGCGCACTACGGCGCCGAGCGGCTCGGATGCACGGTAATCCCCGCCTCCGGGGGAATGACCGCCCGCCAAGTGCTGCTGATCCAGGATCTCGCACCGGACCTCATCATGGTCACCCCCTCCTACATGCTGGCGATCCTCGACGAGTTCCGGGCGCAGCGGATCGACCCGCGTTCGTCGTCGTTGCAGGTCGGCATCTTCGGCGCCGAACCGTGGACCGAGGCGATGCGCGCCGAGCCAGCCCGGCCGCCCGCGGACCAGCCAGGACATCCGCGACCTGGTCTTCGGCTGGCGCGGGAGAACCCGGCCTGGGGGTAGCGCAGGGTGCACGGCGAACTGTCCCGGCCCGGTCACCAGGTCAGCGAAGCGACGGCGCGCGCGGATCTTGCGGGCCCGGCGGCGCGGACCGGCCCCGCGGAACCTGGACACCTCCTGGCGGGCGTTCCTGCCGCACCCGGGCTGACGGCTTGCTGGCCGGTGATTACTTTCACGTGGGCACGATCTTCCTCAACCGCCTGTACGTGCTGTTCGTGATGGAGGTGACGACCCGGCGCGTGCACGTCCTCGGCGTAACCGCGCACCCGGACGGCGCCTGGACCGCCCAGCAGGCCCGCAACCTGTTCATGGACCTCGCAGACCGGATCGGCTCCTTCCGCTTCCTCATCCGGGACCGCGACGCCAAGTTCACCGGCGCCCTCGACGAGATCTTCGCTGCCGAAGGCGTGACCATAGTAAAGACTCCGCCGCGGACACCGCGCGCGAATTGCTATGCCGAGCGGTGGGTGCGCACCGTAGGGTCCGAGTGCACCGACCGGATGCTGATCTACGGCGAATGGCACCTGCGGTCCGTTCTCGGCGAGTTCGCCGGCCATTACAACGGGCACCGCGCGCACCAGTCCCGCCAGCAACGGCCGCCCGATCAGGGCGACCAAGTCAGCGCTCCGCTGGACTTGCCGGCTCAGCGGCGGAAGGTGCTCGGTGGCGTGATCAACGAGTACTACCAGGCGGCGTAGCTGATCTCATGAATCCCCAGCTCGAACACCATGCGATGGGTTTTGAAGCGGTACAGGCTCGGATGGTAACACCACGGTCCGTCCGGCACAATTTCAATCTTTTCCGAGCGGACCGCGGTTCGAGCCTCCGGTCAAGCCGCAAGCCTCAGCAGGACGACGGCCAGTTCCTGGCAGGCCGCCGCGGCGATGGCCTGCGACGATCGCCAACAATGTGCCGCCGGTGGTGTCGCCGTTCCCCCTCGCCGCGGAGTTGTGGCATGAGAATTCCCTTCCGCCGGGACCCCGGGCCAGGTCCGGCTGGTCTTCAGCCCGCGGGCACGGGCGTGGCGGACCACGCGGGCGGGGTACCAGCCCGCCACCCGGCAGGAAATCGCAGTTCAAAGCCACGAAGAAACGATTACGTCCCGGTCAGCGGGTCAATGCTGAATCCCGGAGGTTAGCCTCGCGTAAGGAATAGCACCTGGCTGGGTTGGATCTTAGTCGTGCCGCTGAGCAGCGTGGTAAGGGCAGTTGTGATCGCGGTGATGAAGCTGCGGTTCTGCGGGAAGGTCTTGGTCGATACCAGGATCAGGCCTGCGTGGGACTGGCCGGCGGCGCGGTAGCGGCCGTCCAGAGGGACGAAATCCTTGATGTTGGCGGTGACCAGTGCCCGTCCCTGGGTCGTCGCGTAGGCGAGGACCTGGTCGTCGGGGAGTCCCACCAGGGCTGGATCGGCAACCACCGAGGTGACGTCGTGGCCCTTGGCGCGGAGTTGCTGTGCGATGTTGTCGGAGAACATCTCGTCCAGCAACAACGGCTGGCTCATGGGCTACCCGGCCAGGAGTTGGCGCTCGCGCAGCCAGGCCTGCTCGGCGGCTTCCTCGGCCGCGTCGCCGGCGGCGATCTCCGCGTCGACCTCGCCGGGGTAGGCAGCCCAGTAGCGGACTGCGGTGGTTACCAGGCGCAGCGCTATCCCGGTGTTATCGCTGACCAGGCTCACCAGGTCATCGCTGTCCAGTCCGGGCTCGGCTGCGTGAGCCGACTTGATCGCCCGGATGACCTCCCAGACGTCCGGGCCTCCGGCTAGGGCGGCGCGGCGCCCGGTGGGACCGGACCGGAAGATGATCCCGGGATGCTCGGCCATCCGCAAGGCCTCGTCAACCAGCCGGTTTGCGGCGGACGACAAGGACATGCCAGCGTTCGCCGCGACGAAGGAGGCGAGCCGATCTGCCACCGGTGGATCGAACCTGACGGGCGTCGCCGTGCGCTTACTCATGACTACATCGTAGTCGATAGGAGTCGCGCAGGGCAATCCGGCCGTCCTGACCGGGGAGCACCGCGCCGGATAGGGGCAGGCCTGAGAGATCGCGGCTCGCCCTCACCAGCAAACTGAAAAGCGGAAGGTCGGCGGTTCGACCCCGCCCCTGACCACGCAGGTTACCTCTCACCTGCGGAAACGCTGATCCTCGGGCAGCTGCCAGCCCTGGCTCACCTGCGGGAACAGAGGAAAACTATGACCGTAGACAGACAGCGCTCCCGGCAGCCGAAGCCGCTCTCCGCGGGAGCGTTCCAGGGGGCAATTAGCTCGTTCCGGCTTCACCTGGCGGCTGAGGCCAAGTCGGCCAAGACGGTGCGCATGTATACCGAGGCGGTCCAGTGGTTCGCCGCCGCTCATCTTCTCCGCGAGACCAGGCGCACGGACCGGGACCAGGTCTGCGCGCAGGACATCCAGCGCTGGATGGTCTGGCTGCTGGGCCGCTACAGCGACTCCTGCGCCAGCAACCAGTACCGGGCGCTGCAGCAGTTCTTCGGGTGGTGGTCCGACGAGGAGGAACTGCCCCGACCCCATGGCGCGGCTTCGGCCGCCGGCGGTGAGGGAGAAGCTTGTTCCTGTCTTCACCAGCGGAGAACTGTCAGCGCTGGAGCGGGCCTGCCCGGGGCGGACGTTCGCCCAGCGCCGCGACTGCGCGATCATCGCCGTGTTCACGGCCACCGGCATCCGGCTGTCGGAGCTGGCCGGGATCCGCTGCGACCCGGATGACCCGCTGCGCAGTGACGTTGACCTGTGGCGCCGGGAGATCACGGCCGGTGGCAAGGGCGGCCAGGCGCGGACCGTCAAGATCGGCCATGATGCCGCGCGCAGCCTCGACCGCTACATCCGGGTCCGCGAACGGCATGCCCAGGCATGCCGGCCGCAGCTGTGGCTCGGCGTGAACAACCGGCCGCCGATGACCGCCAACGGCATCTACCAGATGATCGCCCGGCGCGGCCGCCAGTGCGGGATCGCGGTCTATCCGCATAGGTTCCGCCACCATGTCAGCCGCACCTGGCTGGATCGGGGCGGTGCCGAGGGCGACCTGATGGAGCTGAACGGCTGGACCTCCCCGCAGATGCTGCGCCGCTACGGCGCCAGCGCGCGCAGCGCGCGAGCCCGCCCGCAGCTACGACCGCATCATGGACGCCTGCCCATGACCGGCGGCCGGGCGATATGAAATGACCGACGGGCCAGGTCACCTAGTCTGGTAGGCCCGAACGGCGGGACCAGAGCACAGGCGACGCTGCGGCCGTAACCGCTCGCTCATGCCGAAAGTAGTGCGCCCTGATGGCGCATCATGATGCTAATCGTGCATACTCGTGCGTCGTCGGCGCGGTCAGGGCCACAGTCCTCAATGCTGCCCTCGCTCCCTGGTTCGGGCCGTAATCGTTCGGACGCACTCCCTGCCGAATAGGCGCTGCCTGTCGATGGCGAGTTCGCCGTGGCCAAGCGGCACAGAACGGCCAGTTCGGCGTGGCGTGGGGACGACCCGCTCCAGCCTGCGCTGCGTCTTGCTCAACGTTCCCGGTGTCGAGGGCTGAGCCCGCGCCGCCGCCGGCGCATCCGGCTGGGGCCGGCCAGGAACGCGGCGTAGGTGCGCAGGATGGAGACGAACCGGCCGAAGAACACCACTTTCGGGCTGTGGGTGTCGAACAGGTAGCGGCCGATCTTCAGCTTGTTCTCATCGAGCCGGATTCTGTGCCCTTATCTGCGGGCGAGGCGGTGGCCGCCCTTGTCGCCGATCCAGAAGCCGGTGTTGTCGCCGATGATCGCGCCGGCCGAGGCTACGGCGAAGATAATCCACGGGGACACGCGGTGGGTTTACCCAGCGTAGGCGCCGGCGGTGATCAGGGCGGTCTCGCCAGGCAGCGGGATGCCCACGCTCTCGCCGACGAGGAGGAACACGGCCCAGTAGCCATAGGTGTCGATGAGGTGGCTGATGCTCATCGGGGATCTGCCGGCGGGCCCGGTCCGCCGGCGGCGGGGTGCGAGCAGCCCGGCGCAGGCCAGGAGGGCGACGGCGAGCGCGCCGAACCCGGCGGCGAGGCTGACCAGCCCGGCAGCGCCGACCAGGACCGGCCCGCCGGCGTCGCCCAGTTCGCGGCCGACCTCGGCGGCGCCCATCGTCTGCCCGAGCCGCCCCGGCGGCGCGCCCGCGGCCAGCAGGGTGAAGCCGAGGGGAGTGGCGACGGCGACGCCGGCCCCGACCAGGACCGCGGCGGCCGCGATGCCCGCGGCGCCGGGTGCGGCGATCGCGGCGAGGAACCCGGCGGCGCACAGGGTCAGCGCGGCGGGGCCGGCGGCCGGGCGGAGCCGGCCAGCATCCAGGCGCCGGCCCGCCCAGGGCTGCAACACGGCGGCGACCGCGGCCAGCAGCGACACCAGTGCCCCGGTGGCCAGGGGGCCCAGCTGATGGCGGGCGCCCAGCACGGGCAGGAACCCCACGCCGGCCGACAGCGCCGCGGTGGCGGCGGCCAGCAGCAGCACCGGCCGTAGGAAATCCGCCCCGGCCAGGTGCCGCGCCAGGTCGCCGACGCCCGGGCGCTGCCAGGCCCCGACGGCCACGTGGGGGACCAGCGCGGCGACCGCTACCGCGGCGATCAGCGCGACCGCGGACAGCACGCCGAACAGCAGCGGGTACCCCCCGGCGGCCACCAGCGCGCCGCCGGCCACCGGCCCGGCGAGGTAGCCCGCGCCTTTGGCGCCGCCGTAGCCGCCGAACAGCCGCCCGGTACGTTTCTTCCCGCCGAAGGCGGCCACGGCCGCGCTGGCGGCCGGGGAGAACGCCGCCGCGGCGGCGCCCTGGGCGAAGCGGGCCGCGCCGAGCAGGTGCGGATCACCGCCGGCCACGAACGCCGCCGACGCCGCGGCGAACACGGCCAGGCCGCCGGCCATCACCGGCTTGACGCCCTTGCGGTCGGCCAGGGCGCCGAACACGGGCTTCAGGATTACTTCGGCGCCGTCGTAGATCCCCAGCAGCAGTCCCAGCTCCCACAGCGAGCCATGGCGGCCCAGCGCGTACCGGCCCAGGTTGGCTGCCACGGCATGGGCGCCGAAGGCGGTGACGAACCCCGCAGCGTAGATGGGGGCCAGCTGGAGGCGGCCGGCCGCGATGGGCCCGGCTTCCTGGCGGGTCATGGTTGTCCGCGGGCCTGGTAGACCTGCTCGGCGAACCGTTCGAGGGACTCGGTGCACTCCTTGAGCCGCCGTTCGGCCACTGCTGCGCTCGCGGCGCCGAACAGGTCCCGGGCCCGGATCGTGCGGTACCACCGGCGCAGCCGGTCCAGGCTTTCCTCCTCCTCATCCAGCTCGGCGAGGGTCAGCTTGCCTTTCGCGACCTCGCCGGCCAGCTCGGCCTCATACTTGCCGCAGTCGCCCAGGAACTCGCCCCATTCGGCCTCGCGCTGCTCGGTGAACAGGGCCTCCAGCTGCGCCACGCTGGCCTCCTCATCGGCCACGGTCAGCACCACCGGCTGACCGCCCGCGGTCTTGATGGCCTCGATGACCTGGGCGAACCCGGCGTCAAAGCGCTCGCCCTCCGGCACCGCCCAGGTGCCCTGCTGCAGCGCCACGGCGCCCAGCCGCCGCAGCTCGCGCCACACAGCCACCCGGTGACGAGACGGCTCGCCGGGAAGCCGGTAGGTGATCACCCGCCAGGCCACCGGCTCACCTCACCCCCGGTCGGCTGACGCCCATCACATCCCGCGATCAGCCGCGCGCGGTCAGCGGCCAGGCTCACGGCGGCGTCCCGGCCAGCCCTCCGGCTCGGAAGAGGCTGCGGCGCTCGCCATCCCGGCCGACAGCGCCACCACCTCGCGGGCCACGTCATCGGCGAGGCCGCTGACCACTGGCCGCGACATCGACGCAAGCGCAGCCGCCGCCGCGTCCTGGATCTGGCCGGCCGCGGCTACCAGGCCGGAGACCTGGGATGAGGCCGACTCCAGCAGGCCGCCGGCGGCCGTAGCCTGCCCCGCGACGGCAAGCGAGCGGTCGGCATCCCCCGCCACCGCGCGCAGGCGCCCGCACAAGCCGCCCAGGTCACCGACCGGCGCGCCCCCCTCACGCGCCAGCGCCACCGCATGCTCGGCCGCACTCACCGCCCGCCACAGCCGTCGCCGGACCCGGCCCGCCGCAACCCAGTGCCGGCCGGGCAGCGGCCAGGACAACAGCCACCGCGACCCAGCCCTAGCGCGGCCAGCGGCCGCCCGGCGGGCACGCCCCGCCATAATCTGGCTGAGGACTTGGAGGCGGCGGCGCACCCGGCGGCGCAGCCACCACACCCCGGCGGCCGCCACCGCGCCCACCACCAGCCCTGCGATCACGGCGGCGGCCAGCAGCTCACCGGCCCGCACGGCAATAGCTGACAGCATGCCCGCACTCCTTAACGTTGCCCTGAGCCAGCCCGGCCCCACCGGCGCGGGCGGGCTGCTAGTCTCCTGTCCGCGGCGCCGGTGTAACCGGTGCTACAACGATGATGGTAACCCAGCAGATGATCCGGCAGCGCGCCTGCTGGCCCGGCCGGCGCTAGCCTCCAGGGCGGCGAGGAGGATGGCTACGGAAGAGGATGGCTATGAAGAGATGACGCCGTTCACGATCGGGGCCGACACCGCCTGTACCGGTACGGTCTGTGGCACGGTGAGCCGAGGCGCGCGGGAATGGGCGCTGCCGATGTCGCCGGTACCCGCCGCCAGGGGCCGCGCCTTCCGCTGGCCCTTGACCGCGACGCGGTGACCCGGCATGGCTGATGCGGCCCCCTCAACCCCACCGGCGCTGGCCGCGCCGACCGCGGAGACGCCGTCCACCGGCCTGACCAGCGCCCAGGTTGCCGAACGGCGCTCGCGCGGGCTGACGAACGCGGGCGGGGAGCACACCAGCCGCTCGGTTGCCGAGATCCTGCGGGCGAACATCTTGACCCGGTTCAACTTCATCCTCGGTGTCCTGCTGGCCGTGATCCTGGTCGTCGGCCAGCCGCAGGACGCCCTGTTCGGCATCGTGCTCGTCACCAACGCGCTGATCGGCATCGCGCAGGAGCTGCGCGCCAAGCGCACGCTCGACCGGCTGGCCGTGCTCAGCGCCCCCAGGGTCCGGGTGATCCGCGACGGCGCGGCGCGGGACATAGCTGTCGCGGACCTCGTCGCCGGCGACCTGGTCGACCTGCGCGCCGGGGACCAGCTGGTCGCTGACGGGGTGGTGCGCGCCAGCGCGAGCCTGGAGGCCGACGAGTCGCTGCTCACCGGCGAGTCCGCGCCGGTCGACAAGCGGGCGGGTGACCGCCTGCTGTCGGGCAGCTTCGTGGCCGCCGGGTCAGGCGGCTACCAGGCCACCGGGGTGGGCGCCGATGCGTACGCCCGCAAGCTCGCCGCCGAGGCGCGGCGTTTCGCGCCGGTGCGCTCGGAGCTGATGGAGGGCATCAACCGGATCCTGCGCTACGTCACGTGGGCGATCGCGCCGGTCGCCGCGCTGCTGGTGATCAGCCAGCTGCACGGCCACGCGAAGGTACGGGAGGCGCTCACCGGGACGGTCGCGGCGCTGGTCGGCATGGTCCCGCAAGGGCTGGTGCTGCTGACCAGTGTCGCCTTCGGCGTGGCCGCGGTCACGCTCGCCCGGCGGCGGGTCCTGGTGCAGCAGCTGCCCGCGGTCGAGGGCCTGGCCCGGGTGGACGTCGTGTGCTTCGACAAGACCGGCACCCTGACCGACGGGACCATCGCCTTCGACAGCCTGATCCGGCTCGACGGCCAGGCACCTGCCGAGGCGGCACTCGGCGCGCTCGCCGACGACGAGAACCGCAACGCGACGCTCGCCGCCATCGGGCAGGCGTTCCCTCCGCCGGAGGGGTGGGCGCGCCAGGCGGCCGTGCCGTTCTCGTCGGCACGCAAGTGGAGCGCGGCCAGCTTCGCCGGCCACGGCACCTGGGTGCTGGGGGCGCCGGAGCTGGTGCTGCCCGGCGGCCAGCAGGAACAGCTGTCGCAGGCCGCCGGCCTGGCCGCCAGCGGCCGGCGGGTCCTGGTGCTGGCGAGTGCCGCGGGCCCACTGGACGGCGAGTCGCTGCCGCAGGGGCTGCGGGCGGCGGCCTTCGTTCTGCTCGGGGAGCGGCTGAGATCCGACGCCGCCGAGACCATCGCGTACTTCGCGGCGCAGGGCGTCGCGCTGAAAGTGATCTCGGGGGACAGCCCGCTCACCGTCAGCGCCGTCGCGGCGCGCGCCGGCCTGCCCCATGCCAGCCGGCCGGCCGATGCGCGAGACCTGCCCGACGATGCCGACACGCTCGGCCGCCTGCTGGAGGAGCGCTCGGTCTTCGGCCGGGTGACACCCCGGCAGAAACAGGCGATGGTCAAGGCTCTGCAGGCGCGCGGCCACACGGTGGCGATGACCGGCGACGGCGTCAACGACGTGCTGGCGCTCAAGCTCGCCGACATCGGCATCGCCATGGGCTCGGGCGCGCCGGCGACCAAGGCGGTCGCCGAACTGGTGCTGCTCGATGGCCGGTTCGCCACCCTGCCCGGCGTCGTCGCGGAGGGCCGCCGGGTGACGGCCAACATCGAGCGGGTGGCCAGCCTGTTCATCACCAAGACGGTCTGGGCGACGCTTCTCGCCGTAGCCGTCGGGGTCACGCTGCTGCCGTACCCGTTCCTGCCCCGCCACCTCACGATCATCGACACCCTGGCCATCGGCGTCCCGGCGTTCTTCCTCGCGCTCGCGCCGAACACGCGGCGCTACCTGCCCGGGTTCGCCGGCCGGGTGCTGCGCTTCGCCATCCCAGCCGGCAGCATCGTCGCCGCGGCGACGTTCGCCGCCTATGCCCTGGCCCGGGCGCGCGGTCTCCCGCTGGTGCAGCAGCGCACGGCCGCGACCCTGGTCACCCTCATCCTCAGCCTGTGCGCGCTGGTCCTGCTCGCCGCTCCGCTGACCTGGCGCCGGATCGTGCTGGTCGGCGCCGTGCTGGCCGGCTTCGTGCTGCTGTTCCCCCTGCCCCCGGTGCGCCGCTTCTACGCGCTGCAGCTGCCGCGCAGCGGGCTCGCAACCACGCTGGTCATCGCAGCGCTGGGCGCCGCTGTGCTCGCGGGCTTCTGGGCCCTGTCCCGCCGGCATGGCCGCGGACCGCCCCCGGTGCTCCGCGAGTGACGGCCGCAAGCCAGCCCGAACCCCGGGCCCCTGACTCTCACCGCCACGGCCAGACATCCTGGAAATGAAGTCCTGGCGGAGGCTCGTGCCTTCTTTAGTGGCTGCCGACCGCGGCCCTGGGCCTATTACGCCCCCGCGCTGACGGCGCAGGCGGCGACTGGGATCTCAGTGGTCACCGGACCCGCGCAGCAGCTTGCGGATCAGGTCCTCGTCACCGGGCGGGCCCGGTCAGGAACCGGGCGAGCGCTGCGTCGCGGTCGTGTCCCCGGCCAGGCAGCGGGTGCATCGCCTGGGCGGTGCGTGCGGCCTCGTCCTGGGCCGGGCGGTAGGCGTTGCCGCGCCCGGACACCTGGCGGGCCGCCAGGCCCTTGCAGTGCAGCCGATACAAGATCGTCGTCACGGTGGTGCAGGGCAGGTCTCGTGCTTCTGCCACCCGGCACGGTTACGCTGGGGCACCCAATTCGACGCTGATGCTTCCGCAGCCGCTTTGACGCATCGGCTCCGTATGCGGATGCGATACAGGATGGTGAAGCGGTGGCTGAGGACAAGAACCGGGCCAAAGACGCGCACCCGGTGCTCTTGTGCTTCGACGGGTCGAACGACGCTGCTACCGCGATCGCGAAGGCGGGCGAGCTACTGGGTCCGCGCACCGCAGTGGTGCTCACCGTATGGGAGCCAGCGGCGCTGTGGGCGCCATATGACCCAGCCACGATTCTCACCGCCCCGATGTCAAAGCTAGCCTCGAGGGAGCTCGGCCTCGATGAGATCGCCAGCCAGGTAGCCCGCGAGACGTCAGACCGGGGGGTAGCCCTCGCGCGCACGGCCGGATTTGAGGCTCGGGGCAGTGTCGCGAAAGGCAAGAGCTGGCGGGCGATCTGCGACGAGGCTCAGAAGCTTGACGCCGAGCCGATCGTGGTCGGTGCCCGCGGCCTGTCGCGTGTCCAGTCGGTGCTCCTGGGCAGCGTGTCGTCTGCCGTCGTCGTGCACGCGCACCGCCCAGTGCTCGTCATCCCGGACCGCTGAAAGGTCTCACGAGCACAGAGAGCTGTCTCGCAAAATGGCCAGCGCGGGCGTGCCACGAGGTACCGAACGCGAAGACGCCCGGTCGCTGGATGGGAGGCTGTCGCCGCACTGTCAAGGCGCTGGTCATGGCGCGGTTCGTGCGCCAGCGCATCCGCCCGTTCCTTGCGGCCGTGAACCACGCCGCCCGCGGCTGTTCCCGGAATATAAGCGGATGGATCTTGTGCCATCCGGCCCGGAGCGGGCCGGGCTCGCTGCTGGTCAAGGGCCTGCTCCACCCCGGCAAACCGGCGCTCGTCGTCACCGTCGATGCCAGTGCGCGTAGATCCGGAACAGCACCTCGACAGTGTGCCCGGCTCACTCGGCCACCAGCGGGGCCGGAGTCCCGGCACCGGTGACTGAGGTTGCCGCCGGTACGGGCTGGCGCGGAAGGCGGCGCTTGCTTGCTGTGCCGCTATGCGCCTCGACAATCCCGGACCCGAATCACATAATTGACGCGCCGACTCGATCGAAAGATCCGGGGCTGGTGCCAGCATTCTCAAATCACGCCCGATAGGGACCGCAATCCGTGCGATATGCGATGTCCAGCAACTGGTGGCCCGAGCGCTTCACGATCTCAGACGACGCCGGGACGGCACGGTTCGAGGTCCGCAACAGTCCGGGGTTCGCTACCAGGCTGTCGCTCAGTGTGCCTGGTGGCGAGGAGATCGCCGCGATAAGACGCCGGAGGGGCGGGAGATTCCAGGTCATCGTCCGCGGCCAGGAAGCCGGGCTGGTCCGGCAGCGGGCCGCGGATCGCTACGACATCCAGAGCGCGCCGGGGCCGCTGGCCGTGGCAGGGGATGTGGCGGGCGGCCGGTATGCGATTGCCAGCGGCGGCCTGGTGAAGGCGAAGGTGTCACGCCCGCTCCCTGGCCAGTGATCGCCGCGACCCTGCCGCGGGGCTAGAGCGCCGCGTCCGCGCGCGCCGCGTCGTTCACCGTTGAAATGGGCGGGCACCGCCCGCGATAGTAGCTGCACCGGCACGACCGTGGCGCGGGC
>Ga0209647_1002096_pt1 | contig 16332 bp, 19 predicted proteins | sample GraSoi_2013_60cm_FD_185827 | JGI IMG/M metagenome (GOLD analysis project Ga0209647, IMG submission 185827) | Grasslands soil microbial communities from the Angelo Coastal Reserve, California, USA - Sample 9_17_2013_60cm (SPAdes) (version 2) | ecosystem: Environmental > Terrestrial > Soil >...
ACCGCACCTCGCCGATCACGCCGACATCGTAGCCGCCGAGCTCGGCCGCGCGCTCGCGCAGCATGGCCGAGCGCGCGAAGGTAAAAATCCTTTGCGGTCCAGGCAGGAAATAGTCGCGCTGGCGCAGGACGAGATCGAAGCGCTCCCAGGTCAGCGGCAGGAAATCGAGACCGGCGACCAGCGCCGCCGAACGCGTTGCGATGCCGCAATCGGCGCGCCTGGACTGCACCGCCTGCGCGATATCGGCGCCGGTCGGGCAGACCGGTTTCACCAGGGTAAGCGCGTCGGGCGCGATACCGGCGCGCGCCAGCAGCGAGAGCAGCAGAAGCTGGGCGCCGGCGCCGGCCGGGCGTTGCGCCAGGCGGGCGCGGCATGCCGCGATCGACGCGATGTCGCTGAGCCCGCGCGGATTGCCGGGCGCGACCACGATGCCCTGCTCGCGCCGCGCGAATGCGATGACGACGGCATCGTGCAGCCCCGGCGCGTCGGCGACCGCCGCGAGATTGGCCTCTTCGTCGTCGCCGTCGAGCCCGTGCAGATGGATGGCGGCAGCGATCACCTCGCCGCGCGTCAGCCGGCGCAGCCCTTGCTCGCTGCCCTCCGGCAGGTTGGCGAGGCCGCAGCCGCTCTCGCGCAGCGCCCATTCCAGCAGGGGATCGTGGCTGCCGCCGACGATCGGCGGCGCGGCGACGCGGGCCAGCGCCGCCGGCGCGATCAGCCCGGCCATAACCCAGCGGTCGAGCGCGGCGCGCGGAAACAGCCAGCGCCCGGTCACCTTGGTGCAGGGCACCGTGCCGTTCGCCACCAGCGCGTAGAGCTTGCGCTCGGAGAGCCGCAGATAGGCGGCGGCTTCGTCGGTGGTCAGGAGCTCGGCCATATGCAGTTATATGCAGATAAGCGCATCTATTCCGTAGTTTGACCCGATTCGTAGCATCTGCGCAAGATCGCGCCGAAACGGACCTGTCATGCCGGATGATCTTTCAGCCCTGCAGCTCGTGCTCTCGGGAGATCCCGCGCTGCTCGCCATCGTGCGGCTGTCGCTCGTCGTCAGCCTGAGCGCGGTCCTCTGCGCCGCGCTCATCGGCGTCCCGCTCGGCGCGCTGATCGCGCTCACCCGTTTCCCCGGCCGCGAAACCGTCATCGTGGCGCTCAACGCGATGATGGGCCTGCCCCCCGTGGTTGTCGGCCTGGCGCTCTATCTGGCGCTGTCGCGCTCGGGTCCGCTCGGCGCCTGGGAGCTCCTCTTCACGCCGCGGGCGATGATCATCGCGCAGACCGTGCTGGTCGCGCCGATCATCGCCGCGCTGACCCGGCAGACGATCGAGGATCTCTGGGCGGAGTATCGCGACGAGCTCGCCGCCATGAATGTCGGCGCGGTCGGCCGGGTCGCGACGCTGGTCTGGGATGCGCGCTTCAGCCTGGTGACCACGCTGCTCGCCGGCTTCGGCCGCGCCGCTGCCGAGGTCGGCGCCGTCATCATCGTCGGCGGCAATATCGACGGCTTCACCCGCACCATGACCACGGCGATCGCGCTCGAGACCTCGAAGGGCAATCTCGCCCTCGCCATCGGGCTCGGCAGCGTGCTGATGATGATCGTCGTCGCCGTCAACGCCTTCGCCTGGATGGCGCGCCGCGCCGGCGAAAAGCTGGCCGGGTGATCGGCATGCACGCTCCGCTGTCCAATCTGCCGATCGAATTCGAGGAGGTCAGCCTCGTCGCCGGTGCGGTGACGATGCTCGATCGCGTCACCCTGTCGCTGGCGCAAGGCGCGCCGACGATCCTCGTCGGACCGAACGGCTCGGGCAAGACCACCCTGCTGCGCACCGCGATGGGGCTTCTCGCCCCGTCGGGCGGACGCGTCACCTGGGGCGGCCAGGGCATCGGCGTGCCGCAACGGCGCGCCATCGTGTTCCAACGTCCGACCATGCTCCGGCGCAGCGCCGCCGGCAATATCCGCTATGCGCTCAGGGCCGCCGCCATTCCACGCAGCCAGCACGACGCACGGCTTGCGGCGCTGCTCGGCCTGGTCGGGCTGGATGGGCTCGGCGGACGTCCGGCGCGGCGCCTCTCCGGCGGCGAGCAGCAGCGCCTTGCCCTCGCCCGCGCGCTGGCGCGCGATCCCACCGTGCTGTTTCTCGACGAGCCCACGGCGAGTCTCGATCCCGCCGCGACCAAGGCGTTCGAGGACGTGATCCGCGCCGTCGTCGAGCGCGGCATCAAGGTGGTGATGTCGACGCATGATCTCGGCGAGGCGCGGCGGCTGGCGGGCGAGATCGTCATGCTGCATCGCGGCCGCGTCATCGAGACGGCCGCGGCGGCTTCGTTCTTCGACACGCCGCAAAGCGACGAGGCCAGGCGCTTCATCGCCGGCGACCTCCTCATCTGATCAACACGCCCGAGGTTACGACATGCTCAGCCGCCGCTTTCTCTTTGCCGTCGCCGTCAGTGTGTCGTTCGGGGCCGCCGCCCTGGCGCAGGACAAATCGATCGTCGTCGCCTCGACCACCTCGACGGAGGATTCCGGCTTGTTCGGCTATCTCCTGCCGATCTTCAAGGCCAAGACCGGCATCGACGTGAAAGTCGTGGCGCAGGGCACCGGCCAGGCACTCGACACCGCTCGCCGCGGCGACGCCGATATCGTCTTCGTCCATGCCAAGTCGGCGGAGGAGAAATTCCTCGCCGAGGGCTTCGGCGTGAAGCGCTATCCCGTCATGTACAACGACTTCGTGCTGATCGGGCCGGCGGGCGATCCTGCCGGCATCAAGGGCTCGACGGACATCGTCGCCGCGCTCAAGGCGCTCAAGGGCAAGGGCGTCGCCTTCATCTCGCGCGGCGACAGATCGGGCACGCATATCGCCGAGCTCGCTCTCTGGAAGCTGGCCGGCATCGACATCGCCGCCGAGAAAGGGCCCTGGTACAAGGAGATCGGCCAGGGCATGGGCGCCGCGCTCAACACCGCCTCGGCCGCCAATGCCTATGTCCTCTCCGATCGCGGCACCTGGCTCTCGTTCAAGAACAAGGGCGATCTCGTCATCGCCGTCGAGGGCGACAAGCGGCTCTTCAACCAGTACGGCGTCATGCTGGTCAATCCGGAGAAGCATCCAACGGTGAAGGCGGAGCTGGGCCAGGTTTTCATCGACTGGCTGATCTCGTTCGAGGGACAGCGCGCCATCGCCAGCTACAAGATCAACGGCGAGCAGCTGTTCTATCCCGACGCCGACGACCCGACCGCGTGATGGTCGCGCGGCCTCTCGCGCTCGTCGCGCTCATCGCCGTCATGTCCTTCCCGGCCGCGGCGGCGGAGACCGTGCAGCTCCACGCCGCCGGCAGTCTGCGCGAAGCGCTGGACGACATTATCGGCGCTTTCACGGCGGCGTCGGGCGACCGGGTCGAGGTGAAATACGGTGCCTCCGGGACGCTCAAGGACGAGATCGCCGGCGGCGCGCGGACCGAAATCTTCGCCTCCGCCAACATGGCGCATCCGGAGGCGCTGGCGCGCATGAAACGCGCGGCCCCGGCAGTGCTCTTCGCGCGCAACCGGCTCTGCGCGCTGGTGCGGCCGGGCCTCGCCGTCACCTCTGAGACGCTGCTCGACCGGATGCTCGATCCGGCGGTGCGGCTCGGCACCTCGACGCCGAAAGCCGATCCGTCAGGCGATTACGCCTGGGAGGTCTTCCGCAAGGCGGAGGCGATCAGGCCCGGCGCCTACCAGCAACTCGACAAGAAAGCGCTCCAGCTCACCGGCGGCCCGATGAGCCCAGCGCCGCCGCCCGGGCGCACGATCTACGGCGCCCTGATCGCGCAAGGCGCCGCCGACATCTTCCTCAGCTATTGCACCAGTGCGCTGACGGCGCAGCGGGAGACTCCGGGCGCGCAGGTTGTGGTCTTGCCCGATGCGCTCGCGGTGGGCGCCGATTACGGGCTCACGGTGATGGCCGACGCCTCGCCAGCCGCCTATCGCCTGGCGCTGTTCATCCTGTCGACGGATGGCCAGCGCATCCTGGCGAGCCACGGTTTTGCCACTCCCAACCTGATGCAATGAGCGGTAGATTGGCATGCAGGAACTAGATATCTGGTATACCAGATACAGAATATGTTGACGGGGGTCAGCAAGGCTGTCATATTGTGCATCGCAATATGACTACTTTCGAGGTTCATCCGATGACCACGCTCCTTGCCGGCCGCAGCACCGCCCGTGACTTGCTGCAGGAGCTGCGCAGCTTCTTCCGCTCCCTGATCGTCGCCGATCGCGGTGGCGACGCCGCTTCAACGGTCTTCGCCTGGCCGCGCGGCCTCTAAGGCTCGCTTGCGCCGCGGTGTTTTTCTGTAGCGGTCGTTACATAATTTGCTAGGATGACCGCCGGCCCCTTGGGCCGGCGGAGAATCCCAGCATGTCGCGCCAGCGCGAATTCGACGAAACCGAGGTCCTCGACCGCGCCGTCGCCTGCTTCTGGCAGGGCGGCTATCAGGCGACCTCGGTGCGCGATCTCGCGTCGCGCATGGCGATCACCGGCACCAGCCTCTACAACGCCTTCGCCGACAAGCGCTCGCTGTTCCGCCGGGCGCTCGAGCATTATCTCGCCGAATCGCGGCAGCGCCGCGACGCGCTCGAGGCGGCGCTGCCGCCCAAGGAAGCCATCCGCCGGTTCCTCGCCGGCGCCGTCGAGCGTTCGCTCGAGGATGACGAGCGACGCGGCTGCTTTCTCATCAACTCGGCGCTCGACGTCGCGCCGCATGACGGCGAGCTCGGCGCCTTCATCGCCCGCCTGCTGCGCCGCGCCCAGCAAGACGGCAGCGTGCCGGCACGGCACGATCCCGACGATATCGCCCGATTGCTGCTTGCCGTCGTCATCGGCATCCGCGTGCTGGCGCGCGCCCGACCCGAGCGCGCGCTGCTCGAGGGGCTGCTGCGACCGGCCCTCGCGCTGCTCGATGACGATCACGCCGTCCCACATCTGCGCAACAAAGGAGAAGCGACATGATCGATCTCTATTATTGGCCGACGCCGAACGGGCACAAGATCACCATGTTCCTCGAGGAGACCGGCACCCAATACCGCATCGTGCCGATCAATATCGGCAAGGGCGAGCAGTTCCAGCCCGACTTCCTGCGCATCGCGCCGAACAACCGCATGCCGGCGATCGTCGATACCAAGCCCGCCGATGGTGGCGCGCCGATCTCGGTCTTCGAATCCGGTGCCATCCTGCTCTACCTCGCCGAGAAGACCGGCAAGCTCCTGCCCAAGAGCCTGCGCGGCCGCGTCGCGGCGACCGAATGGCTGTTCTGGCAGATGGGCGGGCTCGGCCCGATGGCCGGGCAGAACCATCATTTCAGCGCCTACGCGCCCGAGAAGATCCCCTACGCGATCGACCGCTACGTCAAGGAGACCAACCGGCTCTACGGCGTCCTCAACAAGCGCCTCGCCGAGCACGATTTCCTCGCCGGCGAATATTCGATCGCCGACATGGCCGCCTACCCGTGGGTCGTCCCCTATGAGCGTCAGGGCCAGAGGCTGGAGGATTTCCCGCATCTGCAGCGCTGGTTCGAGACGATCAAGGCGCGGCCGGCGACGGTCCGCGCCTATGAGAAGGCGAAGGAGGTCAATCCGCAGGTCGGCGCGCCGATGAGCGAGGAAGCCAAGAAGGTGCTCTTCGGCCAGACCGCGGCGGTGGTGAAAGCGTAGGACGCTTTCGACGCGAGAATCCCCGTTTTCGTCGTCCCCGCGGAAAGCGGACCTCCCACCAATAATCAAGACCCAAAGCGGGGCGGTAACCCCGCAAGGATTGGGATCGGTGTTGTCCCTGTCTGAGGATTGTAGCGCCGTGCTCGCGCCGTCCAGGACGCGTCGCGCCGGCTGTCGCCGGTGCCGCAAGCGGCATCCTGGACAGCGCTTGTGCGCGGCGCTCTGCCGCTCGGCAGGTCGGGACGAGGGGATGGTCGCCGCGATCGAACAACGGGATGGTTCGACGCTCACGCAGCGGCGGCCGGCACGGTCGCATAATTGGGATCAAAGAGGGTCTGCCGCTGGAGGAGCGTGCAAGCGACCGCGAGCAGACGGTCACCCAAGGTTCGCAGCGCCCGGCCATGGCTATGACCGCGCCGACGCAGCTCGCCATAGCGGCGCTGGCTGACCGCGTCGCGTTGGCTGGCAACGCGAGCCCAGTGATAGATCGCGTTAGCCAGTCGCCTGTTGCAGGCATAACGCCGCACCACGCGGCAGCGCTTGCCGCTGCGGAGCGTCACCGGCGCAACACCACCCAATGTCCGCAAGGCGTGATAATCTCGTCGACGCACAGGCTGCCAGGCCTCGGCGAGCAGCGTGGCGATGACAATCCTTCCGATTCCCGGCATGGAGCGGAGGATTGTCACGTCGCGCTGCTCGGTCGCCCGCCCCGGCTCGCTCGCCTCGGAAGCGGCAACTTTGTCGCAGAGCTTTGCCAGTTGGCGATGGGCTGCCGTGATCTGCTGACTGACCAATTCGAGGCGGGCGGCCACAACGCGGATGTGAGCCGTTGCCGCCTCCACCGTGCCGCGCGCCACCGCAAGCGGCTTCTGCCGTAAGATTTGCAGGACTGCGGCAGCATCCAGCCGACGGATACGATGCGATTTGAGCACACGCTCGACAGTGCTCTCGCTAAGCCGGACTGCCTTCGCCGGCGTCGGCGCCTGGCTCCACAGCTCGAGAAACCAGCCGTCGGCAAGGTCGTTGCTGAGCTCAAGCATCTGCGGGTAGTAACGCCAGAGCTGCTCGCGCACGCGGTTCGTGAGCCGATTGCGTTCTTGCTGAAGGTCTTCCGTCATGCGTGACCACTCCCGCAGCTCGATCACAAGCGGATCGTCGACCGACAAGCCTCGCAAGGCGTGTCGGTCGGTCCGCAGCGCGTCGGCAAGGACATGAGCATCTCGGCGATCGTCCTTGGCGCCGGCAACGCTAAAGCGGTCGCGAAACCGATCAAGCTGCTTTGGATTGATCGCGTAGACCGGAAACCCGCGCTCCAACAGCACTTCCACCACCGGGCCATGCGGCACCTCAATGGCAACCGCGATCGCCGCCGGCGAAGCGCCGGTCTTCGTCGTCAACCAATCACACAATTCGCCTAACCCGGCGCCGCCGTGCGGAACGGATCGCTCACCCAAACACTGCCCACGCGCATCGAGAAGGTAGATCTGGTGGCTCTCCGACGCCCAGTCGATGCCCACGAACCATCGAATCTCATCTGTCATGATCAAGACCTCCGCTGTCGTCCGGACCACCGCGACGCTTGTCGATCCCTGTACTGGCGCTCTAGGCGCGACCTCCCACCGGACTTCCGTCGCGGCCGTCCTGCCGGGGCACCAGTCCGCAACAGGTGCTCGCGGCACAGGGGACCCTGGGTTGCTCCCGACAGGCCGGCCCGGTCCCGCTAGTCTACAATGCAGACCAGCTCATGGACGCATGAAGGGTACAGGGGACCCAGCGGTGAGCGACGAACCGTTGGCACTGGGCCCCTGCTTGCGCACTAGGGCATGCACACATCTTCAAGAAAAGACTTGCTTTCAATGTCTTACGAGAAGCGAAGAGCGATCTCGGGGCGTCCATGGTGCGTTCTTCGACTTCGCTCAGAATGAGGAGGAATTCGATATGCCATCAACGGCTTACCTCATCCTGAGCGAAGTCGAAGGACGCACAACGCCAATGCAATGCTCCAAGATGTGTGCATGCCCTAGTGCTTGCGCAGGGGCGATGGAAGCGAGGTTCGATCTCAAAAGATTATACTCTGAGAACGAGCGGCAGATCGCGCCCGCCGCGATCTGCCGCAGCCGCTACGTCGCCACGAACCGCTACTTCGCCACGAAGACCTGCTCCCACTCGCAGGGTGCGCCCTGCCAATCGGCGAGGTAGGTCTGACCGGCCTCCTGCTCTCGCGCCGTCATGTCCCGTTTCAGCTCGGCCAGCGGCGAGGTGGCGTCGCCGTGACCGTTGCGCGCGGCAAGGGTCAGCCACATCAGCGCCAACGGCTTGTTCTTCGGCGCGCCGGAGATCAGCAGCTTGGCGCGTTGCTGCACGTCGATCCCCTCGACCGGATTGCCGGAATAGAGCCTGCCCAGGCGGTATTGCGCCGGCGCATAGCCCTGGCGCGCCGCCCGGCACAGCCACGCCGTCGCCTTGACCGTATCGTGGGTGAGATCGACCGCGCCGACGCTGCAGCAATAGGCGTCGCCGAGCTCGTATTGCGCCTTGGCGTCGCCGCGCGCGGCGGCGGCTTCGTTCTCGGCGATCGTCGCCTGGCTGCCGGCATATTTGGCGCCCTTGACGGCCACGCCGACGCAGCCGCTGAGGCCGATGGCGAGCATGACGGCGACGACTGCTAGAGAGATCTTCACGGGCTTTCTCCTCACGACTGAGCGGTTCCGGGCACGTCACGATCGGCGGGTTGCCAGCCCGGCGGCGCGAAGACATGCGCGAAGCGATCGCGCCAATTGCTCGCCCGGCGCAGATCGCCGAGCACGGCGGCGAATTCATGAAAGACGATGACGAAGGGGTTGAGCGAATTGACCGGATGGACCAGGCCGAAGCGGATGGCGATCGCCGGATCCTCCGCCCGGTAGGTGCCGAACAATCGGTCGAAGACGATCAGTGTGCCGCCATAGTTGCGGTCGAGATATTCCGGGTTGCTGGCGTGATGCACGCGGTGCGATGACGGCGTGTTCAGCACCCATTCCAGCGGGCCGAGGCGCGGGATCAGCGTCGTGTGCAGCCAGAATTGATAAAGCAGGTTGGCGCTCACCATGCCGAACACCCAGGCCGGATCGAAGCCGAGCCAGACGAGGGGCAGGAAGAACAGCCAGGCGCCGGACAGCAGCGGCGTCCAATTCAGCCGATAGGCGGCGGAGAAGGTCAGCTCTTCCGGCGAATGGTGGACGCTGTGCGAGCCCCAGAGCAGCCGCACGCGATGCGCGGCCCGGTGGTACCAGTAGTAGGCGAACTCGACGAGGAAAAATAACAGCACGACATTCGCCCAGTGGCCGAGATCGATCGTGGCGATGCGATAGCGCCACACGACGAGCGCCATCCCGGTACTGATGACGGCGTGCGAGACGATGCGGCGCTGTCGCGCCAGCGATAGCGACGATTGCGCCGCCAATAGAGCAGTCCCTCGACGATGATTGCGATCGTCAGGATCGGCAGGAAGCCCCGGATGGCGGACGGGCCGTGAAAGAGTTCCATGTCGAGCATCCTCTCAATCCGCGTCGCTCGAGGCGGGCATCATTGCTGCGCCATCTTGAGGCAAGTCCCGGCCTCCTCGGCGGCGGGGCGGGCGACCGCCCGCTCGATGCGGCCGGCCATCACCAGCTTGCGCGTCTGCGCCGCGACGACGTCGCGCAATGCCGAATCCGGCGGCAGGCTGGCGGCGCTTGCGTCATAGATCATGCGCGCCGCCGGCGAGAGCGCTTTCGTGCAGGCCTGCACGGCCGCCTCATCCGCAACCGCGGATAGGGGGAAGGCGGCCAATATGGCGGCAAGGCCGATAATGCTATGATGCATGCTGCTCTCTCATCCGGTGGTGCGTTCGTTCCGCGTTCTCGCCATCACGCTCGGCGATGGCGGGATTTGTAGATCCGGCCGCCGATTGACGAAACTCGCATTCAGACGTGCTGGAGGGTCGCCGGTATGGATCCACAACCCACTGATCAGATGAGGAAAAAACCCGCGCAAGCGCGTTCCGAGCAGACCGTGGCGACGATCATCGAGGCGACCGCTCAGGTTTTGGAGCGCGAGGGCGAGGCCGCTCTCACCACGAACCGACTGGCCGAGCGGGCCGGTTTCTCGATCGGCACGCTCTACCAGTATTTTCCCAACAAGGATTCGATCCTGCGTCTGCTCGCCGAGCGCGAGCGCGAGCGCATCGAGGCGGCGATCCGGGCGGTGGTGAGGGATCCGGACGCCGCCGGGATCGAGCCGGTGATGCGGGCGATCATCGACATCGTGATCGGCTCCTTCGGGCGTCGCGTGCGGCTTCGCCGCTTGCTGCTGCTCCGCTTCTTCGGGACCGACCTTGCGGCGAATGTCGGGCAGACGACCGATGCGATCGGTCGGCTGATCGCCGAGGCGGTCGTCGTGCATGGCGGCGGCGAGATGCGGCCGCTCGGCGAGACTCGGACCTTCGTGCTGACCCGCGCCTTGGCCGGCGCGATCCGCGGCGCCGTTCTGGAGAATTCACCACACCTTCACACCGAGGAATTCCGCGAGGAGCTCGTCACGCTCGCCCTCGCCTTCCTGCGGAACTGAGATTTCTCCCGCGGCGGTCGGCGAAGCGGCAAGCTCCGCCAACCTTGCCACACCGGCGCTGCACGGCGCGCTGCACTATCGCGCGCAGAGCGACCGCCGGAGAATGGCGGAAACTCGCAGAGCGTTTCCGCTCTCGTGCGAGGGCGACCGAGCGCGATCGGCACGCCGGAATGTCTGAGGGAGCCGTCCATGCAGAGCACGGTCGAGGTCAGGAATCGACGCCGCATCCTCTGCGTGTTCCCAAGCTACAGCCCGTCTTTCGGCACCTTCGACAGCATCCACCGGATGTGCGGGGTGAGCGCCTTCATGCCGCCGCAAGGCATTCTGGTCATCGCCGCCTATTTGCCGGCGTTTTGGCAAGTGCGGCTGATCGACGAGAACATCCGCGCGGCGCGGCGCCAGGACTTCGCCTGGGCCGATGCCGTGCTCGTCAGCGGCATGCATATCCAACGGCCGCAGATCCTCGACATCTGCGTGCGCGCCAAAGCGGCGGACAAGCTGACCGTGCTCGGCGGTCCTTCCGTTTCCGCCGCGCCGGACAGCTATCCGCAATTCGATGTCCTGCATATCGGCGAGCTGGGCGACGCCACCGACGCGCTGATCCGCCGCCTCGATGACAGCTGTGCGCCGACCGGCGGGCAGATGCGGCTCGAGACCGGCGAACGGCTGCCGCTGACCGATTTCCCGATTCCTGCCTACCGGCTCGTGGCGACGGATCGCTACTTCATCGCCAGCCTGCAATTCTCCAGCGGCTGCCCGTATCGCTGCGAATTCTGCGACATACCGGCGCTCTACGGCCGCAATCCGCGCCTCAAGGCGCCGGCGCAGGTGATTGCCGAGCTCGACGCGCTGCTGGCGCACGGTCCGCCGCCGGCGGTCTATTTCGTCGACGACAATTTCATCGGCAACCGCAAGGCGGCAAAGGCGTTGCTGCCGCATATCATCGCCTGGCAGAAGCGTCATCGCTATCCGCTCAAATTCGCCTGCGAGGCGACGCTCAACATCGCCGGCGAGCCCGAGTTGCTTGCCATGATGCGCGAGGCGTTCTTCTACGCGATCTTCGTCGGCATCGAGACGCCGGACCCCGACGCGCTGCGCCATATGGCCAAGGATCAGAATGCCAAGCTGCCGATCCTCGACGCCGTCCGCACCATCAATTCCTTCGGCATGGAGGTGGTCTCCGGCATCATCCTCGGCCTCGATACCGACACGCCGGACACCGCCGATCGTCTCCTCGCCTTCATCGAGGCCAGCCAGATCCCGATGCTGACGATAAATCTGCTGCAGGCGCTGCCGCGCACGCCGCTATGGGATCGGCTGCACCGTGCCGGAAGGCTGGTCGACGATCCCGACCGCGAATCGAATGTCGCCTTCGCGCGAGGCTATGAGGAGGTGCTCGGCGCGTGGCGGCGCTGTGTCGCGGAAGCCTACCGGCCGGAGGCGGTCTATGCGCGCTTTGCCTATAATGCCCGCCACACCTATCCCAATCGCATCACGCCGGATGCCGCCGGACGTCTCACCTGGATCAATCTTCGCCGCGGGCTGACGCTCCTCGTCCAGCTGGTTCTCCGGGTCGGGCTTCTCGCCGATTATCGGCGCTGGTTCTGGCGGGTCGCCGGCCGCGAATTCGCCGCCGGGCGGTTCGATGCGGCGTTCAGCATCGCGCTGGTCGCCCATCACCTGATCACCTTCGCACGCCAGGCCGTGCAAGGGCAAGAAAACGCCTCGTTCTATTCCGCCAAGACACGGCCGGGCGGCACGATTGCGTGAGCGTTCGATCGCGGCGCCTCAGCCCAGGCGGTCGCCGAGCAGGGCGCGGCGAAAGCGGGATTTGAGCTCGGCCCCGTCCTTCGGCGGGAGGACGAGCGGCAGCGTCTCGGCGCGCACCTTGATGGTGAAGAAGCACGGGCCGGTAGCGTCGTGGATCTGCGGCAGGGCGGCGGCGAATTGCGTCTCGTCGCGAATCGTCGCCGCCAGCTTGAAGCCGCAGGCGCGGGCGATGCCGGTGAGGTCGACGCCCGCGGCGTCTCCTGCATGCCGGTCTCGCCATAGCGCTCGTTGTCGAGGGCGACGATGGCGAGATTGCCGGGCGCCTGCACCGCGACGGTGGCGAGGCTGCCGATGCCCATCAGAAGATCGCCGTCGCCGCTCAGCGCCAGGACGCGCCGACCGGGCTGCGCGATGGCGAGGCCGAGGGCGATGGCGACGGTGCCGCCCATCGCGCCCCAGAGCGGGAAGTTGAGCGGCGAATCGCCGGCGGCGGTGATGTCCCAGGCGGCCGAGCCGAGCCCGCCGATGACCAGCGCGTCGCCGCGCTTGGCGAGGATGGCGGCGACGATGTCGCGCCGGCGCAGGTCGAAACTCTCGCTGCTCTCGCTCATTGCTCCGACTTCCCAAAGGTCTTGCTGCCGATGATTCGCTGCGCGATCAGCACGGCGACCGAGATGCCGCCCTCGAAGGCGAGACGCGCGGCCTGCTCGACCGTCTCGCCGATGCGCTGGGCCTCGTCGACGGGATAGACCAGCGTGCCGGCGAGGCGCAGCTGCTCGCCGCTATTCTGCCCCATCGGCACCTGCCACGGGTTGAACTCGCCCCATTGCCCGCGCATCGTCACCAGCGTGAGCAGCGGGAAGCGGCATTGCGTGATCAGCGACAGCATGTTGATGCAATTGCCGACGCCGCTGCTCTGCATCAGGAGGGCGCCGCGCTGGCCGCCGAGCCAGGCGCCGGCGAGGAGGGCGACGCCCTCCTCCTCGGTGGTGAGGCCGACGGCGCGGATGACGTTGTCCGCGCGGCAGAGATTGATCAGCCTGGTGTGGCCGGCATCGGGGACATAGGCGACCTGCCTGATATCGGCCGCCCGCAACACCCGAAAGATGTCGTCCGGCCACTGTGCTGATTCCGCCATGCGGCTATCATCCTCTTCGTTAAGACCCCAAAAAGACGGCAGCGGTCTTGCGATGGCAAGCAGATTTCGCGTGTGGGCGTGGATTGGTCGGCATATCCGCTGACTGAATTGCAAGACCGTCGGCAGCAGGATATTGTTTCGCCAATTACGTCAAATACGGACTTTGAAAGCAACCCATGGGTATGTTTCCGACAAGCAGCACTATCGGCATCCTAGCGCTGTTGTGTAGCGGAGTAGCACTGACGAGCTGCGAGTTCAGTGCACAGAATCGCTATAATTACCAAGATGTCGGTCAAGCAACACTTGTTCAGTTTGGGACGGTGCTTGCGTCACGGCCGGTGCAGATCACCGGCGAGAACACCGGAGCCGGGGCGTTGGTGGGTGCCGGAGCGGGCGCCGCCGCGGGGGCTCAATTTGGCAGAAGCGGCGGAAATGTCGCGGCTGCCTTGGGCGGTGCGGCCATCGGCGCCGTCGTAGGCTACGCGGCGGAGCAAGCCCTATCCAACCGAAATGGCATCGAGTATACGATCACACTGAGCAACGGCAAGACGATCACCATCGCTCAGAACCAACGGACCGAGGACGTCGTCTTCAATCCAGGCGATCGCGTCATGGTCCAGGTCAGCGGCACCTATCAACGCGTATTGTCGGCCAGCAATCTTCCGGAAACGATAAAGCGCCCCAAGGATATCAAAGTCGTCGATTAACGGGTCACGAGGTCGGCGGCCCGCCCCCCGCCACCGGTGGCTTGGCCACTCCCAGCAGTGCTTTTTGCAACTCCGAATCGTTGATAACTGACGCGACCGCATTGCGCAAGGCGATGATCAGCGCCGCGCGCGCATTATCACCGCTCGCCATCATGATGTTCTTTTCTATCCCCCCGGCTTCGTAATATTTGCTGTAGGTTATCGCCTTGTCCGGACCTATGACCGTGACATTCAAATTGACCTCTGCGACGGCGTCGCCTGAGAAGAATCCCGTCTTGAAGTCGTTGTAGAAGCGGGTCACCGTCACGTTGACGACTGAACCCCCAGGTCCGATCGTAAATCCAAGCGAGGAGAGTTCCTGCTCGATGGCCTGCGCGACCGTCTCGGGGACGTTGTTGCGCGCGACGATCTCCGCCATCTCCATGCCATAGCCATTTTTCTTCACGCTGACTCGGTCCTTATAGACCGTCCGGCCGTCGACACCTGTCACGTTGACCTTGGCGGCTGGAGCGCCTTCGACGACGGCCAGATTGGCGCCGGCCTGATATGGCACATCGATATAGTCCTTCGTCAGTGCGCAGGCCGAGACGGCCCAGCATATCAGGATGCAAAATACAGCGCGCATTGCCATGTCTCTGCCTGTCTCCGCTTACGGACGTGAACCTCAAGTAGACATGACGATGGAAGGTTGTTCAACCGACAATTGATCGTATTCGCGGTGTGGACTGCGCTGATGAAATCGATCGGCGGCAGCGAGCGTTGGTCTCGTCGAAAGGATGTGCGCCGGCATGTCGCCGAGGCGCGCACATGGTATCCATGGCAAAACCATCGCCTCCCGACGAGGCGCGCCGCGCCCGACCCTGACTGCCTTGCGCCAGGCGGCGGCGTCCTGCACCGGCTGCGATCTCTACAAAAACGCGACGCAGACCGTGTTTGGCGCCGGTCCCGCCACCGCGCGCCTCATGCTGGTCGGCGAGCAGCCCGGCGATGCCGAGGACCGCGCGGGACTGCCCTTCGTCGGCCCGGCCGGGCGGCTCCTCGACCGCGCCCTCGTCGAGGCCGGCATCGACCGCTCGCTGGTCTATGTCACCAACGCGGTGAAGCATTTCAAATGGGTGCAGCGCGGCAAGCGGCGGCTGCACGCGAAGCCGGGTTCGCGCGAGATCGAGGCCTGCCATCCCTGGCTCGAGGCCGAGATCGCCGCGCTCGCGCCGGCGGTCATCGTCTGTCTCGGCGCCACCGCCGCCCAGGCGCTGCTCGGCCGCGCGTTTCGCGTGACGCAGCATCGCGGCGCGCTCATCCCCTCGACCCTGGCGCCGCATGTCATGGCGACAATCCACCCCTCGTCGCTGCTGCGCGAGCCCGACAAGGCGCGGCGCGAGGCCGAATTCGCCCGCATCGTCGCCGAGCTGCGCCGCATCGCGGCGCTGCTTTTGTAAGCCGCTTCACGCTTCGTCAACGAATACCTGCTCTACTGTACGGCCACGCAGAAGGGACGGGCGGGACGGCAGATGCGGCGCATCCTGACGATCGACGGCGGCGGCATCAAGGGCGTCTTCCCGGCCGCTTTCCTGGCGACGCTCGAGGACGAGCTCGGCGGGCCGATCGCCGAGTATTTCGACCTCATCGCCGGCACCTCGACCGGCGGCATCATCGCCCTCGGCCTCGGCCTCGGCATGACCGCCAAGGAGCTCTTGCAGCTCTATCGCGACACCGGCGGCAAGATCTTCCAGCGCCGCCGCTTCGGCGCCCGGGCGATCGGCCTCTTCCGCGCCAAATACACCAACGCCGCCTTGCGCCACACGCTGGTCGCCGCCTTCGGCGAGCGCTATCTCGGCGAGAGTGGGACGCGGCTCCTCATCCCCTCGCTCAACCTCGCCGCTGAGCGCGTCCATCTCTACAAGACCTCGCACCATCCCAAGCTGATCCACGACTATAAGGTGCCGGCGGTCGAGGTGGCGCTCGCCACCGTTGCGGCGCCGACCTATTTCCCCATCCACATGTCGCCCGAGGGGGTGCCCTATATCGACGGCTCGATGTGGGCGCGCAACCCGCTCGGCCTCGCCGTCATCGAGGCGATCGGCGTGCTCGAATGGCCGCGCGACGAGATCAAGGTGTTGAGCCTCGGCTGCACCTCGACCTCTCTCAACGTCTCCTGGCAGAAGCGCATCTCGCTCGGCGCCTCCTATTGGGGCGCCCGCATCGCCGATGTCTTCATGAAGGCGCAATCCTCCTCGGCGATCGCCACCGCCCATGTGCTGATCGGCTCCGGCAACGTCCACCGCATCAGCCCCGATATGAGCGCCTATCACTTCACCCTCGACGGCATCCAGCACATGCCGCTCCTCGCCGAGCTCGGCCGCGACGAGGCGTTGCGCCGCCTGCCCGAGCTGCACGACGTCTTCTTCACCGAGAAGGCGCCGCCCTTCGTCCCCTGCCCCAGGCTG
>Ga0209647_1002098_pt1 | contig 16325 bp, 12 predicted proteins | sample GraSoi_2013_60cm_FD_185827 | JGI IMG/M metagenome (GOLD analysis project Ga0209647, IMG submission 185827) | Grasslands soil microbial communities from the Angelo Coastal Reserve, California, USA - Sample 9_17_2013_60cm (SPAdes) (version 2) | ecosystem: Environmental > Terrestrial > Soil >...
ACTTCAGGTCAGGATCGCGAGGATAGAACAACAGGAACGCGCCCTCCGCCGCAGAAGCCGGTTGTTTTTCTGAGTCCGTCTCCCGCAGGACGCGGGTTCGGTAGATTCGGTACACGCCGTAGCGGACGCCGCCGGGATTCTGAGTTACGACGTCGATCGGGCCGTGAAACTCAAGGTCTGGGTCCAAGATCCCAACCACACGGGCGAAGTCGTAGTAGTTCTTCTCGGGGAATCCTGCCCGCCGTACAAGGAGGTATCGGAGATCGTCAGAGTCTTGAACCGGAGTCGCGCCGAGAGGGATTATGAGGGCCAGACAAAATGCTACCAACTTCCAGGCGCTCTGGGGTGGAGTAAGCGTAAACGCAAGGTGTGCACTCATGGAAGAGTTCAACTAGCGGAATCGTACCTCGCGCTTATCTGAAAATACAACAAAGGAAGGTATGTCTCAGGCGAGCACAAAACGGCTGCTTCGTCATTTGAATTCAAAGCAGCACTACCGGCCATGTCGCATAGTCGACGTAAACGGCGATTACACTAACCGAGGATGGCTAGTGAAATGGCGATTTCACGCCAGCTATACATGCGTAGGGGCGGAGTCACCCAGACAAGCAAAGGCGGGCCTGACGCAGTAACTCCGGCTTTTTCAAAACCTGGGCTACCATCCTGGCCCGGTCGAAGCGCGGTGGGTAGCTTTCCGCTAGTGCCCGGTCATTCCATGTATCTCACCCAAGGCATCGACAAAGTACCCGGCGAATTGATTGTTGTTATTTATGTGGGTGATATCAGTGCTTTTCGCTCCCGGCACATCAATTATTCGTAAGGCGCCGCTGACGTATAGGAAACCATGATCTACGTTGCCCGAATCGGTGTAGGAGCCAGAGATAACTCCCTTGTCATTGATTCCAAATATTGCGGTCGCAATGGACAAAGGAGGATCGATGGTCTGGTAAGTGCCGGCGATATAGGTGAACCCATGCTGACGCCCGCCAATGTCGTAAAGTCCCACAATCTCACCCGCGCTGTTGATTCCGATTGCATCGGTGACGTCGGAGCCTGGAAAATTTATGGAAGCAAAGGTCCCGCCATTGTCAATAAAACCGCGTTCATGGCCACCCGCGTCATCCCAGAAGCCGACGACCTGACCTGAAACGTTGACGTCTGTGGCAATTGTTGATTTTGCTCCTGGGTAATCAATAGTTGTGAACGTGCCCGCCGTATCGACGAATCCATGAGCTACGTTGGAATTGTCGGAATAACCACCCGCGATCTGACCATTGGCGTTGACAGCATAAGGTACAGTCCCGGTTGCTCCCGGTACACTGAAAGCTTTGTACTGGCCCGCGTGGAACGTGAACGCAAGACTGCCGGCGCTATTGGGGTTGAAGGAAAAAATACCCACCGTAATGCCGCCCGCACTTCCGTAGCCTAGAGTTCTAGCCGCACCGGGGAAGTCGGCCGTCGCGAAGTTATAAATATGCGCCGATGAGGAGACGGACAGACTGTTGTTCTCTGCGCGAACCGAACGTGGCGTCCACATCAGTATCGCCGCTAAAGATCCCAGCAAGGATGTAACCAGGATAATCTTTGCCGTCATGTTCGTTTGTCTCCTTAGAAGTATGGTTGGGACTCGACTAGCGGCCTCTTGGGGGATTCAGGAGAGTTCGCTTCTCAGGCAATAAGACGTGTAAGGTACACACGTTTTCTGCGAAAGGCAAGTTGTTTGTGTAATGGCGATTTCCGCAACGGCCAAACACCCTGCCACTGTGCTAGACTGTGCCGGAAAAACACTTCCCCACCGTATCCCTTCCCGGAGTCAAACGGACCGAGGAGTACAGCTGATGCGCAAATCCCTCAAAGGAGGCGAAAAATGAAAATTACAAAGCTGTTGTTGGTTTGCATGTGCTGCGTCATGACTGCACCGGCGGTTTGGAGCCAAATGACGAATGGCCCGGCCAAGCCCGGCATTCTGGGATATTTGGATCCTCAAACCGGTGCATTTCGCCCCGTCCCTTCAGGGGCTGAAGAAGGTCCAGATGCTGCCGCCCTAACGACATTTGGAGGGACAATAACGATTACACTCACAATCACCCTCAAGACTACCGCCCTCACCAACATCACCTGCTCGGAGGAAGTCTCCGTGATTGATGCTGCTGCAACCAGCCCGCGTTTCTTCGGCGAGTCGGACAGCGTAACCGCCACCGGAACGGGGGCCACACGGACGTGCAAGCTGTCGATACCGTATGCCTGGGCCCTCGCGACCCAATCCAGCGACAACATGAACACCAGCTACTCGGTTTTCGGTATCACAAGCACTGGGCTGCCACAGCGCACCAGTTCCCTCTCTCCACTTGACACCAGGAAAGTCCCAGCGAACGGCACAACCACTGCTCTTACTGCGGCCGTCACGCTCTAAACATCTGGCGGGTCTGAAAACGAAATATGACCCGCCTTTTTTCTGTGCGCCAGGACGTTGCATTTTCGATCGCGTCTTCCCTAGCCCTCCTTCGCGGAACGGTAGCAGATGCGTCAGATTCGTGAACGCGTTCGCATTCGTTGTCGAAATCACGCGATTACGCTCAGGAATCCTAATATCTTCAAGTGAAACAGCCTGAAGGCATGTGTAGAGATTTGTCAAAATGAGGAACTATTTCGCCTCAGTCTTGTTCTTACAGGTGGGGTGATTTATGGCGAAGATCATTGAATTCTTCATACCCAGCAGCTTCACAAGAAAGGCAAGGAAGTGGATACCGCTGGAAGAATATGGGAAGGTGATTCCGTTCAGCATGCCACAAAAGAAGTCCGCTTGACGCTGATTCTCTGGATGCACGGGGCGGGCGGGCTTCCCGGGGTCAAAGTTAGTCTGGAAGGCGAGATAATTTTCGTGGCGAGGAAATGTGTTTGAGACCTTAGAACCTCCTGAGCAAATTGTGGCCCGCCGATGGGCACTTACGGTCTCGGAGGTCTTTCAGTTTCTGCTTGTGTCGACCCGTAGCTGACTGCCATCGCTCTTTGATTCGCCGGAAGATTCAGTCGGAGTGTTTGCCGTAGCGGTCGGGTTGACGACTGCTCCGTAGCGGGTAAGCCGGGGGAAAAACGGCGACACCTCCAGCGGCATCTTGCCGCGCGCCGAAGTGATGGCCACCGGCGTGGTCTTGATCAATTCCGCATGGTCATCCCAGGCGTTGAGCTTGACGCGTCCGCCGAGAGGCAGGGCTGCGATCTGGTCGAGTTTGTCGGGATCGAGGGCCGGAGCAGAGTTCATCAATACCATCATGCGATCCACGGCGCCCTTATGGTTGGTGAAGCCAGTGCCCAGGTGGGGAGTCAGCAGCGCCGAAAGCGCGGGGCCCCGCGCCGCCAATTCGCGCAGGAATAGTCCTGGTGTATTCAGCTTCGGGGCGTACGGTGAGTTCTTCAGCAGTTCAAGAGCTTTCTTGTCGGCTGCAGTTTCCTCCTCGGGAAGGTGCCGGAAGCCCAGATTCTGGTAGGTGGATTCATCGGAGAACAACATTCGATCGTGGAAAGCGTACTTACTGCCCAAGTTGTGTCCCAGGATGATGTGGGCCAGTTCGCGCGAAAGCACCATAGCCAGGCTGGCTTCATCCGGGAGCACGTCCACCAGGCCGCGGCTTACCACGATGGTGTTGCCAGCGCTGAACGTCTCCAGCGGCAAAGTCAGCATCACACGGGTGCGCACGGGGCCCGGCAGTTCAATGTTGTTGGTGGTCAGCAAATTGTTGACCACGGTCTCCAGCACCTTGTCCACTTCGCCCTCGGGAGCGAGCAGGCCGGCATTCTGGAGCCGCTCGATCACGTTGTCTCCCGCCTGCTGCTGCCATTGCCACTGCGCTTCGAGTGGAGAAGCATCCTGCGCCGCCGCGCTTTCGTCTTTCACGGTGGAGTCCACGAGCACCTGGGTGAATTCGCCGTCCGGGGCGCCCTTCTGGAGGTCATAACCCCAGAGCCGGGTCTGGGCCTTGAAGGTCATCTTGTCTTTCGGAATGTAGTCTTTCGAATCGGGGCTGAAATCGCCTTCCTCGCTGTAGATGTAAGCTGGTACCCAGTAGCCCGGGATCAGGTTCAAGCGCCAGCTATCCAGGTGGAAGAAGTAAGCGTTGCGAGGGCGCGGCTCATAAAAGCCATTCAGGCGCACGATGTTGTAATCCTGGTCTTCTACCCAAATCCGGCCACGGAAGCGGCCATCGCCGGTGCCCTTTTTGGCGGACACGTCGAAGACGATGCAGCGGACGGTACCCAGGAACTCGCGGTGCACGTACTTGAAGTCGTAAGTTTTGCGATTGAAGTTGTCGCGGTCGGCGTAGATCATCCAGGAGAAACCCATGGGCTTGTATTGGAACTTAAACAACCTGGTGAAGCCGCCCAACAGGTGGCTCTCAAAGCTGGCGTCTCGGGAGAGATAGTCCCGGCGGTCCAAGCTTTCGCCCAAATCCATGCGGCCGAGGAAGTAATGGTCCTGCACCGGCGCCGGGCCCAGTTGCCGGTCGAACTTCAGATTTTGCAGATAGGTCTCAATGATCGGGGTGCGGGTCTTCAGCATTTCCATCAGCGCGTGCTCGCGCTCGAGCGCGCGGTCGACCACCTGGTCCAACGTAGTAGACGGTGTAGACGGTGCCGAGGCGGGCACGGCGCTCGCGGATGTCGTCGAATACGACGACAGCTGCGCGTTCGCGCTCAGCTTGAGCAGCAGGAAAGCGACAATCACCCAGTGCCAAATACGCATAAGTCAACCGAAGTCGAGATTTCGTTTTTGCCTTCGGCCAGAACTTCGTTCCGTAATCCGGTTCAGTAATTCGGTTCAGTAATTCGAAAAGCGGCGGTTCGGTGGCGGTCGTGCTCAAGTTTGTCGTCACCCGCCGGTTGCTTGCTTGGGGCGTGCTCAGGTCAGCAACAGGCGGGTGTTTGTGTTTCCTTAACGTGAGCGGTGCAGGCCTAGTGCCAATGTCGAGCGGAGAGTGAAACTTTTCTTAACCGCATTATTTGTTAGGGAGTTAGGAGAGACATAGCAGCTCGGACAGATGGCGATTCGCAAGCTTCCGGTGGCCCGGATTCACCACGGTGGTGCTTTTCAGCCACCGGGGTTGGAAAATCGAGGAGGGAATCGTCACGAGTCTGTTGGTGAGATTGATTCCATGAGGACGTAACGCAGGTTGTTGGGGGAACATTCGTATTGTTGACGTAAACAGCAATTACACCAACGGAGGATCGTTAGTGTGATGGGGGATGTTACAACAGCGATCCTATGCCTGCGACGAACTCGAGGCTGGTGAAAGTTTTCAAAGGGTCGAGGCGCCCGCGTCGTTGAGGTCTTTCAGCGCTTTTTGTCCTTGGAACCATTTGAAAACGAAGAAGGCATGGACCCCAAACGCCCACAATGAAAACATGACCATGAGGGCGATCATGTCCGCTGCATACAGAAGTATGCCCGCCAGAAATGCCCAACGCTGGCCGCTGCGTGCGGCAAATCCCAGTCCTACCAGGACAGCCAGCGACGTCACCACCACTGCGCTGTACAACACGAGAGGATGAAGTTGATCCAGCGATCCGCCATAAGCACTCAGGAGGTCAAATGCGCCGATGTTGATAAGAAAGTTTACCCGCAACACCGGAAGCAGGCCAGAGCTGATCGCAGCTAGACCTGCGGCCCAGAAGAAGTAGTTCGCATCCTCGCGGCTGTCGGCGCGTAGGCCGGCACGTCGCTGTTCCTCAGCTGCCTTGTACTCATTGTCCGTTCGACCGGCCGCGACATTCAATATTTGCATAAGGCTACACATTACGCGCCGACTTATTTATGTCAAGCAGGCGATTACACCAACTATCAGCCTCCTGGTTGTGAGTTGCGGTACGACAACTGGGCCTTCAATATCGCGGATGAGGCACAAGATAAATAAGGGTGAAGCTTCGATACACCTCACCCTTATTGTGAAAAGAAGGTTAGCTTGTCGGGCAACCCGGAAGTTCAATCGGCGAAAGGGCGGGCAGGGTCCCCTCGTCCGGATAGCTGTACGCGCCATCGATGGCCGTCGAAGGCGATTGGAATTCAAACCACGGCAAGAGGGCTTCGTTCTGCGGATGATAGGTCATGCCATTCATCTTTATCGGATAAGTAGCGTGGTGCAGACCCTCGATGACATCGCCAACTTCCAGGTCGTCCTGGCAATTGCCGTTCGGTGAAAGCCACCAGGGAGTGAGGTTGTGCTTACCATCGCTGACCACGAAGGGGTCGTTGAAAATTTCTGCGACCTCGTGGGCGACCGCAGTCACGTCGACGAAGCCGCTGCCGAACAATCCAGGACTGATCCACGCCGAGTAGTTCATCACATAACGTCTCTCCCGGTTGCCATTGCTGGCGTCCCCCGGCTCAAAGTCGTAGCTGTGAAATCCGAGGACGCAGCAGTTGTTGGGATTGCCGAAGTAAAGGTAGGTATTGGGGAACAAAAAGGTGGAAATGTCTTTGGTGGTGATATCGCCGGCATTCTCGGCGGCGCCGATGGGCGTGGTGGTATCGGTCGGGACCGTCGGGAAAAGCAGGTTGACGAACTCATTGACATCAATCAGCACAAACCGGCAACAGGTGCCATTGTTCTTCAGGGCGTAATAGTAGAAGCCCGATGGAACCTGCATGGTGCGCTCTTGCTTGAGGGTTGCCAGGAGCATGGTGTGCCAGTCCGGCGCCATGGTGCTCCAGAACTCAGCTCGCTGAATGGCGTCGGTGATTTGAGTGGGCGCCGGGCTGCTGGTGAAAGGCGAGTTCTGGAACAACGGCGATTGGAGCGTGGGCAGGATGAACGGCTTGGGGTCGTAGTGCAAAAAGACGCTGCCGTCCGGATTGAGCAAATCGAGAGCTACCGGCACGACGGGCGCGTTGATGTTGGTTGTGCCACCGTGCTGAGGTGGATTTCCTACCATGTTGTAGAACCAGGTATTCCGAAATTTGCCGTTTGGGTCAAAGCCTGGGGTCTTATAGGAGCCATTCCAGTTACTGAGGGAATCGACTCCCGGAGTTCCGTTGGCATCGCCAGGATTGCGGTGGCCATGCGGCGGTACAGCAATAAACCTTGGATGAGCCTTCGAGAGATGGTTGGCTGGAAGCTGGCGAGAATCTTGTGCGACCGCGACGATTGCGCCAAACGAAATCGCAGAGGCCAGAAACAGCGAGAGAGTGAACCGCGTCGGCATGTTGGAATCTCCTGTCAAAGTCAAGGGATTGAATTGAACCCCGGTATTTCTTTGACCTCGAAAAACGGCGCTGATTTTACCCCATTTCGCCTGCCTGCGACACTGTGAAAAGACTTTCATATGGAGCGCCCGAACCGGTATGCGAATCGCAACGGCATTGACGAAATACCGCCATTGGGGTCTACGTTTTCAACACCTCTCCTTCCGCCCACGCCTATTAAACGCGTTTCCGCAGCAACTCTTCGGGAGTCAACAGTTGATTCATTGAGCCGGAGCGAAATCCCTCCAGGTCGAGGGTAACGAATTTGAATCCAAGTCTTTTGAACACGGCGGTGAACTCGCGGGCCATGTCGGCGGTTAAAGCGCGAGGGAGTTCTTCGCGCGCAATCTCGATGCGCACGATTTCGCCGTGATGGCGCACGCGGAATTGCCGGAATCCCATGGCGCGCAGCGCCTCTTCTCCGCGTTCGACCACGTTCAGCGCTTCGGGCGTAACCGCGCGTCCATATTCCAGGCGCGATGAAAGGCAGGCGGAGGCCGGCTTGTCCCATACCCGCAAGTCCGCTTGCCGCGCCAGTTCCCGGATTTCAGCTTTGTTCAGACCGGCTTCGAGCAGCGGGGCGAGAACATGATGCTGGCGCGCGGCCTGCTGGCCGGGCCGAAAATCGCTCTCGTCGTCGGCGTTGACTCCGTAGGCGATGGCGTCGAATCCGCGGGCCTCGCGGTAGCGCTCGAGGACGGTGAATAATTCGTCCTTGCAGTGGAAACAGCGCATGGAATCATTGCGGACGTAGGCGGGATTTTCCAGTTCCTGCGTTTCCACAACGTCGACTGGAATTTCGCGCTCGCGCGCAAAGGCGAGGGCGTCTTGGAGATGGGTGCGCGCCAGGCTGGCGGAGTCGGCAATCACGGCGAGCATTTGGCCGCCGAGCACTTGATGCGCCGTCCAGGCAAGAAAAGCGGAGTCCACGCCACCGGAGAAGGCGACGATCAAACGAGCGCGGCCAGCGAGGGTCTGGCGCAGGCGCTCAGCTTTCTGATCGAGTGTGGGGGCAGTGTTCACGGATCTCCATTATCTACGAAAAAAGTTCTCAGTTCCCGGTTCTCAGTGGGCGGCGAGCTGCGCTCGCTTGGACAGCCTGGTGCTGTCCCTACGTGATTTGGGGCTAGTAGAGACGCTCCTGCCGCCTGAGATTGCCGAAGGCTCCGACATTTGCCAGCGTAAACGAGAAACGATATTGATTCTCGTTTCGCACCGATCCCAAGGCAAAACGCCGGTATTCCAGGCTCAGGCCGCAACAGTCCCAGTTATAACTCGTCTGCGCCGTTGCGTACTGCAGTGATCCATGGTTCGCGTCAAAACCGAAGCTGCTGGCGGCACTGAATCCGCGCTTGTTGAGTTGGCCATAGCCAAGCAACACACGAAGCTGGTGGAAATCGCGCAACGTCGCCTTCGTTCCCAGTGAATTATCGAGCACGCGCAGGAAAGCATCGCCTCCACCGATTGTGAAAGCACCGGTATGGTAGTTCACCAACGCCATGCTGTTGTTGATGCGGCCGGCCTTGAGGTCATAATCCAGATCCCACTCGGTGTTGGTACGCGGTCCGGTTTCCATGCGCAAGCGGGAAATGATGGGGGCGAAGCGGCGCTGTGAGTCGAGGAACGCGGTGCCGGTGAAATCCGCAGTCGTCGTAAATACGTACCGTTGCTTCGCCAGCAGCGGATTCAGCGCATCCCCAAACGTCGGATCGAAAAAATACTTCTGTCCGATTTCCCAACTCACAATTTCCCTCGGCCCCGAGGCGCAGGGTTGAGCGTCCGGGCCCTGCGGCCGTTCCCACGGAACCGCGCCAACTTGCGCGGCGCCCCCGATGGTGAGCGTGCTCATGCCTGACAGGTCGCAATCCTTGGCGTCCGGATCCATGCGCCTGGCGTATAGACGGTTCACCACCGCGTACTCAACTTCATTGGTATTGGTCAGCACATCGGTGGCATCGAAACGCAGAATATCGGCGAAATTATTTACGCCGGTCACGTAGTCGTACCGCATGCGCGGCTCAATTACGTGCTTCCACTTGCGTCCGAGCAAGGGACGCTCGAAGACTCGCGACAACACCGGCGGACGGATATCGACCGAGGTTTCCAGGGATTTGCGATTAAGAACGTTGTCTACGGGGCTGGCTTGCACTGTCGGATTGCCCTGCTCCGTGTAGAACGTATCCCGCAGTGTAAGCTGGGGGCGCAACGACCATCCCCGCCATTGTAGGGGCATCGAGAGCGATGGCGCCAGATCGAACCTGCCCACCACGGGAGCGGTCCGGAATCCAATTCCTGGATCGCAGGGTTGTGTGGTACAAATTTGCCGGCGCTGCAAGCCCTCGGCGGCGCTCTCGAACGACCAGTACAGCGGCGTATTCCCCAACTGCCGCTCCTCGCCAGAGATGAAGAAACTCGGCGTATGCAGAATCCGGACCAACTCCGTCTGCGTTAGCGTAGTGCAGCCCGCGTTTAATTCGGTGCTCGGATTACAGATTTCGAAGTTCTGGTAGCGCTCCGCCAGGGCATTGAAATGAAATCCCCTGGTCGTATTGGAGAGAAAAATCTGCGACCGCACTTCCGAGTCGATTGCCTGGGTGTAGACATCGGTGAAGGCGATGCGAAAAACGAACGAACTCAAATAATCGACATTCGCGATACCGCGGAAAGTGCCGAACCTGCGCTCGGCAAGGAAATGTGCATCCTCGCCGCCTTGATCCTGCCGGTTCGGAGGAGTGCCAATGCCCCGATCCAAAACTCCCACATAGTTGAAGAACACGTAGGAGCTGTCGCTCGGGCGAGCGCGGAATTCCGCCCGTTGCGACCAACCGCGTTTCGAATAGTACTCGGCGCCCACGGCGGCGTCCATGCTGCGATTGAAAACCCAGTACACGGATTCGCCGGCAATCTTTCCTTTGGTCGATGAGTTGCCAAAACTCGGAATCAGCAGACCGCTCTGGCGCTGTTGTTTCTGAACCGGGTGCGTCACAAAGGGAAAATAGAATACCGGCATGCCCATCAGCCGGAAGTCGCTATTGTAGATTTTTGCGCTGCCATCCACGTCTACCGAAATGCGCCTCGCGTCGAATTGCCACTTTGGATGCGGCAGTTCGCACGTGGTGACTGAGCCCTGCCGCACCAGATAGTGGTCGGGCCCCTGTTTCTCGACAATTTTTCCGGTAAAGGCAAATGGATTGGACGTGGTCAGCACGTAACGAGACTTCCGCAGCCGGAATCCCACCGTTCCAACCACGCTATAAAAGGTTCCGGTGGCCGTGCGGATGTTGTAAGTGCCGTGACTGGCTTCGACGTGTTCGTCGTAAGGGCCGCCGTCCAGGACGACGTGGCCCTCCAGTTCGCTGGCTCCCGTGTCCGCGTCGTAGGTGACTTGATCCGCGTACAGGATGTAAGTTCGATAGTGAATTTCTACTTTGCCCCGAAGGTGGTAGATGGACCCATCCTTCTCCTGTTGCACCGCCTGGATCGTAACCTCTTCTTCCGTCTGGCCGGCGGGCGCCGCCGGTCGAGCCGGTGCCGTAGCAGAGAAGGTTTCGGGAGCAGAGACCGTCGGAGCGTCAGGGGGCAGCGTCTGGCTGGTTACTATCCCGGGAGCGAGAAGCAGATGACAGACCCATGCGGCCGTGATAAAGATTCGAGAGCGGATGATCATTAATGGATGACCATTAGCGGGCGATCTGCACCGCGCGTATGCGCTCCGCCAGCCGGTCTGCTAACGGGGGACGAACTGACCTTAGCATGCGAGCGGCAGGCGAAGCAAAGCTGCGCGTTGTTGTGGTCTCCGGCTCATGGTCTCCGTCATTAGTGCTTAAGCCTGGCTCGGGCTGCTGGCGTTCTTCGCGACTAACTTACTCGACCCGATTTACGACTACCGCATTGATAAAGGCCGGACTGATGATGACTGGATTGACGAACTGCCCGACCGGCGACGATCCTGCCGTCCTAAACCAGCTCTGCGCCCCCGCCGACATCGAGCCGGCGCTTGACGCCACGGTCGCTGAAACTGCGGCCTTGAATGCGAACTTCGCTCCGAACTTCGCTCCGAATTCGGATCCGAACACCGATCCGAATTCTGATTCCTGGCGTGTCGAGGTTGCCACTCGCCTCGAACGCTACCGCATGCGGCGTAAACCCCGGACTCCGCGCTATCCATCACTGCTCCTGCCTTTTGACACGCCCGAAAGCTGGTCCCGTCCCGCGCCGACTGGATCGACGGCAGCCGGGGCCCTAGCCATCGCTGAACCTCGCCAGGCGTTGTTGCAATCCGCAGAACAAGTCGCGGAGCAATCCGCCAATGTAATCGAGTTCCCACGTAGTGCCGCAATGCCGGTTTTTCACCCGAGCGACCTGGCCGATCCCGTCTTCGACCGTGACCGGCCGCGCATAGTGGAAGTCCCGGAGATTCTGCCGCCTCCTCCCGCATTAGGTGGAATGCTGATGGAACCCGCCCACCAGGAACCCGCCGAGAGGCGAGCTGGCGAGGACTTTCCCCAGCCGTCCGCATCTCCGCCGGCATCGATTGCCCGGCGTGGGCTGGCCGCGTTCGTGGATGGCATTGTTCTGGCAACGGCCCTGGCGGCCTTTGGCGCAATTTTTCTACGCCTGAACCCGGTTCGCGGACCGCTGCCGATGCTCGCCGTTGCGCTCGGATTGGTTACAGTTCTGCTCTGGGCGGCTTACGAATTCCTGTTTGTGGTGTACACCGGCTCGACCCCCGGACTGCGCGCCGCCCGGCTGCGGCTGGCCGGATTTGACGGCTCTCCACTCAATCGTCGCTCGCGACGCTGGCGCGCGCTGGCGTCGTTTCTCTCCGCGTTTTCTGCCGGACTGGGATATCTATGGTGCGTTCTCGATCAGGACGGATTGTGCTGGCACGACCGCATTACGCGGACGCACGTCCAAATCGTTGTAAAGTCGAGGTAGAGACAGGGTAGAGACGGTCTTGCCCCCTAAGCGGTGAGATGTTCAGATCAGATTCTCCAGCGCCGCCCTCAACTCGCGAAAACGGAACGTATATCCGCTGGCCGTGAGTTTTCCAGGCTCAACCCGCTGGCTGGCGAGCAACAATTCCGCTGCGGCCATCTCGCCGAAAGCCAATCGCAGCGCAAATTCCGGCACCGCAAAAAACGCGGAGCGTCCCAAGACCGACGCCAACACTTTTGTAAACTCCACGTTTCGAAGCGGAGCCGGCGCCACGAAATTCACTGGCCCGGAGAGCGAATGGGTGCGGATCGCATGATGAATTCCTCGCACGACATCGTCCACATGAATCCAACTCCACCACTGCTGACCCGATCCCATGCGGCCGCCCAGTCCTAGTTTGAACGGCGTCAGCATACTCCTGAGCGCTCCTCCTTTCGAGCTCAATACCAGCCCGAGCCGGATGTTCACCGTGCGGATACCTGCATTGGCTGCAATCCGGCTGGAGGCCTCCCACTCGCGGCAAACCTCGGGCAGAAATCCCTGCCCACTGGGACTTTCTTCGTTTAGAAGTTCATCACCCCTATTCCCGTAGAACCCGACTGCGGAGGCGCACACGAACACGGCCGGCTTGGCCTCGCTCTGCGCCAATGCCGCCGCCAGGTTCCGTGTTCCGTCTACGCGACTCTCGCGGATCGCGTTTTTCTTTTCCGCGGTCCAGCGTCCCACAATGCTTTCCCCGGCCAAGTGGACTACCGCACCGAACCCCGACACCTTCACCGGAGGCAGCGGAACGAGAGGATTCCACGAAACCTGTGCCCCACTCTCAGCGCGTCCCCGCACCAACCGAACAATCTGCATTCCACGAGGCTCAAGCGCGGGTTCTTCTAGAGAGGACAGAAGCGCGGTTCCAATCGGCCCCGAAGCCCCGCTAATCAGCACTCTCAAAAGAAATCCTCCCAAACTCGTGAATGTGTGGAGCGGGGCGCCCCGCCCGCTGCCTGCGACGGCAAATAATCAGCCGCCGCGAGACCGAGGCGCCATCGAGAAATGGCATTTAATAACGGGTCGACCCATATTATAATACCAATATGAATACCCGTCTCGTTATTGACAAGGCTGGCCGCATCGTCATTCCCAAGCCCTTGCGAAAGGAACTGCAACTGGAACCGGGCGACACACTCGAACTGGAAAGCGGCGGTGAACAAATCACCCTCCGTCCGGCACGCGGCACCGGGCCGATCCGGAATGAGCATGGAATCTGGGTATTACACACTGGAGAACCGTTGCCGGCATCCGCCACTGACCAACTGCTGCGGCAGATCCGCGAGGAACGCGACTTGTCGAACCTAGGCGATGGTTTTGTTGAAGATGCGCGTCCGGGCTCGATTAAGCCTACCCATCGAACCAGACGTAGAGCCAAGAAATGAAGGGCTTTTTCGACACTTCCGTATTAATTCCTCTGTTCTACCGGGACCACGTTCACCACGGCCCCAGTCAAGAGCTGTTCATTCAATTTACTCAGTCAACGGGATGCTGCGGAGCGCACAGTTTGGCCGAGGTGTATGCAACACTGACGAGGATGCCGGGTAAGCGCCGCATCAGCGGCGAACAGGCAATGCTCTTCATTGGCAACATCCGGGACCGTCTGTCCATCATCGCGTTGAATGGCGATGAATACGCCGACGCGCTGGAAGCCTCGGCCGCTCTCGGGATTGTCGGCGGCGGCATATACGATGCCATGCTGTCCCATTGCGCCTTCAAAGCCAAAGCGGAGGCCATCTATACCTGGAATACTCGTCACTACGCTTTATGCGGCCAGGAAATTGTCGCGCGGTTGCGTACTCCTTAGTGCTTTTGCCCTTACGCATCCATACACTACCGGCCCAAACGCCCTTCTGCGCGTCCTCCGCGTCTCGGCGGTGAATTTTCCTCCCCTGCGTTAAAATCGATCATGGCGACGTTGCGTCAACAGATTGCGACCAACGTGCTCACGGTGACCCGCTTCCGCGAGCTGATGAAGAAGCTGCGCGAGAACCGTCCCAACGACGATCTCGACCTCGTCAAGAGAGCCTACGAATTCTCCCAGAAACACCACGCTGGACAATCCCGCGCCTCCGGCGAACCTTACCTCGTGCATCCGCTTGAAGTCGGCAACGTTCTCGCGGACATGAAAATGGATTCCGTCTCGATCGCTGCCGGCCTGCTCCACGACTCCGTGGAAGACACATCGGTCACGACCGTTGAAATTCGCCAGGAGTTCGGAGAACAGGTTGCCCACATCGTCGAGGGCGTCACCAAGATCAGCAAAATCGATTTCTCTTCCCGGGAAGAAGCGCAAGCTGAGAACCTCCGCAAAATGATGCTGGCCATGGTCGACGATATCCGTGTCGTCCTCATCAAGCTCGCCGACCGCCTGCACAACATGCGCACCCTCGAACATCTCGATCCCGAACGGCAGCAGAAAATCGCCCGCGAGACGCTCGACATTTACGCTCCCATCGCCCACCGTCTCGGCATGGGCAAGATTCGCGGCGAACTTGAGGATCTTGGCTTCAAACATGTCGACCCTATCGGCTATGAACAAGTTCGCGTTGCTGTGGAATCGAAGCGGAAAGAGGGCGAAGCCTTCATGTCGCGCGTGGAGGGCGTTTTGCGCGATGGCCTCAAGGAAGCCGGCATCACCGGCCGTGTTGAGAGCCGTATCAAGCGTCTATACAGCATCCACAAAAAATTAATTCGTCAGCGCATCAACGTCGACCAGGTTTACGACCTCTACGCCATGCGCGTCATCACCAACTCCGTGCAAGACTGCTACGCCGTTCTCGGCATCATCCACAACCTGTGGCGGCCCGTGCCCGGCCGTATCAAGGATTTCATCGCCATGCCGCGGCCCAACCTCTATCAGTCGCTGCACACCTCGGTCATCACCGAGAATGGCGAGACTTTCGAAATCCAGATCCGCACCGAAGAAATGCACAAGATGTGCGAGGAAGGCATCGCCGCCCACTGGAAATATAAAGACGGCGCGGTCTCCGCCGAGGACGAGCAGCGCCTGGCATGGCTGAGACAGGTTGTCGAGTGGCAGCGCGACGTCTCCGACCCGAACGAATTTCTTTCCACTCTGAAAGTCGACCTCTATCCCGAAGAGGTTTACACCTTCACACCCAAGGGCAAGGTTCTGGTTCTGCCGCGTGAGTCCACACCCATCGACTTCGCCTATTCGATTCACACCGAGGTGGGTCACAGCTGCACCGGCGCGAAGGTCAACGGACGGATGGTCCCCTTGCGCCACAAGCTCCATTCCGGCGACATTGTCGAGGTCATCACCCAGCCTGGACACAAGCCCAGCCGCGACTGGCTGGCTATCGTTAAGTCCACGCGCGCGCGCAACAAAATCAAGCACTGGCTGAATGTCCACCAGCGAGAACGCGCGATCGAAATCGGAAAAAAGTTGATCGAAAAAGAAGCGCGCAAATACCGCATCTCGCTGAAGGAAATCAAGGAAACCGACCTGCAAAGAGCCGCTACCGAATACGGGCTCGGGCGTCCCGATGACCTCATGGCCGGCATAGGCTATGGCAAGTACTCGGCGCGCCAAGTGCTCGCGAAATTCGCACCCGCCGGCGCTCAACCGATGTCCGATACCGAAGAGCAGGCCGCGTCGCATGGGTTCACCAGCGTAGTGCGCCGCGTCTTTGGCGGCGACAGCAATGCCATAGTCGTCCGCGGACACGGCGATCTGCTGGTCTATCGCGCCCGCTGTTGCAACCCTATTCGCGGCGAGGCTATCGTCGGATATGTTACCCGGGGCAAAGGCGTTGCCGTCCACTCCATCAACTGTCCGAACGTCACCAATCTTCTCTACGAACCTGACCGCCGCATCGACGTACTCTGGGCCGGCGACAAAGACGGCAAGCCGGTTGCATATCCCGTAAAAATCACTCTTCTCTGCGATGACCGTTTCGGCATGCTCAAACAGATCACCGCCCTCATCAGCGACACCCACACCAACATCCGCAACATCGAAGCTCGCAGCCAGAACGGGCAAGCCAGCGTAGACGTAGTCCTCGAAATCGCCGACCTGAAACACCTTCAGAAAATCATCGACGGCGTGCGGCAGATTCCTGGGGTGCACGACGTGCAGAGATTG
>Ga0209647_1002099_pt1 | contig 16325 bp, 19 predicted proteins | sample GraSoi_2013_60cm_FD_185827 | JGI IMG/M metagenome (GOLD analysis project Ga0209647, IMG submission 185827) | Grasslands soil microbial communities from the Angelo Coastal Reserve, California, USA - Sample 9_17_2013_60cm (SPAdes) (version 2) | ecosystem: Environmental > Terrestrial > Soil >...
GCCACCGCCGCGCTTGCGTGGCCGGCGCAAGCGCAAGTAAAGGAGGGCGCGAGCGCGGCGGACATCGCCGCCTACGACCGTCCCGACCGCCTGCAGAAGCTCATCGAGGGCGCGAAGAAGGAAGGCGAGCTCAACATCTATACCTCCGCGCAGGGCGACGACATGGGCGCCCTTACCACGGCGTTCGAGAAGAAATACGGCATCAAGGTGACGGTGTGGCGATCGAGCAGCGAGAAGGTGCTGCAGCGCGCGGTGGCCGAGGCGCGTGCCAACCGCGCCTCGATGGACATCGCGGAGACCAACGGCCCCGAGATGGAGTCGATGCACCGCGAGCAGATCCTGCAGAAGGTCAAGTCGCCGCATCTCGCCGATCTCATCGCTCCGGCCCTGCGCCCGCACGGCGAGTGGGTCGGCACGCGCCTCAACGTGTTCGTCCAGGCCTACAACACCAGCCTGGTGAAGAAAGAGGACCTGCCCAAGACCTGGGAAGACCTCGCAAACCCGAAATGGAAGGGCAAGCTTGGCATCGAGCAGGAAGATTCCGACTGGCTCGCCGGACAGTTCGTCGAGCTCGGGGAAGCCCGCGCCAACAAGGTGTTCCGCGACATCGTGGCGGCCAACGGCGTTTCGGTGCGCAAGGGGCATACGCTCCTCACCCAGCTGGTCGTGTCGGGAGAGATCCCGCTCGCGCTCACGGTCTACAACTACAAGGCGGAGCAGCTCAAGCAGAAGGGCGCGCCGATCGACTGGTTCACGATCGGCCCGGCGATCGCGCGGCCCAACGGCGTCGGCGTGGCGAAGAAGGCGCCGCACCCGCACGCCGCCGTCCTGTTCTACGATTTCGAGTTGAGCGAGGAGGGCCAGAAGATCCTCGCCGGGCGCGACTTCGTGCCGACCAGCCGCAAGGTCGACACGCCGCTCAACAAGGTTCCGATGAAGTTCGTCGACGCGCGCATCGCGTTGGACGAGTTCCAGAAGTGGGAGAAGCTCTACGGGGAGCTGTTCACCCGGGGCGCCAGGTAAACGCGAGGAGAATGACTTGGGCAAGGAATCGCACTATCACAGCAAGAAGGACCGCGTCTTCGTGCGCGGCATCGAGGGCCAGTACAGCCTCAAGGAGGAGCTGCAGCGCCTGCGCGGCATGCCGCGCGTGATCAAGGGCAAGGACCTGCTCTTCAACGACGGGCCGCAGAGCTTCAGCAAGCACTTCATCGAGCCTGTCGACGGGATGACGCAGACGCTGCACGTGCACCTCGAGGAGTACGGACCGGGCGGGCGCACCCAGAAGCACGGCCACGTGAACGAGGCGGCCTTCTACATCCTCGACGGCAAGGGCTACGAGGTCCACGACGGCGTGCGCTACGACTGGTCCGCGGGCGACGTGGCGATCGTGCACATGAACTGCGTGCACCAGCACTTCAACGCCGACCCGGTGAAGCCCGCGCGCGCGCTGGTGCTCAAGCCCAAGCCGGTGATGATGTTCATGAACCTGCTGTTCCAGAAGTCGGTGATCCCGCGTCCCACCGAGCCGACCCCGGAAGGACGCGGCTTCACTCCGCGCCACTTCGAGGACGAGTACAACCACCCCAAGGGTAGCGAGTGAAGAGGCTCGCGCGCCTCGCCGCACTTGCCGCCGCGCTGGTCGTCCTGCCCGCGGCGGGCCAGGGCCTGTCGAGCTACGAAGGCGCGGACCGCATGCAGCGCATCGGGGCGGCGGCGAAGAAGGAAGGCGCGCTCACCCTCTACACCACCATCGCCGAGAAGGACCTGCCGGCGATCGTCGGCCCCTTCGAGCGCAAGTACGGCATCAAGGTGAACGTGTGGCGCGCCGGCACCGACAAGGTCCTGCAACGCACGATCGCGGAGGCGCGCGCGAGGAAGCACGACGTCGACGCGATTCACTTCGGCTCGCCGGAGATGGAGGCCCTGTCGCGCGAGAAGCTCCTGCAGCCGGTGTCCTCGCCCGTCCACGCCGATCTCGCGCCGGGCTCGGTTCCCGCGCATCGCGAGTGGGCCGCCACCATCCTCTCGGTCTGGGTCCAGGCCTACAACACCTCGGTGGTGAAGAAGGACGACCTGCCGAAGACCTACCGCGACCTCCTCGACCCGAAGTGGAAGGGCAAGCTCGGCATCGAGGCCAAGAACGACGACTGGTTCGCCACCGTGGTGCTCCTCCTCGGCGGCGAGGAGAAGGGGCTCGCGTTCTTCCGCGAGCTGGTGGCGAAGAACGGCATCTCGCCGCGCCAGGGGCACACGCTGCTCAACAACATGGTGATCTCGGGTGAGGTGCCGCTCGCGCTCACGGTGTACAACTACATGCCCGAGCAGGCGAAGAAGAAGGGCGCGCCGATCGACTGGTTCGCGATCGAGCCCGCCGTGGCGCGCTCCAACGCGATCGGCGTGGCGCGCAATGCGCCGCACCCGGCGGCCGCGCTCCTGTTCTACGAGTACCTGCTCGGCCCCGACGGGCAAAGCGCGATGGTGAGTGTCGATTACGTGCCTACGAACCTGCGCATCGCCTCGCCGCTCAAGGGCGTGAAGATCGTGCAGACCGATCCCATCCGCACCCTCGACGAGTCGCCCAAGTGGAGCCGGCTCTACGAGGAGACGGTGTTGAAGAAGGCCGGGACGTGAGCGCGGTCGTCGCTCCCGGCAGCGCGCCCGACCGATCGTTTCGCGAGGTGTGGCTGATCACGCTCGGCCACTCGCTCACGCACTGGTATCCGTCGACCTTCTACCTCCTGCTGCCGATCATCGGCCGGGAGCTCGGCCTCACCTACAGCCAGATCGGCCTCATCATGACCTGCCAGTTCCTGGCGGGCGCGATCGCCAACGTGCCGGGCGGAATCATCGTCGACACCGTCGGGCGCAAGGGCGTCCTGATGGCTCTTTCGCTCTTCTGGGTCGGCTTTCCCTACTTGCTGATGGGATTCACCCACGGCTATCTCATGCTGCTCGCCTGCGTGGCCTTGGTGGGATTCGGCAACAGCCTCTGGCACCCGACCGCGATCCCGACGCTGGCGCGCCGCTTTCCTGATCGCAAGGGCCTGGTGCTGTCCCTGCACGGCATGGGAGGCAACGTCGGGGACGCGCTCGCGCCGCTGGTCGTGGGCTCCCTCCTCGCCGTGCTCACCTGGCGCGAAGTGGTGGTGATCAACGTCATCCCCGGGCTGGTGATGTCGCTCCTCCTCCTCGTCTTCCTCGGCACGGTGCGCTTCGGGGCGAAGGCGAAGGAGAGGCCGGAGGAGGAGGGCCACTCGCAGTCGCTGCGCGAGTACTTCCGCGGTGTTCCGGCTCTCTTCAGGAATCGCTCGCTCGTCCTGCTCACCGCGGGCTCGGCTTTCCGCTCGATGACGCAGAACGCGCTGCTCACCTTCCTGCCCATCTACCTCGCCTACGAGATGGGGTTCAATCCCTTCTGGGTGGGGGCCGGAATGTTCGCGCTGCAGGCCGCGGGATTCACCGCCACGCCGATCGCGGGGCACCTGTCGGACCGCATGGGCCGGCGCAGCATCATGATGACGAGCATGCTGATGAGCGCCGTCGTGCTGATCTTCATGGGATTCGCCGGCAAGTCGCACGCCTTCATTTTCTTCGTCGCGGTGCTCGGGTTCTTCCTCTACGCCGTCCGGCCGGTGATGCAGGCGTGGCTCCTCGAGACGACGCCGAAGAACATGGGCGGGACGAGCATCGGCATCCTGTTCGGCGCCCAGGCGCTCGGATCCTCCATAGCGCCGTTGCTTGGGGGCATGATCGCCGATCGCTACGGCCTCACCGCGACCTTCTGGTTCCTCGCCGCCACCATCGTCATCGCCAACCTCTTCATCCTCGCGATGCCGAAGCATGACCATGCGGCGCTGGCTGAAAAGCACCTCTAACCGCACCTTCATCCTCTGGCCGGTCCTCCTTTTCTGCGCCGAGGCGCCGCTGCAGGAGGGAATGCCGCGGCTGCAGCCCTGGGCGCTGCCGCTTCTCGCGTGGGGATACCTGCAATACCGCTGGGTTGGCGCGTTCCGCATGCGCGAAGGCGGGGGCGGCCCTGGAGTGGCGATTCCTCCGCAGCAGATCGTCGATCGCGGGCCGTACCGCTGGGTGCGCAATCCCATGTACCTCGGGCACCTGGTCTTCCTCGCCGGGCTGGCGCTGGTACTCGAGTCGTGGCTCGGCGCGGCGCTCTTCGCATTCCACGTGGCATGGTTCCACCGGCGCGTGCGCGAAGACGAGGCGCGTCTCGGCGAACTCTTCGGCGAGCCGTATCGCGACTACTGTCGCCGCGTGAAGCGCTGGATTCCGGCGCTGTTCTAGCGGATGGAGGCAGCGCTCACGGAGAGGTGAGGAAATCGCGCACCAGTGCGCCGAACTGTGCGGGATTCTCCACCGCCGCGAGGTGCGCGGCGCCCGCGATCACCGCGAGCTGCGCCCCGGGGATGCGATTGGCGATCTCCTCCTGCATCGCGGGCGGCGTGCCCGCGTCGCGCTCGCCGGCGATGGCGAGGGTGCGCGCGTGGATGCGCGGCAGGTCGGCGGTGAAGTCGAGCTCCTTGATCGCATCGCAGCAGCCGAGGTAGCCGGCGGCGGGCGTCTCGAGGAAGCGCCGGGCGGCCTTGGCGACCACGTCGGCATGGCGCTGGCGAAACTCGTCCGAAAAATAGCGCGACATGACCATGTCCTTGATCGCCGCCAGGCCGCCCTCGGAGACCGCCTTGGCGCGCGCTTCCCACATGGCTCGCCCCTCCTCGCCGTAGGAGCTGGTGGTGTTCGCGAGCACGAGGCGGCCGAGGCGCTGCCCGTGTTCGAGCGCGAACGCCTGGCCGACCATGCCACCCATCGAAAGGCCTACCCAGTGCGCTTTGGCCACCGCGCGCCGTTCGAGCGCGGAGGCGACGTCCGCGGCCATTTCCTCGAGCGAGTAGGGGCGCCTGGGCGCGGGACTCTTGCCATGGCCACGCAGGTCGAAGGCGAGCACGCGAAAGGCGGGCGAGAGGACCGGAACGAGCTCCTCCCACATCCGGTGGTCGCAACCGATGGCGTGCGCGAGGACGACGACCTCGCCGCCCCCGCCGGAATCGACGCAATGCAGGTGGACCGGCTTCATCGCTTGCGCTTGCGCGCATTCTTCCGGGGCGCGCGCGCCGGCGCGAGCTCCGCGATCACTTCGCGCGCCTCGCGAAAAGCGGTATTGGCCGCCGGGATGCCGCAATAGATCGCCGCCTGCAGCAGGACCTCCTTGAGATCGTCTTCGTCGAGGTCGCCCGATCGCAGCGCGGCGCGCACGTGCAGCGCGAATTCCTCCCAGCGCCCCAGCGCGAGCGTCATCGCGATCACGAGCATCCGGCGCACGCGATGCGGCAGGCCCTTGCGGTTCCAGATCTCGTCCCACGCATAGCGCGTGATCAGCTCCTGGAATTCGGCGTTGAACGCGGTCTTGGTGCGCTCGGCCCGGTCGACCCATTCGTCGCCGAGCACCTTGCGGCGCGTCTTCATTCCCCTCTTGTACGCATCGCGGCTCAACGCGTTGCCTCCTTCCCGGTCACGACAGGCACGGCGCCAGGGCCGCGAGCAGCTCGTCGATCGCGGGCTGCAGCGATTGCACGCTCTCGGGCGTGGACTCGCCATGCGCCACGACGTTGGCCTTCATCCGCTCCGCGTTCACGACCAGGGAGGCGGAAATCGTCTCGAGGAAGTCGAGGCTCGTGCCGAAGGCTTCGGCGATCCGGGGCACGAGGGCGAGCTCCGCCTGCCAACCGCCGAGCGCGCGTTCGTGCTCGGCGATGCCCGCGGCGTGGAGCGTGGCGAGAAGGCCCGGCATGGCGATCGCGGCGGCGAGCCCGTGGGCGCAGGCGACGGGGTTGCGCTTGTGCGGCATCGAGCTGGAGGCGCCGACGCCCGGGCGCGCTGGCGCCTCGAGCATCTCGCCCACCTCGGGCTGCGCGCAGAGCGAGACGTCGCGTGCGATCTTTCCGATCGTGAGGACCGCCTGACCGATGCGGTCGAGGAGGTCGATCCAGGCATTGCGGTGCGCATGCCATGAAGGGGCATCGGCGAGGCCAAGGCGCATGGCGAGTCGATGGCGCACCGCGGGGCCTTTCGCTCCGAGGGATTCGAGCGCGCCGACGGGGCCGCCGAATTGCACCGCGAGCCCCATCGCGCGCGATTCCGCGATGCGCTCGCGATCGTGCGCGAGCGCGACCGACCAGCGAGCCAGCTTGAGCCCGGCGGTGATCGGTACCGCCGGCTGCAGCAGGGTCCTGCCGAGCATCGGGGTGAAGCGGTGCTCGCGCGCGCGCCTGGCGAGCGAGCGCACGGCCGCCTCCAGGGCGCGGTCGGCTTCATCGAGGCAAGTGCCGAGGCACAACGCCATCGCGGTGTCGAGGACGTCCTGGCTGGTCGCGCCGAAGTGAAGGTGCTTCGACACGGTGGGCGCGCCTCGCGCGATCTCAGCCCCGAGCAGGCGCACGAGCGGCACCGCGAGCGTGGCCGAGCGCTTGCCTTCGGCGACGAGCGTCTCGACGTCGATCTGCGCCGACTCGCAGGCCGCGGCGATGGCGACCGCGCTGCCTGGAGGAATCACGCCCTCGTCGGCCTGCGCTTGCGCGAGCGCGGACTCGAACGCGAGCATCGCCCGCACGAAGGCGGGCGCCGCGAAAGCGGCCTCGAATGACGGGCGGGCGAGTGTGCGCGAGGGAAGGCTCACGGCCGGCGAGCGCCTCCTAGAACGCGAAGAAGACGGTCTCGCCGTCGCCTTGCAGGCGGATGTTCCAGTGATAGACCGGCGCGCCATCAGCCGCACCCTGCGTGCGCGACGCGATGAGCGTTTTCAAGCGCTCGGAGGCGGCGAGCGGCTTGAGGATCGGATCGGCGCGCACGTGCGCCTCATCAGCCAGGTAGACGCGCGTGCGCAGCGCTCGCAGCAGCCCGCGCGCGAACACCGTGACCTCGATGTGCGGAGCGCTGCCGCCGGCCGCGCCGGGCATCAGCGTCTCGATGCGAAAGCTGCCGTCGTGGGCGGTCTCGATGCGCCCGTAGCCGTGTGGAATCGCGGCATCCTTCGGCACCGTTGGCGGCTCTGCGCTCGGCGAGAGCTGCCACGTCTCGATCAGCGAGTCGCCGAGGGGCTCGCCCGTGCCGTCGAAGAGTTTCCCCGTGAGCACGATCGCCTCGCCGGCCTCGGCGAATTGGACGCGCTGGCACCCCTCCCATTGGAGCGACCCATGGAAAAAAGGTCCGATGGTCTGCGAAGGCGTTCTCTTCACCTTCACATCCCGAACGGCGTCGAGCGCGCGCCGGCGAGCACGATGTCGTATCGATACCCGAGCGCATCGCCCTCGATTCCGGCCTGGAGGTCGATCTTGCAGACCATGCGCTGGCGCGCTTCTTCATCCTGGACGCTGTTGAACACCGGGTCGAGAGCCAGCAGCGGGTCGCCGGGGAAATACATTTGCGTGATCAGCCGCTGGATCGGCGCGTTGCCGAGGAGCGAAAAGTGGATGTGCGCCGGGCGCCACGCGAATGGATGGTTGAGCCACGGATAGGCGCCCGGCTTCACGGTGATGAAGCGGTACCAGCCGTCGTCGTCGGTGAGCATGCGCCCCATGCCGTGGAAGTTCGGGTCGAGCGGCGCGTCGTGCGTGTCTACCGGGTGGTGGTAGCGCCCCGATGCATTCGCCTGCCAGATCTCGACGAGCGAACGGCGCACAGGCTTGCCGTCGGTGTCGACGATGCGGCCGGTGACGACCATGCGCTCGCCCAGCGGATGGCCCTTGGCGTGGATCGTGAGGTCGGTGTCGTTGTCGCGGATGAATCCCGCGGGCACGTACGGGCCCGGGATGTCGAAGGTCCCCGGCGGCACCTCGAGGAGTTTCTCCCTCGGCGCGCGCAAGTGGGTGCTGCGATACGCCTCCCAGCGGTAGGGCGGATCGACGTCGTCCGGTCGCGTCACGTCGTTCATGTCGTCTCTCGAAGCGTCAATCGCCAAGCGCGGCGATCATCGCCGGCACATAGCTCTCATCGGAGACGACGACCAGCATCTCGACGTGGGCGCGCAGCGTCTTGAGCGTCTCGTCCTCGCGATCGGGCGCGCCCTGGCGCTCGGGCACGATGTAGAGCGCGGTGACCGGATGGTGGCGCCCGCGTGCGATGCCGCTCACGACCGAGGCGAGGGTCACGTCGTCGCCGCGACAGGCGACGAGGAAGATCATGTCGGCGCTCGTGAGCGCGCGCTGCAGGTCGCCGCCGCCCGCCTGGATCGCTGCCACCGCGTTTTCGCCCGCGGCGCTCTTGGCGAGCACGTGCACGTCGACGTTCGGCGGCGCGGCGGCGCCGATGCGCCTGGCGACTGCCGCGCCCCCGTCGCCCAGTCCGACGAGGGCGAGCGAGCGCGGCTTCGAGTTGGGCGCCTGGATGCGCCCGGGAAGCCCGAACGCGGGTCGCGCGCGTTGCACGAGGGCGCTCACGCCGCCGCCGTCGCGCGCTTGCGGCCCGGCTGGCCGCGCTTGGCGAGCAGGCGCTCGAGGCGCGGATACACCCGGCGCGCGTTGCCCTCGAAGATCTTGTAGCGGTCCTCGTCGCCCAGGGCCGCGACCTGGTCGACGTAGCGCTTGGTGTCGTCGAAGTAGTGGCCGGTGCGCGGATCCACGCCCTTCACCGCGCCGATCATTTCGGAGGCGAACAGGATGTTGTCCGCGGGAATCACGCGGGTGAGCAACTCGATGCCCGGCAAGTGGTAGACGCAGGTGTCGAAGAACACGTTCTGGAGCAAGGCGTCGATGAGGGCGGGATTCTTCATGTCGACGCAGAAGCCGCGATAGCGCCCCCAGTGGTAGGGCACCGCGCCGCCGCCGTGCGGGATGACGAACCTGAGCGTGGGGAAATCCTTGAACAGGTTCTTCTGGATGAGCTGCATGAAGGCCGTCGTGTCGGCGTTAAGGTAATGCGCACCGGTCGCGTGGAAGTTGGGGTTGCACGACGAGGATACGTGGATCATCGCCGGCACTTCGAGCTCGCAGAGCTTCTCGTAGAGCGGGTACCACGAGCCGTCGGTGAGCGGCGGGCCGGTCCAGCGTCCGCCCGAGGGATCGGGATTGAGGTTGACGCCGACGAATCCGAGCTCGTTCACCATGCGCTCGAGCTCGGGAATGCAGTTGGCGGGCGGCGCGCCAGGGAATTGCGGCAGCTGGCCGACGCCGACGAAGCTCTCGGGTAGGAGCTTGCAGATGCGATGGATCAGGTCGTTGGAGACCCGCGTCCACTGCTGGCTGATCGCCTCCGAGCCCACGTGGTGCGCCATGCCCGAGGCGCGCGGAGAAAAGATGGTGAGGTCGGAACCGCGCTCCTTCTGGAAGCGCAGCTGCGGCTCGACGCTCTTCGCGAGCGCCTCGTCGGTGATGCCGAGGTCGGTCGAGGCGGGGGCGCGCGCGCCGTCCGACAGCCCCGCTAGCTGCTTGTCGCGGAACAAGTGCACCGCCTGCGGCTCGGTCGTGTAGTGACCGTGGATGTCGATGATCATCGCTTCACGCTCTCCAGGAACTCCAGCATGCGCGCCGGCGCCGTCTGCTCGGTCTGCGCCTCGACGGCGATGTCCCAATACTGCGCGCGCGGCAGGCATTCTTCCAGGTAGCGCGCCGCGGATGTGGCGTGCGACTCGTCGTGGCCCGGGACGACGAGCGCCGGAATCTCCATGCGCAGCAGGTCCTCCGGCTCCGCGCCCGGAGCGGTGTCGCGGTCGAGCAGGGCGCGCGACATTCCGGCGACGATCGATTCGTACAGGTCGAGCCCGAGCTCGGCGTAGGCCGCGGCGAACTGCGCGTCGCGCTTGATCACCGAGGCCCACGGCCCGCCGCGCGGGTCGGCGCCGAACGGCTTGCCCTCCTTCGAGACGTGGTCGACCACCGCCGCGAGGCCATTCTGCTTGACGAACGCGAGATGCTCGACGAAGCGCTGCTGTCCCTTGATCCGGTACCTAGCCCCGCCCACCGGCCAGAAGAGGATCATGCCGAGGACCGCTTCGCGATGGGCGACCGCGAACGCCGTCACCGGGCAGCACCCCATGCATCCGCCCATGAGGAATGCCTGCTCGATCCCGAGGTGCTCGAGCAGGCCCTTGCCCTGCGCGACGTAATGCGCCCAGGTCACGCGCTCGACCCGCCCGCCCGACTGGCCGCATTCGCGCCGGTCGAAGACGATGCAGGTGTATTTGCGCGGCAGGTGGTCCATCGGCTTGATGCGCGCATACACGCCGAGCGTGGTCCACTTCTCGAGTGTCGCGTCGAACCCGCCGGGGGAGAACATGAGCAGCGGCGGACCCGAGCCGACTACCTCGTAGCGTGTCGCGATGCCGGCGATGACCGCGGTGGGCACCAGGCTGCCTACGCGAACGGCTTCACGGGAATGCCGCCCTTGATCTGGCGAGCAGCGCGCACGTCGGCGGCATAGGCGCCGATGGCCTCCAGCGTCGTGCGGGCCACGTTGGCATAAGTCTCGGTTTTCGACTCGAGCGCGCTCGCCGCGTAGCCGATCGCGGCGTGCGCCATGCGCATGCGCCCGTCGAGCCACGGGCCGCCGCCGAGGCCGCCGATCACGGGAATGGCGACCGCGCGCGCGACCGCCTCGCCCGCGAGCGGGCCGGAAAGCGTGAAGTCGATGAGCGCGGCGCCCGCCGCCTCGAGGCGCTTCGCCTCGTCGACCAACGCCGCGGTCATCTCGTTGGGTACCTGCACCGTGCCCTTGAGCATCGTCTCGTAGTCGACGCCGTAGCGCAGTGCGGTCTGCGGAGTGATGCCCATCTGGGCGAACACCGGGATGCCGGCGCGCGCGACCGCGCTCACCGCCTCGGGAAACTCCGCGGCGCCGTCGAGCTTCACCATGTCCGCGCCGCACTCCTTGACCAGCCGGATCGCCGCCCGCAGCGCCGTGTCGGGACCCTCCTGCAGCGGCCCGAACGGGAAGTCGCAGCTCACGAGGGCGCGCTTCACGCCGCGGCGCACGGCCTTGCAGACCACGACCATCTCGTCCATCGTGACCTCGAGCGGGTTGGCATGGCCCCAGAGGTTGATGCCGACCGAGTCGCCGACGGAGACGAGGTCCACGCCGGCGCGGTCGACGACCTGGGCGATCTGGTAGTCCCAGGCGACCACGCCGACGATCTTGCGACCCTCGCGCTTCATCTGCTGCAGCGCCGCGACGGTGATTTCTCCCATGCCGTCTAGCCCCAGGCGCGGTTGTCGACGGTGTTCTCGAAGGTGGCGCCCGGAACGGTCATGTTCCACTTCACCGTCCAGTTGTACTCGTCGTCGAAGCGCTCGCGCGTGTACTCGGTCGGCGGCGCGTGCAGCAGGCGCCATGCCTGGAAATCGCGCTCCTCGATGAGGCCGCCGGTCTCGGCCACGAAGTACTTGATGAAGGGGGTCGGATCCTTCTCGAGCGCCTCCACGGCGCGCGCCTGGGCGCGGAACATCTTCTTGAGCGTTTCGCCACCGAGCTCGTCGCCCGCGGCCTCGGCGCGCGTCGAATGCGACTCTATGAGGATGCGCAGGCCCTGCTTCTGCGCGACGCTGATCCACGGCTCCATGAGGCTCACGGCGGCGACCTTGCCGTCCTTCAGCGCCTGGAGTCGCTGGGGCATCGTGCCGACGCTGGTGACCTTGAGATGCGCGGGCTCGAGGAAGCCGTCCATCATCTTGAGGGTCGTGAAATGGGAGCCGTTGTTGGGCGTCACCGCGATGAGCTGGTCCTTCAGCATCTCGGGTGCGTAAAATTTCGAATCGCCCCTCACGGCGATGGCGAACATCGACATGGATGCCCCGAGCGCGACGATCTTGCGCCGGCGGATGTTCTGCGCCTCGGCCTCGACGGCGCGCTTCATGATGCCCCACTCGCACATGCGGTACTGGTCGATGCCGCCCTCGTTGTAGACGGAATCGAGGGGGCGATCGAAGACCGTATCGAACTTCACGAAGTGCTTGGTCGTCACCTGCGCCATGCCCGGCGTGATGATGAAGTCGATGTCTAGCCCTTCGTCCTTGAAGAATCCGAGGTCGCGGGCGACCAGCACCGGCAGGTCGTGCACGGCGTTCATGATCGCGACCTGCGGCTTCTTCGTTACGGGCGGCTTGCGGGTGATTTCCTGGACTGTCATGGTCTCCTCCTGGTGCCGGTCAAGCGACCAGCGCGTGGGTGTTTGGCGCAAAGAGCGTCTCGATGGCGACCGCGTGGGCGATGATGCCCTGCTCGTGGGCGCTGCGGATGGCCTCTTCCAGCATCGCGCGGTTGGGCGCGATGCCGTAGGGCAGGGGATCCTTTCCGGTGATATCCATCACGCGCCGGTGCATCTCGTCGACCGCGGTCGGTTTTTCGATCGTCTCGGCGCGCAGCCGGTCGACATAGAGGCGCTTCGCCTCGGCGAAGGCGGCGAAGATCGCGGGGCCCACCTCGGGATGGGCGGCGAGCACGTCGTCCTTGACCACCATCAGGTGATTGATCGGGTAGTGGCCCGTCGCGCGCAGCGCTTCGAAGCCCGCTTCCTTCGGGTTCGCGATGAGGGGCTTCACGTCCGGTGAATCGGCCTCGACGCCGATCGCCGCGGCGAGCTCGCCCGAGGCGAGCAGGTCGGCCATCTTCCTGCCCTTCTCGATCGGCACGACGTTGGCGGGCGGAACGTACTCGGCGACGTGCTCGTCGCCGGAAAGCACCCAGGTGATCTTCGCGAGGTCCACGCCATACTGGTGGGCGAGGACGCTGCGTGCCCAAAGGCCCGTGGTGACGGTGTAGCCACGATTCACGCCCACCCTGCGGCCCTCGAGGTCCTTCGGCGAGCGGATTCCGGCGCGCGTGTTGCATGCGATAGCGCCGTGGTGGAACGCTCGCATGAGGAAGATCGGCAGGGCGGTCATGCGCTTGCCGAAGGCGCGCGCGGTGACATAGGTGGTGAGCGCCATCTCGGAGACGTCGAACTCGAGCCCGCGCACCATGCGGCGGAAGGCGTCGATCAGCGGGTCGACCTCGACGAAGTCGAACGCGAAACCGTCGGGGCGGACGGTGCCGTCCTTGAGCGCCCGGTTGTTGCCCTGCGTGCGGGTGACGGTCTTCAGCAGCATGCGCACTCGATGCCTTCGGAGAGGGCGAGCGAGTCCTTGAGCCAGGCCGGCGGCAGGTCCTCGGGCGCGACGTCTTCCATCGGCTTGAACACCTTGAAGTGGTGCCGCGTTCCATCCGCCGTCCAGAACGCGACAATGGTCTCGCGCGGCGGGCAGCCGGGAAGCGGCGAATCCCTCTCCGTCACCAGCACCGTCTCGCGCTCGAGGAGCGCGAAGCGCTCGCGCGTCCAGTCCTTGAGGGACTCGGCGGCTTCGAGTCGCGTCATTGCCATGGCATCAGGGAGGCGTGGATCACGTCGGGCACCCCGTGGCCGCCGACCGAGCGGATGGCGAGGTCGACGTCCTTGAGGCCGAAGCGGTGCGTGGTGATTTTCTCCAGCGGGAAACGGCGCGAGGCGAGCTGGCGCAGCGCGAGCTCGCATGCGCGGTAGCTGTGGCCGCGCGCGCTCTTGATGGTGATGAATTTCACCGTAAGGCGTCCGATCGGGAAGTTCGGAAACTCCGCCATCTCGCCCTGGACCACCATCGTGCCGCCCTTGCGCTTGAGCGCCTCGACTCCGAGCAGCACCGGGATCGTGCCCGCGCCCGCCGTGCAGTCGAGCACCACGTCGACGCCGCGCCCGGCGGTGATTTCCCTGATCCGCGCCAGCGGATCTTCCTTTTCGACGTCGATCACATGGTCGGCGCCGAGCTCCTTGGCGACCTGCAGGCGCGCCGCGTCCTTCGACGTGCCGGTGACGATGATGAGCGAGGCTCCCGCCTGCTTGCACACGACCGTCTGCGACAGCCCCTGCTGGCCGGGCCCCTGGATGAGCACGCTCGAGTCGTATCCGACTCCGCCGTCCATCAGCGACCATTCGACGCCGTTGGCCATCGGTGTCACCAGCCCCGCGAGCTCGGGCGTGACGCCCTTCGGCACGTGGTGCACGACCGAGTTCCACGGCAGGAACACGTACTGCGCGAATCCGCCCCACAGGTGCGGCGCCTTGCGCGCGGAGGTATAGCCGTAGCGGATGGCCTCGGGGTTGTAGCGCCAGTCGGTGTTCTCGCAATGGCGATACTGGCCGAGATGGCACCACTCGCACTTGCCGCAGGAGACGTAGTGCTCGACGAAGACCAGATCGCCCTCGCGGAAACCCTTGCGCTGCGTGAACTCGCGGCCCGCCTTGGCGATGTAGCCGATGTTCTCGTGGCCCATGATCACCGGCTCGGCGGAAGGCGGCGTCTTGTAGAGCTTCACGTCGGTGCCGCAGATCCCGGCGACCTCCATCTTCAGCAGCGCGCCGTCCGCCGGCACCTCCGGCATCGGGAACTCCTGGATTTCGGTCCGGCTCGGCCCGGTGCGAACCGCCGCCTGCACCATTTCCATCGCGTCAGACCGAGGTTTGCGCCACGCCTTCGCGCGCCTTGAGCGCCTCGCCCGCGCCTTCCTTGAACGGCGTGCCCGCAGGCAATACCACCGCGACGGAGCGGATCTTCTGGTGCGCAGGGTCGCGCCCGGCCGGGAGCGTGCCTTTCGCGGCGAGCTCCTTGGCCGCCTTCATGAGGCGATGGCGCGCCATGATGATGCCGTTGTCGGTCGAGACGAGGTTTTCCTTGGTACGATCCTGGATCGGCCCCATGCTCTCCTGCACCGAAGCGTCCTGCATGCCGAAACCGTCGACGCCGCTGAAGGAGCGACCCGCCCTCTGCGCGGCGCGATCGATGAGGTAGTCGTTGTCCTTGTTCTGCAGGGGGCGGAAGTTGCGGTCCACGGCGACATGCACGCCCTTGCCCGCTTCCATCGCCTGGCGCTCGAGCTCCGTGAGCGCGCGCACCGGGTGGTAGTCGAAGCTCCACGCCCAGCAGTTCTCGTCGTCGATCGGCACCCAGAAATGGCCGTGCATCGGGTGGTCCGCGCGTGGCGGCACCATCGTGAAGCACGGCATCACCCAGGGAGTGATGCGCCAGTAGTACTTGCCGTCCTCGGCGTTGCGCCGCGCGCCGATGTAGAGGCCGCCGTCGCTCTCGACCACTTCGAACACCGGCTTCTTGTCGCCGAGGTTGTACTGGTTGCCCTTAGAGCCCTTGAAGAGCGGATCGGTGTTGAGCGCGCCGCTGTGCAGGAACGACACGTGGCTCGAGTCGATGCCGCCTTCCATCGCCTGCAGGTAATTGCATTCCTGCAGGCGCTTCGAGGTGTAGCTCTGGTCGGCCGGAACGGTGGCGAACTCCCATTCGGGCGGGGGCGGCTGCTCGCCGGGAGGGCCCATGTAGACCCAGATCACGCCGCCGCGCTCGAGCAACGGATACGACTTGAGCTTGATCTTGCCGCAGAAGCCGCTCTCGGCGGGCTCCGAAGGGACGTCGACGCATTGCCCCGTCGCGTCGTACTTCCAGCCGTGATATGCGCAGCGGATGCCCGATTCCTCGTTGCGCGCGAAGTAAAGCGACACGCCGCGGTGCGCGCAGAACTCGTCGATGAGCCCGAGGCGCCCTTTGGAATCGCGGAAGGCGATCATTCGCTCCGACAAGAGCTTCACCCGCACGGGCGGGCCGTCACGCTCGGCGACTTCGGAGGCGAGGAGGGCAGGCAGCCAGTAGCGCCGGAAGAGCTCTCCGGTCGCAGTGCCCGGGCCGGTTCGCACCAGCAGCTCGTTCTGTTCCGCTTTCATGGAAAGGTTGTACGCGAAAGTGGGTTTCTAGGGGCGCCGGGACACGGTTCCTGCATATGGAACACCGTTCCTATCTTGGTGACCAAGGTAGCATCGAGCTAGAATGAGGTCAAACAATGAGCGCTTCATCCCCATCCCTTCTCGACCTCTGCGAGGCCTCGGAAGTGCCCGAAGGCGGCGCGATCAAGGTGGAACGCGAGGGCCTGGTCCTCGCGGTGTTCAACCTCGGCGGGCGATTTTTCGTCACCGATGACGCGTGCACGCACGGCCCCGGCTCGCTCTCGGAGGGCGAGGTCGACGGCGAGGTCGTCGAATGCAATTTCCACAACGGCGCCTTCCATATTCCGACCGGCCGTGTCGAGGCTCCGCCGTGCATGGTCCCCTTGAGGACGTATCCGGCGCACGTGGCCGAGGGCAAGGTCGTCATCGAGGCGCCTGCGCCGTCGGCCGGCGCGTCATGAGCCGCTAGCCTGCCGCGTTCGGGCGAGCTCCGCGAGCATCGCGGCAAGCGGGCCCAGCTCCTTCACCTTGTCGTAGTAGCCGTCGGCCCCGAGCTTTATGCATCCGGCCCGCATCGGCT
>Ga0209647_1002100_pt1 | contig 16308 bp, 27 predicted proteins | sample GraSoi_2013_60cm_FD_185827 | JGI IMG/M metagenome (GOLD analysis project Ga0209647, IMG submission 185827) | Grasslands soil microbial communities from the Angelo Coastal Reserve, California, USA - Sample 9_17_2013_60cm (SPAdes) (version 2) | ecosystem: Environmental > Terrestrial > Soil >...
TCCGAGCTGGCGTTTTCGATGGAATAGGAAAAATGCATGGAGCAGCAGTTCGTCCGCTTCAAATCTGGAAACCAGCTGCGGACTTCGTGGAGCAATCTTCTGAGGACATTTGGAATCGATGCGTCGAGACGATAACGCCCCCTCGACAGATCCTTTACCAGAGCTGAATTTTATTTCAATAACATCATTGACTTCAGTGCGGGTTATGACAAATTGTTATGACTCCCTATGGCCAGCGTCAACAAGGATCTGCGCGGTAGATCGCCTTACTGGTATGCCTGCTACACCAGTGCCGAGGGATTGCGAAAACGAGTTTCAACCGAACTGAGGGATAAGCATGCGGCCGAAAAAGTGGCCGAAGCATTGCAGCGGGCCGAGGACGAACGCCGCAAGGGCACGATTTCAACCCAGCGCATCATCGATCTCCTCAATGATACCTTGCGCAGCGCCGGGTTAGAACAGATCGAGACAATCCGGGTCAAGAACTGGCTGGAAGAATGGCTCAAAGGAAAACGAAACATCGCCAAGGCTTCCCGCGTCGGCTACGAGCAGGCCGTTCGAGAGTTTATCGAGTTTCTAGGGTTACGGGCGAACGCGCCAAGAGGGTAAGCGCACAGATAAAAGGCGACAGGTGCGGTCGCTCACATTCCACTCGTTTCGACATACAGCGGCGTCCGCTATCTTCAATTCCGAAGCTATCAAAGAAGTACAGCGCCGGGTTACGCAACATTCCCGTGGCGGCGTCATTGATCGGTACACGCACGCTGACCTAGATCTTATCAAGCAAGCGGTTAACTCGATCCCGCGTCTACCGAAAAGCGATTCGTAAAATCGGTTTGCATTGTTAACAATAGCGGCAATGTTGTAACAGCGCGTTTCTACTATCCGATTAGAGGTCGGAGGAAAGCAACTCCTCCTTTCAAGCAAAGGGGGGTGAGGTATCGACACACCTACTGCTGGTGCTAGGCAGGGAAACCCGGTCGCCCGGTTACACCTTTATGCCTAGATCCAAAGTCAAGTTCTCATCTACGGACGGCCGTATCGACGACCGTATTCGCCCTAAGCAAGCCGCTATCGAAGCTCAATGCTCGATCGGCATGGTCCACGTCTGGATCAAACAAGGTCATTTCAAATCCTGGACTGTTAAACAGCCAGGGAAGGATCGCGGCTTACGGTATATCGACGCGAGGTCGTTTCGCGCCTTCCTTGCGTCGCAAATGGAAGAGGCATCGAAATGACGTCGGCCGTTTTATCCCCAAGGGAATCTACCCGGCTCGAAAAGTGCGAAGCCATCATTGAAGGAGGGTTGCAAACATTCATTGAGGTTGGCAACGCTCTCCTAGAGATCCGTGATTCCAGGTTGTATCGGCAGCAGTTCGGTACGTTCGAGGACTACTGTCACGAGCGGTGGCAGATGACGCATCGGCGAGCGAATCAATTAATCGGAGCGGCTGAGGTTATCCATAATTTGGGAACCGTGGTTCCCGTTCAGCCAACATCCGAACGTCAACTCCGTCCGCTCACAGGACTCGAACCAGAGGAGCAGCGCGAAGCGTGGAATCAGGCCGTCAATGATTCATCCAATGGTAAACCGACAGCCAAGGATGTCGAAGCTGCTGTTGATCGGCTTAAGGCTCCGGCGAAGTCAGTTGATGCAGACGTTAAGCCTGCTCCTGGCGAAGACTCGCAACCGGAAATTCCAAGGGCGAACCTGAAGAAGTTAGTGGATGAACTCTGGATGACTGCCCTGCGTAATGTTCCACCGAAACAAGAAACCGAAGTCGCGCAGCTATTCCTAGAAATGCTCAACAAGAAATTCCCGGAACTGAAATGCAGAATCAAGTGAATGCCAAGCGGGGGAAGCTCCTCGATATAATCCAGGCTCTAACCCAGAAGACGCGTGAGAACGGCTGCACGGAAGCGGAGGCGCTGGCTGCCGCAGAAAAGGCTCAACAGATTATGGAAAGGCATGGTTTGAGTCTAGCCGATCTTGAGGCGGTTGACCCTGTTAGTGATTGCGAACAGTCCGAAATCAAGATCAGCGAAAAGCGGCGACACCCTGTAGCCGATGTGGCTGAAGCAATCGCCGAGTTTACTAACACCCGAAGTTGGTACATGGAGAAACCCTATTGGTGCACAAACCAAGATGGTTATCGTCTCGTATTCTTTGGTCTGCCGGGAGATGTGCGGATTGCAATCTATCTAGCGGGGGTAATTCGTGATGCAATGGATCTAGAATGGCGATTCTATTGGGCGGTCAATTGTGGGTTAACACCAGTTAGGCCAAATACGGCACGGAAGAATTTCATGGATGGGATGGGGCGCAGGATCGCTGAAAGGTTTAATTCGATGAAGCGGGAAAGTGAGGGCCGCAACAACGACTGCAAGACGATTGTCTTAAGGAAAAAGAACATCATCGAGGAAGCCATGAAGGCTGCAAATATAAAACTCTACGCAGCGCGTGGTCCATGTTTCGCAAGCTATGACGACGCTTCCTATGCAGCGGGTAATGCAGCAGGAATACACGTTTCACTCAACGCTGGAGAGCTACGGTCGCGTGGGCGATGACGACGGCGGGGAAAGGCACCGGTTGCGCGACCCGTCCAGGTCGCCATGAATGCTGAGCAAATCCCAGATCCCCCGGCGCTGGCCGAGGTCCGCAGATCGATAACGCGGTTCGGCTACGGTCACTGCTCTCCGAATGCTTTGAACGATGACGAAGTTGCCGCAGCCGGATGGAGCGTGAAGAGAGGTCTGATGATCGACACAATTTGGCAGGATTCCGAAGCGGGAAGATCGGCGATGCGCGGGGACGAGAATCTTAAATTGCTCCGAGGCTTAAAGAAAGCGCAAGGTCTCATTGAAACAGGCAAGCTGTAAATCGGTCATCCTAACTCATCGAAACGGGCGAAAATACCATTGGAAACTGCCTACTACCCTTTTGCTCGAAGCTGCCGAAACCGAGACCGAAGCAGTTAGGCAAAACTCCTGTCTAGACCTAAAGGCAGCCAAGCCGAAATCGCGTTACAGACCGGAAAATAATGTTTGGGATATTAGGGGAAAATTCGTCAGTGTCGAGGTGGTGCCATGAGTAGCTCACGGCCTTAAAAGATAACGAATCAATGAAAGTTTTCCAGAGAAACCTAAGTGCGAAATGGCCCGCGAATGCTGTGCCAGAGATGATTAGCGTGGCTTGAGACAGTGAAAAATAAAACGCGTCCATGCCATTGACAATTTCTACACTGATTCGCGACCGTTTATCAGTAAGCGAAAACTCAAATGAATTTGTTATATCGAACAGTAAGGCTACCTAGGCGCACTGAAGTTCGGGCCAAGGAAGCGGCTTATATTATTGCCAGCGTCATCGGTAGTTGTTCGATTGGAAAAGTCTATGGCTTAATGGCCGAGGGTCGGCTCGATCATCGATCTATCCCATCACAGAACGGGAAAACGAATCGTGGCGCTCGCCTGATCACGGTTGCCTCAATCGAGAAATATCTAAAGGAGGCCGTATGAGAGAGGCGGAAGCGAATAGCACTGGGCCGCCTGGGGCTGAAAATGGACGACGCCCGAAAGCGGCCAAGCAAATCGGGCGAAGTTCCAAATTTATATCCGACGATAATAATATCGCGTCGTCGCCGGATTTTGCAAATGGCCGCCGAAAGCAGCTTAGAGCCGAGGATTCGGTCAGGAAGCTCTGCGCTAGTCCGGTTCGCAATGATGCAGCGATCCCACGGTGTTTGCGAACGCTGGAGCGTGCCCAACGCGAACTTGGCCACGACGCCCTTGCGGTGGCGATTTCTGCCGCCGAGTGGCACCTCTGCGATTTATTGATCTGGCAAAGCTACCCGGCTGAGTCCGCCCGCACCGAGGCGTGGAAAAACATCAAGATCGCCGTCGCCTGGGTGGGCTACTTACGAAAGAAAGGAGTGGACCAAGGGTGATTATCACAACCACGTTTCGGGACCACTGGAAGCTCAAGGAGTTAAAGCGGCTTTCTGGCCGGCAAGATGCCGCCGAAATGCTACTAGGTCTTTGGGGAAGCTGCCAGGAACGAAAAACCGACCGGTTCATCGCATCGAAACCGACCGTTATCGCCTCGTTCTGTCGATATGACGGCGATCCGGTTGAATTCGTTAACTGGCTAATCGAGTGCCAAATTCTGGACACCGAGGGATCGGATTTAGTCGTTCACGGTTGGTCTGACTACAATGGAACCCTTATCTCCAACTGGAGGAACGGCCAAAGAGGTGGCCGGCCAGCCGGCGCTATCTCGCCAACGGGGCGATCCAAGGAAGAGAAAACAACACATTCTTCAACCACGGGAAAAAACGGCAAATCCCCGGAATTACCAGAAGATCTTAGAACGCCGGAGCTACAGGAAGCGTGGCACACCTGGGTTCAACACCGATCGGAAATTCATCACAAACTGATGCCAACGGCAGCGCGAAAACAGATCAAGCAGATCCGCGAATTGGGGCCAGATCGAGCCATCGCCGCGATTAGACACTCTATAGCTAATGGCTACCAGGGACTTTTTGAGCCGCACCAGAAGCCGGCAGGCTCTTCAAAACCAGCGAACAAATACAAGTCTGAAATCTGATAATTAAATGACCAACGAACCCGCCTCACTACCCTATTCAGAAGACGCAGAAAAAGGCATCTTGTGCTCAATGGTGCTTTCAAGAGATACGGCCCAAGACTGTTCCAGGCTGCCAGAAGATTTCTTCTATGTTCCCGCGCACCTGTTGGTTTTCCGCACCTTGAAAGGATTGGTAGCGGAGAATCTTCCAATCGATTTCATCACGCTCAAACACCAGCTCGCGGGCGCAAAGCAGCTTGCCGAAATTGGCGGACTGGAATTTTTGAACACGTTGTTTACGTTCGTCCCAACGCCGACTAACTGGGGCTACTATGCGGATATTGCCAAAGAGTTTCATCAGCGGCGGACAACAATCCTTGTCTGTGACCGGCTGAAAGCTGTGGCCTATGATCTGGAATCGCCCCATAGCCAAAGCGTTGCGGAAATTGTCGAATCCGCCCTTACGGCGCTCGTCGGACTCACCCGAAAGGAGCCGAGGAGTTTCAAGACGCTGCTCGGCGACACCCTAGAGGAAATCGAGAAGCGCAGCCAGGGTGAAGCCGTCTCTCCGGTTCGCTTTGGTCTTCCATCTCTCGATGAATCCCTTTGTGGATTACAGCCGGGAGAGTTAGCGATAATCGGTGCCGGGACCGGTAAGGGAAAATCAGCTCTAGGGGCGCAGGCAGTGCTCACTACGGCTGGCTTAGGGAAAGCGTGCGCGATTTTTTCCTTTGAGATGGGGGCTTCCCAGATCGTGGAGCGGATGTTCTCGAACGCTGGACAGGTTTCAATGCGTTCACTTCGTATTGGTCGTTTGGCCGGGGAGGAGCATCCCAGATTAATGTCCGCACACAAACATCTGGCGACGCTTCCAGTCCACATCGAAGACGAGTTTTGTGTGGACGTGTCCGCAATCATTAGTCGGGCGCGGCAACTGCACACTAAGGAGCCGCTATCGCTGGTTGTCGTCGATTACATTCAACTGGTCGAATCGGCTTCTGTTGGCAAGGGGGCTAACCGGGAAACACACGTGTCGGAAGTGGTGCGAAAGTTGAAACTTTTGGCGCTCGAATTGCGAGCCGTCGTCGTCGCCATGTCGCAGCTCAACGATGATGGCCAGCTCCGTGAATCCAGGGCAATCGGCCAACATGCCGATCTGGTTTTTTACATCGAGCCAGGGCCGGAAAGCGATCCGTTTCGGCGGAAAATCGTGATCAAGAAAGGTCGCAATGTTGGTTCCGGCAAACCCTTTGATGTTCATTTCGACGGACCGCACATGACATTTTCGCAACCGAAACCTCCAGTCCAAGAGGTGGTAGAACCATCCTGGCAGCCGAGTCAACGAGATCCGTACAGAGATGACTAGGAACTCCCAAGATATTGTGACGGTGATTGGTGGTTACCTTCCGCTCGACCGATCAGGAAAAGAGTTTCGATTTCTTTGTCCATTTCACCTCGGGCGTCATTCCTGTTTTTATGTCGACCCAGGACGCCAGAGGTGGCTCTGCCATCATTGCGGGGCTCGGGGCGATGCCATTGATTTCGTGGCCCGCTACGAGGATGTCACACGCGAGGAAGCCAGCCGATTGATTGGCCGGAGGAAGGAGAAGGAACGCGCATGAGTGATGTATCCGCAACTGTCCATAAGTCTCCAGGATTAAGCGACGGGTACGAACTACTGTTGCGTGCCCATCCACACGCATGGGGGCCGGGAGCCATCCATTTGGTCAATGAAGGAACTGGTCGCACTTGGTGTGGTAAGGAGCTGAGCACTATTCCCGGCGATATATTCCGCGCCTTCAATCAAGAAATTACCTGCAGGTCCTGCAAAAAATCGGTGGTGACCTGGGCCGAGCGGGAGCGCCAATCTGCCCAATGGAAGAGGGAGGCTGAAGAGAGAGCGCAGCAAAAAGCGGAAGAACAGCGGCAATGGTGGGAAGCCTATGACCGCTACCTGGAATCACCGGTCTGGCAGGAAAAGCGGCGACTTGTTCTCCGGCGAGCAAACGGAGTATGTGAAGGCTGCCAAAAAGCTGATGCGGTCCAAGTACATCACGAATTCTATCCTCGGGAGTGTTTACCGGGATCGCCGAAATGGATCGCACAGGAAAAGCTATTTCACTTAATTGCCATCTGTCGACGCTGCCATGAGGATCTCCACTCGGAAAACATGTCAATCGAGGATACCAAGGGCGACGGCCTGCAATCGCTTTGGATTAAGGTAGTCGGCGAAGTACGACGCCGGCGACCGTTAATTCAGCTTTGGGTCGAAGTGGCGAAACCGCTAAGTCAAAACGGAAGCGAATTACTGATAGGGTTTCCGTCAACCCAACAGCTCGCAATGGAATCTTTGCTTCGATCTAATAACCGAAAATTTATTGAGGAAGTGCTCTCAGAAATCGCGGGGACTCCGCTAACCGTGCGGGCCGAACTTCGAGACGATCTAAGCCCAAATTGATGAAAACCAACAAAACAAAAGAACCCACCCGCGAACCAAGTCCAGGAGCTAAAGAAAACCCATGGGTTAGCCGTGGGTTACCGTTGGGTTATCAATGGGTTAATTATAACGACAAAAGTGTTTTTACTCCTAATCAGGAGAGTCAAGGAAGGGGAACCAAAGCGGTGAGGATTTTACGCTACCATTATTTTTACAAAACATGCCTCGCGGATCAAGTCTGGTGGCTGAAGAAAACCCATGGGTTATCCCATCGGTTATCCCATCGGTTTATTGGAATGGATAAATCGAAGAAAACCCGGTGTGTTTTGGGAGGGGTTATCATGTCATCAAAAACGGTCTGCGAAGCCTTTACCAGACTTGAAGAAAACCCATGGGGTAACCGAGGGAGGGATAGATAGATAGATAGATATAACCCCCTTACCCCCCTTTTGGACGCTCCGCTTCGCTCCGCGTCCGGGTGGGTCTGAAAGGAATGAAAAACGCCATTCGCTAATGACCTGCAAATGCAATCAGAGTTTTCATCCAGGACAAACACTTTCACCAGGTTACTCATCCCTCTTTCGGACTATCGCCCATTCCGTGGCTCGCGGGCGCACGCAAACCCTCCACCCTGGCACCATCTCCCGTCAATCTCGCGGGCGTGTGGTCCGTTCCTAATATGACATGGCAACTGCCGCCAACATAGATCTTCCAACCCTGCGCGGTGCCATCGCCAGCCTTCGGCCAGTGTGCGTGGCGGACAGTCGCGAGCAGTTGGTCCTCCCGATCCGTCGCCTTCCTGTGATACGGAAGACTATGTACTGCGGCGATTACTCCCTGGCCGGAGCGGAGTGGTCGGTAGGGATTGCTGTTGACTACGGAGCGACTCCTGCAACCAATCCAGGAAACAATCACCGAAACCAAACAACCAACATAAAACAAAACTATTATGGCTAACTTAAATAAGGTTCTCATTATCGGAAACCTGACTCGTGACCCGGAAATAAAGTACACGCCGAAAGGCACCGCGGTCGCGGACATCGGTCTGGCCGTCAACCGCACTTGGACAGATGGCAGCGGCGAAAAGAAAGAAGAGACAACCTTCGTGGACGTGACACTCTGGGGCCGACAAGCCGAGGTCGCGGAGCAGTACCTCAAGAAGGGTCGCCCGGTATTCATCGAGGGACGGCTTCAGCTCGATACTTGGGACGATAAGCAGACAAATCAGAAACGCAGCCGCTTGCGTGTGGTTGCCGATAACCTCCAGCTACTTGGTCCGCGTGCCGACTCGCCAGCTCCTGCTAAGCCGGCAGCGCCAGCGCCTGCGCCCACCGCGCCGCCGGCTAAATCGCGATCAGAGCCCCCTGACTTGGACGCAGAGCCGGATGATGTGCCGTTCAGGTCCACGATCTATCGAGACGTAAAGCGAAGCAGGCTGAACCGGAGAATCTTTTGAAGCGATGTTTTAACGTGCACAAACGAACGTTTGCGAGCGTTAAAATGTTCTCGATGTCTCCCTAGGGAAATTGTTGTACGAACCTGTTGCAGTGAGAGGGCACCAATTTCAGGCCAGCACCCGCGCCTCGGACGCCAGGCGAGAAATCGTTGAGCGGTGAACACGAAAGATTTCGGCAACCTCGACTTGAGTCCGGCCGCCGGAGGCTAAGATCTTGAGTGCTTCAGTCTGTTGTTTCGGGGTGAGCTTGGCGCGATTGCCGCCGATGCGGCCCTCTGCTCTGGCCCGCGCCAACCCTAGTTTGGTGCGCTCTTTCAAGATGGCACGCTCGAACTCGGCGAAGCTGCCGAGCACTTGCATGAGCATTCGGCCAACGGGCGTCAGCGTATCGATTGCTTCGGTGAGGCTGCAGAATCCGGCCCCGGCCTCCTCAAGAGTCTTCAGGATTCGCAAGAGATCGGATAGAGAACGGGTGAGCCGGTCAAGTTTCCATACCACTAACACGTCGCCCTTCTGGATATGCTGCAAGATGTGTTGAAGCTCGGGCCGATCCCAGCGACCACCGGAGGCAAACTCTTTATGCACCGGCTCACAGCCTGCTTTCTCAAGTGCTTCGATTTGTCCATCAGGCTTTTGTTCTTCCGTCGAGACACGCGCATAGCCGATTTTCATTTGCCCTCCTGCGGATCGTTTTCGTTCCAATGTTTAAGCTCTGCCGCTGTCATGGCGTGCATCTGGCCGGTTAGGTCCGCGCAGCGATCGGCCAGGACTTCGGCCAGGATCTGCGCGTCGTTGGCGGCATCGACTACATCGCGCCGCAATGCCGAGCGCAGGGTGTCTTTGAGCCAATAGCTCGCGCACGGATCGTTTAGAATCGTATTCAGTCTTTCGTGGATTTTCATTTGGTTGGAGCTTCTTGGCCCCGTGCCGCCTGAGTGCTTTCGGCTGTTTGACCGATTTCACGGTCCTCTCAGGCGGAGTCGGAACTAAGCGGCGAGCGGCAAAGGTTCGGCATGCTGTTCGGTTTGGTTGCTTAATATAAAATCTACAGTTTTCTGTGCGGCTCCGGCTGCGTGGACGATCAGTTTAGAGTCCGCCTGCAACGCCTGCTTCCAGTTACTAAGGTAGCTCGCACTTTTCTCTTCCATGTCCTCGTACAAGCCCGCGTGGGCCAGTAGCATCGCGGCCGCAAGTTCCGCCGTAAGCTCTTCCAGTCCGCGCTCATCTTGTCCGAAGCTGTGAGTTTCAAATTCTGACCAACGATCCATCCGACTCTTCGCACCAACAGAATGCGAAATTTCGTGGAAGTAGGTCCGGTAGTAGGCGGCGGCACTAGTAAAGTGGGACCGCTGCGGCATAACAACCCGGTCTTCTGCCGGAGAGTAGAACGCTCGCCCGCTCTGCCCAAAGTTGATGGCTGGCTTATTAGTGTAGCCCGCAATTATCGCTTCGGCTGCTGCAACTGGGTCCGCAATATTTGTCTCATCCAGGAGCGGGCATTCGACGCCTTCAACATCATCCAGTGAGAACACGTTGTAATATCGCAAAACTGGGTAATGCTTTTTCTGTCCCGACGCACTGTCAACTTCCTTCGACTCCATGATCTTCCAAAAAACTGCGATGGAACTTTTGGAACCTTTCTTAACGGTACCGCCAGCTTGTTTGACTGTGTTGAACGTTGCCCAGAAAGGCGAAGCTCCGTTTGCCATGGTTAATAAAAACGCGTTCACGCCTTTGTACTGTTTGCCGGTTGTGTAACTGCGAGCGCATAGAAGAGGCTTGGCTCTCGTATTAACCCAAGGTACCTCGCCCTTATCGAGGCGCTCAATCATTCGGCTAGTCACATACTCGTAGACATCGTTGCGATTCATTTCAGTTTTCATTGGGTCTTTCATTTGGTTAGTAATCCGTTGGGATTTAACAATTGCACCGTTCTTTTTGCTTGTCAAGGTGTTTCTGACAAAGAGTTGTTGGTGGTTCTCGAAACAGCTACTTGCAATTGTCAAGCATTGGGTTACCCTTGATGACATTATGCCACCAAAGTCACGGGTAAAGAAACGTCACCCCGAAGTTGAGAAAACAATCCGCGAGTTAAAGGCTTGGTGCGCTGAGGAGCGCGGACGCCAGATGAAGGTTGCCGAGTTCTTTGGCGTCACACGGCAATCGGTTAGTGATTGGCTTAATAGCGATGCCGACCCGATGGCGAATACGCTTTTTGAGATTCGTGATTTCCTAAAGGCGCAGCGCGGGAGGAAGGCGAAATGAACGAAAACGAAATGAGTGAAAAATTTGTTATAGATGGAATTCGCTTTGAGGCGATAAAAGACTGTCCTGCTGGATGGAGTTGGGAAATGCATCCCTCTGACGCTAAGGAGAATTACCACATGCCCTGGCGGTCTGACGCGCTTCATATCTATCAGACGGTAGCGTTGGCGAAAGAAGCAGCCGAGCGGATGGTTCGTCGGCAGCGCAAGCTGGAACTTGCTCGCCGGGAGGAAAGATTCGAGGCGCAGATAAGAGACGCAGCCAAGGAAGGTGACAAGCTGTTGGTCTGGGAGAAGATCAAAGATCGGTTCATTCCCTGCTGGGACGAGTTGATGGATTCTCTGGATGAAAGCGAAAGAGATACCGCCTGCTGGGCCGCGTTCGACTACATGACGAAACCAAAATGACCGACATGGCAATCCTGGATGACGCGGGCAATAGGCGAGCCTTTGCCGACCGGTTTTGGTCAAAGGTAGAGCGAGCTTCGGGGGCCGATTGCTGGCAATGGCTGGGCAGTACCAACGGTGTAGGCTACGGCAAATTATGGATCAAAAGTAATGGGCAGAATATTTTTGTGCAGGCTCATCGGCTGGCTTGGATGTTGTGTCGCGGATCAATCCCAGACGGGTTATGTGTTCTTCATCATTGCGACAATCCGGGCTGCTGCAATCCGGCGCATCTTTTTGTTGATACGTTAAAGGGCAATACCAAGGACATGATGGATAAAGGTCGAAACCGGAATCCTAAAGGTGAAGAGAACGGACAAGCTAAGTTAACTTGGTCACAAGTGTGTTTGATTCGTCTCGGTTGTTTTGTGGGTGGTACTCAGGGTGCGATGGCAAAGCGTTACGGTGTTTCAAGTGGACGAATTAGCGAGATTGTTCATGGCAAGATTTGGCGAGAGACGCCGGACCAGCAACAGTTCCTAGCCGCTATGTATGCGTCGCTCGAACAGGAAGGACCGCTCAAATGAACCCGGACCGGTTCGCCAATCAATTAGAACAACTCCGCCGCTGGCTTACTGGGGGGCGCCACTGGAACGATATCGTTGTTCGCGTGCTATTGCTCGCCGTTCTCATTCAGATAGCTTTTCTACTCTTTGGCCTTGGGCTCTGGGCCTTGGTGTGGGTGTACACTGCGCTGAACTTCTAAAACTATGGACGATATGAGCACTGATCCATTGAGCGATGATGCGATGCCGTTCGGCGGACATCTGCGGACATGGCAAGAAGCTCGACGCCGGTCAGACGTACGCTTGGCCGCCGCCGAAGCTGCGCACAATCGGCAAATCCAGTTACTGACAAAAAGAATAGAAGAGCTGGAGCAGGCTGCACGCCGCAGCCGCGCAGCTTGAGCTTGGTCCTGCTACTCCGTATCTTCTCCCATGGCAGAGCAAAAGCCGCTAGAGATCCGAAGATGCAGGAATTGCGGCAAAGAGTTAGTGTCCTGGAAGTCCCCATTTTGCGATGACGATTGTTACGCCGCTTACACTGGTTCAACACAAGCCGGGCCAGCACCGAAGACATCGAAAGAGCCGGACGCTGTGAAGCAACCGGTGGACGCCACGAACGAGCCTGAGCCACCGAAGCCACCAAAGCGCAAGCCACCGCTCTTGTGGGGTGCGTGGGTTATTTTCTGGCCTTGAGCCGTGCGGGTGTGCTTCTGGAGGGGAAAGAATGAAAGCACTGACCTTATTGTTCGTTCTCGCACTGAGTGTGGTTGCTCGTGCTGCCACTGACCCGAAGCTGGACATTCTGAATCGCGGCCCAGGAATGTCGGGTCCGACGTCCGTATGGGTTGGGACTCACCCGGTATTCGCAAACGTCGGATCCAATCCATTGAATTACTCGCAGTGGATCGCAACACTCAATACTGAGTTAGATAACCTATATCATGGTCCTGGGTTCTCGGGTCCGATAGATACATGGATCAGTTCTCACCCGATCACGCCTGATGGCGCACCTACACCTACACCGACTCCGCCACCACCGCCACCACCACCGCCGCCACCAACCGGAATTACTCCTACTCTACCTCCTGCGGTATTGCCGGCCGGGTACACGCTGAAATTTAACCAGGACTTTACTCAAGCCAGCTATTCGCCGTTTAACGTGCCAGCGAACGTGAGTTTGACCGGACCTCCTGGCAGCATCTGGCGGGCTGACGTTGGGACGCCGGGCGGGATGACCACGCAATTTAACGGTGAAGGCGATCCGTTCTCTACCGCGCAAGTCAATCCAGTAACCGGAAAACACTATCTCACAATTCACGCTAACGGTGGAGCGAACCCTCCGTACGGGGGAATGTTATCCAGTTCAGCCAAATCCTTTAATGCGCCTCCCAATAGCATTGTGCCTGGGTTCTGGGCAACCAATGGCTATTGGGAGGTGAAAGCGTTTGTCCCGGCGCAAGGGTCCGAACGCTGGATGAGCGCCTGGGTAATCGGCTCTACCGCTTCGATTGCCGCTAACAACCGGTACGGCGAAGTCGACATGCTAGAGTTCCCAACGTGTCAACAGAACCTGCACAGTTACCCGGTCGATCCAATCACCCACAAGGTAACCGCAAACGAAAACCCGTATACGTTTAATCCGACGGTTCCTTCAGTTGGCTGGCATGTGTGGGGCTGCCTGATCCAGCCTGGAGTAGTCTCGATCTATATTGACGGGGTGCTCTCCCATCAGTTTACCGGGCTCACTACCGAGTGGTCTGTCCCGATGCAGTTGAACCTGGATAATTCGTTCGGGACCGGGCTACCGCAAACCGGCAACGCCGGGTGGACAAACGACTTTGGGATCGAGTACGCCCGGTGCTGGGCACAATGAATATGACTATAGACGAGTTTCTCGATGAAACGTGGGCTGCGATTGTTGCAGAGGAACTGTGGGACCGCAATCCATGGTGGAAAACCTACTGGCTACCGAAGCTCGAACAAGTAGCGCCACCCGAGAAGGGGAACCCATGAGCATCATCCAGCAGGATTGGCTAGCTTCGGTCGCCGCCCGCGCCACTCTTGAGATTGGTCCTGCCACTCGCTATCTTTCGCCATGGTAGAGCAGCAGTCACAACCAGAGATCCGAACCTGCCGTACGTGCGGCAAAGAGTTGACTGACTGGCATAAGAAGTTCTGCGATGACGACTGTTACGCTGCTTACACTGGTCCGGCACAAGTTGAGCCAGTACCAAAGACATTAAAGGAGCCGGAGATCAGGAGATGTATCGCCTGCGGAAAGGTTTTGACCAACTGGCGACGTAAAGTGTGCTCGGACGCCTGTATCCAACCGGACCCACCGAAACCACCAAAGCCACCCAAGCGCAAATCGCTAGCCGATGCGCCTAGCGGCGTAGGCTCAATCGGTCAGCCAGAGAACGGCGAGCCGGCTAAGCCGAAAAGCAAAGGCGGACCACCAAACAAGAAGCGGTCGGATGAATTACTGGCGGCCATCTTAAACGATATGGCGCAGTACAACTTAACCGAAGCCCAGGCTGCCGCCGGACATAACGTCCGTCCCGAAACATTCAGCCGATGGAAAAATGAGCCGGAGTGCGAAGGCTTGCGTGAGCGGGCGCAGTGTATCTCAATTAAAACGCTTTTCGCCAAATTCGAGAATGCCCCACCCGGTGAGTGGAAGAAATACGCATGGATGCTTGAGCGGTTTTTTAGGACTCAATTCGGCGACCCGGCCAAGGTCGCCGTCCAGCTTAACCAGCAATTCATCGGCGAGAACGGCGATCTCGTATCGAACCAAGCGGAGGCAGAGGAAGCACGCCAGAGACTCGATCACACAATAGCCTTGGAGAAAAAGCGCAAAGCCGGTGTAGCCACTGACGCTGAGCTCCGCGAGATCATGGTCGAGGAGATCGCCGAGCGCCAACGTGTGGTAGATTATATCGATGGTGGCGGAACGCTCGACCAGGAAGAACAGAAACAGCTCTACCACCAGTTAGAGGACGAAAGCGACAATCGGCGGCAGGAGCCGATCCCAACGGCCGTTGGTCACGTCGTTGGCGAAGGTAGGCCACTGGCTATCGAGGATAGTGGCACAGCGGAGCGAGCGCTCGGACCGAAGCGGCCACAACCGCCACAAGACATGCGAGCTAGTGAAACCGACCCCTTAAGCGGAGTAGCGAAGTCAGCAGAACCGCCGACTCCATGGCGCGACAGGAAACCGCCAACTGGACCATTATCTGAGCGTCAGAGACAGAGGTTGGCTCAGGAACGCGAGCGCAGGGGTTCCGAGGGCAAATCACCCTGGTAGAGCAGGGTTGTTTTTTTCGTAGGTCGGTTTATTAGGCAACGCACCCATATTATGCCTACAGGAGTTTATGAACGCCAATCTTTGGAAGACAGATTCTGGTCGAAGGTTGAGAACTCTTCAGGCGCTGATTGCTGGCAGTGGCTCGCCAGTACAGACCCTGATGGGCGTGGAAGCTTTGGGATAACAATAGATGGCAAGACTTCTAGTGAAAGGGCTTCCCGCATAGCTTGGTCCTTGCGATACGGACCTATCCCTGAAGGCGCACACGTTCTCCACCGATGCGACAACCCCGGCTGCTGCAATCCCTCGCATCTTTTCCTTGGTGATAACGACATCAACGTAGCGGACATGGTGGCTAAGGGCAGGCAAGCCAAAGGAGAGAGAAACGGGATGTATGGCAACGGTCACCTCATTGCTGGCGAGAAGAATTACATGTACGGCAAGGGCTATCTGATGGCTGGCGAGAATGGTCCTGGCCACAAGCTAACGTCGGCAGATATCCCCTTGATTAAACTTCTCGATATTGCAGGAGAGTCCCGACACGTTTTGGCGAAGCGTTTCGGTGTTCACCGGATCACCATAGGATGCGTTGTGCGTGAAAAGTCCTGGCGCGAGAGCGACTCCGACCGCCATGCGTTTCAGCAGTTTTGCGAAGCACTCTGCGTTCCATAAATCTCAGCATCGCTGATGAACTTCCCCGCCAGAAACAGTGCGGCTTCCGGCGTTGATGTGATGTGAGTTTCGCCGCCTAGCCACCGGCAGTAAAAGCCGGAATCGACCGGGACCACTTCGATCTTGTGGCCGTTATACTCAATGGTCTGCATCTGCCCCAACTATTAGCCGGGGTGGTTCGCTCAGTCAAAAGGGCGAGATTGGTCCGAGCAGCGGAATGGCCGTTCCATTTGCCGGAACCCCCGTCGTGTGCCAAAGTTTGGTCGCTTTTGTCGGACTCTTACATCAGCGGAAATGGGGAACATGGGCGGATAAAGTGCGGCGATACCGTCGATCATGTCACCTTTGGACGCGGCGTGATCTTGGAGCACTGGGGCAGTGATTGCGAGATCTGTGAAGTGAAGTTCGAGTCTGGCACTCACAGCGTTAACTGTTGATTCTGCTGAAAAACCAATATTTTGAAAAGTTCTGATCGGCAGATCCCGGCAAGGTTTGGTAAGCTCGCAAGTCAAGGATGAGTTTACCGCAATTCGATGTGCAAGGATCGTTGTTCGAAAGTCTGGGAGCAATTGCACCGGATTTATTCTCCGAGGGCGATAAGTACAAGCTGTTTGCCAAAAAGATCTGGCCGGTACTG
>Ga0209647_1002103_pt1 | contig 16295 bp, 13 predicted proteins | sample GraSoi_2013_60cm_FD_185827 | JGI IMG/M metagenome (GOLD analysis project Ga0209647, IMG submission 185827) | Grasslands soil microbial communities from the Angelo Coastal Reserve, California, USA - Sample 9_17_2013_60cm (SPAdes) (version 2) | ecosystem: Environmental > Terrestrial > Soil >...
TTCTGCTTTCCCGGTTCCGCCCTTACACACCATTGGGTTCCCTCCCATAAAGCAGCCGCTCGCTTTGGAAGCAGCAGCCCTCGCTTTTGGGTGCCCCAGAAAATGGGGCAGAAAAAGGAGACATTTTCATGTCCTACTTATATGTTAAGTGGAATAGCTTCAGGCTGAGGTTTGCTCGCCGACGTTTCCGACATTAGAGCATGGTTTGTCTTGCGCTGGCCACTCCCGTAGCGAAGACCTGCGACGCCGCAGGCGGCGCGTTTAGGCCGCATTGGAGGGAGTGGCCAGGGAGGGATTATTGGGCGAATCTCGTCCGAGCGGGTACCCTCGCGAATGCCGCCGTCTGCAACATTTGCATTACGTCACCGGCCGCAATCTCGCGATTTCGAGTTATTCTCAGATGTTGTGGAGTAGCGCGTGAGTCAGGCGGCGTTTTCTTTGTGCTTTCCAGTTTGGGCGCTCGGAGTGGCGCTATCTGTTGCCTTCGCGTGGCTCTATACGCATTCCAAGGGAAGTCTGCTGCTAACGATGCTGATGCACTCCGGAGCATAAGCTCCGGAGACCGGAAAAAGTTAAGTTGCCGCGACGGCAGACCAAGCGGGCCTTAGAAGGCCAGCCGCAAACCGAGCGACATGATGCGTGAGATGGGGGCGCCGAGCGAGCCGACACTGGAGTTGTTATTCTGCTGAGCCAGGCAGAGAGACTTGCCGAAATGGCTGCTGCTCAGATCTGCCTGAATGCAGTCGAAGCTCGGGTGATTGGTCAGGTTCTGGGCCTGCGCACGGAACTCGAGCTTCATGGACTCAGTCAACTTGAAGGTCTTGCCCAATGACATGTCCAATTGCAGGAATTTCGGCCCGGTGAAGATGTCGCGACCCAACGTACCGAACCGGTTGTAGGGTGTTGTTCCGGTGGTGGGGTAAGCCGGATTGCCGAACAATGTGCTGGGCGTAAATCCGGTGCACGTACTTGAGCTGGCACTGAGGCTAGTGTTCCCAGGCATGCCGGCTTCGCCGCAGCCGATGCGGTTATTGTCGGTGAAAATGCCGTCCGCAGGGTTCGCACCGCTATAAACGGAACTCACGCTGCTGCCGAGGAAGTTGGGGTGGTCGTTGAGGACGCCGTCAAGATTATAGTCGCCGCCGATGTTGATGGGGGCGCCGTTTTGATCCTTCAAAAGTGGGGTGCAGCCATTTGGGTTCGCAATCGCATCGCAGATCGAGCCATTCGGTTCAACTCCGCCCGGAGGCACAAACGCCCGAGCACGGATGCGGCCGCGACCGTTGTGAACATCGATTGGATGACCGGAGTACAATTGGAAGAAGCTTCCGAGCTGCCAACCTCCGAGAGCGTGCCCGATGAAGCCCTTTTCAGCCTTCAGAAAAGGCAACTCATAAGTCACGCTGAACTTGTAGGCGTGGCGATGGTCAAAAGAAGCGCGGCCGTAGATCTGCTTCTGATTGGTGTTCGTAATGTAGTAGTAGGGATAGGTATTAGCGGTCGCAGCGACGTTCGAGCAGCCGGCGAAGAGCTCGGAGTTAACATCCAGCAGTTTAGAGTAAGTGTAACCGGTCTGAAATTGCAGGCCGTTGCTCATGCGCTTCTGCACTTCCATAACCAACGCATTGTAATTGGAACTGACGCTGTTAGAACGGTAGTTGAAGCCGGTGTAGAGCGGGTTGGGCCGCGTTGGGCTCTGGCTGCCGCGAATGGTGGCGGGGTTGTTCGCAAAATTGTAATAGCCGTCACCATCCACGCGATTGAGGTTCTCCAACATGGGCAAGTGCCGACCCATAGAGCCTTGGTAGTTGACGCGGAATAAGAAGTTGCCTAGGAATTGCCGCTCCACTCCTAGGAAGAAGTTTTGTCCGGAAGAGTCCTTCATATTTACGTCCATAGTGCGGATCGAGATGCGATGACCAGCGCAGACGCCTGGAACGGGGGCATTCGGGATTTGGCAGCCCGGGATACTGGGGTTATAACCGGGACCAATGGACGTAGGGTTGGAATAAAAAATGGCATCACCAGTGTCTGCCTGACGGTCGGCCAAAGCGTAGAAGGGTGGGTTCCAAGCGCCATTGGACCAGATGTTATCGAAGATGCGGTCATAGTAGATGCCATAGCCGCCGCGGATAGCCATTTTTCCGTTGCCAAAGGGATCCCAGGCAAAGCCGATGCGCGGAGCGAAGTCATGGTTTTGCGTGTTCCACATACGACCAACCGGACCGACCCTGGCGGCGGCGATGCAGCTAAAGGTGTTAATGTCGCAGCTATTAATGTTGGTGAACTGCGCCATAATGCCGTGGTCTTCGCTCGGCGCGCCGTAACGGTCCCAGCGGACGCCGAGGTTGAGAGTCAGGTGCTGGTTAACCCTCCAATCGTCCTGAGCGAATGCATAGTAATCGTGGTAGGTGTAATGGCGGTAGGCGTTGCCCTTCGCACCCGTCCTGGGGTCGATGGACGTCTCCGTAAAGTATGGGTAATCATTCGTAAAGTTGGTATTGGGCTCGTTCACGACGTTAGCTATGCTGCCGTCGGGTAGCAAGGTGGCGTCGCATACCGGAGTTAACTGACTGCCCGAGGCACATGCCCCGCCAGCCGGCGTGGCTTTGGAGTTGACGGAATACAGTTCACCAAACTCGTAATCACCGGGCTGCCCCAGGTCCCAGTTGCGGTAAAGGATGCCATGCTGCATCCCGCCACCGACCTTGAGAGAATGGCGTCCACGAGACCAAGTCAAATTATCTGAAGCGCCCCAGCGGTCCTGGACGAATCCCTCGATCTGTCCACCTTCAAAGGGTCCGCCCAAATTGAAACCCAAGCAGCCTCCGCTCTGGTTATCGATGATGATACTGGGGATGGTGTTGGTCCCGTCGCCTTCAATAAATTTGTTGAAGTGGCGGTTGTGGGAGACACGCGCTTCGTTTACGAGACGAGGATTGAATATGTGGCTCTCACTCAGGGTAATATTATGAAAATGATTTGTGGTTGTTCCGCTGATAGGGGCGCTGGTGTTGAGCGGACCACCACCGAACTTATCCACGAATGATTGCCGATAAAGGTTCACCGAGACGCTGATGCGATTGTTGGGACTGAAGTTGTGGTCCACCCGACCGTAGTAGGCGTCCTCCGTATCGGTTTGCGGGTCTGAGAAGGAGAGGCAGCCGACGGGATTGGGTAAACCCGTTACGCCGTTTGATGTCCAGTAATCCGTGCCTTTTCCGGTGAACGCAGTGTCGGGGCAAGGGCTGTCCGAAGTGACCGGAGGATACGCCTTGAGTACTTGCTGCGCGATGGAGGGACCGCCAGAGCCATTCCCGTTCGCATGCGCGAGCATATAGGCGAGGCCAGCGCTGGTGGGAACGAAATTATTGGCACTGGTCGTCGAAGCCAGCAACTTAATGCGGTCGTAGGCAAAGGAAAAGAAGGTCTTATCTTTGAAAATGGGGCCGTCCACCTCGCCACCAAACTGGTTGCGAATATATTTTGGTCTTTTTGATAGCAGGCCCTGTGTGTCGTCGTGCACAGCCCGATCATAGAACCAGCCGTTCGCGTTCAGCAACGCGTTGCGGTTGAACTCGTAGAGCGCGCCGTGAAACTTGTTGGTGCCGCTGGTCTGGTTTACGGTGACGATGGCGCCGCCGCCGCGGCCGTATTCGGCGCTCATGCTGTTGGTAATGATGGCGAAGTCCTGTACGGATTCGAGTGGCGGCCTGATATTAATCGCGCCTTCGCTAAAGTTGTCGTTGTCATCGCCGCCGTTGAGCAGATACGAGGTACCGGATTCACGCGCCCCACCAGAGGTAGGCGACATATCGATGCCTGGCGCCACTTGCGGTGCCAGGAAAGGAAGCGTCGCCAACACGTCACGATCCGCCAGGGGCGCGTTCAGGATGGTGGTGCGATCAATTTGGGTGGAGAGTTCGGAAGTGGCGGTCTGTACAAGGGCGGTATTCTCAGTGACCTCGATTACTTCGCTGGCCTTGGCCAATTCGAGCTTGACGTTAAATGTAACGGTTTGGCTGCCCTCCACGACGATTCCGCTGGCGCGCACTTCGGCAAAATTGGGGGCCTTTACGTCGACCGTGTATTTGCCGGGAGGGACCAGGGAGAAGCGATAAGAACCATCCGAGCCAGTGACGGTTGATTCCGAGGTGTTAGTGCCAACGTTGGTTATGGTGACAGGCACGTTGGGAACAACGGCTCCGGTTTGATCGGTGACGGTGCCGGTTATGACGCCTTGCACGGTTTGCGACCAGGCTAGGTTGCTTGTCGCCAAAATGAGGATAGCCACACAGAAAACCACAAAAGTTCGCACTCGCACACTACACCCCCAATTTTTTAAAAAGCTTTTCGTGCACGGAACTACTCGCGCTTCGAGGTCGTCTCTCCACGAAGGATCGAGATACCACCACAAAATTGCCCACCCAAAGCACTGGCGGACAGGGCCATTGCGCGGTATTGAAGTACCACATAGGGTCTTTGTCAAGGATAAATTTAGATTTCCTGGGACTAAACTTTAGATTAAGCGGATTGAATTTGATGCAAGGCGTGCGGGCCGTTCTTAATGACCTCCACGATCATGTAAAATGGCTCGCAATAAGAGTCTCCATCCGAGTCTTGGAGTGGCATTGGTCAGGGGAATTAAAACAAAACCTACGCGGCGAGAGTTTTTGAGGGCAGGACTGGTGTCCGGAGGGCTCTGGGTAGCCGGGCTCGGTGAAGTCCCGTGGCTCTTCTCGGCACCAAATGACAAGCCGTTTGCAGGTGGCAAACAGGTGGGGACCGTGGAGTTCATCCACGAAGGGCGCGCGCAAATGGATGCGCCGCTAGGAGCAGAGCTGGATGGGCGCTTGTATACGGATTTGTCGGAATTGGCCGGCGCTAACCAAATTACTCCTACGGAACGATTTTACTTGCGTACACGAGCGTCCAAGCTTCTTCCCGAAGCGAAATCATGGAGGGTAAGAATCGACGGGTTGGTCGCGGCGACGTCAAGCATGCCGATCGAAAATCTAAGAAGAGACGCACGAACAGTCGGAGTCCATTTGATGGAGTGTGCGGGCAATATCGGTTTTGCGCGGTTTGGGATGATCAGTGCGGCGGAGTGGCGCGGCGTGCCACTGGCGGCTCTTCTGGAGAACATCAAGGCGAAGAAGGAAGCGACGCATGTACTCGTATCAGGATTTGATGAGTACGAGATAAAGTCGGCCACTTCGGTACCCGGAGCGAGTTGGGTATTTTCGCGGGAAGAATTGGGAGCAACGGGAGCATTCCTGGCGACGGAGATGAATGGCCGCGCGCTAACTCTAGACCACGGCGCGCCAGTTCGGTTGGTAGTTCCCGGATGGTATGGGTGCACGTGCATCAAGTGGGTGGATACGATCACTCTGGTGGCCGGAAGCACCGAAGCGACCTCTCAAATGAAGGAGTACGCCGCGCGAACACAGCAAAGCGGCGTACCTGCCCTGGCCCGCGAGTATCAACCCGCGATGATCGAGCAGGCCGCCATGCCCATTCGCGTGGAGAAATGGTTGATTTCCGGGAAGATTAAATATCGTGTAGTGGGAATTGCGTGGGGAGGATCGCGGCCGGTGAAGGTGCTGGAGATACGCTTCAATCCTGAAGAGGATTATGTCCGCGTGGATCAGTTTGAACAACGCCGGAACGATCCCTGGACGTTGTGGAGCCATGCCTGGTCGCCGAGTGCGCCGGGGACTTATTCGATACGGCTTGCGGTGCGAGAACCGGCGGTACGAGCACGACGGCTGGATTCCGGATACTATGTGCGGACTGTCGATATAACTGAAGTATGAGGTAATGGATATTGTGAAAATCCGCTCCAAAGCTCTAGCGTTTTCCGTCTGCGCTCTCGGGTTGGTCCCATTGGCTTCCGCGCAGGCTGGACACGAGGGGCATGCGGGCGGTCCGGTGCCACGGGAGATTCTCGATCGACCGGTGCCCTTGCGGCAAGGAATCGGCAGCGTGCACGAAGCGGTGAGCACATCGTCACCCGAGGCGCAGGCTTTTTACGACCAAGGTTTGGCGTATGAGCATTCGTTTGTATGGATTGAAGCGGCGCGCTCGTTTCATCAAGCGCTACGGCTGGATCCAAATCTTGCGATGGCCTATCTAGGCCTGGCGGACACGTATATCGGCATGCATGACGTGACAACGGCACGCGCCGCCTTTCAAAGGGCGAAAGAGTTAGAGAGAAAAGCGAGTCAACGCGAGCGGATGTGGATCGCGATACGGGAAAGCGAGCTGAACTATTTAGAGAACAGCGACGATCCGAATGGCTACGCACTTTATCGGCAGACGCTGAAACAAGCCCTCAAAGCGGACCCAAACGATCCCTGGTTGTGGATCCAACGTGGGCTGGCCGATGAATCAAGCCCTTTTTCACACGGACAAGCGGGGAGCGTGGATACGCTGGCGTTTTACAAAACGGCGGTAACCCTGGCGTCGGGAAACTCTGTTGCGCACCACTATTACGCGCACTCGTACGAGAACGCAGGCAGAGCGAAAGAGGCTCTTAGCGAGACGGAAATTTATCTGCGAACGGCTCAGGCGATTCCGCACGCGCATCACATGCGAGGGCATGAGCTGATGCGGCTTGGCCGCACGGAAGAGGCGATTCGCGAGTTCCTGAAGACGAAGGAACTGGAGGACGAATATTACCGGACGGAGAATATTCCGGCGCGCTACGACTGGCACCACGCGCATAACCTGATATTGCTGGCGATGAGTTACGAATCGTTGGGGCAAATGAAAGCGGCGGAGATCGCGTTCCGGGAAGCGTACTCAGTGCCGGCCTATACCGATTTTCTGGAGTACAACCGGAAAGCATGGCCGGAATTTCTGCTGCTGCGGGGAAGATTTGAAGAAGCGCTGAACGCATCTCAAGAATTAGTGAAAAGCCAATGGGCGTTGGCGCGACTGGCCGGACATACGCTTGTGGGGCAAGCTTTGCTAGGCATGGATCGTGTGAGCGAAGCAAAAGATGAACTCGATCAAGCAGAACGAGAGAGCGAGCAACTGCCTGCCGCCGCGCTGGCGGCTTTGCCGTACCCCGGAGCGTTATGGGCCAACATTCTGCTGCGCCAAAAGAAAACGGAAGAAGGGGAAGGTCTGACCAAGGAGATTGAGAAGATGGTGCGTGCCATGCCCGGCCCGGACGCGTGGAGCGCAGGTCGCTTTGAACTGGAAGGCATCGCGAAGACAGCTCGAGAAGCAGACGATTGGGATCTGGCGGAGTTCACAGCGCAACAAATGATTGAGCACGACCCAAGCTATGCGGGAGGGTACTTTGCGCTGGGACTGGCGGTGCAGCACACGGGCAATGGCGCCAAAGCGCGACAACAGTTTGCAATGGCGGAAAAGCTGTGGAGTAAGGCGGATAAGGATTTGCCGGAACTAGGGCGCATTCGTGAAAAGATTGCAGCGCTTCGCTAAAGACGAGCAGTTTTCAAGCGCAAGGATGATGGGCAGGTCTCGCTCTGCCCAAGATTTTTTGTCAACGCTTCTGGTAGACCACGACGTCGTCTCCGTAAGCCTCCGCTTCGCTGTAGGTGACCGAGCGCCTTCCCAGATAGACGAGTTGATCCTCATGCTGCGCCGGAAGCACCGAGTTGCAGAGGAAGATGGCGCCCGGATTCATCAGGCGCGCAATATTGGCCATGGCCAAACCCTGCTGAAACCGATCGTAATAAACGAGTACGTTCGTGGCTACTACGAGATCGAAGGTCTGACCCCCCGGGAAATCAGCGGTCTGCGCCACTATGTCCAAATCCAGCGGTGTAATATCGGTGGCATACTTAGGTGCAATGGAAACCGCGCGAAGAGCGACGCCGCCAAGCGCGGGCGGAACGGGTAGAGGTTTCGCGCGCGTTCCCAAGATTTCTCCGAAATGCTCCCAATAGGCAATCGCAGGCGGCGACCAGTTTGCGCCAGTGTCGCGAGGCAACTGCACAACATAGGCGCGCCGGGCATGGGCGCCCTTCGCAAGCATGGCGATGTGGGCGTTGACCATCGGGTTCAGGTCGAAAGTGATTACATGCAAATCCTCCCGATTGCCAAGCTGGAGGCGCAGGACGGCCTCGATCACAGCGAAGGGCTGAATGGTTTGCAGTGGATAGAAATCGTAACCGTCGCGCTTGTCCGCGAAATCCAGGCCCGGACCAATTACTGCGATGCGCTTAATCTTTCCGGGCCCCAACGCTCCTTTGCCCGCCATCACACGGAGCGTATCCTCAAGCGCATAATTTGGTAACAGCGAAGTATCGACCGAGAGGCCGCGGGAGGCATACAGCGTTCCCCGCGTGAGCAACACCTGCATTGAATCGCCTGCTTTGCCAGCTTCTTCCAACTTCTCTTGGTAGCCGCGCTGCTCGGTTGCGAACCGCTTGAGGTTTTGAGTGAAAAATGTTTTGAACTGCTTTTGAGCAATTCCCTTCTGCGCCAGAAACTGGCGCACAAGCTGGACTCTCTCGACGCGGGAGTGTGACTCAAGACCGGTCACGAGCGCGCGTAAGCGCGCCGACGCCTCGGGGGAAAGTTCTCCAGAGTCGGTGATCGACGTCTCAACGGCTTGGAGGCGCGGCAGGTTTGTGTAGGAAGTGCCGTACGCGATGAAGTTGCTGATTGAATCCTCTACACCGCGGTCAATGCGCTCCCTTACTTGCCGGTCTTGCTCTCGGATCCAGGTGTCCCACCCAGCGCTGTCGACGATTTCGGCGCCTCGCAGGCTGGAATCGGCAAACAGATGGATAGTGTCCTCGACTTCTGGGTAGGTCAGGTAGCGAACTTGGGAATCCCGAGAGTACGAGGTCGCATGGAAAACCGTCAGCAGGCTAGCAATGCAAACGAGGGAACGGAATGTAAGGAGCGGACGAGGTTGGGAAGCCATGCGCGCGCATGTTAGGCGCGCGAGGCCGGCACGTCAACCAGATCCGATTGAGAGGGCAGCAAAATCGCAAACCATCCTCCTGCCCCCGTGTCTTTTGACTTCGGAATCAATGCGTCGAGAAGCCGCCGATAGTTACCGAGCCCGGGCGAGTGGATCGGCGATTGCCAACTGCCGAACGTGTTCATCCGCGCGCTTGTGTTCGGTAACTTCGGCGGTGAGAGTGATCATTGCGGCCGATGATACCCATGAACGATTGCAATAGCAATAAAGACGTATTTTGAGACTCTCATGAAAATGGTCCGAACCCTTAAAGAGTACCCCGGGAGGTCAAAAGAAGTTGACCGGCGCTTCGGAAGAGCGCGGGCACAATTCTTACGGAGGCCCTTGAGGGCTCAGGCGAATCGTCCTGCGCAACGCTCACTAAACCACTGAAGCCTTGATTTGTATCGATAAACGCGCTGTGTCCACGAAGAGAGTAGTTCCCTGATGGTCGGCAATCTTTCCACAATCCATCCCCGCCGATTAACCCATCATACATGCGCAATTGTGGAATGGACCCGGCAGGATACCGAAGACAATCCACGACTGGCACGTTTGCGCCGTTGCCGACGTCCTTGTTGTATCAGAAGGTTCGCAGATACTTCTGCATCTTAGGAACAACGATCTTCATGAATCGGTCTGAGTAAGCTCGACCAGGTGAGTGCTCCGGGGTGCTCAGAAACGCTACCCCCAGAAATGCCCATCGCGTCAGCACGAAGAGTTCCAACAGCGCCTGTGCTTCCGTGGCAGGTCGCGCCTTTCACAGTAACCGTCAAGAAGCGCCGTACGTGACGCGACTGGTTCTTTCTGTTCCGCTTACCTGCTCACATGTCTCGGCCGATACCGCACCGATCTTCCCAGTTCAGCAGGCCGCCCTTTTTCTGCCACTCATTTTCTCGGGCACTGCTTCGGGCTAATTCCTGCGTTCTGTAGCTTCGCGTCTTCTGCTTTCCCGGTTCCGCCCTTACACCATTATGTTAAGTGGAATAGCTTCGGGCTCAGGTGTGCCCGCCGACGTTTCCGACATTAGAGCATGGTTTGTCTTGCGCTGGCCACTCCCGTAGCGAAGACCTGCGACGCCGGAGGCGGCGCGCCTAGGTCGTAGCGGAGGGAGAGGCCAGGGACGGATTATTGGGCGAATCTCCGTCAGCTACACTGATCCCGACGATTGTCCATGCAGACCGAGCCTGAAGAGTCTGTACCCTACGAACAAGACCCAGGCCGTGACCAGCAACGCGTTGATGATTATGGTTACAAAAAAGCCCCAGATTGAAACGATTCCGAAGATGCCCGCGCCCACGCCTAAATAAGCTGTGGTCTTATTGAAGATTCCTTTTCCTTGCAGCATAACGAAACCGATTATGAGAATCGCAACCGAAAGGTCGACTATAGAGTAGAAAACTTCCGTGTGGGATTCGAGCACTGCGGACGCATAGTTTGCAGCCGCGACGTAGGCTGCCCGCTGGACGTCGGTCGTGGCGGCAGTGTGTAAACGGCTGAGAGTGAGGAGCGAGGCGTAATTTGTCCAGAGAACTGCCAAGTCTAAGACAACGAACAGTCCCACGAATGCGCTTGCTATAAGCATTGCGTTTTTGTTGACCCGTTTCAACGCAAGGTATAGCGATAAAGCGACAGGCACGAAGAGAAAGTCCGTGAAGACGGAGAGACCAAGGATAGCCCACCAAACCGTCGTCTTTCCCTCGAGGTACTTGAGCCAAAGCTCGCCACCACTCGGCGGAGGGTTTCCCACGAGAGCGAATAGAGGAAGGATACTAAGGTACGCAATACCGATAGCAAGTGCGGAGATACCACCCACCCGATACAACCATTTCCCATCTGGGTCAACCACACTCACCGTCATCTTCTCCACGCTCATATACTCTTCTCCTTCAGTGCCGACTGTGAATGCTAGGTCATCATTCTAAACCGTTGGACAGAGTGCAGTGCGATAACGCCCTGATGACCAAACGGAAAGCCGGTTCGTAGGCTCACGCTTTCAAAGAGAGCTCCGACGCCGCGGCATAAAGCTGCGAAAACAACAATGCCGCGTGAACGGTAGATGCGACGCTCCGTGTCCGGAATCGGGCACTACCAATTAGCTGGTGATAGGCGGCCCTACAGGCCGGGATATTTGCCCAAGAAAAGTAGGGCGATGTCGATGGTGTCGCAAACTCCGTGGGCGATAATCGGAATCGCGAGGTTGCGGCGAGAGGCAAGATACATCAATCCCAAAATCAGCCCGTCAGAACCCTCCTCGATGACGCCGGTGAGGCCCTGCTGGTAATGAGAGAAACCGAAGAGCTAATCAGGAATAAACTCACGATCCATCCTGTGCGTGTGCCGCCGCCGAGATCTGCGACGCGATTCATTAGGTAGCCGCGATAGACGAGCTCTTCTCCAAAGGCCGCAAGGACCCAGAGGAGGGCGGTTATGAACAGAGCGAATCGAAGGTTTCCCTTGACGGCAGCAAAATTCGAGAGGTCGGGCGGTTTTCCCAGGAGGCGGGTGAGAAGCGGCTGCTTGCCGAATAGGTCGAACAGCTCCAGGCCGACGCCACAGGCAACCCCAAGCAGAAGAGTCGTCGCCCAGGTGCGATACCGCGTGAAGCCGATCTGTTTCCACTGGACCTTGCGAAGGCGAAGTGAAATCCATGCGAGGAGGAGGAGATACGGCGTTGCGCTAACTTTCAGAATGTGATGTTCGCGGGCCACGTAGATGGCGACGACGACGGCAAATTCGACGAGGACGAGCCATCTGTTGTCGCGCCAAGCCCGGCCACCACTATCGGTGGATTCGATTTCCATTTCGGACGCGCCTCTGAGGGGCAATACGCCCAGAGACGGGAAAAAGTCTCAGTTAAGACGAAAACCCTCGTCAAAGTTTACAAAGGTGTAAGCCCTGCCAGCGAGGGGCCAACTCCTGGTTGGTCGGCCACCGGAAGTAATCGTCGCAAACGGTGCTCCAAGCCATCATCGGCCACTTCCATGGGGCTGCGATCACGCTCTTCGAACCGCGCTGACCGTTCTCCGGGTACTCTCCTCTCCCCGGATTGCCCAGTCCCAACGATACGATACTTTCCCTCCCTCGCTTCTGTGCAGTTCTTCCAACGGGCAGCACCCGCGCGCGTACATTCGCGACCGTTTTTTTTCCTCTCGCATGTTGACGTGGTCCGCCCGTCGTACTGACTTTCGTCGAGTCGAGTAAGCCAGCCTTTTTCTGCCACTCTTTTTCTTGGGCCACGGCTTCGGGCTAATTCCTGCGTCCGGCAGCTTCGCGGCCTCTGCTTTCCCGGTTCCGCCCTTAACAGCATTTGGGTTCCCTCCCATAAAGCGGCCGCTCGCTTGGGAAGCAGAAGCCACTCGCTTTTGGGTGGCCCCAAGAAAATGGGGCAAGAAAAAGGAGAAAATTCAGTCATGGCTTACCTTAACTCTATAACTCTCGTCGGGTTTGTTGGTTCTGACCCCGAGCGACGTCAGGCGAAAGGCAACGGTTCGAAGTTCACCGTGCTCTCTGTCGCCACACAACGCTCATGGAAGAACGCCGAAGACGAATGGAGCTCGAAAACCGAGTGGCACCGGATCGTTGTGTTCCGGCCACTCTTGGCAGAGCGTGTCGCTACAACTATCAAGAAGGGCGCTCACGTACTCGTTGAAGGCTCTCTCGTCAGCTCGACCTACGAACAACCGAACGGCAAAGGCAAGAAGTCGAAGACCTCGAAGATTACGTCGTGGTCCGTCCGCGCCGATGTCGTACGCAGGCTCGATCGCGGCGAACCGGAGCCCAACGCTCCCGCGCAAGCGCCAGAGTCCAACGAAGCTTCGCTCTGATGCGAACGGCTCGAAGGCCCTCCGGCGTTGCTGGAGGGCCTTTTTCTTTGTTCTTTCGTTAGCGCATCAGTCCGCGGCTTCGATTTGGACCAGCGCTCCTCCTCGCAGCTGAAGAGGCGTCGGGCCACTCGGTGTCGGAATATTCCCGAGGCGGCTCAGCAACGACTCAAGCGCGGACAGACCATCGTCGAGTGCCGCCAGTTCCGACTCGTTCAGTGGGATTTCCTGGCGCATACGCATCAGATTGCTCTTGCCTTCGAGAAGAGCCGAAGCAGTCGAGCCTTTTGGCACATAGAAAGAGCATTTCGCACATGCCATCCGGTGAGGACATTGGTCGAAGAAGTCATAGGTGCAGTAACCGTGACCTAGATCGTAAAACTTCCACGGCTCATTGGCGCCAAGTCCGGGTCGGACTTTGTCCTGATCGATGAGCACCTCGATCGCACGGAGGTTTCGACGGAAGTACCCAGCGTCGGAATAGGACTTCACCAGCTTCGTTGGTGTGATCTTTGCGTACCGCTGAGTTGAAGATGGTAAGCGATGCCCCAACCATTCCTGCAACTCGAACAGGCTCATTGGCTCCTTCGCATTGAACAACTGGGTGGCGATGGTCGATCGTGCCCGATGACTCGTAATTTTCCCGCGAAGATCGTGCTCGGGTACACCTGCTTTGCGACGCAACCTTGGAATGAGACGTTCGTTCACATAGCTGATCCCGGTTTGTCTCATTTGGTAGAGGAACAGGAAGTCGACCATCTCCCCTGTTTTGTAATCGCACAGCTTCGCCTGTGGCGGCCTGACCTTCTCCCATGCATTGATCGCTTGACCCACCGCCTGGTCAATGGGCTTCGTAAAAGCCGCGCCAGTCTTGTGCACCGGAACATCCAGTAGGCACACTGTCATTGCCTCTTTTTGCTGCCATCGAATACACCCCACGCGCAGACGGCGGATTTCGTCACGCCGAAGCCCACAGAACAGCCAGACGAGAGCGATGGCGCGGGTCATTTCGATCGGATAAAAAGTACGACCTTCTCCTTTTGAGCCACGACTCCTCGCAACATCCTCTGGAGTGAGATTCAGCCCAGCCCAGAGCAGCTTTGCCCAGATATCATCTTCGATAACGCGGGGGATTGACCCAACCACTGCGGCCATTGGGGCTACCGAACCAACGCCTTCTGGAGCAAGCTTCACACCAAGAAACACGCCCGGACCGAATGTTTTCCAAAAAACGGAACGGTCTATCACCTGTTCTCGCGCCGTCTCTACCGCCAGATCGACCGCGAGAACATTCGCAACCGTCGGGAACACGAAATCGAATACATTCAACGGCGCATCGGAATGCTCGATTATGTTCTCTCCCACCCGCAATGGAAGTACCTCGAGACCGAACCGGAAAAAGTCAGCTATTTCTGCAATCAACTGAAAGTCCCCAATCACTTCCTTCCCTCGAAGATCTATCACGGCCAGAAAACTTCACGGCCGACCGTTCGCTACTTTGTCGATAAATTCCCCATGTTTTTCGGTACTGACGATTCTTCGACTGTGGTGACGTTTACCTACCTCCAAGGGCAAGAGGTGCACTTCACGGAATTTGTGCGCCATCTCGAAGTGTACCTCCCGCTTTTCCGGCAGCTTTCTGAATTCCGATTTCTCTATCTGGCGAGAGTCGATTCCCACTTCGAAAAGGCCAAGGAACTATTTGATTCCCTCGTGGCGATTCCGCTTGGGTCGGACGTATCGGCAGAACTCCTCCGCTACTTCCAAATTCGCAAGGCCTGGGACCTCGGCCGCTACACATCTTTGTCGGAGGCGGACCTGATTTTCCGCAATCAGGCCAAAACCCGATTTGGCGGTCAACGCTTCGAGCATCTCTATCGCGGATGGAAAGTCGCGCGAGTGAGCGAGTCCGACATTTGCCGCGAGTTTGGCGGTAGCAATCGACACGGCACCGTCCATTTTGAGGCTGAGGTGCTTTGCCGCTTTGCAGTTCCTGAACAGGAACCCGAGGGAAAAAGCTGAAGAGTGTAAGGACTACACACTTCAGCTTCGTCTTCTGCAAGTTCTTCAGCCTGTGGCGCGAGCAATTTCTTTGAAACGTAGGAGATAGAGAAGCGATGCAAACGAAAGTCACCGTGGAAAAAACACCAAAACGGGCGGGAGCGACCCCACTTTTTCGGCTTTCAGCCGCCCAAAAAGTTTGTGGGGTCGCTCCCGCCCTGCGGCACGGTAAACCGTGCCGACTGTTTTTTCCACGGTGACAGGCAGTTCGGAAAAACCACACATCAACAGAGGAGGAACAGAATGTCGATCGTTAAGAAAGCACCAGGGATCATGACTAGGGAGGTAAGACTCGAGGAGCCGGTCAACGAACTCCTCGAAGATTACGCTCGGTTCCGGCACAAACCTCCCCTCAGATTTTGTCCGTCGATATCGACGGGAACTTCTATAGATACCTTGTAACCAAGGACGCCGAGAGCTTTGCTGCCGGCCTGACCCAGAACGGCGCAATCGTCACAAATATCACTCCGCTAGGTCTGCGTGAAATCTTTTTACAGCTTGTTCGAAAGGAGCAGGTATGTACTTCTGGAAATGCTGGCGAGACACCCGTTCTCTCTTCTTCATCCTTCTGATTATCGCCGCGGTAATAATGCCCGTCGCTGCCGTGGTGTGTGTGGGCACGGGCCTACTAGAGGAATTCGGGCTAAGTGCCGTCTTGTCAACGTTCGGATTGTTAGGCATGGTCGCGGCCCTGGGACTAGGGGTCCTGGGAGCGAGCGAGGAATTTGCCGAAAAGACTGTCCAATTTTTATTCACGAAACCGCGCACCCGTGCCTATTTCGTCTGGGCGGGCTGGTCCGTCGGGTGTATCGAATTACTGCTAATTGCACTCGTGAATCTGTCGGTAGGCTGGGTCACTCTTTCCCGCTACACCAGGAATCCATTTCACTCCACACTTTTTGGTTCGACCACGCCACAGCACATTGTGGACAGCATGGTGGGCGGCCTGACTTTATTCCTCTTCGTTTACTCTCTTACTTACGCGCTGACAGCTTTGCTGCGTAATGGTCTGAAGGGGCTAGGTGCGAGCATGGGAATCATATTTGGCCTTCCATTTTTTGCGGTTGCGATTCGATGGCGGTGGAAAATCGATGTACCGATTCCAGCCAATCATATTGGAACTCTCCCGGTGATGATCAGCAATGTTATTTGGATACTTGTCGCCCTGCTTTTCGTTTTTGGTGCGCAGTTCGCCCTTGAACGAGCCGAAATATAACTTCGTTCCGCGACAGTCTGTGAAAATTAAAGCAGCCAGTCCCCGATTCATCTGCATTTTCTTTTTGCGTTTTTCCTTTCTGGAGGCCTCTTAGTATAGTGAGGGGAGTTCTCGCCACGCACTCCCGCGAGCAACGCGACACCGGGTTCCCCGGTCCGCCGCTCTGCATCGCGTACGGCCTGAGGTAAAGGCGAACGCGATCGCGGGACAACGCTGTTTATGGGGCTAAAGCTCCAACTGTGCCTCG
>Ga0209647_1002104_pt1 | contig 16291 bp, 16 predicted proteins | sample GraSoi_2013_60cm_FD_185827 | JGI IMG/M metagenome (GOLD analysis project Ga0209647, IMG submission 185827) | Grasslands soil microbial communities from the Angelo Coastal Reserve, California, USA - Sample 9_17_2013_60cm (SPAdes) (version 2) | ecosystem: Environmental > Terrestrial > Soil >...
CAGCATCCACGATGCGCCGCGCGTGCTCGCGCAGGACGCACCGGCGCACCAGCTCGCGCACGGCCTCGGACACGTCCTGGCGGAATTCACGGCGCCCACCTGCCCGCTCTCCGCTCGCCTGCACGGCAAGTACCGGCTCGGAAAGCACCTGCCACATGAGCAATCCACAGGCGAGCACGTCGCCCTCCAAGGACTGCGGCGGCAGGGTGGCCGCATCCGGGCCGAGCGACGCGACCGCCTCCTTGAAATAGGCGTCGTCCGGCGGCAGGCCAAAATTGTTCACGCGCACGATCGCCTGCCGATCGATCAGCACCGCCGCGGGAGTGAGGTCGCCGTGAATCATCTGATGGGCGTGAGCATACGCCAGCGCGCGGGCAATCTGGCCCCCCAGATCCACCGTGCGCTCCGAAGGGATGCCGCTCGTGATGTAGGCGCTGAGCGGGCGGGCAGGCACAAACTCTTGCACCAGATACAGCCAGCCGTCTTGGTCAAGCGCATCGTAGGTGGCAACCACGGCGGGATGGGTGAAGGCGGCCGTGGTATGGAGCGCCGCGCGATAGACGGGCGCGAGGTCGGCGGGGAGCGCTTTCACGACGACGCTGCGGCGCAGCACGATATCCTGCCCACGATAGACGACGCAGAGCGCGCCGCGGGCGAGCTCGCCATCGAGCTTGTACCGGTTGTAAAGTGTTGACCCCTGCAGGTTCGACTCGGCTGCCACTGCCACATCACCCTCGCTTACGGTCACGACGCACGCCGGGCACATCGCTCCCTCACGTTTCTCATCCACCGTGCGTCAGGAATTATGCCACGAGCGAACGGGCGGGCGCTATCCGGGCATGCCGAGTTGCCCCGGCGACAAGCGCGACGCACGGCGCAACTCCCCCATCCACCCTGGCGCTACTTGTGCCAGTCGGACTCGTTACTGGACTGGGACATGACGCACGCCGCAGGCCAGCGCTACCCAAGTGTCGCCAGACCGTACTCTCCCACCAGGCGCGCGCCAAGCAGCGCTGCGGGGGAGGTCGGCAACATGGCGGCATACAGCAGGGGCGCGGGCGAAAGCGGACCACACATCCGGTTCAACTCCGCTTGCAGCGCAGCCTGAAAGCCGCTTCCGCTGCCGGCCAGCACGCCATCGAGCACGAGCACCTCAGGGTCCAGCAGCGTCACGGCATGGGCCAGCGCGCACGCCAACGCGGAGACCGCGTCAGCGATCACCGCACGCGCCGCGGGGTCGCCCGCCTCCGCCAGCGCGACCACCTGTGCCGCGGTCATGGCTTCGGCGCGTCCGCCGGTGATACGCAGCATGGCCGCCGTGCTGTCGTCCGAGTCGGACGCCCGCCCGATCATCGTGCGCACGATGGCCTGCGCCGACGCGATCGCATCGAGATGGCCGCGGCCCCCGCATGCGCAGCGCGGCCTTTCCTGCTGCACGGCCACGTGCGCCAGATGAGCCGCGGCTCCATGCGCGCCGACGAGAATGCGCCCGCGGCTCACGTAGGCCGACGATACGACGCGCCCGAGATGCACATAGAGCAAGGAGGAGGCCACCGTGCCGTCCCCGAGTCGCGCCGCGGCAAGTGCCGCCGCCTGCGCGCCACTCACCACCGTCACCCGCGGTTCCTCGCGCGTCCCCAGGTGGCTCGCCAGTCGCCGTGCCAGCGGATACTGTGCCCACTCGCCGAGCGGCGGCAGCCGGCGCACCACGCCGGCGTGGCCGTCCACATCGCCCCAGACGGCGACCCCGACCGCTCCCGGCGCACCAGCCGATTCACTGCTCGTGGCCGTCGCTTCCGGAGTGTCGGCGAGGGCGCGCTCGATTAGCCCAGCGATCACCTCGACCGCCTCGTCGGGAGTGGGAGGCGTGGGAAGACGCTGCTGCCAGAGGCGGCCATGCGGTTCCGTCGTCAGCGTCACGGCGATCCGCGTGGCGCTCTCGGCGAGCTCGATGCCGGCGACCCGCCTGGCGAGGTCGGGCTGCTGCGCATACTCCTGCATTCATCCTCCTCCGCCGAGCAACCTCCGGCGAGTGCGACAGCCGGACCACGGCCCGACCGCGCGTCTGACAGACGCGGCCAGGCAGGCGCCGGCACTGTAGCAGACGCGGAATACTGTTACAATGTGCGCACCGCCGGGCAGCATCAACTGAGCAGGCGCCCGGAGTCCTGTCTCTCAGGAGCAGCAGATGGCAAGCGGCGAGCCAACCCAGGTGGAGGAGCCAGCGCTGGCCGACGATGTGGCGCTGGCGCTTCGCACACGCACTATCATAGCCCAGACGGAAACCGACCTGCGCCGCGCACTGGAGCGCCACGTCACTGGCTACACGCTGTACCGCCTGACGTCCGCGGCGGCCCGGCGCTGGAAGTGCCGCTATCGCCTGATGCTCACACTCGGCTACTTCGATGGGCAGAGCGCCGCGGAGGCGTACGGCCGTGCGCTGATCGCCGCCATCGACGCCCAAGCGCTTGACTCAGCTGGACAGTAAGAATGCTAGGTCGCGTTCCGCGTCGCGGGCGCTGGCCGCGATGTCTTGTCGCGAAAGGCGGCCGCGCTCGGTGATGGTGGCGTTCACCAGCTCAGCGGGCGTGAGTTCGAAATAGGGGTTGCGCGCCGCAACGCCAGGCACCGGCTCCGGCAGCAGCTCGCGGGGATCCATCTCTTCGAGCACCAGCGGAGCGCTTGGCGCGGCGATCTTCACGCTTTCGGTGAGCACAAACATAGGGACGCCCGCCCGCTGCGCCGCCAGCGCGAGCGGATAGGTGCCAACCTTGTTGACGACGCCACCATCCGCGCGGATGCTGTCTGCGCCGACGAGCACAGCCGCCGCCTCGCGCACAAACATGCCCACCGCCGCATCGGCGATCAGCGTGACCTGCCAGCCGATCGGCGCGAGCGCACGGGCCAGCGCGACTCCCTCGCCCCCCGGACGCGACTCCGTCAGCCACAGCGCTGGTAGAGCGTCGCCCTGTGTGCCTTGCTCGCGCTGCACCGCGGCGTAACGCGTCAAAACCTGCTCGACCGTGCCAGACCGGCTGTGGGTAAAGAGTACACCGCGCAGCAGCGGCCGCACGTGCTGGTAGATGGCGGCGCTGGCCTCATCCCAGGCGCGCAGCTGCGCCTCTGCCGCGTCGTGCAGGGCCCGCAGCCGCGCGCTTGCGGTGCTCGTCTCGCCATCTGGTCCCCCGGCGCTGCGCGTGGCGGACCAGATGCGCGCCACAGTGTTCGACAGTGCCGCCATGCTGGGGCGCGTCGTCGCCAGGGCCCGCGCGGCTTGTCGCAGCCGTTCCAGCCGTTCCTCGTCGTTGCCGAGCGTGCCGGGCGTGCTCGCCTCTTCCAGTGCGGCCGCCGCTTCACGTGCCAGCCAGCTCGCTCCATGGTCGCGGTCGTCGCGAATCCGCGCGATGGCCGCGCGCAGCGGCTCCGGCTGATCAGGGGGCATCATGTGGCGCCTCGGGCGGATACACCGCGGCCAGCGCCTCCGCGAGCTTCGGCACGGTTGGGTACGAAGCCACCTCGTCTGGGCGCACCCAGCGATGGTCGGTCGCTTCCCAGTCCGTCCGCACGGCGTCTGGGGTCATCAACAGAAACAAGAACGGGTGCACCACCCAGTGCAGCCCCTGCGCGTTGTCGTCGACGGCAAGCGGCTCCCCGCTACGAAGCAGCGTCGCGGACGGCTCATCTACGCCAGCTTCCTCGCGCATCTCGGTGCGCGCCTGCTCGAGCGGCGTCACCCCTGGCTCCAGATAGCCGCTCACGGCTCCCCAGGCGCCGCGATAGGTGCGCACGCGGTCGCTGCGGCGCACGAGCAACACGCGATCCTCGCCCTGGTCTCTACGCAACAAGAAGCTCGTCACGACATGCGTGGGCACTGGACTATTCGTTTGACTCATCACGCTACCTCCTTGCCTTCAACTCGTCTGACCGCCAGGCTGTCAGGTCTGTTTCGCCGCTTCATGGTAGACACGCAGGTGGGCCTGTGCCGCGGCCCGCCAGGTGAACGCTTTCACGCGCTCGCGGCCACGCGCCGCCAGCGCGGCGGCCAGCGCCGGCTCGCGTACGACGCGCAGCAGCGCCTCCGCCAACGCATCGGTGTCCTCGGCGGGCACCAGCAGGCCCGCATCTGCCGCGACCTCGGGCAGCGAGCCGGCGGTACTGCAGACGATGGGCGTCCCGCTCGCCATCGCTTCTAGCAGGGGAATGCCGAAGCCCTCATAGAGCGACGGCATCGCCAGCACAGTGGCGGCGCGATACAACGCGCGCAGGTCGCCGTCCGTCACGTAATCTAGAAAGCGCACTTGCTCGGCGATCCCATGGCGCTGCGCAGCCGCGAAGACACCCTCATAGAGCCAGCCCTTGCGCCCCGCGATCACCAGCATACGCGGCCCCGCCGCCTCACGTGCGATCCTGGCAAAGGCCGCGATCAGGCGCTCGTAGTTCTTGCGCGGCTCGATGGTGCCGACGGCCAGCACGAACGGCGTGGCCAGCCCGAGACGAACGCATGCCTCCACAACAGCGTCATCCGTGGGCGCGTGCGCAAAGGAAGGGTCCACGCCGAGGTGGATGACGGCGATGCGCTCGGCGGGCACGTCGAGGCGCTCGATCAGGTCAGTCGCGGTGCGCTGCGAGACGGCGATGACGCGATCGGCGCGGTGCAGCGCATGCGGCACGACGCGCGAGAGATAGGCCACCAGGCTGGGCAGGGCGCACTCTGGATGGGTGAGGAAGGCGAGGTCGTGGATGGTTACGACGGTGCGCGCACCGATCGTCGGCGGCAAGGTAAAGTCGGGCCCGTGCAGCACGTCGGCACGCCCCGTCACCAGCTCAGCGGGCATTGGAACGCGCAGGCGGTGCCAGAGTATCGTGGCGCGCCGGTTCCCGACGGGAACCACCCGCGCGCGAAAGGTCGGAGCCCTAGGGATCGGTCGCTCCGCTGTCGGCGCCTCGGTCGAGAACAGGGTGTAGCGGTCGCCGCTGTCGAGCTGTGCGAGGGCGGCGACAAGGTTGCGGGTGTAGCGTCCGATGCCCGCGCCCTGCACGATAGCCGAGGTGTAGTCAATAGCGATCCGCATGCGTGCTCCCAGAGTGCCGGGCTGCGCTGGAACGTGCATGTGCCGGCTCTCTGCACGCGAGTATAGCACGGCCTCGCGGCGTCGCTGCCAGTCGCGTACCGTGTCTCTTCCCCATGCGCCGCCAACGTGATAGACTTTGGCCGGAAACGTACCCGCTGGACTGCTACGTGAATGCGGCCGCCGGGGAGAGATCGGTGGGCGGGCGGAGGGAGCACGGGCGCCATGGGGATCAGTGTCGGCAGTCTGGAGCAGCGCGTGCTCGAGCGCCTGCGCGCGGAGCTAGCCGAAACGCTTGCCGCCCACCTGGCCTACCCTCCCTTCTTCAACTATCGCTCTGGCGAGGCGACCTGTCGCCCGCTAGACCGCGCCAAGCGCGATGAGCTCGAACAATTTGTGCGCTCAGCACACTTCGAGAGTATCGAGCGTGCGGATATCACCTCCCCGGACGTGCGCAGGTTCATCGAGCAGCTGCTCCTGCGCTACATCGAGGTCAATCCAGCGCTGGCCCGTCCGCAGACGATGCGCCGGCTGCCGCAAGTGCGCACGCGCGTTCCCAGGCTCGCCGCCGAGACGCAGCGCGCGCTGGGAGCTCACCTGGAAGGCAAGGCGCCGGCATTCGGCACGCGACGGGAGTCCACGTCCTGGTCAGCCAGCTCCCCTGCCCCCAGCCCGCGTGAGGGGCGGGAGCACAACACGCGTGTCCTCGAAGCGGTACTGGTGCGCCGCGGCGAAGCCCCCGCTCCGGCGCGCCCGCGCAGTGTTGTCCCGTCCCCGGCGACGCGGCGACCTCCTTCCGCCCCGCCAGCGCCGTCGTGGTCCCCTGTGCCCGGTGCCCCCGCGCCCGTCCCGGTCTCCGAGATGGCGCCCATGCCGGGTGGGTCGCCGTTCGCCGGACTGGAGCTTGGCTCGCAGACCGCAGTCTTCGGGGGAACCGGCAGTGGCAACCTGAGCGAGATGGAGACCAGCCCGCTTGCCGCGTTGGGATCAGCGTTCGCCGCCGGCAATGGCAACGCTGTGGAGAGCGCCGCCGCGCAGCCGCGCGAGCTGCCGCCCGATCTCTACCAAATCTACGGCAACTACCTGCGCGACATGCAGCCCGAGGCGCCGATGGCCGAGGCGCCGACCGCCGAGACGCCGGCGGCGGCGCTGCTTGGCGCGTCGCCGCCGGTGCCCATGCCCGCGCCAACGCCCATGCCTGCGCCGCAAGCTACGCTGCCATCGATCGCCGCCGCGTACGCGCCCAGCGTACCCTGGACGCCCGAACCTACGTCTGAACCTACGCCCGCTCCCAGCCCTCGCGCCGCGCCTCTGCCCGTAGTGATGCCTGGCACGGGCGTGGCGCCAGCCGACGCGCGCAGCGACAAGCTGATCTTCTGGCAGCTGCGCTATCAGCTCGAAGCATACGTGCGGCGCGCGGCAGGCAGCTACGGTGTGCGCACGGCGAGCGGCGATCCTTCGGGCGTGCTGGACGCCCTGCGGCGCTCCGGCTATGTGGACGAGGCCGACCTGCGCATCGCCGAGGGGATACTCGCGCTCACCGATCGTGTCACCGCGGCGGGCAGCGCCTCCGTTGACGACTACCGGCAGGCGCTGATGCTGTATTTGCTCTATCACCGGAGTCATCTCGGATAGTGGGAGAGCCACGAAGGAGCCGGGCGGATGGGCGGCGCGCAGGCAACAGCGGGCATCACGCTCTACGGCACGACCTGGTGTCCGGATTGCAAACAGGCCAAGCAGTTCCTTGGCGAGCAGCGCATTGCCTACACGTTCGCCGACATCGAGAACGATCCCGCGGGCCAGGCGGTAGTCGAGCGACTGAACAACGGCAAACAGATCATCCCCACCATCGTCTTTCCAGATGGCAGCATACTGGTCGAGCCGACCAACGCCCAGCTCGCGGCGAAGCTTGGCATTCAGACCACCGCGAAAATGCGCTTCTATGATCTCATCGTGGTTGGCGGCGGACCGACCGGTCTAACGGCGGCGATCTATGCCGCACGCGAAGGGCTGGATACGCTGGTGGTCGAGCGCGGTGGCCTGGGCGGGCAGGCGGGCGTCACCGAGTGTCTTGATAACTTCCCTGGCTTTCCCGAAGGGGTCTCGGGCGCTGAGTTCGCCGAGCGGGTGGTGGCGCAGGCACGCCGTTTCGGCGTGGAGCTGCTCGGCGCGCAGGAGGTGCGGCGGGTCGGCGTGGATGACGTAAGCGGCTCGCGCTTCGCACAGACCGCCGACGGGCAGCGCTATCTCAGCTCGGCGTTGCTGCTGGCCCCTGGCTCGGCCTATCGCCGGCTCGGCGTTCCTGGGGAGGAAGAATTCATCGGCGCTGGCGTCCACTTCTGCGCCACATGCGACGGCCCGTTCTATCGCGGCCGCGAGCTGGCAGTGGTCGGCAGCGGCAACAGTGCCCTCGAGGAGGGGCTGTTCCTGACGAAATTCTCACCCAAGGTCACCTTGCTGGTGCGCGGCAGCGAGCTGCACGCCTCCAAAGTGGCCACTGAGAAGGCACTCGAAAAAATGGACGTGCGCTACCACTCGGCCGTCAAGGAGCTGCGCGGCGAGGGCGGCAAGTTGCGCACTGTGGTCGTGCACGATACCGAGCAAAACACCGACCTCGAGCTGCACCCTGCCGCGGTATTTATCTACATCGGCATCGAGCCCAACACGCAGTTCCTGGCCGGCACGGTGGACTTCGACGAGCGCGGCTTCATCCGCGCGGACGCGACGCTGCGCACCAGCGTGCCCGGCATCTTCGCTGCCGGCGACGCGCGAAGCGGCAGCACGAAGCAGCTCGTCAGCGCCGCGGGCGAAGGGGCCACGGCTGTGCTCATGATTCGGGACTACCTGAAGCTGGGCCGTCCATCGGCTGGGGAGTAGCAGCGGCCTCCGCGCGCTCGCGTATGGTCGCCAGCACGCCCGGCGGCAGCGGCTCGCCTTTGCCGACCGGCTGCCCCAACAGCTCTTGCAGGTCGAGCGCGTTCACGATGCCGTAGTTGACTGCGTTGTTGTTGGTGACCACGTGCACCTGGCCGCCGTCGAGCCGCTCGGCGATGCGCCCGATGCGCTCCGCCCAGGGCAGCAGCTCGTCCCGCGTATACAGATAGTCGAAGCGGTCACGGCTGCTTTGCAGGCCCTTGCCATACCACATGCGACGATTGCGCCCGTGGAAGCGCACCATCGAGAAATGTGGATCGGTCAGCAGCACGACCGGCGGAACGGAACCGGAGCCGACCTGCGGCTCGTCCACCGCGACGTACGCCAGCCGGTTCTCTTGCAGCGCGGCGCGCGTCTCGTCGGCGTTCGCTCCCTCGACCCACGAGCGATGGCGAAACTCCACCGCAATCGTGTCTTGCGATAGCATCTCGCGCACCGTCTCGAAATAGCTCAGCCGATCCTGCTCGAAGGTGAACCAGGGCGGGAACTGGAAGAGCACCGCGCCGAGCTTGCCGGCGGCGCGCATCGGCTGGACCATCTCGCTGAACTTCGCGAACGTGTCCGCATGGGGTGCGATCATTTGCCGCTGGTCGTCGCGATGGTGCCACGTCAGCTCGCCGTACGCCTTCACGTCGAAGACGAAATCGGCTGGGGTGCGGTCGGCCCACAATTCAAAGTTGCGCGTGGGTTGCAGATTGTAGAACGTCGAATCCACCTCGACCATCGAGAAGTAGCGCGCGTAATACGCGATGCGCTGGCTCTTCATGGCAGCCTTGTCGTATTCGGGTGGATAGAATGGCTCGTGGTCGGTCCAGCTCGCGGTACCGACGCGAATGTCCGCAGTCGTCATGATGTTGCGCCTCGTTTTCGTGGACGGTGCGGTGCTGCATTGCAGGCTGTGTGCCTCACCTGGCGTTGTACCACACGTTGCCATTCTTTCTGACGCTCCCGCCATCGACACGCTGCACGATCAATTGGGTGCGCCGCCTGTTCGCTTGCGTTGGATGTCTCGCCTGCTTGAGTGTGCAACATATCGCTGGTATAATACGCTCACCAGCACAAGAGGTGGCTTGCCGGACAAGGTGGTATTGGACGGCACACACGCCCTCTCTGGGAGACGCGGATAGCGCAATGCTTGTGGCGGCCCGTCGTACTTGAAAACGCCCGGTCAATGGGGATCTTGGGCGGCATGGAGTATCCTGAGGTCGCGAGGGAGCCAGGGCGAGTATGACAGCCGATATTACCTGTGATCGCCAGGCGGCGATTGAAGAGCGCAGAGTAGCATACGAAACCGAAGTCACGGATGCGCTGTTGGACGAGACGCAAGAAGAGCGCGACGAGCGGCTCGAGCTTGTGCGTCTTGCCCAGGCGATGATTCTGCAGGCATTCGGTCTCTGTGAAGAATCTGCCGAGAATTAGTGGCGCGCTTCACCCGGCATGCCGCTCAGCATGATGCGAGCGGGGCCGGTTCGTCGCGCGCCTTTGGCTGGCGTTAGCCACCGCGCCGGCTCTGTGCAGGGGAGGTGCATCCAGGGATGCCACACCCCGTTTACCACCCCGACGATGCGAGCTTCCGGCACGCTGTCGAGTTTGGCTGCCTCTACTGGGTGAATTTCTCCTATCCAGCGCTGCCGCAGGGCGTCGAAGAGCGACGCATTTTGGATTGGCATCCCGCGCTCGTCATCTCCAGCACCGCATTTTGCAAGAATGCCGGTGCCCTCAACGTCCTCCCACTCACGAGTTATCGCGGCAAGATCCGGCCGTACCATCACCTCCTGCTCAAGGAAGATTACCCGCAGCTTGACGGCGACAGCCTCGTGAAAAGCGAGCTAACCTACCCCGTTCTGCGCAGCGCGCTGCCCGACCAGCACTACATCTGCCGCCTGCGCGAAGACGACCTGACGACGATTATGGGCAAGCTGGCGGATGCGCTGTGCATTACCGCGTATTACGAGCTGCTCGACAGCAAGCGAGGTGCCACGTGAGTCGCCTGTCGCGGACGGGCGCGCACCAGGACGGTACTGATCCCGACGACGCCACGTCGCTGGCCGCGCTGCGCCGCTTGCCCTCCGTGGACGAAGTGCTGCGGGTGCTCGACATCGAGGCCGCCACTGCCAACGCAGCCCATGACACGCTCGTGCGGGCAGCGCGCGCCGCGATTGGTGAGGCGCGCCAGGCGATCCAGCAGGGCGGTGCGCCTGCCAGCAGGGACAGCCTCATTGAGCGCGCCCACGCGCTCATGCTCGAGTGGCAGCGGCCCGCGCTCCGGCGCGTCATCAACGCGACCGGCGTCGTCATCAATACGAATCTGGGCCGAGCGCCGCTCTCGCCGCGTGCCCTCGCCGCCATGCGCGCCGTCGCCGAGGGCTATTCCAACCTCGAGTACGATCTGGAATCCGGTGAGCGCGGCTCGCGGCATGCGCACGTGCGCCGGCTGTTCTGTGAGCTAACGGGCGCCGAGGACGCGCTGGTCGTGAACAATAACGCCGCGGCGCTGCTCGTCGTGTTGAGCGTGCTGGCGGCGGGCCGCGAGGTGGTCATTTCGCGCGGCGAGCTGGTCGAGATCGGCGGCGGGTTCCGTGTGCCGGACGTCATGCGCCAGAGCGGCGCGCAGCTGGTGGAGGTCGGCACGACGAACCGCACGCGGCTGGCTGATTTCACGGGCGCGCTCACGCCTGAGACGGCGCTGCTGCTAGCGGTGCATCCCAGTAACTTTCGCGTGATCGGCTTCACTGAGGCGCCGCGGCTAGGCGCCCTGGCAGAGCTCGCGCAGGCGCACAACATCCCGCTCGTCCACGACCTCGGGAGCGGCTGCCTGCTGCCTACCGAGCGTTTCGGCCTTGGCCACGAGCCAACTGTGCAGGAAAGTCTCACGGCAGGTGCGGACATCGTGTGCTTCTCCGGCGACAAGCTCCTTGGCGGGCCACAAGCCGGCATCATCGTCGGGCGGGCGCGGTTGCTGGCAGAGATCGCTCGCCATCCGCTGATGCGCGCGGTGCGCATCGACAAGCTCACGCTGGCGGCGCTGGCTGCCACGCTGACGGCCTATAGCGCGGGAACAGCCGAGGGCGAGCTCCCGGTCTGGCGCATGATCGCGGCGCCACTCGCCACCCTGCGGCAGCGCGCGGAGCGCTGGGCCACCGAATTGCGCACTTGGGGAGCGGACGTGCGCGTACTGGAGGGTCAGTCCACCGTCGGCGGCGGGACGCTGCCCGGCGAGACATTGCCGACGGCGCTATGCGCGATCGGTGGCTCGGCGACGAAGGACGAGATCGCCGAAACTGCCACCCAGTCCAGCACCGACGGCGCGCGCGATGTCGCCGACCTGGCGAGAATACTGCGCACGGGTGAGCCTGCGGTCGTGGGCCGCGTGCTCCGGGACGCGCTCCTGCTCGATCCGCGCACCGTGCAGCCGGCCGAGGACGATCAGCTCCTGGCGGCGGTGAAGGCAGCACTAGCCGCCTGGTGACGCCCACGCCGGCGACGGCCCCACACGAGCCTACACGCTACTCACTCCTTGCTCGCGCGGCCGGTCCGACGCGGCGGCGCCGGCACCTGGAAGGGCGGCGGCGCCTGCACGCCCGATCACACGACTGGCGCCCCAGCGCGCGGCAAGCATACCGGCGATCACCACCGCGCCCGCGCCAATTTGTGGCAGCGTCAGCGCCTCGCCAAGGAGGATCCACGCCACGATCCCGCCCGCGATCGGCACCGCATAGGTGTACACCGTCACGTAGCCCACGCCGCGCACGCCGATCGCCCAATTCCAGATTGAATACGTGAACTACACACCACAATATGCAGGCGAGGTGCCGGTGCGCTTCGCCGTGTTGGCGTAGCGTGGGAGGCAAGGTACTTTCGGCAGCCATGCGATGTGTCGTACGCAGATACCGCGTCCATGTGGTATGATTAGCTATGGTAGCAATCGCGAAAGGGAGGAACGGAACGTTGGAGATTTTGCAGTGGTGGACGGCGACCCGGACGGCCAGATACCTGGGCATCTCAACGCCGAGCACCTACCGCGCCATCGCGTTCGGGCGGCTGCGTGTGGTGGAGACGCCGTTGGGTGTCTTAGTTGATCCGACGTCTGTCGAAGAATACGCACGCACGCGCCGGCCAGTGCGCCACAAGGGCGAGAAGGTCACTGTACCTGCATGAATCAGACGCGCTCCCATTCCATCCACGAACGACGCGAGCGCACGTGCGGTGCGCCAGCAGAAGCGGCACCTGTGCTGCTGGAGCGGGCACGCCTGCGGGTGGACGCGCAGCGCCCGGATCAGGTGATTCGCGTGCTCTGTGGGCATCCGAGTAAGAATTGCGGCTCCCCGCTGGCGGAGCTGCACCTCGGCTACAAGGGTGCCGTGAGCGTGTGGCTGCCGCGCGGCTTCAGCGAGCGCGAGAAAGATTCAGGACTATGGGCGCTCAGCGCACACGCACGTCGCAATGACGACTGGGCACGTCGCAATCTTCCCACTTATGATCCCCGGCGCCCCTATCACGAGCCGCGCCGGCCTCAGGTGCTCATCCACGATGACGCGCGGGTGCGCAAGGGCAAGCGGGGAGCCTGGGTGGTCGATGAGGGACCGTGGCATACCGGATGGCGGCAGGGGCGCGAAGGCTTCCTGCCGGTTGACGCGGCCATCTGTTTCGGTACGGACCGCGTGTCCGCCGGGGTAGACCTGGAGCTGTATAGAGCACTGATCGACTGTCTCACCATCATCTGTCCCGTGCGCGGGTGTGGCTGCCAGTCAGCGCTGTGGGCGGCGCTGCTCTATGACGGCTGGAAGTTCCCCTTCCTGCGTGCCGCGCTCACGTGCCTGGAGATTGGCGAGGAAACCTACCACATCATGGAGGAGAACGTATCCCTCCAGGAGGACGTGACGCCGTTGCAGATATGGCGCCTGTTTCCCACGCGGGAGGAGAAGGAGCAAGTGTTGCGCGCGCAGGCGAGTTAATTGACCGCGCCTGCTCCACGTGTATCGCCGAAAATGGTTTCGTCGCTGCCGCGTCTTCTGCGGCGGTCCTGTCCCTGCCACTCGTGCGCGGTGGAGCGATGGATAGACGGACCTGGCGCCGGCGCCCCCAGTACTCCGTGCCCTCTTCTGGGTGAGGACCCTGGCTAACAGACCTCTAGCGAAATGCAAGAGGTGTGGAGGCCATTGTCATGAAAGGCACCGAAGGCACCGTCCGAACCCGCAGTCTCACTCAGTCCCGAAAGCGCGTCCTTGCCCCCAAGCCGCCCACCGCGGCACCATCCGTCTCGATCCACGTCGTGATCGAAGACGCTCCCCCCACCGAAGCGTATCTCGCGTTGTTTCGGCGTCTCTTGGCGCCCCTGCCCGCACCCTCACCTACCCCGCCGACGCCTGCGGCGGAGAGGAGGGCAGCATGAACAACTTCTCCCCAGGACGCGGCAAGGGCCACTCAGCGCGCCCCCCGCGCATGAGCAGCCCCCAGATGCCGGACTCAGCCAGACCGTGCAAACCCTGTCGAAGAACATCCCCCGCGAGAAGTATCGCGCGCGCGCAGCGGCTTGTCAACACGGCTGCTGTTCTTGCATTCGATACCGCTGCCCTGGCAGGCCGCACGGGACGCGGGGATCATGCGTGGGCTGCGCTGCACCTGGTCGAGTCTGCTCGCCATGCCTGGGCCGCCGCCGAAGTGCTGGCGGAAGGAGCGTGCGCATGAACGCGCTCCACGATTCCTTCCGCCCGGACTGTGCGCCGGGTGACGTCGCCCTAGCCTATGCGCGCTTACGTCTGCGCGTCCTCCCACTCCATACCCCTATTCTCCGTCGTGATGGCGCGACGGAATGTTCCTGCTGGATGCGTGACACCTGCCCGCACATTGGGAAGCATCCCCGCTGGCGCAAAGGGATGATCGAGCATGGCGCGCTCGACGCCAGCGCGAGCGAAGCGACCGTTGGCGTGTGGTGGAAAGAGTGGCCCTGGGCGAATGTCGGCATTGCCACCGGCGACCTGTCACGGCTGCTCCTGCTGGACGGCGATCCCCGCAACGGCTGTGTCGAGTCCTTGCAACGGTTGGAGCGGACCTATGGGCGCTTGCCCGACACCTGGGAGGTGCGCACCGGCGGTGGGGGCTGGCATCGCTACTTCCGACTGCCCGTCGACGGCCCGGCTATTGGCTGTGCGGGACTGGGAGACGACTATCCCGGCCTCGACGTGAAGGGGAATGGCGGCTATGCCACGGCGCCGCCTCCCCTCCATCAGAGCGGTAGACGCTACACGTGGGCCGCGGCTGCCGGCGTCATGACCCCGACGAGTGAGCCCCTGGATGCGCCGGCCTTCCTGCTGGACCTGCTCGCCAGGTCAGCGGCTCCGATTGTGCGCCCGGCCACCTTGCAGACCGAAGAATTGTCCGCCGATGACGAGGGACGGGACTGGCTGGACTGGGCACTGACGCGCACCGGGGACGGCGTGGGTGACCGCGTGGGGTACGAGCTGGCCCAGCAGCTCCTGATTGCCCATGTCGCCGATGTCCATGCCCCGCTGCTGGACTATGCCGAGCGGGCCACCGTCAATCCCCGCAGTCCCTTCACCGAGCGCGACGTGACGCGCTGGATCAAGAGTGCGGAAAAGAGCGACCTTGTGCGTCAGGGCGCGCCGGCGAAGGCGCGTCACCAGGCTCATGCTGCTCCTGTTCGTCCAATCCCCCTGCGCGGAGATGAGGATGGCAACCCTGAAGACGATGAGGATCAGGATCGAGAAGAAGACGACGACGGCGAGACGGGGTATGTAGACGCAGACCCGGCCTCACCGGCGGAAGGCGGGAACTTTGCCGGCCCGTCGCCCGAGGTGCGCCCTTTCGTTCAACTGAACGACGTGCCGCTGCGCACGAAGATCGACCAGACCATGGCGGCGCTGTTGGCCGCCAACACGCCCACGCCCAGCGTGTTTGTGCGCGGCGGAGCGCTAGCCCGTTTCCGGTGGAACGAGCAAGGCCAGCCCGTGATCGATCCCTTGGGGGAAGCGGCGCTTCGGGGCTACATGACGCGTGTCGCCGAGTTCGTGACGACCACAAAGACCGGCTATTCACACAAGGACCCACCCGTGGAGCTTTCGCGGGTGCTGGTAGCAGCCGGGTCCTGGCCCGGGCTGCCACCGCTCGTGGGCATTGTGGAAGCCCCAACGTTGCGACCGGACGGCACTCTGCTGGACTCGCCAGGCTACGACCTTGTGACGGGCTTGATCTACGCGCCAGCGGCAGGGCTGGTGGTGCCCGAAATTCCTGCCGAGCCCACCGCCGCCGACTCTGCCGAGTCCGTGCACTTCATCGAGCGTGAGCTCCTCCACGACTTCCCCTTCTGTGCGCCCGCCGATAAGGCGCACGCCTGGGCGGTGCTGCTCACCCCGATCGTGCGGGCGGCGATTGCGGGGTGCGTGCCGCTGCTGCTGCTGGATGCCCCCAAGGCGGGGACTGGGAAGACGCTGCTGGCGGGGGTGTCGGCGGTGATTGCCACCGGGCGCAAGGCTGAAGTCATGACGGCGCCCGCCCACGACGAAGCCGAATGGCGGAAGAAGCTCACCACCATCTTGCGGGAGCACGCCACCATCGTGCTGATCGACAATCTGCCCGACGTGCTCAAGAGTGCGCAGTTGGCCGCGGTGCTCACGGCGCAGACCTGGCGGGACCGGGTCTTAGGCGTCTCGCAGTCGGTCACCTTGCCCCAGCGGGCCACCTGGCTCGCGACCGGGAATAACATCCGGCTGGGAGGCGATCTCCCGCGCCGCTGTGTGCGTCTACGGATCGACGCGAAAGAAGCCCGGCCCTGGCAGCGTCAACCGGATGCGTTCGTGCATGCTGATCTGCTCGGGTGGGTGAAAGCGCACCGCGGCAAGGTCCTGGCGGCGCTGCTCACGGTAGCGCGGGCATGGTTCGTGGCTGGGTGTCCAGAGGCACCTTCGAAGACCCCGCGGGCCTTGGGGGGCTTCGAGGACTGGCAGCGCGTGCTCGGGGGCATCCTTGCCTATGCGGGCATCGAGGGGTTCCTCGACAACCTGGATGAGTTGTACGAACAGGCCGACGACGACACGCCGCAATGGGAGGCGTTCCTCTTGGCCTGGCGCACGACGTTCGCGGACCGTGCCGTCTCCGTCGCTGAGGTCGCAGGCCGGCTCGATGTCGACCAGAAGGAAGAGATAGCGGAGCGGCGCGTGTTGTTGCCGGCGTTGCCCGAGCGACTGGCTGATGCCTACGGCCGGCGGCGGGAAAGCTTTGGGCACCATCTTGGTCGCGCGCTCGCCGGTCAAGAGGACACCCGCTATGGC
>Ga0209647_1002105_pt1 | contig 16278 bp, 15 predicted proteins | sample GraSoi_2013_60cm_FD_185827 | JGI IMG/M metagenome (GOLD analysis project Ga0209647, IMG submission 185827) | Grasslands soil microbial communities from the Angelo Coastal Reserve, California, USA - Sample 9_17_2013_60cm (SPAdes) (version 2) | ecosystem: Environmental > Terrestrial > Soil >...
TGCGATGTCCGGTGACTTCGGGTACGCTGCTCAGTATACTACAAAACAGAAACCTCCTCGCACTGAACGGCTTGGACCTGTTCAGAGGGATCCTGTATGTCTTCACATCAAAAACTCATGCTGACAGAGAGGGGAACGCTATGCCAATGATCGATATCTACGCCGTTGCTGGGACATTTGCCGATCCGAAGCAACTGGCCATTGATGCGGCCACGACGGTGAAAACGATCGAGGGAGTGCCGGATATCCCGATGTTCCGCAAAAACACCGCCGCCTTCGTGCACGAGTTGCCAGCAGGCACACTCGCCAATGTGGATGGTGACGAAACCTATGTACGCGTGCAGGTCCTGACCAACGAGGGTGCCCTGGACCGCGAAAAACAGCTCGCCGTGGTAGCACAGCTGACACAGCTCGTGAGCACTGCTGCCGGTGACGAAACACTGAAAGACCGCACGTGGGTGCTCTTAACAGAAGCGAAAGAAGGTGGCTGGGGCCTCTGGGGCCATGCTCACACGAATGATGAATTAGTAGCCGCTGCACGGGATGAAATCGCGAAGCTGAAGTCTGCGTCAAGTTAACAGCGTCATGGTAGAGGAAATAACAACGGAGCAACTTTTGAGGACACTCCGCTTGCTCACACGCTCATCCGAAGGTGATTCCATCATGAATCAGCGCGCACCAGGACACGACTGGATTGCAATCGTCAGAAAAAAGCCTTTAGGAAAAATGTCGGCGGAACCACAATTCTTACGCGCAACAATGAGGGGCTGATTGAACATATCCAGCTTTATCATAGGCCCTTGCAAGTGGTCGTGGAGTTTTCCCGCGAACTGGCAAAGCGTCTTCAGGGTAAAGTAGATCAGGCTTTACTTCATGAGGAGCGATAAAGGGAGGTTCTTTGGCAGCAGACACGCTGTGCGCTGTCAGATGTCATTGAGGAGCGAGACCCATGACCGACCAGATTCAGCTTGAACCCGAGGCGCAAGCCTTCGTAGAGGCGGCGGCCCTGTCACCTTGGCTGTTCACGCTTGGCCCCCACCAGGGACGGCTCGCTCTCGATAAAGCCCAATCTGGCAAGGTTCGCAGGCCTGCGGTCGACGTTGAAGACCTGACCATTACGGATGGTCCCAGCGCGCAGGTGGCGCTTCGCATCCTGCGGCCCCAGAACACACAGACGCCGCTACCGGTCATCGTGTACATCCATGGTGCCGGGTGGGTCTTCGGCAGCCCGCAGACGCATGACCGGCTGGTGCGCGAACTCGCGGTCGGAGCTGGGGCCGCTGTCGTCTTCCCGGTGTACCGGCTTTGTCCGGAGGTGAGATACCCGACAGCCCTCGAGGAGTGCTACATGGTTGCACGGTGGGTCGGCAGGCATGGGCAGGAACATGGCCTGGATGGCGAGCGGCTGGCTGTAGCTGGCGACAGCGCCGGGGGCAACATGGCGACGGTGATCACGCTCTTGTCCAGAGAGCGCGGGGAGCCAGACATCCGGTTGCAATTGCTGTTCTACCCGGTCACCGACGCGACCTTCGACACAGAGTCCTACCACCAGTTTGCCGAGGGCTACCACCTGCGGCGCGACGCCATGATGTGGTGCTGGGAGCAGTACACGCGCCACCCGGGCGAGCGCAACGAGATCACCGCCTCGCCGCTACGCGCCAGCATCCAGCAGTTGCATGGGCTCCCACCGGCACTCATCATCACCGCCGAGGCCGACGTGCTGCGCGATGAGGGGGAAGCCTACGCCAACAAGCTGCGGCAGGCGGGGGTGCGCGTCACGGCGGCGCGCTTTGGGGGCACCATTCACGACTTCGTCATGTTGAACGCCCTGGCCCACACTGCAGCAGCGCGTGGAGCAATCGCGCTTGCTACGGCCTGGCTGCGTGAGGGCTTCTCAACCCAGTTCGCCTAGGCGCTTTGCGCTACAACCAGCGTCAGGACAGGAACGCGCGAACATCGTCACATGTAGTGCAGGTACTTCAGGAAAGCAAGAGCAGCGTTGCTGCTCGAGAAATGGAACAAGGAGAATACTTATGGGCATTTTTGCGTCAAAACGCACTTCAAACAAAGCGAACATTGTCTTAGTACACGGGTTCTGGGCTGACGGGTCCGGTTGGAGCAAGGTGATCCCAACGCTCCAGACACAGGGCCATTTTGTTGTCGCTGGGCAACATGCACTCACCTCTCTGGCTGATGATGTGACTGCGACGCGTCAACTACTCGCGGAGTTGGAGGGACCGACGCTGCTGGTCGGCCACTCCTATGGCGGCTTCGTCATCTCTGAGGCGGCCAATGATGCACCAGGAGTGGTGGGCCTGGTCTATATCTCGGCCTTCATCCTGGATGAGGGGGAGACACTGCTCAGTTCCGGCGCCCAGTTTCCTCAACTGGAAGTCTTCCAGCATCTGCTCATCACCGGGCAAGGTTTTGCCTGGATCGATCCCGATGTCTTCCCCCAGAACTTCGCGAACGACATTGACCCAGTGGAGGCACGAGCTTTGGCGGTAGCTCAGGTGCCCCCCAAGGCGAGTATCTTCGAGACGAAAGCCGGGCGGCCAGCATGGAAGTCCCTCCCATCGTGGTCGCTTTTTGGGTCCGAAGATCGCATGATCCATCCCGAGCAGCATCGCTGGATGGCGCAGCGGAGCAAGACAACGGCGCGTGAGATCTCGGCCAGCCACGTCCCGTTTCTCTCGCATCCCGACGAGGTGGCTCGCATCATCCTGCAGGCAGCGAACGAGGCTGTTCCCGCCTGATTGCAAGCTGAACACGCACCACCGGGCATGAATGGGAGAGGTACAGCTAAAATGCTGTACCTCTCCCATTCATGCCCGGTTCGACGAAGAGAGAACGGAGAAGGATCGATGCAAGCAGCAATTTTTCGGGAAGCCGCGGAAATTACGTGAGGCAATGCGACTGACAGCTTACCGCGCCCTCAAGGAAACAGGAGCCGATCTAACCCTCGCACCAGCCCATTCACCTCCATCACCTTCTGTGTTGCCAGCAGTGTGCCACTCACATATGGATGGGCACCGGAGCCGGCATCGTGGCGAATAGTCAGGCGCTCATCAGGCAACCCAAAAATCGTTTCAAACGCAATCACATAGCTTGGCAGGCGGATGGAATGCACTTGTGTCCCGTCAATGGTGGCTCCACGTGCCTCTTGTGGGCCGTGTGTGTGTTCCAGCGCAACTTCCAGGCGGTTGCGGGAGACCGTTGCCAGTTCTTCCGCGAGTTCGCGTGCGGTCCCGCTGGGCGCATCAATTTTTGCCGCACTGGCGTAATCAATGATCTCCCACGAGGGCAGGTAGCGGGCGGCAATCACAGCAAAATGCTTGGCCAGGGCCGCCGTGATGGAGAAGTTGCCTGCGGCAATGACGCCGAGCTGGCGTTCTCGTGCCCATCGTTCGATGTCGGCGTAATCGCTCGCGGTCAACCCGGACGTTCCCACAACCACGCGCACGCCTTTGTCCAGTGCTGCCAAAATGTGGCCTTTCACCACCTCAGGCCCTGTGTAGTCGATGAGCACATCGGTTGGCACTGCCAGGGCCTCTTCCAGGGAGGCCACTATGTTCACATTGGCTCTCCCCAGGCCCAGCACCTCTCCGATATCTTTGCCAGCTTGCCGGCGTGCTATGGCGCCGACCAGTTGAAATTCGCTCGATGCGAGAAGAGCACGGGTCACCGCACTGCCGGTCCAGCCCGTCGCTCCTGCGACACATACTCGTATGGTCATACTCACGATCCTTTCTCACTACGTCGCTAAAAAAGCGGGATGATGAAAGTCGATAGCCTCACACCACCCCATGAGACGCTTCTGTGACCACAGCTCGTTTCTCTACCTGTGAATATCCTTCTTCGATTCATCGTGTGGTGTTTCTGAAGGCCTTTCCTCTCTCCCTTTCGAAATCAAAGGGCCGAGCACCTCTTGAATATGGAACTGGCGCACCCCGACCAGATCCCAGGCGCGTGCAATACCATAGACGTAGATAAGCACTAGCAGGATGGCAAGATTATGCAGCGTAGCACTATCTCCAGGCGCTAGGTCTAATCGTATGCCATAGAAGATCTCAAAGCCAAACAAGACGAGACCGACGAGCAGAAAAAAAACACGCGGCAGTTTCTTCACCCCATCCCCGGAATCGCGGAGTAGGAGTATCCCCATAATGAGCGTGTTGACCAGTCCAATGGCACTCATGATGAGGGTGATGGTGTCGATGGTGGCACGAGGCAGCAGTGCCAACAAGGAGATCACCAGCGGATTGAGTAAGGCACTGTAGGAGCTGGCGGCCTGGACTTGACGCATCACAGAGGTCGTTTCGGCGTGAGTGACTTCCGGCTTGATAGAAATAACGACAAAGATCAGACCAAAAAGGGTTGCTCCGACACCGGCCATCGTGGTAAAAAAAGGTACGAAATCTACCGGCACCATCGTATCATCTCGTCCTTTCTTCCGTGTTTTTCCCAGTCAACGCCATTGACGAGCAACATCATACGCATCCCCTCTCGTCTGCGCCAATCGCACCGCTTCGCGCTTCAACTCGGCGGTGCAGGTCTTTTGCACTTGCGTCATGCGTATTCTCCCCCTTTCTGCAGTAGTATACCTCAAAGGTTTCCCTACTCCACGAATTCGGGGGAAGTTCATCCACAATTGCCTGATGTTCTCGCATACCTCGCTCAAAAGCTCGTGGAGCCTCAGTACTATAGAACCGGCGGTAGAGCTCGGCGTGATCCGAGAGTTGTGCTACCATGGTCACGATACGAGGGTCGCAACACGAGCAACAATCCTGGGTGCAGGCCCTGACCGTCATCCTGGATACCTGCGCCCTCATTCTGACCTGCCTGGAAGATGCACCCCTGGCAGCAGCTCGCTTTACCTTTGCTGCAGCGCGGCATGCCGTCGTCGACCTGGCCCAGATCCTCCATACCCCACCCAGAGCTGGTGTGAACCGGTTGTCATCAGCCCAATGGACCCAGGCGTGAGAGCGGCTGGCGGCGGGCATCCCTTTGAAGGAAGGAACGGCCAGCTTCTGCTCGCTGGCCGAGCTGCGAGCGACGCATGAGCCGTTTGTGAGCCCCCTGGCCGATCTGATCCTGGTATCCCTTCCGCCCTGGATCCCGCCAAAGGACGCGCTCGATAACTGGCAAACCAGTGCCTGTCTTGCACCCCTGCCATCCCTCTTCGAAGACGTCCCTCACCCACGCTCCTGGTCCTTCCCTGCCAAGCTGAGCGTGGGTGTCCCCAAAGGCGGAGCGGTGCCAGGCCGCAAAAGCCTCGTAAACGCCGTTTTGAGCCGCCTGGTGAACTGCATCCAGGTGGAACCCGGTTGGATCGAACTCGCTCCCCCGCAGTGCCAAAGGCGCGCCCGCGCGCTCCTGGTGGGCCAGCTAGCCGCGGCGGCTAGAACTGGGCCGCCTGCTCGGGGCGGCTGCTCTGCTCATCCGCCTCATCCTGCATGGCCCCCAGGGCACGCAAGGTGGCGATCTCGGCCTGGGTCAGGCCTCCGATGCCCGTGATAGTGAGCCGCTCGTAGGGCCGGTCGCGGCGCAGCGTGCTCAGAGCATGGCCACTCTCGAGGTCCCAGAGCCTGATCGTTCCGTCATTGCCGCAACTGGCGAGCCTGCGGCCATCGGGACTGACCTTGAGCGCCTGTACGATCCCCTGATGGGCTTCTCGCACCCGCCCGCACGCGCCGCTCGGCAGGTCCCACCAGCACAGTCGACCGTCACTGCCTCCACTGATCAGCAGCTTCCCGACCGGGTGCCAGGCGACGGCATAGACCGCCCCCATTAGCCCCTGCAGGGCGGACAGGCGCTCCCCGCTGCGGGCATCCCACACGATGAGCTCCCCGCTGTCCTGGCTGCCACCCCCGGAGGCCAGTTGCGTGCCATCGGGGCTCCAGGCCACACTGATGGCGGCCCCCTGATGCCCCGCCAGCCGCTGGAGCAGCCCGCCACCCGCGGCGTCCCACACATAGACCTGCCCATCTTCGCCCCCGCCGGCCAGGCGCGTGCCATCGGGACTCCAGGCCAGGCCCCAGAAGAGGGTGTCGGGGTGGTCGCGGTCGCCGATGACCTGCAGACAGTTGCTGGTGGCCGAGTCCCACAGCCGGATAGCATTATCCCAGCCGGAACTGGCCAGCACGCCTCCATCGGGGCGCCATGCGACCCCGTACACGCTCCAGCCATGTCCACGCAACACGCTGCGCGGCGCCCCTCCTCCTCGGCTTTCCACCTGCCAGAGGCTCACCGCGCTCTCGGAGCCGGCACTGGCGAGCCGGGTGCCATCCGGACTCCAGTCCAGGTCGTAGAGACAGGCATCGTAGCCCTGCAGGACGCGCACGCACTGCCCTCGCTCCACCTCCCACAACCGCAGGGTGCCATCGTCACTGCCGCTGAGCAGGCGGCGGCTGTCGGGGGTGAAGGCCAAGCCGTACACCGCGGCGCGATGGCCCTGCAGGACCGCCCGAGCACTGCCCTGCTTCGCATCCCACAGCCGGATGGTGTGGTCCCAGCTGCCACTGGCCAGCGTGCCTCCATCCGGGCTCCAGGCCACGGATTGCACCTGCTGCGTATGCCCCAGCAGCGTCTGGCGCAGGCCAAGGCGGCCTGCCTCTCCCAGCTCCCAGAGCTTGACGCTGCCATCCCAGCTCGCGCTAGCCAGGAGACTTTCGTCGGGCGCAAAGGCCAGTCCCCACACCCAGCTGCTATGCCCTACGAGGCTCTCGACGCAGGTCGCTGGGCGGCCCGGCCCGATCTCCCACAGCCGGATCGTGCCCGCGCCGTCGCCAGTGGCGAGCAGGTGCCCATCCGGACTCCAGGCCAGCCTGTAGACCGGGCCGGGATGCGACAACGCCTCGAGGAGGGTGCCCAGCTTGGGGTCCCAGAGCCGCACGCTGCCATCAAATCCGCCACTGGCGAGCAGGCCTCCATCGGGGGCAAAGGCCAGCCACGAGGTGGTGCTGGTATGCTCACCCGACCAGAGCGCGGCTCCGCTCTCGACGTCCCACAGCCTGACGCTGCCATCAGCGCTTCCGCTGGCGAGCAGGCGTTTGTCCGGGCTGAAAGCGAGGGTCGTGGCAATATCCGTGTGCTGTGTTGCGAAAATGGCAAGGATGCGGTAAACTCTGCGTTATTCTGAGAACTGAGAGGAACCGATTTCATGGATACCTCCAAACTGTTCAAATGGCGTCACTTCCAAGCCGAGATTATTTTGCTGTGTGTCCGGTGGTACCTGCGGTATCCGCTCAGCTACCGAGATCTAGAGGAGATGATGCTCGAGCGCGGATTGCATGTCGATCACACGACGATCTACCGCTCTCGTGCAATATTACGCACCAGAACTGGAGACGCGTTGCCGACCCCATCTCAAATCGACGACCGACTCGTGGCGCGTCGATGAGACGTACATCAAAGTGAAAAAAGTGTGGATGTACCTCTACCGCGCCGTGGATTCTCAGGGAAGCACCTTGGAATTTCTGCTCAGTCCAACACGAGATGCTCAAGCGGCCAAACGCTTTTTCTCAAAAGCTCTTGATGCGCCTCATACTAGCACACCTCGAGTCATTACAGTTGATAAAAACGCAGCCTATCCCAAAGCTTTCAAGGAGCTGAAAGCGGAAGGGATCATGCCAGACTCTTGCGAACTGCGGCAGAGTAAGTACCTCAACAACTTGGTCGAGCAAGACCATCGCTTCATGAAACGACTCGTCAAGCTCGGGATGGGCTTCTTTTCGTTCGAGACCGCGTGGCGAACCTTGCAAGGATATGAAACGATGAACATGCTGAGGAAAGGACAGATACTTGGTGTAGAAAAAGGGGACAGCATGAAGCAGGTGGCATTCATCGCCTGCCTCTTTGGAGTGGCTGTCTAAGCTGAACAGGAAAGTGGGATTTCACGTCCTCAGCATTCTCTTCGGATTTTTTGCAACACAACCTCATTTCTTCGCAGCAATCTCGTTGCGCATCCCGTGGGATTACTTTGACAAACTGGATACGACGCGCATCGAGCGCCACCATGTCCGCCGCTTGGAGCAACTCGGCTACACCGTCACGCTCACTCCCAAAGAGAACGAGGCAGCTTAACCCATTTCCAAACTGGCAATGGGGGGATTTTCATAAGAAGTAGCCAGTACAGGCCTCTTTGGGGTCTGGCGCGGTAAAAGCCTCGGCGTTGCGCAATGGGTCGCCTGGCCTGCCACGTAGCTGTTGCCGACAGAGCCGGCCGGCAGGTGGAACTCAGTTGGGCCAGCCCCGCTCCCCCGCGGTGCCCAGCTAGCCCGCGCGCTGCTGGTGGGCCGGCACGCCGTGGGAGCCAGACCTGGGCAGCGTGCTAGGGGCTGTCCACGGCAGCGCCCTCAATCGCCCCCAACGCACGCAAGGTGGCCTTCTGCGCCTCGGTCAGTCCTCTGATCCCAGTGATATTCAGGCGCTCGTAGGGCCGGTCGCGTCGCAGCGTGCGGAGATGCTCGCCACGCTCCAGGTCCCAGAGCGCGACAGCCCCATCATCCCCGCAACTGGCCAGTCTGCGGCCATCGGGACTCACCTTGAGCGCTTGGACGGTCCCCTGATGCGCTTCTCGCACCCGCACGCACTCCCCGCTGTACACCTCCCACCAGCGCACCATCCCGTCACTGCCTCCAGTAAGCACCAGCTCTCCACTGGAAGCCCAGGTCAGCGCAGAGACCACCCCCGGGTGCCCCGCCAAGGCGCTATTGCCTGCCCCCCAGGCAGGGTGGCGCTCCCCACTGTGGGCATCCCACACCACCAGCTCCCCACCGTCCCTGCTGCCGCCACCAGAGGCCAGCCGGGAGCCATCGGGGCTCCAGGCCACGCTCGTGACGGCCCCATGATGTCCCGCCAGCCGCAGGAGCTGCGTGCCACCTCTGGCGTCCCACACAGACACATGGCCATCTTCGTCCCCGCCGACCAGGCGCGTGCCATCCGGGCTCCAGGCCACGCGACGGAGCCAGGTCACGTGTGCGCGATCTGCCCACCGTGGGGAGCGTGCAGCCACATCCCACACCAGCACACCCTGCTGATAGGCTCCGCTGGCTAACAGACGCCCGTCCGGACTCCAGGCCATACCGAAGAAGACGGTCTCGGGGTGGTCGAGGTCCCGCAGGATCTGGACACAGGTGCCGGTGGCTGGGTCCCACAGCCGGATGGCATTATCCCACCCACTACTGGCCAGCCTGCTGCCATCGGGACTCCACCCCACGCCGTACACGCTCCAGCGATGTCCGCGCAACACCCTGGGCAGCGTCGCACCGGCCACCTCCCAGAGGGTCACCACGCTATCCGCGCCTGCACTGGCGAGCCGGGTGCCGTCCGGACTCCAGTCGAGGTCGTAGAGGGAGGCGGTGTAGCCCTGCATGACCCGCAGCGACTCGCCATGCTCCACGTCCCACAGACGCACGGTGCCATCGTCACTGCCACTGAGCAGGCTGCGGCTGTCGGGGGTGAAAGCCAGGCTGTTCACCACGGAGCTATGGCCCTGCAGCGCCGCCCGCGATCTGCCCTCCTGGCCATCCCACAGCCGGATCGCGTGGTCAAAGCTGCTACTGGCCAGCGTGCCTCCATCCGGACTCCAGGCCACGCAATTCACCTTCTCCGTATGCCCCACAAGCGTCTGCAGACCGCGTCGGCTTCCCGTCTCCCCGACCTCCCACAGCTTGACGGTGCCATCCCAGCTCGCGCTGGCAAGTCGGCTGCCATTTGGGGCAAAGGCCAGTCCCCGCACCCAGTTGGTATGCCCCCAGAGCGTCTGCACGCAGGTAGCAGGCCCGGTCTGCTGCCTCTCCCACAGCCGAATGTGTCCATCAAAGCCGCCACTGGCGAACAGGCGCCCATCCGGGCTCCAGGCCAGCGAGAAGATCGGACCAGGATGCGGCAACTCCTCGAGGGGGGTGCCCAGCTTCGCATCCCAGAGCCGGACGGTGGCCTCATGTCCCCCACTGGCGAGCAGGCTTCCATCAGGAGCAAAGGCCAGACAGAGGGGGCCCTTGGTATGCCATCCTGTCCAGAGCAAGGCACGACTTTCGACGTCCCACAGCTTGACGCTGTTATCAAGGCTCCCGCTGGCCAGCGTGCATTCGTCCGGGCTGAAGGCGATAGACGTCACAATGTCCGTATGGGCCTGCCAAACCAGGTGCAAGATCTGGCCTGCCTCGCGCCACACCCGCACTTCGCCTCGCTGGCTGGCTGCGGCCCAGTACTGCCCGCTGCGGCTGATGGCGGCCGCTGTGATAGCATCAAAGGCCTCGGTAAAGACGCACTCACGGATCAAGGCTCCGGACAGGGTCGCGTCTTGCAGCTCGACCCCTTGCAGATAGACGCCGCGCAGGGCGAGCTGCGACAGATCCAGCCCACGCAGGTCCCCGCGCAGCAGGCACAGCAGCGCCACCAGGTTGGCCGGGCCATAGCCTTGGGCATAGTCGGCCCGTGCGCGAAGGTGGTCCAGCAGCGCGAACAACTGCTGCTCGAGAGCAGCGCGTTGCGGGTACACGTTCCGCAACTGCGCGAGCAGCGCAGCCACAAGGAGGCGCTGCTGGGTCTGCCGCACATATTCCTTGGCAGTGGCCAGTTCCAGGCCATGGTCGATGAGGCGCGAGAGGGTGCCCTGCCCGATCTCGCTGGCTATCTCGGCGAGGAACCGCTCCGTTGCATACTCCAGCACCACTGATTGCAGCGTAAAGCATCCCGGCTGTTTCCCCCGCTCCACCAGGGAGCGCCGTCGCAGCGCCTCCACGGCTTCCAGCACCCGCCCCCGCGAGAGCGGCATGCCCAGCACCGCGAGCAATCCCTCAATCGTCACCGGCTCACGCAGAATAGCCAACCACAGCAACACCGTCCGCTCGACTGCCGAGAGGCGCGCGAATTGTTCGGCCAGCAGCTCGCGCACACCGCCAAAGACCACCTCACCCTGCTCCAGGAACGGAGCGATCTCGCCCCCGAAGAGCTCCACGATGGTCTGCGCCACGATTTTGAGGGCCAGCGGGTTGCCCGCGTACACCTCCACCAGGCGTGCCCGGTCGTGCGCAAGACCGACCACTTCTTTCTCCGCTAACAACTGCTCACCGGCGTCTGTCTCCAACCCCGAGAGGCGCAAGGCGCGTACGGGAATCCGGCTGCCCTCCAGAGGCACGAGGTCGCCTGGTTTCTCCCGCGAGGTCAGCAGCAGGCAACTCTGGTGCGCGGTCTGGGCCACCCCACGCAGCAGCCACGTGTAGCCTTCGTAGCCTGCACGCATGTGGCCCATGCCCTCCCCTTCCTCCAGCAGCATCTCCAGATTGTCCAGCACCAGCAGCGCACGCCGAGCGCGCAGCTGCTCCATCAGCAGATGGAGGCGTCCTTCCAGCGAATCGGGTAGCTCCGGCAGCGGTTGCGGAGCGAGCACCTGCAGGCACGCCTCTAGCAGCTTGTCGGAGAGAAGCAGAGGCTCGCCTGCCTAAAATGGTATACTAATAAGCATGAAGAGAGCATTTAAAACGGTGAACTACGAGCAGGCACTTGATCTGACGGTGCGGCTGGGTGATTGTCTGCCGCCCGAGCATCTGGCCCGCTTCGTCGTAGACAGCGTGGCCCTGCTTGACCTCTCAGCCTTGTATGCCCATTACGGGTCACGCGGCGGGGAACCCTACGCTCCTGAAGTGCTGTTGGGCTTGCTGTTCTATGGCTATGCGACGGGTGTGTGGAGTATCGCGCAAGATCGAGCGGGCCACCTATGAGGCGGTGCCCTTCCGCTTCATCGCCGGCAACCAGCATCCCGACCACGATACGCTGGCGACATTTCGGCGCACGTTTCTGCTCGAACTGAAGGACCTGTTCGTGCAAGTGCTCTTGCTCGCGACATCTGGCGGGCGTGCTGAAATTGGGAACGATCAGCCTGGATGGGACCAAGATCCATGCCGATGCCTCCAAGCACAACGCGGTCAGTTACAAGCGGCTGCTGGAGTTGGAGACACAGCTGCGAGCCGAGATCGAGGAGCTGTTCCTCCTGAGCGAACAGAGCGACCAGCGAGACATCCCCGATGGGCTAGTGGTGCGCGAGGAGATGGCGCGGCGCGAGGACCGCCTGGCACGGAGGGCTGTGGCTAAAGCGGTGCTGCAAGCGCGTGCCAGCGAGCGGCTGGCCGCCGAGCAGGCGGAGTATGAGACCAAGCTGGCGCAGCGCGCGGAGCGAGAGCGCACGACCGGGCGCAGACCTGGTGGCCGCCCGCCGACCCCGCCGGTGCCAGGACCCCGCGACGGCGACCAGTACAATTTTAGTGCGACAAGCACTTACCTTTAGACACTATCTGAAGCAACACACAAAGAGGTTCGTTGGTAAGGTTCAGTCTTCCCCCAAAGGCTGATGGCTACGGGCGTAGCTGCCAGAAGAAGCAACTGGTGGTGAAAAAGCTGCCCGGACAATGTGGACGCCAGAGGAAAGCTATCTCCTTTGAAGTGGTCTGCTAGCCAAAGATCACCAGGGTCACGAAAGAAAGCTCTGTTTGATGGGTCGTTAAGTGGAACACGGCCTGATGATAGCCAATCCGCAAGGAAGAACCGTGAGTATCGGTTAGGGCGTACATGAAATTTACGTCCGAAAGCTACACTGTGTTGAGCGAATGGCGATGTTACAGGGGTAGAAACGTAGCCTACCGGTACGGCAGATGAGATGCATCTGTATTCGGCCTAGAGGAGCGGCCCGAAGGTGATCGTAGCGTGTCGATTGGTAAACTTGTGAGAGCTTCTTTGCTCGCCTAAAAGGGCTAGGATTGCTTGCATCCAACGAGCAAGGAAGAAGTCAGAGCCATCATAGTACCCATGAACGCCAGGTAACGCCTGGACTGCGGGGAAGGGTGGCAGTTATCTCCTAAACCAAGAAGAGTACGAGAGGACTGGATACGTATGTCCGATATCATCAAAGCTCAGCAAGGTTTAGCCCGAAAAGCAGAAGTGAACAGAGCGCATCACTTTGAAGATCTGTATCATCTGCTGTGCAAGAGGGAGTGGATTGAAGAGGCTCTCCAACACGTGCTGGATAACGACGGTGCGGGAACGGCTGGTGTTGACGGGATGAGTTGGAAGAGTTTTAACGACGTGAACAAGAGCGACTTCGAGAACGAGAAGTTTCGACAACACTTCATTGAGACCTTGCAAAAGGAACTCAGGATGCACACGTTCAAACCGATGCCCGTGAGACGGGTAGAGATACCCAAGCCGGGAACGAACAAGAAGCGCGGTTTAGGGATACCGATGGTTCGTTCATACTGCCCTCCTTACGGGAAGCTTTCGGGATTGCATTACCACTGGGGATCGGCTGATCCGATCCCCCGCATTCTACTGTAGCATATTTTGCTGGCGCTGACGAGAACCCCGTCGTTTCCAATGTCGTTGAACGGGCTTGCGCAGCTCTGCGATGATCTCTGGAGTCAGCGTGATCCAGCGCGGTCCACGTGTTCCCACTCGAACACTTTCGAGTATTCCAGTGTTGCACCAGTCCGCAATCGTCGAGACATTCACATTGAGGAGTTCTGCCGCAGCCAGCGCAGAATAGCGCCCATCTCCTCGTTGTCCGCTGGGACAGAACCCCGGCTGATCGGGACAGTCGAGCGCAATGTCGTAGGCAGCACGAATCCAGTCGATCTTGCTCGCCGTGAAACTGCCTCCCAACCCTGCACGTAATCCCTCATGATTGAGCTGCTCGGCAATGTGCGTTGCGGTGCGCGTAGGGGCCAGTTCACGAACCCGAGCAACGACCAGAGGATCAGTACGGCGTACATCAGCCACGGGCTTAGGCCGAGTAACAGTCAGTGCCGTGAGCGCTTCCGTTTGCCAGCGGATACGCACCTCAATCACCTGCTCCCGTTTGCTCAGGGTCACATCCGAGATCGCGATAGCGCAGCAATTGTTTGCGCTCTGCTTGGCTCGTTGTCGGTGCATGCCACACCACAGGAACATTTTGAGCAAGTGCTAGGATGCGTTGTCGGTCCTGGGGGGTAATGAGCAAGGCCGTAGGCTTGGGCAGAACCGCATATTCTCTCTGCAACTGGTCCACCTCGGTCAGCTTCTCATTCCAGTCCCGTTCCAGACTGCGAGCTACCAGCCGATTGTCTGGATCGACTGCGGTGTAGCGACGGCGCGCCAGGTCGGCCTCATATTGCGCTCGTTCGAGCCGGAGCTGCCATTGCCGATCAAGCTGCTTGGCACGAGCTTCCAGCTGATCAAGCGTGGAGAGAGAAACGGCCAGGTGGGCGGGTTGAATGGCTTGCAGGAAGCATGTTGCGACCGCCTGATCAATGCCGTCGCCGCGCATCGTTTGGCAGGTCTTCTCTGCCAGTTGCGCATGAGCCTGCCTGCATTCATAGCTGGGAATGGTGCCATTGGAGAGATAGCGCACATGCATGCGTCTGCCGCAGACGCCACACAGCACGATCCCTTGCAACAGTGCCGATCCTTCGCGGGCGACTCCACGCCGTTCCTCTGGTCGCCATGTCCGATTGTCATCGAGCACCTGTTGATGGTGCCGAAAGTGTTCCCAGGTGATGTAGCCAGGGTGAGCATCCAGCAGCACAATGGGCCACTCCTCGCGTTTCACCTGCCGGGTACGTCCTTTGATGCGAGGCTCCTCACCAGGAAGGGCATGTCTGCGCGTTTTGGTTCGTCCATAGACGTAGGCTCCTGCGTAAAAAGGATTGTGCAACAGAGAAAGGACACGCCCACTGTGCAGTGGTTCCCAGACCAGTTCTCCTTTGCGAGTCCGCTTCCAAAGCCGATCCGGAAACCGCAGGTGATGCTGGGTGAAATGTTTGACGACGGCAAGAGCAGAACCGTATTGCTCAAAGAGGGCGAAGACCAGACGCACGGCAGCCTGCACTTCTTCATCCGGGTCGAGCACGACCTTGCCTGTCAAATCATACACCAGGCCGATTGGCAAGCGAAAACGCAGTTCTCCATGTTCTGCTTTGGTCAGTTTTCCCCCCAATAACCGTTGCCGCAGCCAGTGGAGCTCTGCCTCGCTCATGGTGCCCTTGAAGCCGAGTAAGAGACGATCATTGTAGTGTCCAGGATCATAGATGCCGTCTTCGTCAATGACGAGCGTGTCGGTGAGGGCACAAATCTCCAGGAGGTGATACCAATCGCTGCACGAGCGCGCCAGGCGTGAGACTTCCAGGCTCAAGATCGCTCCACAGTGCTTGAGTCCGACTTCAGCCACCAATGACTGAAAGCCATCACGGCCAATGCTGGAGGAGCCGGAATGGGCTTGATCCTGGTCAATGACATAGATCCGCTCTTGAGGCCATCCTAAGCTCAAGGCTCGCTGTACGAGGTCGTATTGACGCAGCGTGCTTGTGGTGTTGTCACGCACTTGCATCATAGATGATTGCCGCACGTAGATCACCGCGTCGCGATCCAGGTGATCAGGCTGGATCTTGCTGAGTGACGGTTGGGAGAGCATCGCGAGTCTCCTTTCGTACAAGTTGGGCGTGCTCCTCTTCGGTTTCGCTGAGCACCAGGTGAGCCGCCAGTTGCGCTAAGAGCCGAATAACGTGGACTTGTAGATCAGTCGAAAGATGTCTCCAGACCTGCGCCGGGGAGACCAGGTGATCAGTGGTTGAGGAGTGCATGACCATGATCGTTTCCTCCTTGAGGATGGATAAACACGTCGCTAGCTCTATCATAGCTGATCCTCCCGAGAGGGACGACTCCGTTGCTGCAGGTGCTCGACCAAATGAGCAAGCAGATGCAGCCCTTCCAGATCAAGTAATGGTGGTTGCTCGGCTGGAAGCGCACCTGGTGCAGACGCGTAGGTGGTCCAACTGGCGGCAATGGCCCCATGATACCCATCGAGGTGTCCAATGATGAGATCGGGATCAGCACCGCGACGAATGCGTATGATCTCCACCTGTTGACCATAGAGTGGATGATAGGGATGGATGACCGTCACCCATCCCGAAACTCGCTGGGATGATGGGGTAGTGTGCTTTGGGGATGCCCGTCGTGATGGATCGCTGCCTTCAGGCTATGGTCAAGAATGCCCTCGAACCTGCCTGGGAAGCCAAGTTCGAGGGAACGAGTTATGGGTTTCGACCGGGCCGAAGCTGTCACGATGCCATCGAGAAAATCTACGTCTTGGCTCGACCCAACAAGACCAAGAAGTGGGTGCTCGATGCCGATATCCGAGGCGCCTTCGACAACATCTCGCACGACCACCTCTTGAGAGCCATTGGCCCGGTTCCTGGAAAGGAACTCATCAAACAATGGCTCAAGGCAGGATATGTCGAGCAGGAG
>Ga0209647_1002106_pt1 | contig 16273 bp, 16 predicted proteins | sample GraSoi_2013_60cm_FD_185827 | JGI IMG/M metagenome (GOLD analysis project Ga0209647, IMG submission 185827) | Grasslands soil microbial communities from the Angelo Coastal Reserve, California, USA - Sample 9_17_2013_60cm (SPAdes) (version 2) | ecosystem: Environmental > Terrestrial > Soil >...
AATATCGGGAAGTGAAGGCACGCGCTTGAGCGAAGTGACGCCGTAGACCTTCACCTTGCCGCTCTTGATCTGCGAGGTGGTGTTGGTGGTCTGGTCGCACATGAAATCCACCTGCCCGCCGAGCAGATCGTTCATCGCCGGGCCGGTGCCCTTGTACGGCACGGTGAGCAGGTCGGTCTGGATCGCGCTCATGAAGAGCATGCCGCACAGATGCGAGGCGGCGCCGATGCCGGCGTTGGCGTAGCTCACCTTGTCCTTGTTCGCCTTGATGTAGGTGAGGAATTCCTTGAAGTCCTTCGCCGGAAAATTGGGCTTGGCGATCAGCGTCATCGGCACGTCGTTGACGAGGCCGATGTAATCAAAATCGGTGAGCGGATTGAAGCGCAGCTGCCGGTAGAGCGCCGGCACGGTGGCCATGCCGATGTGATGGATCAGGATGGTGTAGCCGTCGGGCTTGGCATTCTTCACCTGCTCGGGCGCGAGGATGCCGCCCGCGCTCGGCTTGTTCTCCACGATCACCGTCTGGCCGAGCGGCTTCGCCATGTGCTGCGCCACCACGCGCGCCACCGTGTCGGTCGGACCGCCCGCGGCGAAGGGCACGAGCATGGTGATGCTCTTGGTCGGGTATTGCTGCGCAGCGGCGCCCGCTGCGACAAAGGCCGCGGCGAGGCCGAGAATGCGGAAGGCGAACATGGTTTCTCCGGTGACAGGCAAACGTCAGGATAATACCCAAGCATGAACACGATCGTCGATCTTCGCTCCGACACCGTGACGCGGCCGACGCCGGCGATGCGGCAGGCCATGCTCGAGGCGGAGCTCGGCGACGATGTCTTCGGCGACGATCCGACGGTCAACCGCCTGCAGGACCGCGCCGCGCAAATGTTTGGCTTCGAGGCGGCGCTGTTCTTCCCTTCCGGCACGCAGTCGAACCTGGCCGCGCTGATGAGCCACTGCGGACGCGGCGAAGCGGTGCTCATCGGTGAGGCACAGCATAGTTATCGCTACGAGGCGGGCGGGCTCGCCGTGCTCGGCTCGATCCAGCCGCAGGTGCTCGCCAACCGGCCCGACGGCACCCTCGAGCTTGCGCAGGTCGAAGCTGCGATCAGCCCCGACGATCCGCACTTCGCGCGCACGCGGCTTCTGGCCCTGGAAAACACCATCGGCGGCAAGCCGATCCCGCGCTCCTACCTCGAGGCCGCGGTCGCGCTCGCCAAGCGCCGCGGCCTGTCGGTGCATCTCGACGGCGCGCGCATCTTCAATGCGGCCGCGCATTTCAAGACCACGGTGAAGGAGCTCTGCGCGGGCTTCGATTCGGTGTCGAGCTGCCTGTCGAAAGGCCTCGGCGCGCCCGCCGGCACCGTGCTTCTGGGCAATCAGGATTTCATCGTCCGAGCCAGGCGCGCGAGGAAAATTCTTGGCGGCGCAATGCGCCAAGCCGGCGTCGTCGCGGCCGCGGGCCTGCATGCGCTCGAGCACCACGTCGAGCGTCTGGCGATCGATCACCGCAACGCCGAACGGCTCGCCGCGGGACTGCGCGCACTCGGCTTGACCGTCGAGCAGCACACCAACATGGTGTTCGTCACCGTGCCTGCGCAACGCGCACCGGCGCTGGCCGAGCACCTGCGGCAGCGACAGGTGTTGGTGCTCGCCGCAGCGCGCATGCGGCTGGTGACGCACCTCGACGTCGACGAAGCCGGCATCGAGCACGCGCTTGGTGCGTTTAGTGGGTTCTTTGGAGCGGAGGCTGGCGCGCCCGGCGGGATTCGAACCCACGACCCTTGGCTTCGGAGGCCAATACTCTGATCCGCTGAGCTACGGGCGCCTGGAGGCGCGCAGGATAACAAGCTTTTCCCTTGTCCGTCCATGCGTTAAGGCTTGACGCTAGAATCACGCCCTTCCCCACCAACAAACACAATTCCAGTGAACACGCACGACCAGCATTCCTCGTTCATCAAGACGCCGCAGCAGCTGATCGTTGTCGTGCTGGCGTCGTTCCTCGTGCCGATCTTCGGCATCGTGCTGCTGGTGCAGCTCGTGACGAGCACACCCGGCGCGGATCCCAACGCGATGACCCCTGAATCGGTCGCGGCGCGCATTCAACCCGTGGGCCGCGTCGAGTTCGGCGCGGCGGGCGGCGGCGCTTCCGGCGCGCGCAGCGGCGAAGAAATCGTGAAGTCGGTGTGCGCAACCTGCCACCAGACCGGCGTCGCCAATGCGCCGAAGATCGGCGACAAGGCGGCGTGGGCACCGCGCATCAAGGAGGGCTTCGGCGAGCTGGTCAAGGACGCGATCAAAGGCAAAGGCGCCATGCCGCCGAAGGGCGGCAATCCCTCGCTCACCGATGACGAGATCGCGCGCGCGGTGGCGTTCATGGCGAACCAGGCCGGTGCCAAGTTCAAGGAGCCCGCAGTGAAACCGGCCGCCGTCGCGGCGACGCAATCCAAGCCTGGCGCAGTCGATGGCAAGAAGGTCTACGACACGACTTGCACCGCGTGCCACACCGCCGGTGTCGCGAATGCGCCGAAGCTCGGTAACAAGGCCGAGTGGGCGCCGCGTATTAAGCAAGGCACCGACGCCCTCGTGCAGTCGGTGATCAAAGGCAAGGGCGCGATGCCGCCCAAGGCCGGCAACCCGGCGCTGTCTGACGCCGAGATCCGCGCCGCCATCGACTTCATGGTGTCGCAGGCCAAGTAGCCCGCAGCTCTTCAATTTGGCCGCGGCACTCCTCTTCATCGTCGATCCGCTCGAGTCCCTAAAGGCGTACAAAGACTCGAGCGTGGCGATGATGCGGGCGGCGCAGGCGCGCGGCCACGTCATCTGGGCCGCCGAGCAGACCCATCTCCACTGGTCGAAGAACCGCGTCAGCGCGCAAGCGACGCGCATCTCGCTCACCGACAACGACGAGGACTGGCACCGCGGGCACGAGAGCGAGGTCAAGCCGCTCAAGGACTACGCCGCGGTGCTGATGCGCAAGGACCCGCCGTTCGACCTCGAGTACGTCGCCACCACCTGGCTGCTGTCGGCCGCCGTGCGCGAGGGCGTAAAGGTGTTCAACTCGCCCGATGCGATCCGCGACCACAACGAGAAGCTCGCGATCGCCGAGTTCGCCGCCTTTGTCGCCCCGACGCTGGTGACGCGCGAGCCCGAGCGCATCCAGGCCTTCATCGACGAGCAGCGCGACGTGGTGGTGAAGCGCCTCGACGTGATGGGCGGCGAGAACATCTTCCGCGTGCGCACCGACGATCCCAACCGCAACGTGATCGTCGAGATCATGGCGCAGCGCGGTGCCCGCATGGTGATGGCGCAGCGCTACATTCCGGAAATCGTGCACGGCGACCATCGCGTCCTGATCATCGACGGCACCCCGGTGCCGCAATGCCTCGCGCGCATCCCCAAGCCCGGCGAGTCGCGCGGCAACCTCGCGGCGGGCGCGCGCGCCGTGGCCAAGCCGCTCTCGGCACGCCAACGCGAGATTGCCACGGCGCTGGGGCCGACGCTGGCGAAACGAGGATTGCTGCTGGTGGGGCTCGACATCATCGGCGACTGGCTCACCGAAGTGAACGTGACCAGCCCGACCTGCTTCCGCGAGATCCAGGACCAGACCGGCTTCGACGTTTCCGGGACGTTCGTCACGGCACTCGAGGCGCGGATCGCATGATCGGCGTGCTGCTCGTCACGCATGGCGAGATCGGCACGGCGCTCCTCACCAGTGCGAGCCAGATCCTCGGCGGCGTGGCGCAGCAGGTCGCGACGCTCTCGGTCTGGCGCCAGGACGATCCGGACGACCTGGTGCTGCGTGCCCGCGAGCTGCTCGAGAGAATCGATGCCGGCGACGGCGTGCTGGTGCTGACCGATATCTTCGGCGCGACGCCGGGCAACGTGGTGTCCCGCCTGCTCGCCGATGGACAGGTCGAAGGCGTCTCGGGCGTGTCGCTGCCGATGCTGCTGCGCGTGCTGACGAGTCGCAACGGCTCCCTTGCTGCCGCCGTGAAGCGCGCATTGTCCGGCGGTGCCGAAGGCGTGGTGCATATGAATTCCGACCGGTGCCTCGATGCCTAATATCGAAGCCGAGATCATCAACCGCCTCGGGCTGCACGCGCGCGCCGCCGCGAAGCTCACGCACATCGCGAGCGGCTTCCAGAGCGAGATCTGGCTCTCGCGCAGCGGCCGGCGCGTCAACGCGAAGAGCATCATGGGCGTGATGATGCTGGCGGCCGGCAAGGGCTCGAAGGTGGTGATCGAGGCCGAAGGCGCCGACGCCGACAAGGCGCTCGCCGCGCTGACGAAACTGATCGCGGATCGCTTCGGAGAAGGCGAGTGAATTTCGTGCTGCACGGCCATGCCGTGGCCGGCGGCATCACCGTCGGCTACGCGCACCTGGTGGCGACCGCGCGGCTCGAGGTCGCGCACTACGAGGTGGCGCCGGAGGCGATCGAGGCCGAGCTGGCGCGCTTCGATCGCGCGATGCAGGTGGCGCAGCAGGAGCTGCTGGACCTCAAGGCGCATATCGCCGACGACGCGCCGAAGGAATTCGCGGCGTTCCTCGACCTGCACCGCATGATCCTGAACGACTCGGCGCTCGCCGTGGTGCCGCGCGAGCTGATCCGCACCCGGCGCTCGAACGCCGAGTGGGCGCTGGTGCAGCAGATGGAGCGCCTGGTCGAGCGCTTCGACGAGATCGACGACCCCTACCTGCGCGAGCGCAAGGCCGACGTGCAGCACGCGGTGGAGCGCGTGCTGAAGGCGCTGATGGGCGCCCAGACCATCGCCGAGCCCGCGGTGTCGGAGGAGCAGAAGCTGATCGTGGTGGCGCACGATCTGTCGCCCGCCGACATGATTCTCTTCAAGCGCCACCGCTACGGCGGCTTCATCACCGACGTCGGCGGCGTCACCTCGCACACCGCCATCGTCGCGCGCTCGCTCGCGATCCCGGCGATCGTCGGCCTGCACCACGCCTTCCAGACCATCAGCGAAGGCGAGCTGCTGATCGTCGACGGCGAGCGCGGCCTGCTGGTGGTCAATCCCGACCCGGTGGTGCTCGCCGAATACCGCGAGCGCCAGGCCGAGCTCAAGGCCGAGCGCCAGCGCCTCAAGCGCCTGAAGAAAACCCGCGCCGCCACGCAGGACGGCACGCCGATCGAGCTCTACGCCAACATCGAGCTGCCGCAGGACACCTCCGAAGTGCTCGAGTCGGGCGCCGAGGGCGTGGGCCTGTTCCGCACCGAGTTCATGTTCCTGAACCGCAAGGACCTGCCCGGCGAGGAAGAGCAGTTCGCGGCTTATCGCGAGGTCGCCGAGGCGCTGAAGGGCCGGCCGGTGATCCTGCGCACGCTGGACGTCGGCGCCGACAAGGCGCTGAACGGCGGCGACGGCGCGCACACCATGCCCAACCCCGCGATGGGCCTGCGGGCGATCCGCTTCTGCCTCTCCGAGCCGCAGATGTTCCTCACCCAGCTGCGCGCGATCCTGCGCGCCTCGCACTACGGCACCGTGCGGATCCTGCTGCCGATGGTGGCGCACGCGCACGAGATCGACCAGACGCTGGTGCTCATCGCCCAGGCGAAGCAGCAGCTCGAGGAGCGCGACCAGCCCTACGACCGCTCGGTGCAGGTCGGCGGCATGATCGAGATCCCGGCGGCGGCGCTGGCGCTGCCGATCTTCATGCGGCGGCTGCATTTCCTCTCGATCGGCACCAACGACCTGATCCAGTACACGCTCGCCATCGACCGCACCGACGACGCGGTGGCGCACCTTTACGACCCTCTGCACCCCGCGGTCCTCACGCTGGTGGCGAACACCATCCAGACCGCCACGCGCGGCGGCATGCCGATTGCCGTCTGCGGCGAGATGGCCGGCGACCTGCAGCTCACGCGGCTGCTGCTGGGCCTCGGGCTGCGCAACTTCTCCATGCATCCGTCGCAGCTCCTCGCGATCAAGGAGCGCATCCTGCACACCAACCTCTCGGAAGTGCAGGCGCTCGCGCAGCGTGTGCTGCGCAACACCGATCCGGCGAAGACACGCGACCTGCTCGCCAAGCTGAACACCTAGGAGGCGTCATGATCAAGTGGAGTCAGAGCACTTTGATTTTCATTCTGCTCGCGGCCTGCACGCATCAGCCCGGCCAGCACGGCATGGGAGGAAGCCACTACGCCGTGTCCGAGGTTGGCAGCTTTCACGTCGGCGGCCGGCAGGCCACGCTCGCCGGGCTGCCAGGCAAGGAGATCGTCTTCACAGCCGGCGCACCGCCGTTCAAGGTCGACCCGAACGGCGATTTCGAGGTCGAGCAGATGTATGTGCAATACGTGAAGCTCTTTGGGCCGTATGCGCGCGCGAAGTATCCGCTGCTCCTGTGGCACGGCGGCGGCCTCTCGGGCGTCACCTGGGAAACCAAGCCGGATGGCCGGCCCGGCTGGCAGCAGTTTTTCCTCAAAGCCGGCCACGACGTCTACGTCTCCGACGCGGTCGAGCGCGGCAGAGCTTCCTGGGCGAGCTATCCCGAGATTTTCAAGACCGAGCCAATCTTCCGCACCAAGAAGGAGGCGTGGGAGCTATTCCGCATCGGGCCCCTGAACTCCTACGCCACGGACCCGGCGCAGCGCAAAACGCATGCGGAAGGCTCCCAGTTCCCGGTCGAGGCGTTTGACCAGTTCGCCAAGCAGGGCGTGCCGCGCTGGGCAACCAACGACGCGGCCACGCAGGCCGCCTACGACGCCCTGGTACAGAAGGTCTGCCCCTGCGTGATCATCGTGCATTCGCAAGGCGGCAACTTCACCTTCAACGCCGCCCTGAAGGCGCCAGACAAGGTGAAAGCGGTAATCGCAGTGGAGCCGTCGGGAGCCCCGGATCCGGCGAAAGCCGCGCTCGCGCCGCTGAAGGGCGTGCCGCACCTCTTCGTATGGGGCGACTATCTCGACCGGCAGGATCTGTGGAAACGCATCACGCCCAACGTCGACAAGTACGAGACGGCGCTGCGCGCGCAGGGCGGTGTGGCGGAGCGCATCGATTTGCCCAAAGTCGGGCACCGGGGCAACTCGCACCTGCTGATGATGGATCGCAACTCCGACCAGGTGGCCCAGCTGATCCAAAGCTGGATGGAAAAGCAAGGACTCATGAAATGAGAAAACCCTTCCTCGCGCTCGCCGCGCTCGCATTCAGCCTCTGTGCCCAGGCGCAGACGTACCCGGCCAGGCCGGTCAAGCTGATCGTCCCCTTCCCCGCCGGCAGCGCCACCGACCAGGTGGCGCGCGTCGCGGGCGCCGAGCTGCAGCAGGCGCTCGGCCAGGCCTTCGTCGTCGAAAACAAGGCCGGAGCGCAAGGCGCGATCGCCGCCGCCGAAGTCGCGAAAGCGGCGCCCGACGGCTACACCTTGATGCTGACGACCAATACGCCGCATGCGGCGAACCCCAGCCTGTTCAAAAAGCTGAACTACGATCCGGTCAAGGACTTCACGCCGATCACGCGCTACGGCACCACCTCGTTCATGCTGATGGTGCGCCCCGATTTCCCCGCCAGGGATCTCAAGGGTTTCATTGCCCATGCGCGCTCGCAGCCCGGCAAGCTCTCCGCGGGTTACGGCTCGGCCGGCTCGCAGGTATCGATCGCGATGCTGAAGCAGCTCGGCAAGCTCGACATTGTCGAGGTGCCCTACAAGGGCATCCCGCAGACGCTCACCGACACGATGGGCGGCTCGCTGCAGCTCACCTTCGTCGACATGGCGAACGCGCTCGCGCAGACCAAAGGCGGCAAGCTGCGCGGGCTCGGCGTCACTTCCGCCAGGCGCACGCCGCTCGCGCCCGAGGTGCCGGCAATCGCCGAGGAGCTGCCCGGCTACGAGATCATCGCGTGGTTCGCGTTAATGGCACCGGCCAAGCTGCCCGAGCCGATCGTGCAGCGCCTGCACCAGGCGAACATGAACGCGCTCGCGAAGCCCGAGGTGAAGGAGAGGTTCGCCACCATCGGCACCGATGTCGCGCCGATGAATCCGGCCGAGCTCGGCAAATTCATCCAGGCCGAGGTGGCGCACTGGGCCAAGCTGGTCAAGCTCGCGGGCATAGAGGCTGAATAGCATCCGCATTGGCGCGGGCAGCGGCTTCCAGGGCGACCGCCTCGAGCCGGCGGTGATCCTCGCCTCGCAGGGCGAACTCGACTTCCTGGCCCTCGAATGTCTCGCCGAGCGCACCATCGCGCTCGCGCAGCTGCGCAAGCTCGCCGATCCGGCCGGCGGCTTCGATCCGCTGCTCGAGACCCGCATGAGCGCGCTGCTGCCGCTCGCGCTGCGCCACGGCTTTCGCATCGTCACCAACATGGGCGCCGCCAACCCGCTGGGCGCCGGGCGCAAGGTGATTTCCCTCGCCAAAAGTTTGGGACTGCGCGTGAAAGTCGCAGTGCTAAGCGGCGACGACGTGCTCTCGCTGCTGGAACCCGGCATGCGCACCATCGAGGCGCGCGGCGCGCCGCTCTCCGAGTACGGCGCGCTCGTCTCCGCCAACGCGTATTTCGGCGCCGAGGAGATCCTGCCGGCGCTCGCCACCGGCGCGCACGTGGTCATCACCGGCCGCGTCGCTGATCCCTCGCTTTTCGTGGCCCCAGTCGCTTACGCCTTCAAATGGCAAATGAACGACTGGCAGCGGTTGGGACGCGCCACTGCAATCGGCCATCTGCTCGAATGCGCGGGCCAGGTGACCGGCGGCTATTTCGCCGAGCCCGGGCTCAAGGACATCCCGAACCTCGCGCAGCTCGGCTTTCCCTGGTGCGACGTCGATGCCGACGGCAACGGCGCGCTCGGCAAGGTCGCCGGCACCGGCGGCGCGCTCACGCTGCGGACGGCGAAGGAGCAGCTCCTGTACGAGGTCACCGATCCTGGCGGCTACATCACGCCCGACGTGGTCGCCGACTTCACCACAGTGCGGCTACGCGAGACGGCGCCGGACCGGGTCGCGGTGACCGAGGGCTCCGGGCGAGCGCGCACTGGCACCTACAAGGTGAGCGTCGGCTATCGCGCCGGGTTCGTGGGCGAAGGCGAGATCTCTTACGCCGGAGCCAAGGCGCTGGAGCGCGCGACGCTCGGCGGCGAGATCGTGCGTGAGCGTCTGCGCGAGGACATCAGCGACATTCGCATCGACCTCATCGGGGTCGGCAGCGCGCATGGCAGCGACTTCGGCCATCCGCAACCGCCTTACGAGGTGCGGCTGCGGGTCGCGGCGCGCACGCCCACGCGCGAGCTCGCCGAGCGCGTCGGCGCCGAAGTCGAGGCGCTCTGGATCAACGGCCCCGCGGGCGGCGGCGGCGTCCGGCGCTTTGCGCAGGAGCGAATCGGCGTGGTGTCGCTGCTCCTGGAGCGCGGCCGCGTGCGCCCCAAGGTGACATTGCTTGAAGAGGATCGTGAAACGCAAGCTGCATGAGCTCGCCCACGCCCGCGCGGGCGACAAGGGCGACACGCTGACGCTGGCGCTGTTCGCATACCGGGACGAGGATTACGCGCTGCTGCGCAGCCAGGTGACGGCTCAGGCGGTGAAGCGGCACCTGGGGCACATCGTGCAGGGCGAGGTGCGCCGCTTCGAAGTGCCGAACCTGCATGCGCTGCAGTTCGTCTGCGAGCGCGCGCTCGACACCGGCGTCACTACGTCCTTGCGCATTGACCCGCACGGCAAGGCGCTGTCCTATGCGCTGCTGGAGATGCAAATAGAAACATGAGCGGCCCGCTGCACGGCGTGCGCGTGCTCGACCTCACCACCGTGGTGATGGGGCCGTACGCGACGCAGATCCTCGCCGACTTCGGCGCCGAGGTGATCAAGGTCGAGCCGCCCGGCGGCGACGTGATGCGCTACGCCTGGCCGTTCCGCAATCCGGGCATGGGGCATATCTTTTTGAACGCGAACCGCAACAAGCGCTCGATCGTGCTGGATCTCAAGCAGTCGGAAGCGCGCGAGGCCTGCCTCGCGCTGGCGAAGAAGACCGACGTGCTGGTCTACAACATCCGGCCGCAGGCGATGGCCCGCCTTCAACTGTCCTATGAACACGTCAAGAAGCAAAACGCGAAGATCATTTACGTCGGCTGCTTTGGCTATAGCCAGCGCGGGCCCTACGCCGCCAAGGCCGCCTATGACGATCTGATCCAGGGTGCCGCCGGCATCCCGGCGCTCCTCAAGATCCAGGGCGCGGAGACGCCGCGCTATGCGCCGATCATCGTCGCCGACCGCTCGGTCGGCCAGCAGGTGGCGAGCGCCGTGAGCGCCGCGCTCTACCATCGCGAGAAGACCGGCAAGGGCCAGCGCGTCGACGTGCCGATGTTCGAGCACCTGCTGCAGATCGTGCTGGGCGAGCACCTTGGCGGCTACACCTTCGAGCCGCAGGTCGGCGAGCCGGGCTATGCGCGCATGCTGGCGCCCGACCGGCGGCCGTATGAAACCAGGGACGGCTACGTCTGCGCGCTGATCTACAACGACAAGCAGTGGAAGGCGTTCTTCCAGGTGATCGGCCGCTCCGAGATGTTCGCCTCGAAGGAATACGCGACGCTCGAGGCGAGAAGCCGCAACTACGCGCTCGCCTATGCCTTCGTCGCCGAGGAGATGAAGAAGCGCAGCACCGCCGAATGGCTCGAGGCGCTCGAGCGCGCCGACATCCCGGTGCAGCGCATGAACAGCCTCGCCGACATCGTCGCCGACCCGCACCTTGCCGCGACTGGGTTCTTCCGCACGGTCGAGCATCCGAGCGAGGGGCGCATCAAGTCGATGTCCGTGCCTTCCGAATGGTCGGAGTCGCCGCCCGAATACCGGCGTCACGCGCCGCGCCTCGGCCAGCACACGCGCGAAGTGCTGCACGAAGCCGGCTACACCAAAGACAGGATCGAAAAGCTGATCGCGACCGGCGCCGCCGGCGTGCCGCCGAGCGGGGACACTTCCTAGCCTTTATAATTCGCGCGCGCCGATTTGCGTCAGATTGCGGGCGCCTTACAAATACCGCTAAAGAGACATGAACGCTCCGCACGATCCATCCTCAGCCGGCGCCGTCAGGGCGCAGAAGGCGCATTTCGAACAGCCGCTAAAGCTGAAAGGCGGCGCCGCGCTGCCGGCCTATGACATTGCGTACGAGACCTACGGCGAGCTGAACGCGGCGCGCTCGAACGCGGTGCTGGTGTGCCATGCGCTCAATGCGTCGCATCACGTCGCCGGTTATTACGCGGAAGACAAAGCCAACATCGGCTGGTGGGACAACCTCGTCGGTCCGGGCAAGCCGCTCGATACCAATCGCTTCTTCGTGGTGGGCTCGAACTACATCGGCAGCTGCTTCGGCTCGACCGGGCCGGCGTCGATCAATCCGGCCAGCGGCAAGCCCTGGGGCGCGGATTTTCCGGTGGTCACGGTCGAGGACTGGGTCGAGGCGCAGCGTCACCTCGCCGACCACCTCGGCATCGAGCGCTTCGCCGCGGTGATCGGCGGCTCGCTCGGCGCGATGCAAGCGCTGCAATGGTCTTTGTCCTACCCGGAGCGCATCCGTCATTCGATCGTGATCGCGGCCGCGGCGCGCCTGTCGCCGCAGAACATCGCCTTCAACGAGGTGGCGCGCCAGGCGATCATGACCGACCCGGACTTCCACGGCGGGCACTACTACGACAAGGGCGTGGTGCCGACGCGCGGGCTGCGCATCGCGCGCATGATCGGCCACATCACGTACCTCTCGGGCGAGGCGATGGCGGAGAAGTTCGGGCGCCTCCTGCGCCGCGGCGTGCCCGGCTTCGACTTCGACGTCGACTTCGAGATCGAGTCCTACCTGCGCTACCAGGGCGACAAGTTCTCGACCTATTTCGACGCCAATACCTACCTGCGCATCACCAAGGCGCTCGACTACTTCGACCCCGCCGCCGACTTCGGCGGCAGCCTGTCGGCCGCGCTGGCGCGCGCCAAGGCCGCGTTCATGGTGGTGTCGTTCAAGTCCGACTGGCGCTTCCCGCCGCCGCGCTCGCGCGAGGTGGTGCGCGCGCTGCTCGACAATCGCCGTATCGTCTCTTATCTGGAGATCGACGCGCCGGGCGGGCACGACGCTTTCCTGCTCGAGGATCCGCGCTACCACAACGCACTGCGTGCCTACTTCGGGAACATCGAGCTGTGAGGCCCGACCAGACCGCGATTGCGCACTGGGTCGCGCCCGAAGCGCGCGTGCTCGACCTCGGCTGCGGCGACGGCTCGCTGCTTCGCTACCTGTGGCAGGAGCGCCGCGCGCCAGGCTACGGCGTCGAGATCGACGACGAGAGCGTGCTCGATTGCGTCGCCAATGACGTGAACGTGCTGCAGGTCGATCTGGAGAGCGGGCTGTCGCTGTTCGCCGACCGCTCCTTCGACTGCGTGATCCTTTCCGAGACGCTGCAGACCATCCACCGCACCGAGCTGCTGATGCGCGAGATGCTGCGCGTCGGGCGCGAGGTGATCGTCAGCTTTCCCAACTTCGGCCACTGGGGCGCGCGGCTGCAAGTCGCGCTCGGGCGCATGCCGGTGTCGGAAACGCTGCCCTACCCGTGGTACGAGACGCCGAACGTGCACCACTGCACCATCGTCGATTTCGAGGACCTGTGCCGGCGCCTCGGCGTGCGCATCCGCGAGCGGCTGGTGCTGCACGAAGGCAAGCCGGTCACCCTGCTGCCCAATCTGCTGGGCAGCCTCGCCGTCTATCGGTGCACGGCCGGCTAGCCGGGCTGCGGGCGGTCGCCGCCTTCGAGGCGGTCAAGGGCGCGATCGTGCTGATCGCGGGCTTCGGCCTCGCACGCCTGATTCGTGGCGACCTGCAGCAGGCGGCCGAAGACCTGGTCGATCGGCTGCACCTCGACCCGGCGAAGAAGTTTCCGCGCATCTTCCTCGACCTCGCCGCCAACGCCTCCGACGGCCAGCTCTGGGGGCTCGCCGCGCTCGCCATGACTTATGCTGCGTTGCGATTCGCCGAAGCCTACGGTCTGTGGTTCGAGCGCCGCTGGGGCGAATGGATCGCCGCGGTGAGCGGCGGCATCTATGTCCCCTTCGAGATCTACGAGCTGAGCCGCGGCTTTTCGGCGATCAAGCTGGCCGCGCTGGTCTTGAATGCCCTGATCGTCGCCTACATGTGTTATCTGCTGCGGCGCCGTGCGGTAATTGCACGGGTCTAACGGGCTATACCCAGATCCGATCGGAGGCATGCAGCCATGATCGGGAAGCTCGCGTCCGGTGAATACCGCCTCTATTCGCGCAAGCTGGATCCGCAGACCGGCAGGCGCCGGAACCTCGGAACCTTCAAGACGCGCGCGGCCGCCGAAAAGCACGAGCGCGCAGTGCAGTTCTTCAAGCGCAGGGGCTGATGGTCGGTCCGGGCTACGGCCCGGAGCGTGCTAGTCGCCAGTCATGCCACTGGCGCGCACGGCTCCGCTTTCCTCCAAAGCCCAGGTCGAGGCGCTGTTCGATTCGCTCGCCCTCGAGTACCTGCGCGAGCGCGAGCGGCAGTTCTCGTTTCTCTCGCAAAAGCGCATCGCCATCGAATTTCTCGGCGGCGCCAGGGGCCGGCTGCTGGAGCTCGGCTGCGGGCCGGCGCCGATGATGCCGGAGCTGCTCGCCATGGGCTACGAGGTGCACGGCATCGACATGTCGAGCGAGATGATCCGGCGCGCGCGCCAGCGCATGGCCGGCCATCCGCTCGAGAAGCGCTGCAAATTCTCGGTCGGCGACGCCGAGCGGCTCGAGTTTCCGCAAGCCTCGTACGACGCCGTGCTGTGCATGGGCGTGCTCGAGTACCTGCCGCGCTATGCGCGGGCACTGGCCGAGGTGAGCCGCGTGCTCAAGCCCGGCGGCATCGCGGTGTTCGCGCTGCCGAACCGCGCGAGCGCCTATCACGTGGCGCGTGGCGCGTTCGTCACGTTGCGCCACGCCGAGCGGCGGCTGCGCGGCCGCCAGGCGCGGCTGCCCATGGCGCATAATCGCTGCGTGCCCTGGAAGCTGGATCGCGAGCTCGAGAGCGCGGGATTGCGCAAAGTGAAAAGCCGTGCCTGCAACTTCATGTTCTTCCCGCTGCAGGAGCTCGCGCCGCGCCTCGCCGATTCGCTCAACCGCGCGCTCATGCCGCTTTCCGGCTCCTGGCTGGCGCCGTTCCTCGGCGCGCAATACCTCGTCAAGGTGCGGAAAACGGCTTGGCTCTCCGGGTCGTCCGCCTAGGCAGTCCGCGCGGGCGCGGCGAGGGGCTGCGCATCGGCACGGTACGGCGCCCGCCGCGCGGCGTGCGCAAATCCGATTACGCGCGGTGCGATTACTACGACCTGTGGCTTGCCGAGCAGCACCTGCTCGATCTGCTCGCCGCGCTTTCCCATGGCACGGACTTGTCCATCGGCTGCTACTGCGAGCGCGCTAGCTCGCCTCCTTGCCAGCGGAGCCGATCGACACATCGGCTAGGCCGGAGCGGATCATGTACCAAAAGAGGATCACGCCTGGCAGCGCGATGATGGTGGTCAGCACGTAGAAATTGACGTAACCGATCGCGTCGATCAGCGCGCCCACAGTGGTGCCGGTGAGGAAGCGCCCGGCGATGCTGGCGAGCGCCGAGAGCAGCGCATATTGGGTCGCGGTGAAGCGCAAGTTGCAAAGCGCCGACAGGTAAGCGACCACCGTTACGCCGCCGATGCCGCTCGCGAAATTCTCGAAGCCGACCGCGGCCGCCATGCCGATGTTGGTATGACCCGCCGCCGCCAGGCCGGCAAAACCAAGGTTCGACACCGCCATCAGGATCAAGCTGATCAGCACGGAGCGCTTCATGCCGAGCCGCGCGTAGAGGATGCCGCCGACGAAGATGCCCACCAGCAGCGCGACGAAACCGACGCCGATGTCGTAGAACGCCACCTCGTCGTTGCTGAAGCCGAGGTCCTGGAACAGCAGCCGCAAAGTGAGATTGGCAAGCGTGTCGCCGATCTTGTGAATCAGAACGAACAGCAGAACCACCAGCGCCCCTTGGCGCGCCATGAACTCCACGAGCGGGCTGAAGTAGGCGACGATCGCTTCGAGCGCGCCATGCGGCTTGGCCGGCTCGCGATGGCGCGGCGGCTCGCCCATCACGAGGCCCACCAGCATCGCGGGCAGCGCGAACGCCGCACACGCGATATAGGCAGCGGTCCAGCCGACGCGCGCGGCAAGCACCAAGGCGAGTGCACCGGCGGCCGCGGCGCCGATGCGCCAGCCGTACTGCGACATGCCGGAGCCGACGCCGAGCTGGCGCGGCTCGAGGAGCTCGATGCGATAGGCGTCGATGATGATGTCGAACGTCGCCCCGGCAATCCCGAGCGTGATCGCAGCGACTGCGACCATGAACAGCGCCTGCCCGGGATCGGCGAAGCCGAGAAATGCGACCGCGGCCATCACCAGCACGCCGACCAGCCACAGCCAGCTGCGCCGCTGGCCGAAGCGCCCGATCACCGGCAACCGCAGGTTGTCGACGATCGGCGCCCACAGGAACTTGAAGTTGTAGGCGAGGAACGTCAGCGCGAAGGCCGTCACTGCGCTCTTGCTGATGTTCTGCTGGGCGAGCCGCGTAGTCAGGGTGGCACCGATCATCGCGAAGGCGAAGCCCGAGGAGATGCCGAGGAACAGGGCGGCAAGGGGCGCCGCCTCGAAGTACGGGCGGATCGCTTCCGGCAGGCGGCTGCGCCAGTCGCCCTCAGACCGGGTAGTCATAGTCGATCGTGAGCGGCGCGTGGTCCGAGAAGCGGCGGCGCTTGTAGATGGCTTCGCGCGTGGCGCTGGCGGCGACACCCGGCGTCGCGATCTGGTAGTCGATGCGCCAGCCGACGTTCTTGGCGTAGGCGCGGCCGCGGTTCGACCACCAGGTGTATTGATCCGGCTTCTGGTTCAAGCGCCGGAACACATCGACGAAGCCGATCTCGTCGAACACGTGCGTCAGCCACTCCCGCTCCTGCGGCAGGAAGCCCGAGTTCTTCTGGTTCGAGCGCCAGTTCTTGAGGTCGATCTGCTGGTGCGCGATGTTCCAGTCGCCGCACAGGATGATCTCGGCGTCGCGCTCGCGCAGGCGCTTCAGGTGCAGCACGAACTGCTTCAGGAACCGGAACTTCGACGCCTGGCGGTGCGGCCCGGCGGAGCCCGAAGGCATATAGAGGGAAACCACCCATAGCTTGCCGAAGCGCGCCTCGACGTAGCGGCCCTCGGCGTCGAACTCGCGGCTCTCGAAGCCGCGCTTCACTTCATCGGGCGTCTTGCGGCTGTAGAGCGCGACGCCGCTATAGCCCTTCTTCTCGGCAAAGGCGTGGCAGGTCTGG
>Ga0209647_1002107_pt1 | contig 16267 bp, 13 predicted proteins | sample GraSoi_2013_60cm_FD_185827 | JGI IMG/M metagenome (GOLD analysis project Ga0209647, IMG submission 185827) | Grasslands soil microbial communities from the Angelo Coastal Reserve, California, USA - Sample 9_17_2013_60cm (SPAdes) (version 2) | ecosystem: Environmental > Terrestrial > Soil >...
CGGCGCGGGGCAAGGTGCGTGCACGCTGAAACACCTTGGACTCACGCACCAGCCGGACGCGCGTCCGCGCTTCCCCCAGGCAGGCATTGTAGACCTGCCGGGCCGCCTCCAGGCGTGCCACGAGGATCCGTTCCTGGGCCGGGGTCACCCGCAGCGGCACCTCGCACACCAACGATGAGGTGCGGGCCGGAGCCGGGGCCGCTGGAGCAGAGGCAGTTGGATCGGCTGGCGAACGAACCGGCGTCGGCATCAGCGCAACACTCCTTGGGAGCAGAACGTGTGTTCTTGCAACCAGTCTACCATGGCGAACACCCTGATGCAAGCGAGCGGCAGGAGCGAGGCCCGTCTGCCCCGGTTGTAAGAGCAGATGCGGCAGGGCGCGGCTTGGTGCTATCTCCCCCGGTTGCAAGGGGAAGCGTCCAGAGGTCGAACCCCACCCAGACCCCGCTGTCCCACCGCGTGAGCCAAACAGCACCGGCCGTGTCTCCGCAGAGCGCAGGCAGGGCACCAGGCTTGGCAGTCAGGGCACGGGCCATTCATCCCCGGTTTGAAACCCGGGCTTTCTGGCCCGTTCGCTGTAAACTCTCAGGATGTGGGATGCTGGAGTGCTGGATCGCTGCGCCGCGGCAGGGAGACGTGTCATGGCCGAACATGACGTAATACGCTGGCGGGAAACGCTCCGTATGCTCGGGGTAGCGCCGGAGCGGGTGGTCGCCGCCGAGCCGCTGCCGGGCGGGCTCTCGGGTGGGGAGCTGGCGCGGCTGACGCTGGCGGCGCATACCGCGGGCGGGGCGCGCTCGTACGCCAGCCGCGTGCTGAAGCGCGTACGGCCGTGCGCCGGCTGGCTTGGCGCGGCCTCGGCGGATACGCTGGCGCGCGAGGCGCGGCTCTGGTCCTCGGGGGTGCTCGCGGACCTACCGGCGCCACTCGCGACCGGCATACTGGCCTCGGCCCAGGATCCCGGTGACGGCTCCGGCGCTCTGCTGATGCGGGACCTGCGTGGTCGGCTGGCGCGCGATCCGCTGCACGCGCCGCCGGGGCGGCTGCCAGCGCGTGTGCGACGTCTACTCGACGCGCTGGCGCGACTGCACGCGCGCTACTGGCACGACCCGCGCCTCTCTGATCCCAAGCTCGGCCTGATGCCGGCGCGCGCGGCGCTGCTGCTCACCTCGCCTGAAAGCGTCGCGCGGCGCCTGGCGTCCGGCGACGACACGCCCTATCTACGGCTAGCGGCCGCCGGCTGGGAAGCCTTCTTTCGCCTGGCGCCCGCGGCGGACGCCGCGACGCTGCGCGCGGCGCTGGCCGACCCCACGCCCTACGTGGCGGCCGTCGCGGCGCTGCCCTGGACGTTGGTACACGGCGACGTGTGGGGTCCGAACCTCGGCTTTCTGCCGGCGACGCACGCCGCGCCGCGCGTTGGGCCGCACGTGCTGCTGCTGGACTGGGCGCTGGCGACGGCAGGCCCGGCGACCTACGATCCCCTCTGGCTCTGCGGCAACTGGCACGCACTGGATCCGGTGCGCGTGCTGGCGGTGTATCGCGCGCGGCTGACACGGCATTTGGCGGCGCGCGGCAGCGTGCTCGCTCTCGCCACCTGGCGTGTCCTGGCGGACGCCGGCTACCTGCGCACGGCGCTCACCTGCGGCGAGGCGCTGGCACGCACCGCCGCGGAGTCTGCCCCCGGTACATCGCGGCGGCGTGCCGAGGCGCGCGTGCGCTGGTGGGCGCGCCGGGCGGCGTTAGCTGCGCGCCGGCTAAACCCATGACACGACCACGGGTTCGTCTCGGCGCATCGCCATGCGCTCTGCTGAGGCGGTACAATGGGGCTGGCAGCCGTAGTCCGGCGAGCGCAGAAAGGCGAAGAGCGCATGACCACCCCCAGCCATACGACGGTATCCAGCATCGCCCCTTCCCCGGCTGAGCGCTCGTCGCCCGTGCACACGGAAGCCGCCGATTACGATGTGGTCGTGGTGGGGGCGAGCTTCGCCGGGCTGAGCTTCGCCGGGGGCGCCGCGGCGCGCGGGCTGCGCACGCTGGTGCTGGAGCGCGACGCCGAGGTGGGCCGCGTCGTGCGCACGACCGGCGTGCTCTTCAGCGATGTACTGGACGTGCTGGACGTGCCCGAGCGCTACCTGATGAACGCCGTGCGCCGCATCCGGCTGCGCCCGCCAAATCACGAGCCCATCGAGATCAGTGCCGCCGCCCACCGCTTCTACATGGCGGACGTGACGGGGTTGCTGCGCTGGATGGCCGAGCAGGCGCGGGCGCACGGCGCGGAGTTGCGGGCCGGCGCGCCCTTCCTGGATGCCGCGCCCGAGGCGGGCGGGCAGCGTCTGCGCGTGACGTTTGGCGCGGACGGTGCGCGGGCGCTGGGGAACAGCGTGACGGCGCGCTACCTGATCGGCGCGGACGGCGCGCGCTCGCGGGTGGCGCAGGTGATGGGCCTCGACACCAACACGCATCTGCTGGCGGGCGCCGAGTGGCTGGTGGAGGGCGCCACCATCCCGCGCGACACCTTCCATCTGGTGATGGATCACGCGCTTGCCCCCGGCTACTGCGTCTGGCTCGCCCCGCACGGCGACGAGCTGGCCGCCTTCGGTGTGGCGGGCCACCTGCGCGCCTTCAGCCCCAGCGAGACGCTGCGCATCGCGCAGGGCGCCTTTGCCGACGTGGCGGACCTCAGCGGGCTGCGCGTGGTCGAGCGCAAAGCTGGGGTGATCCCCGTCGGCGGGCGGCTGAAGCGCGTGCACCGCGACGACGCGCGCGGCCGCGCACTGCTGCTGGGCGACGCCGCCGGCCTCTGTGGCGCGGCGACCGGCGGCGGCATCTATCCCGCGCTCATCAGCGGGCGCCTGGCGGCGCATGCCGTCGCCAACGCGGTGCTCGACGACGTGCCAGGAGCGGTGCCGGCGTATCTGGCGAATCTCAGCCAGGCGGGGCGCCTAGGCCACTACCTCAAGATCGAGGTCTGGCTACGCTGGGTGCTCGACCGCATGGCATCCAACGCCGATCTCTCGGTCTTCTATGGGCTGCTCGGCACGACGGAGGGCCGCGCCGTGCTCCAGCGCACGCTGCTCGAGACGCCGATCGTCAACATGGACAGCGGCTTCTTCGGCATGCTGCGCAGCCTGCTCGGCCACCATCCACGCGTCTACGGCTCCGTCTTCCGCGGCGCGCTGCGCCGCGTCACCGCGCGCGCCTGAGCGGCGCGCGATGCGGCCGCTCCCTCGGGCCACACTGGAGGCATACACCATGTCGTCGTCATCGCCAACCCCCAACAGCACCAGCTCCACAGCCCCACGCCGCGCGCCGGCGCCGATGCGCTGGGCCATGCGCCTGGCGGTCGGCCTCTATCGCCGCTCCGGTGGCCGCATTGGCGGGAGTGTCTCCGGCACCTCCGTGCTGCTGCTCACCACCACCGGACGGCGCAGTGGCAAGGCGATCGCCCGGCCGGTGGGCTACTTCGATCTGGATGGCGTGCGCTACGTCATCGCCTCCAACGGCGGCGCGCCGGCCGACCCGGCGTGGTACCGCAACCTGCTGGCGCACCCCGCGGTTACTGTTGAGGTTGGCCGCGAGCGCTACCAGGCCGTCGCGACGCCGGCCATGGGGGAGGAGCGGGCGCGGCTTTGGGAGCACGCGGTGGCGGTCGCGCCCGCGTACGGCAAGTACGCCCGCGGCCCGCGCGAGATCCCGGTGGTCGTCCTGCGGCGCTCCGCCTGACGCTGACAGCCCGGCGTTCAAGTTCGTGACGTTCACAGCCAGCGCCAGGCCAACCGGTATGCGTCCGACCCCATCTGCGCCCACCGCGACCCCGACGCCCATGCCTGGCTTCCTGCTGCTGGCCGCGCTGGCGCTAATCGCCTCGCCCACCGCGATCTCTTCCCGCGCCGTCTAAGCAAGTAGAGACATAGACCCAGTCCGCGCTGTGCGCCACGCTCGCCCTACATGTCGAGGATAGGGGTCCTCGCTGCCTGCGCCCCGTCGTGTCGTTGACGGGATAGGAGATAGGCCCTTCCCAAACGGGCCCCCGCCTCCCGCGGCTCATCCTACACAGGTATAGTTTCTGATCCGTAGACAACTGCGGACAGTTTATACGGCAAGCCGTTTGGGGTGAACTACGCACCCTCTACTCCCTTGCGCGAACGCCTCAGGAGCTACTGTGCGAATGACGTTGTAGGAGCCGTTCACATCGGCGTTGATGTGCCGCCCGTCCGCCGCGCGGTAGAGTCCACGCTTCACCCGCTTGCCGCTGAAGGCGGGAAGAGCGCCCGTGCCGTAGACCGGCAACGGGTCCGCATCAAGAAAGCTCGCCTTGGAGGTATAGCTCTCCTCAGTGACGCGCACCTGGATCCCCACCAGTTCGGCCGTGTAGGCCAGCATCTCGACGAAGCGGGCATGAGGCACGCTGACGAAGTTCTGGTTGTTGCGCCGCCCCAGGTTCGCTTCTTGCTTCCAGAGCGGGTTCTTGCCGATGCAGAGCGCGCCGATGCCCTCGGCCACCAGCAGCTCGATGCTGCGGCGGGAAGCGGTATGCAAGGACCACTCAATCCGCCGCGTGCGCTGCGTCGTGATGCGTTCCAGGCGTCGGCTCGTGTGCGCCTTTCCCAGCCGGCTCTGCAACTCTGCGCGCCGCTTGTTGTAATATTGGTTGATGGACTTCACTGGCCGCCCGTTGACCACGCGCGGGACAACGCCCGGCTGGTCTGAAGTTAGCACTGCCAGATTGTTCAAGCCACTATCGACGCCCGCATGCAGCGCGGGGTTGACAGCGGCCGGGACCGGCTCGCGCTCGTAGATGACTTCCACCACGGAGAACCCAATGCGCGGGACGATGCGGACCTGCTGGACCTGTTGCTGCCGCGTCTCGACCACGATGCCCAGCATCGACGGGCAAATCAGGCCACAGCGGAGCGCCGGCAGGCTGAGGGCCTGGATGGTATAGACCAACGGATTGCGCCCCTGCTGCTTGTCCTTGTACCCCGGCAGCCTGGGGTGTCCCAGGAACTTGGCGGGGCCCGCTTCCCAGGCAGCACAAGCAGCGAAGTAGCTCTGCCAGTTCTTGTCCAGGAGGCGCAACACCCACTGCGCGACTTTGGCGGGCAAGGCTTTGTACGCCTCATGGTCCTTCATGCGCCGATGCATCTCCGGGTAGGTGAGGTAGATGCCCTCGTGGATGAAGGACTGGCGCACCATGTAGTTGGCGGCGTTGTAGAGGTTCTTGGAGGCGAAGGCGGCACGGTCAATCGCGGCGAAGCGGGGATCGGCCCGCTTGATGACGTGGCGTTCAACCAGGTGCATCCTCGTCCCCCTTCGCCTCCCTGGCCTCCAACTCGCGCACGATCACCTCGGCCTTGCGCTTCGCCCGTCGCTGGCCGTAGAGCCGTGCACAGAACGAGGAGACGATGGCCGTCAGATCGGCCAGCAGATCCTCCGTCCCATTCTCAGCCTGGTTCACGACCTCAATGGCACGCCCCGGGGCTCTAAGCAGCGTGTCCAGATAGCGGAAGCCGAAGCGGGTCAGGCGGTCCTTGTGCTCCACCACAATCAGGCGAACAGACTGATCTTCGAGGAGTGCAAGCAGCTTTGGGCGGGCATCGTTGATACCGGACCCCACTTCTTTGACCACCTGCGCCACTTGATAGCCACGTGCCGCACAGTAGGCGGCAAGCCGCACAGTAGGCGGCAAGCCGCACAGTAGGCGGCAAGCCGCACAGTAGGCGGCAAGCCGCACAGTAGGCGGCAAGCCGCACAGTAGGCGGCAAGCCGCACAGTAGGCGGCAAGCCGCTCAGCCTGGCTCTCCAGGTTGCCTTTGTTGTCCGCAGAGGACACCCGCACATAGACGGCGACGTGCTGAGTGACGCCGCTCGGAGCGACTGCGGATGGCTCAATGAGAATGGTGCCCGTGTCCATCTGATGACCGGGCAACTTCCCCGCCTTCCACCAGCGCCAGGCGGTGCGGTAGCTGACGCCCTGTTGCCGTGCGTAGTCCTTGAGTTTTATAGTTCAAGGATAGCATACATGGCCACAGATGTCTACTGTTGACCATTGGTCCTGGCAACGTGCATTATACTGGTCTCCGGTCTCACAACACTTACATCTGGTCGTCTCGGCTAACCGATGGTGAACGTCTGTGAGTACACGATCCCTGCCGGGGCAAGGGCGGCTGGGTTCGTCTGCCCCTCCTCGCCAGCGGAGTAGTGCAGGGCGAAACGGTACGTCCCGGCTTGCCACAGCCGCGGCTGGGGGCCGCCCTCCGGCCTCAGCGTCACCGTCTGTGCGGTCCCCGACGGGATGGCTAGCAACCGGGTTGGCGTCTCTAGCTGGCAGGGCGCCACCGCCAGCCATCCGCCGCCCTCTTGCCGCTCCAGCGTTACCACCGTGCACTCCGACTGGTGGTCTTCGACCAAGATCGCTGTTGGTAGGTCATTGGCCACGGTTACCGACACGGCATCGGTCACACCAGCATGCATCTGCCCGAGGCGCAGCGCCACCGCGCCTGGTGTGGGGATCACCCTCGTCGTCGCTGTCGTTGTCGCCACCCTCGTCGCGCTGGCCGTTGGTCCACTCGATTGGCCTGCGCCCACTGCCGGACGTGAGAGGCCGCATCCCCCAAGGAGCAGTAGAAGCAGCGCCGCGAAAGCAGCCGATGTCCAGCGTCGAGCAGTCCTGTGCATGATCGCACCTCCTCGCATCAGAACGTCGCACTATCAGGACGTAGCGTCTTCCTCGCCGGTTCCCCATTTCCCGGCCCCGCTCCGTCAGGACGAGGCTAAAGCGGCGGCTCTGGACCATCGAGCAGCGCCAACACCGGACCAACTCCGACCCGCCGCCCCTTGAGCTTCGTTGGTCAAAGCCCGTATGCTGCACCGGCGCAGGCTGATTGACAGAAGCATACCTTTCATGCTATGTTCCGCCAAGAGATCTGCCCCATCACCCCATTGTCCCGGCTCTGCGCGCATGGCGGCAGGCACGCCGGTGGTTGTGTGTGCCGCGTTGCTCAACGGACAACATCTCGGCAGGTGTTTTAGGAATAGATGGGCACCAAGGAGTCGTCATACTTTTTCGCGCTTGCGCTTCACGAGCGAGTGAGGTGCCGACGGCCCCAGGATGTGTGCCGCTGCCAGCTATGTATCCAAGGTGGATCACGTCAGGAGTCGAGGCCCTGCCAGGGATACACCGCGCCGTGAGCGCGTAGCATGCGGCATATGGAGGCAGAGGTGGGGGCAGGAAATGGAGACGAGGGGCCATAGCTAGGCGGTGCGTGACCGCAGACTGGTGCGACGGCGCCTGCAAGTAGGTTGGGCATCCTGGGCGGGGAAGGTCGCTGCGGCGTCCCTGCAGTCGCTCCACTGTTCATGCTGTTCGTGCTGTTCGTGCTGTTCGTGCTGCTGGCCTCGCTGTGCCCCTCACCCACGTGAGAGGAGGAAATCGCACGGGGGACGCTGATGCTGACACTGATGCTGACGACCAGTGCTCCCCACTCGTTGACGACCGTCGTCTCGCACGTGACGAGACGCCGACACCTAAAGACCCAGGCTAGCCAGAATCCCACCAGGCGCGATGCTCTCGCGCATCAAAGGAGGTAATTCTATGGCGTTGCACATCTGGTCGAAGCGATCGGCACGAGTAGTGATAAGCCTCGTAGGCGTCGTCTTCCTTCTCGCCTCATTCATAGTCGTCGCGCCGCGCGCAACGAAAGCCACCCCGTCCGCCGCACTGCCGGCGTTGAGCCCGATAGTCTCGCAGGCCCAGGCGTTCGACGTATCGGCCCCATTCCGTGACCTGGCACAGCAGCCGTCTGCCATGGTGGCGGAGGGCGATGAGACGGACGAGCGTGGAGCCATCCCTGCCGACAATGGCTACACTGGAGACGGTGCGCTCCAGACAACGTATGCGCCGCAAGCCGCCGCGTCGCAGCGGGCAGCCGCCGCGTCGCCATCCTTAGCGACGATTCCTTCCCCTTCGCTCACCTTCGAGGGGATGTCGAACAAAGACAACATCCCCGTCCTCGGCTTCCAGATCTCGCCGCCGGATCCTGTCGGCGCCGTCGGCCCGAACCACTACGTGGAGATGGTCAATGTTAACGTCTCCGTCTACGCCAAGACGGGCGCGCGGTTGCTCGGCCCGGTCTCGATCGGCTCGCTGTGGAATGGCTTCCCGGTGCCGGACTGCACCCACAACGCGGGCGACCCAGTCGTGGTCTACGACAAGCTGGAGGATCGATGGATCCTCACCGAGTTCACCGCCGACGGGCCGATTTTCTGGGATTGCGTCGCGGTCTCGCAGACCGGCGATCCCACCGGCGCCTACTTCCGCTACGCCTTCACGGCCGGCGAGAACTTCCCCGACTACCCGAAATATGGTGTGTGGACAAACGCCTACTTCCTCTCCACACGCGAGTTCGCGCCCGATAACTCATTCGCCGGGGACGGCCTCTATGCGCTCGAGAAGAACAAGATGATCAACGGCGAGCCAGATGCACGCATGATCAAGTTCCTCCTCGCGCCAGACGCCACACCCTACCTGCCGGGCGACGGCCTGCTCCCGCCGGACATAGACGGCACACGCCGGCCGCAAGACCATAGCCCTGGGCTCTTCGTCGGCTCAATGGACGACGGCGCCGGCCGCGGCGCCCCGTTCGACGGGCTCAACGTCTTCGAGTACGCGGTGCAGTGGAGCGCGCACCCGACCGCATCCTTCACGCTTGCCGCGCAACTCCCGGTCGCCCCGTTTGACTCGATCTTCCCTTGTGCCCCGGGCAGCCGACAATGTATCCCGCAGCCGGGCACCAGCAACAAGATTGACATCCTCTCCTATCGGCAGCGGCCCACCTGGCGGCTTGCCTACCGCAACTTCGGCACCTACGAGACGTTCGTGACCAACCAGTCGGTCGAGGCGCGGCCTGGCGTTGCCGGCGTGCGGTGGTACGAGATCCGGCGCGTCGGTAGCCAGATCTCCCTCTACCAGCAGGGTACCTACGCCCCAGATGACGGTGTGCACCGCTGGATGGGCAGCGTCGCCATGGATAAGCTGGGTGACATGGCGCTCGGCTACAGCGTCTCCAACGCGACGACGGTCTTCCCCGGCATCCGCTACACCGGCAGGCTCAGCGGCGACCCGTTGGGGCAGATGACCCTCGGTGAGGCCGTGCTGATCAACGGCTCCGGCTCGCAAACCGTTAGCAACCGCTGGGGCGACTACACCTCGATGAACGTGGATCCCACCGACGACTGCACCTTCTGGTATGTCAACGAGTACTACCAAGTGTCCTCGGCACGGGGCTGGCAGACGCGGATTGGCAACTTCCGCCTGCCGGGTTGCGCGTAGGACTCGTTGCCGCACCAGCACATCCATCATACGGCCAGGATAGCCCGAGCGCCGCTCGGGCACGGGACCGGCGCGACGCACTGGACGTCGCGCCGGTCCGATCCACCTGCCCCACTGCACGCCAGAGGCTCCTTCTCACCTACCGACACACCACGGTAGGTCAATCGGCACATGCTGAACACGATTCCAGGAGGGAGGTGTCTGGTTTCGCGAGCCCTTATCTCCTATCCCGCATCGTCGTTGACACCCCTCCGGCGGCGCGTGTATACTGTGGCGTACGGCCGGAAGCGGCCGTGCCAAGCCCCCGTGGCGGAATGGTATACGCGGCAGGTTGAGGGCCTGTGCCCGAAAGGGCGTGGTGGTTCGAGTCCACTCGGGGGCACCAATATCACGGCACGACGTGCGCAGGAGCTGCCAGCCATCTCTTCGCGCACGTCGCGTTGTTTTCCCGCGCGCGGGCGGCTAGCTCAGTTGGCAGAGCGTCTGCTTTACACGCAGTAGGTCAGGGGTTCGAGTCCCTTGCCGCCCACCTAGCCACTTCAATGCTGGCGCAGCGGCCGCCGCTCCAGCGGCAGTTGCCGCTCTGCCCCGGACCAAGCACCTGCATTTTGCAGATATCGTCCTGATTTGTGGGGCACTGAACGGGCACCTGTCGATCACCTATCACGCGCTCGGGAGCTGGTCGTGTTGTAGAACATGCACCAGAAAGCCCCTCAGCTTGAGCCAGGGGATGAATGGTCCGCTCTGCTTGCCGATTTCTCTCCCCTCTGCCAGAATAGTGCTGAAGCACCTTGCCAACTCAATCGTGTTTGGGCGTTCTGTGGTAAAGCGCTCCCACGGGCAAAAGCACGAGCGTATCTTGGACCTGGTGCTGTACCAGAAGCGAGATGTACAACTCGCTGGGGCTGTGTCCCCACACAAACACTTCCGACAGCCATTCGTGGCTGGCCCCGCTGGTCACAGGCAGGGTGCCACCGGAGCAGGATGCAGGTAACTGCAGTCTGGCTCGGCCGGTGGATGGGCCGCCTGAGACGGCCCTGAAGGGGCGACAGCCCTTTCGAACTGTGAAGCGTTTGCACCCCGAAGGCGAAAGCAAGTGAGGGGGAGCGGATCAGAACCTCCCGGATGTAACCGGGGGAGTCTCAGACGCAGAATGTCAGGCGTTTCGAGTCCCTTGCCGCCCACCCCGAACCTACCTTATGCAGCCCTTGCTGCGCATCACACGCAACAAGGGCCGCGTTGTCTGCGCCCCCAGCGGCGCGCATACCCCTAGGGGACGCCGTGCGCGCCGGGAGGCGAGGTGTGGAACTGTGAGCTGTCCGCGCCATAACCACCCGACAGATCGTGCACCGGCAGCAGAGGCGCGTTCGCGCGCATGCCTGCCTCATAGGGCAGCTGCTGCGCTGTCTTGAGATTGATGTAGATCGTCGTCTCGGGGATCTCCTGGCCTTCGTGGATCACGCCGCGTCGCGCCTCCCTCCATTGCTCTTCCGTCAGATTGTCCTTGACCGGGTCGGGCAGTCTCTCATACCAATTTGGACGTGGGCGTTGTAAGATGGCGGCATGGGACGACGCCTACGCTGGAAACCCACCTGACGGTGGTACGATGGCTCGTCATGGTCCACTGCTATCATGACGCACACTCGACCGCTTCCGGCTCATCCGGTGTTGCACCCGCCAGACCTCGAGCTCGATGCCGCCAAGCTGCAGCACCCAGATGCGCTGCGCATGGTTGAGTGCCTCGAAGATCCAGTCGTATTGGTGGGCGGTATTGCTCTGTTGCATCGTGTCGAGCATCTGGCTGGACATCACGATGTAGTCGACGTTGGTCCAGTCCCGGGCGAAGAGCTTGTCGCGCACGTCGGGGTCGCCGGTGGCCTCGAAGTGCGAGTGGGCTAAGCGGTAGGAGGGCCGACTGTCGTGCAGGTCGACCCAGAACTCCTCATCCATGATGATCCGCGCATCGGGCGGGATCTGGTGCCGGATGAAGGCCAGCTGCTGCGCTTGCAGGCCGGTCAGATCCAGTTTGTACAGGTCATGCGGCACGACCCGACCGAATTCGTCGCGCACGAGCACGTAGCCGCCCGAATGCCCGATGGGGATCAAGAGGGCGGCGAAGAGCACGGCCACCGCTGCGATCTGGACGACCACACGGCTGCTGAGGGTCTGCAGCAGCGACCGCCCCAACAGGCCCATATTGATGGCCAGGAAGGGAATGAGCGGCACCACATAGAACTCCAGCACCACGCTGCCGCGCATCAGGTAGAGCAGGTAGCCGCTGGCCAGCAGCGCCGCGATCAGCTCGCCTTGGCGCCGTCGGCGGTCCTGCAGACCCCAAACGAGGTTGATGAGCGTGCTGGCGGTGCCGACCACGAGGAGAAAGGTGTCTTTGGGCAGCCAGGCGCCCAGCGAGAACCGCCAGACCAGGCTATGGGTATCGACGATACTGCCCTGATTGCGGTGGAGCTGTTGCCAGATAGTATAGAGTAGCGCGACGTGCCCGGTGGGCGGGGTGCTGAGGTTGAAGTTGAGGTGCGCCGGCAGCAGCTCGTTCTTCAGGACCGCATACAGAAAATACTCCGAGACGATGGCCACCGCGGCAAACATCGCCAAGCCCCGAGCAAAGCGGCGATTGAGCCGAGGGCGCACCTGGCCGAAGAGCAGATAGCTGAGCGCCGGAATGAAGAAGATCGCGTTCTCTTTGGTCAGCACCGCGATGCCGAAGGCCGCGCCGCTGAGTATCGGGGTCAGGACCCGCCCATCATCGCTGGTGGCCAGGCAAACACTGAGCAGCACCCAGAACACCATCAGGTTGTCCAGCACCACCTGACGCTGGTAGAAGATCGCCAGCGGCGAGACGTTGAAGAAGAAGGTAGCGGCGAAAGCCGCTAGCGTGCTGCCAGAGAGCCGGCGGGCGACCTGGAAGAGCAAATAGACGCTGGCCAGATGCACCAGGAGCATCAGCACGCGACCGGCGTTGATGGCATCGCCGAACGTCTGGAATTGACGTGGGAGGAGGCTGACCCAGGCGGCGATGACCAGCCAGCCCGCGGGTGCGTGGTCGTAGTTGTACGTGTAGGGGGCGAGGGCGCCCGCGCGGATCACCGCCCACGCGCGCTGCATGTAGATGCCCTCGTCGGTGATATACAGCGGATAGAGGAAGAGGTGGTAGCCGTGCGTGAGGGCACCGGTTACCAGCGCCACGAGCAACAGGCCGTTGCCTGGCGCTCCCACCGGGGACGTGCTGAAGCGTGGCGTGCCCAGGGGATGCGTGGCGTCCTCGGTGCGGCCGCTCTGGCCATCCTGTTCGAGGTCGATCTGGAACGGTGGTGACATCTCGTACGAGTCCTTTCGTCCTCTCGCCACTCGGGTCCTGCCGAGGCAAGGAGTTGCCCTCTTCTGCCCTCTTCGGGACATCAAGCTGTAGCGGCGGGCTGCGTTTTCGTGTCGACCACACCGCTCTGCCGGTGCGCCCCGACATGCTGAGTCTTCTCCCAGTTGTTGATCCCGTGTATCTGCCGGTAGGCAGCGCGCAGGGCCGCATACGCGAGCACGCCCTGGTACGGGAGGTAGCCCAGTGTCATGACGACCGGTGTCTTCCAGGAAGGCTTCAGCTCATGGGCATCTGCGAACTCGTAGAGCCCGATCATGGCCACAATGAGGTGCGCCGCCAGCAGATAAAAGGGCAACTCCAGGATGAGCGTGACCACGTCCGGCACGCGTACCGCGAACATCATGAACAGGGAAACGGCGATGTAGAGACCGAACACCGCCTGGGCGCAGGGGAACCCCAGCGTAAAGGCGGCAAGCAGCCTCTGCTCTAGTTTAGGCAGGCGCTTCCAGTCCCCTTTGATCAAGGTCTGCAGGAAGCCCTGGCTCCAGCGGGTGCGCTGGCGGATGAAGTGGCCCAGGGTCGGGGGCGTCTCCTCGCGCGTGACGTAGCGGTCGTCGTAGACCACGCGCACGCGCTCGCCTAGCACGCTGATCCGGATGCCGATATCGGCGTCTTCCGTCAGGTTGCGCTCGTCCCAGCCGCCCAGGCGTACGAGCGACTCGCGCGCGAAGAAGATGGTGTTGCCTCCCAACGGGATGGAGCCAAGGCGAGCATGGTAGTGGAGGCGACTCTTGAACCAGAAGAAATACTCGAGCACGTTGAGGGCCGAGTACCAGCTGGATTGGTAATTCATGAGCTGTACACCGCACTGCACAACCGAGACCTGCTCATTCAGCATCACGGTGTTGACCACGTTGAAGATGCCCGGGTGGATGTCGTCTTCGGCATCAACGATCGTCACCACCTCGTGGTGGGTGCTGCGCAGTCCCACGTTCAGGCCGTGGGGCTTGTTGATCGGCCCGTCGGAGAAGATAGCGACTTGCAGGTTGGTGATCCCATCACGGCGCAAAAGCTCCATTTTCTCGTTCGCCCGGGCGATAGTCCCGATGTCGTCGGCGGAACAGATGACCACCACCTCCAGCAGATGAAGGGGGTAATGCGCCCGCATCACACGTTCGATGGTGGTCTGGATGACCTCCTCCTCGTGCCTGGCGGGCAGCATGACGGTGAACGACTTCTGCGGGGGCAGGAAGTGCGCTGGCGCCCGGGCCATCGCCTGGACGTGCAGTTGGTCCCAGGTGTACAGCATCAGGAAGAGTGTGTAGGCAGACTGGAGGGTCAAGAGAACCGAGACCATGATGGCAACAGCGATAAGGAGTCCCATCAGCAAGTGGACCTCGAGACGTCTGCAATGCTAAGCCTTATGTGCAATGCTAAGCCTCATGACTTCAGCCTCCCAGACTCTGGCCGCAGCGAGAGCTGCTGACGTGGGCCAGAGGATGTCAGTGGTGGGCACGCACCTCACGCTACCCCGTTCTGGCGCTCGAGTGCTCTATGGTCTCAATCGCCATCGCTTTGCAATGGTACGGGGAAAGGCTTACGACAACGCTACGCGTGCTAACAGATGTCCTAATGTGACTATTTAGGCGGACCAGCAATCGAGAGAGCGCCCGGCGTAGCGTCGCGCAGGGCAGGCGCGCCATGAATCACGTTGATTCCTGGGAACCTACCCTTGACGGCGCCCCCAAGACAGCGCCGTGAGCGTTTGCGTGCGTGCGTCGCTGTGGCACTTCGGGAGATTCGGCAACACCTTCACGGGCCGGGAAATCCGCATGTCATGCGGCTCGCGCCCACATTCTACTCAGGATCCGGCGGAATAGTTACAGGCACCGAGACACAATCCATTCGAGGGGTGGTTACTGCCTGGCAGCGACAACGGCCTAAGCCAATCCGGTATTAAACATCCGCGGATCTTGCTCTGCTCGGTTGTTGTCGAAGGGAATGGCCCAGTCGTCCAGGAAAGCGAGCACCTCTGCTTGGCCGAGCCAGAGCCGTTCGAGCAGATTCTGTGTGGGCGACTGGTTGCGCTGCTGGCCGAGCACGGTGTGCTGCTGGGCCACCACCTCTTCAAGTTCAGCGATCCGTTCGTCTGGCGTCATGCCTCTATGCTACGCCCGCAGCGCAAGACGGGCTGAGCTGTCCCCGCTTCTTTATAGAGAGTTAGTGCCAAACGTCCAACCAGCTATTTCTTAAGATTGAGGAGGATCAGACCGACTACGATACAGACAATGCCCAGTATCTTCCACGTAGTAAACGCCTCGTGAAATATGAAATAGGCGGCGGCAAAAATTAGAATGTAAACAAAGGCGGCAGTAATAGGAATGATGTAGCTCAGCTCGTACCTGGAGATAAGATACGTGTACAAGACAAAGCTAAGGCCGTATAAGGCAATCCCAACAATGGTATATGGTGTTAGGTTAATGTGAAGCCTGTCTCCGACAAGTTGGGCTGGCGCTCCTGCCTTAGAGCCAAGTTTCAGGACCACGAGGGCAAGCGATGCGGTAAGGACATACAGCGAGATCATGATCTTTTGCATGTACTGTCAGAACGGCTGATCTATCGAACACTCATATAGATAGGGGATGGTACGAGCTAGCGTCCACAATGATACCTTACGCAGCTTGCTTCTCATAGCCCAATTGTAGCACCTACGGTACCTAACTAGGTAGTCGTCGCCTCTACAGCCACTCCCCCTGCGCCGGGCGTTCCGCTGGTTCACTCAGCACGTAGGTGGGATACTACAGGTGCATCGGAGCCAGCAAGGCACGACGACAAGGAGAGGAGGAGCAAGAGATGTGCGGTCGATATGAGCTCGTTGATGGGCAGCGTGTCTTCATGCGGTTTCGTGTCACTAACAAGGTGCCGCCGATCCTTGACAATGTGGATGTCCGGCCTACCCAGCAGGTGTTCGCGCTGCAGACCGATCACGTCCTGTCCCTGATGAAATGGGGGCTCGTGCCCGCGTGGGCGAAAGATCCGAGCGTTGGCTCCAAAATGATCAACGCGCGAGCTGAGGGCATCGAAAACAAACCGTCCTTCAAGAAGCCGTTGCGGTACCAGCGGTGCATCATTCCGGCCAGCGCCTTCTTCGAGTGGAAGGGCACTCCTGGCGCGAAGGTGAAGTACCGGATCGCGCGTAAAGACGGCGACCTTTTCGGCTTTGCCGGCCTCTACGAGCATTGGCATGAGCCGACAGGCGGCGAGCTCACCACGTGTACCATTATCACGACGCAGCCCAACGAGCTCGTGGCGCCGATCCACAACCGCATGCCGGTCATCCTGCTGCCCGAGGATGAGGACCACTGGCTGGACCCGGATATGAGCGAGCCTGAAGAGATCACCAGCCTGCTCCGGCCGTACCCGTCAGACCTCATGATGGCAAGTCGAGCCTAGCCATCGGAGATTGTGTGAGGGAAAGCGACGATGAAGATGAGTGGAAAGCTCCTGCCACGTGCGGCCGTCCTCATCGTGGTCGCGCTGGCTGCCGTGCTCTTTGCTGGGCACTCTGAACTCCGGATCGGGAGCACTGCAGACGTCACCAC
>Ga0209647_1002108_pt1 | contig 16242 bp, 10 predicted proteins | sample GraSoi_2013_60cm_FD_185827 | JGI IMG/M metagenome (GOLD analysis project Ga0209647, IMG submission 185827) | Grasslands soil microbial communities from the Angelo Coastal Reserve, California, USA - Sample 9_17_2013_60cm (SPAdes) (version 2) | ecosystem: Environmental > Terrestrial > Soil >...
TCGCCGGATTAATGGTAGGTCGCACACCTGAATATCTGGGTAAGAAGATTGAGTCTTATGACGTTAAGATGGCGGCCTTCGGAATTCTGTTGATGGCGTTCTCAATATTAGGCTTTTCCGGATGGGCTAGTGTGACCGACTGGGGACAGGCGGGGCGGACGAACATGGGTCCACACGGTCTAAGTGAGATTCTTTATGCTTACACGTCTTGTACAGGCAACAACGGCAGCGCTTTTACTGGACTAACCGCGGCTCCGTCTAACGGAGATCCGCACTACGACATCACGTTGGGCTTCGCGATGTTGATCGGGCGATTCGGGATGATTATCCCGGTCATGGCTCTGGCCGGCTCGCTCGCCAGGAAGAAACTGGTAGCCACCGGAGTGGGAACATTCCCGGTAAGTGGGCCTCTCTTCATAATCTTATTGATCGGTACCATCTTGCTGGTAGGCGCCCTCACGTTTTTCCCAGCTTTGTCCTTGGGCCCGATCCTAGAGCATTTCCTGATGTATGGAGGCAAACAGTACTAAGCTGTTAAGCCAAACGAACGAACTAACGGACTTTAGAGTTATATATGGCTGCAAAACAACATTCCATTTTTGATCCGTCGATCGTGGTTCCAGCAATCGGGGAATCATTTAAGAAACTGAATCCGATTACGCTGGCTAAGAACCCGGTCATGTTTGTGACAGAAGTCGGCGCCGCGATCACGACGGTCGTTTTATTTGAGGGTCACGGGGACCTCCTGTTCCTGACCCAGATTGCACTGTGGCTTTGGTTCACGGTGTTATTCGCTAACTTTGCGGAAGCAATGGCCGAAGGCCGGGGTAAAGCGCAAGCCAGAGCTTTGCGCGCAACCCGGACCCAGACATTTGCCAACCGGTTGGCGGAAGACAGCGACAAAACCGAGCAAGTACCAGCAGAGCGGCTACGCAAAGGTGACATCGTGCGAGTTAAAGCCGGGGAACTAATCCCCGGTGACGGCGATGTGATCGATGGCGCGGCGACAGTTGATGAATCTGCGATCACTGGAGAATCGGCGCCTGTAATCCGAGAAGCTGGCGGTGACCGCAGCGCCGTAACGGGAGGTACCAAGGTGCTCTCGGATGTCCTCAAGATCCGAATCACGTCGAACCCGGGCGAGACGTTTATTGATCGAATGATTAGCCTGGTTGAAGGCGCTCAAAGACAGAAAACGCCTAACGAGATTGCTCTGACTATCTTGTTGTCGGCTCTAACGTTGATCTTCCTGATCGCGATGATGTCGATGAAGGCTTACGGGGTTTACTCCGGAGTCGATTTCTCCATCCCCGTTCTGGTAGCGCTTTTAGTCTGCTTAATCCCGACTACCATCGGCGGCCTATTGAGCGCGATCGGCATCGCCGGTATTGACCGTCTGGTGCAGAAAAATGTTTTAGCCATGAGCGGCCGTTCGGTCGAAGCCTCCGGCGATGTAGATGTTTTGCTGCTGGATAAAACTGGCACCATTACTATGGGCAACCGCCAAGCCACCGAGTTCCTACCAGCTCCGAACATAGATCGGCAAACGCTGGCCGATGGCGCCCAGCTGGCTTCACTGGCCGATGAAACTCCGGAAGGCAGAAGCATCGTGGTTCTCGCCAAAACCTTGGGGATCCGCGGGCGCGAGATCCATGAACTCGGACATGCCGTTTTCATCCCGTTCACGGCTCAGACGCGAATGAGCGGAGTTGATATCGACCATTCCAGCTATCGAAAAGGAGCCGCCGACGCGATCCGTAAGTTTGTCGGTGGTAAACTTCCTGAGGCGGTGGAAAAGGATGTGGTCGCTATCTCGAGCGAGGGGGCGACTCCGCTGGTGGTGGCGCGCAACGCGGAAGTACTCGGCACCATCCGATTAAAAGACATCGTTAAGGGTGGATTGGCTGATCGATTCGAGAGGTTCCGGGCGATGGGCATCAAAACGGTGATGATCACCGGTGATAACCGGTTAACCGCCGCAGCGATTGCCAAGGAAGCCGGGGTGGACGATTTCCTCTACGAAGCCAAACCGGAAGATAAGCTGGCCCGAATCCGCGAGGAGCAGGCCCAAGGTCACCTCGTCGCGATGACGGGTGACGGTACCAATGACGCCCCAGCGCTAGCTCAAGCTGACGTCGGTGTCGCCATGAATACCGGGACCCAGGCGGCTAAGGAAGCCGGTAACATGGTCGATTTGGATTCGAACCCGACCAAGCTCATTGAAATTGTTGAGATCGGTAAACAACTCCTGATCACACGCGGCGCGCTCACCACCTTCAGTATCGCGAACGACGTGGCGAAGTATTTCGCCATCATCCCAGCGATGTTGATGGATAAATTCCCTCAAATCATGCCGCTGAACGTTATGGGGCTGAAGACGACTTCCAGTGCCATTCTCAGTGCGGTTATTTTCAATGCCGTGATTATCGTGGCGTTGATCCCACTGGCGCTAAAGGGAGTAAAGTTTCGGCCGCTGGGAGCATCTAAGATCCTACAACGGAACCTCCTGATCTATGGACTGGGAGGGATTATTCTACCGTTTATTGGCATCAAGCTGATCGACATGATCATCACCTTTATTCATCTCGCTTAAGCGGACGAGCCGGAGCTCTTCCCTACTGAAAACAATGAAAACTCTGCTCTTAGACATCAAAACATCGATTATCGCGACCATTGTGTTAGCGGTTATCTGTAGTGGTCTTTACCCCGTAGTTATCTGGGCGCTTGGCCAGGTAATTTTTCCTTTTCAAGCCAATGGCAGCCTGATCGAAGCAAAGGATGGCACCGTCGTGGGCTCGGCTCTGCTAGCTCAAGGATTCAGCGGTGAGAAATATTTTCATCCCCGTCCCTCAGCTGCCGGCACCGGCTATGACCCGACGGCCTCCGGCGGCTCCAGCCTGGGTCCGACGTCGCAGAAGTTGATCGACGGGATCAAACAAAACGTCGAAACCTATCGCAAAGAAAACGGGCTCGCGGACAATATCTTGGTCCCGGCTGACGCAGTGACTGCATCTGGGAGCGGCTTGGATCCGCACATCAGCGCAGAGAACGCCTCACTACAGGCGCCTCGAGTTGCCAAAGCGCGCGGTCTCGATGTAGCGGTCGTCAGAAAAGCGATCGAAGCCGCCACTGAACACAGTTTCCTTCGAATAGGCGGAGAGCCAGGGGTTAACGTACTTAAGTTGAACCTGGCTTTAGATAGCCAGCCCGCTGCTTCCAGCTGACAAAGTACGGCTATGGAGGTCCCATTTGGAACTATGGTCCTCAATTTTGAGACGTTTTACCACTAACGCGGGCGAATGTGTTTGACGGCCCAGCACCTTTCCTCTCGAGGTGCAGGGAACACAAAGAGATTCGGAAGGTGCTGGTGTCCGTCCAGCCCGCAAAGTTCCTACAAATTGCCGCCTTTGCCACGCTGCAATTAGCCAGGCGCCGGCAAGCAACGCGCAGACTGCGGGCTGCATTGCCCCTTAATAAACGGTTTTGCCTTTATTTAAAGAAGAGTTTTGGCGAAAACTCTCAAGGCGAGCCGATAATCTGCTGCCGGACACTTCGTCAGCCAAATATAGGGACGCATTTTTGGCCATTGCAGGCTAAACATTACCAACGTCATGGCAACGGTCGAAAACGATAAGCTGCGGCCAAGCGCAGATGAGTTTCTTTCAATTATCCGGCAGCAGCAGACCGGGAAATTGAAGATCTATTTGGGGCCTTCTCCCGGGGTGGGTAAGACTTATCAAATGCTGATCGAGGGCAACCGCCTGAAGCGCCGGGGAATCGACGTGGTCATCGGCTACGTCGAACCCCATGATCGCCCGGAAACGCAGGCGCAGATTGGTGATCTGGAGGTCATACCGCCTTTAGTCGCCCAGTATCATGGCATCTCTCTTAGTGAAATGGACCTGGACGCGGTGATTCGCCGAAGGCCAACCGTCGCTTTGGTTGATGAACTTGCCCATACGAATGCTCCTCAAAGCCGGAACCGAAAGCGGTATGAAGATGTTGAGGACCTGCTCCGGGAAGGCATCAGTGTCATTACCACGGTTAACATCCAGCATTTCGAGTCGCTCTATAACGTCGTCGAAGACGCGACTGGTGTACGAGTGAAAGAAAGGGTTCCGGATGAGATTATCGCTCAGGCGGATCAAGTCGTGAACATCGATTTGCCGGCTGAAGACCTGCAAGAAAGGTTACAGGCGGGGAAGATCTACCCTAAAGAACGGATCGAAAGTGCGTTAAGTAACTTCTTTACCACCAAGAATCTGACCCGGCTACGGGAAATGACGCTCAGCGAAACCGCCAATCTGCTCGACCGCAAGGAGCGAGTTGCTGCAGAGCAAGGTCCTAACGTAAACGCGCTTGGTCAGGTGATGGTGGCGGTTAGCAGTCAAGGGCCGGATCCCGGCCGGTTGTTGCGTAAAACGGCTCGGTTAGCCGCCCAACTGAATGCAGAATGGTATGCGGTTTACGTCCGGACTCCGCAGGAGTCAGCTGTGCGTATTGATGCTGCGGTTCAAAGGAGAGTGGCAGACACCTTGGAAACCGCTCAAAAAATGGGCGGTCTCGTCATCTCCCTGAAGCACGATAATGTTGCGCAAGCCTTGGTTTCGTTCGCGAAGGAGTACGGAATTACGCATGTCGTGTTAGGCCGGCCGAAACCGCGGAGAATGCACTGGGTCGGTTTCTCGATGCATGAAATCCTGATGCGTGAATTGCCGGATGTTGATCTGGTGATCGTGTAAGCCCTACCGTTTTCGTTATCTAGTTTCCAGATGAATACTTCCGTTTGTGGTTTTGGCCTCTAGATGATGAGCCCCGGCGCCGAGCTTCGCTTCAAGGGTTTCACCCACAATCCCTCTACTTGACTTATTGGCGGGCAGGTCAGAACTGATTCGCCCGACGGTGGTGCCTGCATCGATCAAAGCGTCGGCCGAACGCGGCAGAACTAGGGTTATAGATCCATTGGTAGAGAGAAGATGCGCGTCACCCGTTAAATCCGCACAGACGGCTTTGATAGATCCGTTAGTAGTGTACAGCGAGAAAGAGCCCTTCAGATTGGTCGCGGTGATAGAACCGTTCTCGGACTTCAGGGTAACGTTACCGCCGACGTTTTCCGTTGAGACGCTGCCGTTGGCGGTCTTAGCAATCAGTTGGCCGATATTTTTTGGAACCACGATTTGATAGGCAACGCTGCCGTTATGGGGCCCCGGGGTAGAATAAACCGTTCGGACTTCGATTGAGTCACTCTCTTGCTTGATATCAATTCGGATTGCGTCCAGGTCAGCCTGGCTTTCGGCTTGCTTGGTCGCGATGATACCAACCTCATTCCGGTCCGAGCTAGTAATGGTAATGGTGCCATTGGCCTCTTCGATGATGAATTTTCCGGCGCTGGATAGGGGGTAAGTGAAATTCTCGGTGTGGATGACTCCCCCAGCCAACAGCGTAAGAGGTAAGGTGATCAGACTCAGAAAGAGCAACATGGATGCGGGTCGATTAGGCATAGTGATTCCTCGTTTCTCCTACTACACGGGGCACGCGGCAAAAGGTGGCAACAATTTTCAAGGTGCCGTATTTTAACGGGAGGTTTTTTGCCTATTGCCTGCGCTATGACTGCTGACGACGAACCCATTCGCTTAAGTCTCAAACAGGAAGTCGTGTGTCCTCAGGACGGTCAACACCGGTTTGCTCTCCGCGAAGGCTTGGCGGAAACGACGATTCACCGGATGCAACGCGAGTGGCTCGATGAGCGTGAACGCGAGCTGGCTAAGGCCCGGGACCAGATTGGTCGTGAATTTTCGGAACGAGAAAAAACCCTAGAACAAGAACTGCACCAGCAGGGCGAAGAAATTACCAACTGGCGAAACCGCGAGGCGACGCTGTTAGCCGAGCGGGCCAAATTCGAGAAGGAGAAGGCAGAACAGGCGATAAACCTCGCTAAACAGATCGAGTCCGAGCGAGAAGCCATCAGCCAAGCAGTCCGTACCGAGGAGCTGCAACGGGCTAAAACCCGCGAGCAGATTCTCAAGGACCAAATGGATGGGCAAACCCAATTGATTCACGAGATCCGCAGCCAGTTAACCGAGAAGAACGCCGCTGAGTTTAATCTCAAACAGACTATTGAAGAGATAAAGCTGAGCCATCAAGAGGCCTTGTTGAAAGCGGCAGCCGAAGCTCGGCAGGCCGCTGCGGCCGAAGCTTTGCAAAAGGCTGAGCAAGAAATGAAGCAGCGGTTTGATGAGGAACTGGAGTCGCTCCGGTTGAAACAGCGCGAACTGGAGAAGCAACGAGATGATGCCAAACAAGTGGCCGAAGAGCTTCGTCGACGAATGAGTCAAGGTTCGCAGCAAACTCAGGGTGAGGTGCTGGAGCTCATCCTTGAACGTGAGTTGGGAAGTCGGTTCGTATCAGATCGGATTGAGCCGATCTCCAAAGGAGTGTTTGGCGCGGACGTGGTTCAACATGTTTTGTCGCCGGATGGGCGGCTCTGCGGTTCAATCACTTGGGAAACCAAGAACGCGCAGAATTGGAATCCGAAATGGTTGGCGAAACTGCGTACTGACATGATCGCTAACAAGTCAGAGTTCGGAGTGCTGGTGTCGACCACCTTACCGGAAGGAGTGAACCATTTCGGCTTAGTCGATGGTCTTTGGGTTTGCGACCTGACCGTCTGGCCGATCCTGGCATCCACACTTCGACAACAATTAATGGCTCTAACCTTTGCCAGGCTCTCCGCTCAAGGGCGCGACACAAAAATGGAGATTCTCTATCGGTACCTCACCGGCCCGGAGTTCAGAGAAAGAGTAAACGCCATATTGCGAACCTTCGTTGGCATGAGGGAGCAACTGGACAAGGAAAAGCGCGCATATATTAAGCATTGGGGCGCGCGAGAGAAGCAGATCGAGACAGTCGTTGACGGCCTTTCCGGAATGTACGGCGATTTGCAGGGTATTATCGGCAGCGCATCGCTGCCTGAAATCTCTAGCTTGCAGCTCGAAGAACCAGAAGATGGGCCGAGGCTATTATAGCGTCGGCAAAATTAGCGACTCCGCGGCCACGATGGGCATGGCGTACACTGGGCGCCCCCGCCCGCATGACAAATGACAGATGACCGATTGAGCCGTCCGGTTCGCGCACTTGTCATCTGTCATTTGTCATTTGTCATTCATCGCTGTTCGTCCTCTTATAAGGCCGTGACAAGAATACGGATATGCCTGGCATGGTTCTTATTCTCAGCGCTGGCAGGTCCGGCTGTGGCTCAAGACAAATCGTTGCCGGATCATTACGATAATCCCCTCGGAACCTGCTTCGAGGAGCTCAAATATCCTTATCCGACCGCCTTTCTGAACCTCTACGTCGAAGGGCAAGACGTCCGGATGTGTTTCATGGATGTACAGCCACCTAAGAACCCGAATGGCCGAACCGTTTTGCTTCTGCACGGAAAAAAATTTTGGGGAGCTTACTGGAGCGACACCATCAAATATTTAACCGATCGCGGCTTTCGCGTCGTGGTTCCAGATCAAATCGGGTTCGGGAAATCATCGAAACCCGATCTCCACTACAGCTTGGATTTCATGGCGGAGAACACAGCGGGTCTTCTCGACCTGCTACAGATATCGAAGGCGATAGTGGTTGGCCATTCGATGGGCGGAATGCTCGGGATCCGATTCGCTCGGCTGTACCCGGGCCGGACTGAGGCATTGGTGTTGGAAGACCCGATTGGTTTGGAAGATTATCGTCTGGTCGTGCCGCCGGCTCCTTTGGAAGAACTCTATCAACAAGAGCTTAATACCACTTTGGAAGACTTTCGCCGCTACGTGCAGGGGTACTTTGTGCATTTCCCTCCTGAAAAAGCCGAGGTGTTCGTTGAACCTCGGTTGCGGGTGACGTTGAGTGGGGATTTTCCCCGTTGGGCCCGAGTGGCTGCATTGACCGACTTGATGATCTATGAACAACCGGTCTGCTACGAATTTGCAGAGGTAAAAGTGCCGACCCTTTTAGTTGTGGGGCAAGAGGACCACACCGCCTACGGAAAAGACCGGGCGCCGATCGATTTACGGCGCAACCTTGGGAATGTGGCCGAACTGGCCCGAAAAGCCGCCACCCAGATACCCGGCGCAAAATTGGTGGAGATTCCTGGGGTGGGCCACATCCCACACCTAGAGGCGCCCGACCAATTCCATCAAGCACTCGAGGAATTTCTGCACAAATGAGTATTTCGAGGCGATAAGCGCCACTAATATAGAGAGGGACGTGAGTTCAGTGGCGGGTGTTAAGAGCCCGGACGTCTAATCGGCAGAGTATGGTTTTTGTTTGTTGCGCGACAGAAGATCTGGCGACAGGGGAAGCGGTTCGGGCAAGCCTAGAAAGCAACGGCCTGAAATGCTTGCTGCCAGATCGAGGCTTAGCATCGGGCCAATCCTTAGCCACCCGTGCCAACGAGGCGATGCGAGAAGCGGAGTTGTTTCTGCTGATCTTGACCCAGCGCTCCAATCGCTCACCCGAGGTTCGTCAACGGCTGGAGTCCGCCGCTCATTTCCAGCTTCCCGTGGTTACGTTTCGAATTGAGCCGGTCGAGCCGGCGGATGAATTGTCATATTTTCTCTGGGAAAAGCACTTCGTTGACGGATTTGGCGGTCCGCCCATCGAGCATATCCCTAGTCTGGTTCGACAGATCAAAACTTTGGCGAAGCCTGAGGAACAGGGCCCAACCGGATCGGAGCTTCTGACCAGCTCAGGGCCAGCCCACTCGGCAAGCTCCGGGCAAGCGGAGACGTTTGCTAACTTTCGTATTCTGCGAAAACCCGACGGTACACTTTATCGATTGGGCCAGGGTGGTATGGGTGTCACTTATAAGGCGATTGATACCACGCTTGACCGCCCGGTGGCTCTTAAGCTGATTGCCGCCGATTTGCTGAAAAGCTCCAAGGCGCGACAACGATTTCTGCGCGAAGCCAAAGCGGCCGCCAAAATCGTCCACCCGAACGTGGCCACGGTCTTTCAGTTCGGAGAGGAGGGTGATGCTTACTTCTACGCGATGGAATTTCTGGAGGGAGAAGACCTCGAGCGCTTCATCGACCATCATGGCGCTCTGAGTCCCAGGGTTGCTTTGGTGGTTACGCGTCAGATCGCGCAAGCTCTGGAGGCAGCTCAGTCCCATCAATTGATCCATCGCGATATTAAGCCGGGAAACATCATGACCCGAGTTAATCGTTTCGGTGAGCTCGAGGTAAAATTAATCGATTTCGGGCTGGCTAGGTTAACTGATCCAACTGAATCCGATGCAGGCCAGATTACGCATTCCCAAGATTTCGTAGGTAGTCCGGCTTTCGCTAGTCCTGAACAATGTGAGATGCACGGGAGCTTGGATACCCGGTCGGACATCTATTCACTTGGCGTCACCCTGTGGTACCTGCTTTTAGCGAGGCTCCCGTTCACGGGCACCGTTGGCCAGTTGTTGGTTGCGCATTCGGTAAAGCCTCCGCCTTGGAGCGAGTTAGAAAATTCGCCGGTACCCGTTGTGGACCTGCTGCGAAGGATGTTGGCAAAAGATCCAAACGAGCGTCCTCAAACCCCCGCAGAATTGCAAGAAGCGATCGAGCAGGTCATTTCGGTTCTCACGAATCCGCCAACCGCAGGCACAACCAGCCAAGTCCCTTCGACCAGCTCAGGCCAAGTCCCTTCGACCAGCTCAGGACAAGTCCCTTCGACCAGCTCAGGACAAGTCCCTTCGACCAGCTCAGGACAAGTCCCTTCGACAAGCTCAGGACAGGGCCGTTCGACCAGCTCAGGGCTACAACCCGCATCCGAACTAACTTTCGTGCCTGACCATTCGGCAAGCTCAGGGCAGGCCCATTCGGCGAGCTCAGGGCAGGCCCATTCGGCGAGCTCAGGGCAGGCCCATTCGGCGAGCTCAGGGCAGGCCCATTCGGCAAGCTCAGGGCAGGCACTTTCCCCGGCCTCTGGCCAAGTTCGACCTGGAACCTCAAAGGCGATGACTCCCAGCCAATCCGAGGGCTATTGGCAGGTCGGCATTGGTGCGGTCTTAGCGGAGCGTTACCGGGTCATTGCAGAGATACGCGAAGGAATCGGCGGACGCGTATTTCTGGCTAAGGATGAGAAAGCAACTGGGCGTCAACCGGCCGGCGTGGGACTTAAGCTGTTGCATCCGACGATCGCGTCGGATCTCACCCTGCTAAATCGAGTCGAGAACGAAATTAGTACCATTCGCAGCGCAATCGATCCGCACGTTTTGCGCTATTTCAGCTTGGAGCGCGAGATCCCGGTTCCTTTCCTCGTCAGGGAATGGGTGCACGGATTTCTCCTGTACGATCTGCTCCGCTGGCGAACGGCTTGCCGGGTCACGGAAGTGATAAAGCTGCTGGAGCCGATCGTCTCCACGCTCGACTTCGTGGCCAATCACGGTCTCGGACTCGTGGATGTCAGCGCTCGCAAAATATTCGTGAGCTGCCCAGGCGATATTGATCCAAGTACCTTCTCCACGCTAGGAAAGAACGACATCGAGGATTGGAACCGATGCGAAGTAAAATTGAATCCCCTCAGTCTCGGTCCTTTAGTTTTGCGTAACCGGCAAGTGCGGGACAACCAAACATTAATCCCGTCAAGCCGCATGTTGTCGTTAACTCAGGCCGAGACCGGGATTCGCGGGGTAAAAGCGGTCCGGTTATTTGGTCGCCTGGTTTACGAGTTGCTTAGTGGCCATCCACCAACCGATTCGAGAGGAATTCCAGCTAGGTACACCCCGGTCTCCGCTTTGAATGAGGCTGGCAATCGCACGTTGCGACGAGCGTGCGCGGGTTCCGATCAACCTTTTGTGGACTGTGTAGATTTCTGGCGAGCGCTCCGGGAGAGCGTTGAACATTCCCGAGGTTCATTTTCGACTCCGTATCCGGAACGCCAGCACACCGCCACGCCAATAGCGCCAGGACCATCTGCGACAAATGTAAAAACTCCCCCGCCGCTGACGAATTATCCTACGCCGAGCCGGCCGATTGTGGTGGAGCAGCCCGCCGTTCCGTTGGTGGTGCCCCCACGGGTCGAAACCCCAAACGTGGATCGCCAGCCGATCCTAAGCGGAACGAAAGAACGGCCATGGGAAAATAGTCTTGGCATGAGATTCGTGCCGGTAGCGGGAGTTTATTTCTGCATTTGGAACACCCGTTTACAGGACTTCGAACAATTTGTTGGGCAAAGTGGTTACCAAGCCCCAGACAAATGGAGAGAGCCTGGGTTCAAGCAAGGGCCAGATCATCCGGTGGTGAATGTGAGCTGGGAAGATGCGATGGCTTTCTGTACTTGGCTAACCACACATGAACGAGGCTTAGGAGTGTTGCCTGCTCGGATGAGCTATCGTTTGCCGACCGATTTAGAGTGGAGCACTGCCGTGGGGCTGGGCAATGAGCCAGGAAATACACCGGAGCAGAAGAAAGGAAAAATCAAAGTCTATCCTTGGGGACTGAGATGGCCGCCGCCGCCGGGCTCAGGAAACTATTGTGGAGAAGAAACCAAGGGTGGTCGTTCCAGTTGGCCGGTGATCGCGGGGTATAACGATGGTTATGCCCGAACCAGCCCGGTCGGGGCCTTTCCGCCCAATCGCTATGGTCTTCACGATATGGGAGGAAACGTTTGGCAGTGGTGCGAGGACTGGCACAATGCCAGCCGATTTCGTCGCGTACTACGTGGCGCTTCCTGGCTCAATGAACATCCTGATGATCTGTTGTTGTCGAATCGCCGGGATGATTCGCCCAGCGGCCGGCGAGACAATTATGGGTTTCGCTGCGTCCTAGCGTAGTTCGCGGTTCTCAGTTCACCGTTCGCCGTTCACGGTTGGCGGCTGCAACCCCGCGGGCAGCCAAACCGTGAACTGCGAACGGTGAACCGTGAACCGTGAACTCCTTCGGGTTGACGGGAGAGAGCGTCGGAGCCAATCTTATCGCCGTTATGGCTCGGCTAAGCTTGTTATTGTTCGCTGTTTGTTTTGCAGCCGCCACCACGTTCGCCCAGAACTATGACGAACATATCGTCGTCACCGGCGGACCGTCCATCATGGCGTGGGAAAAATACAAGATCGAACCTCACGACAATTGGTGGATGAATTTTATCCGAGCTAGCAGAATCCGGATTGGACAGCTCCGTGAGCAAAATGGTCCGTCGGCGTACATCACCTGGCTGGTTTACGGCCCCGGATACAAACGGCGACAAGCCCAGGAGAAAGAGAACCTGTTTAGTATCATCGATTCGGTGCGCCAAGCCTATAACCTGAAGCTTGTCTATTTTAGGACGGCCGACGAGCTTTGTGACTATCTTAACCACGGCGAAGATCGATCCCGCTACAAGATTGCTTCTTTTGATTACTTCGGTCATTCGAACCGCGCGTGCTTCATGTTCGACTACAGCAACGAAATCGGCAGCGCTTCCAAATGCTGGCTGCATGAGACCGAGCTCAGACAGAAACTGCATCACGGGATTTTTGCTAGGAACGCCGCCGTCCAATCGTGGGGATGTTACACGGGACAAAGCATGTCGAACCTATGGAGAGACGCTACCGGCGCGAAGATGCTCGGAGCCACTTGTAAAACGCAGTACATGACGAACGAACTGCCGGTGCTGGTTTCAAGCAACGGCAGATGGTCGACGGGTCAGTGACGTAATGGCAGTTCACCGTTCACAGTTCACGGTTCGCCGTTTGCAGTTTCTTCGCGCGGTCACTCCATGACTCCATCGCTCCAATACTCCCCGCCCGCAACGCTTCGCGTAGCGATGCGGGCGGGCATCACTCCGCGCATCAACATCTCGATTGTCGGAATCCTGGTATGACTCTCTCTGAACTACAAGAAATCTACACTCAACCCTTCTTCGACCTGATCTCACAAGCGCGGTCAGTCTATCTCGAATATTGGCCGGGCGACGAAGTGCAACTTTGTACTTTGTTGAGCATAAAGACAGGTGGCTGCAGTGAAGATTGCGCCTATTGCGCGCAAAGCGCTCGCTATTCAACTGGAGTTGAAGCTGGCCGCTTAATGCAGACAGAAGAGGTTATGAAAGTGGCAGAGCGGGCCAAAGAAAATGGTTCCACCCGCTTTTGCATGGGCGCCGCCTGGAAGGGCGTCCGAGAAGGTGATGCCAAATTTGAGCAAGTACTAGACATCATCCGGAACGTCAGCCGTCTCGGAATGGAAGTCTGCGTTACGTTGGGTCATCTAGGATTATCAGAGGCGAAGAAGTTGAGAGCAGCCGGCGTAACCGCCTACAACCACAATCTCGACACCTCCGAAGAGTTCTATCCAGAGATTGTTTCCACCCATACGTTTCAGGATCGGCTCGATACTATCAAAGCGGTCCAATCCGCCGGCATCTCCGTTTGCTGTGGCGGGATCATTGGGATGGGAGAAACCGAAACTGATCGGTTCAAAATGCTGGAGGTACTCACTAACTTCGATCCGCCCCCGGAAAGTGTGCCGATTAATTGCCTGATCCCGATGCCGGGAACTCCATTGGAGGCCCGACCGCCGGTCGACATTTTTGAATTGGTCCGATTGGTGGCGACTACCAGAATCGTGCTACCAAAAGCGCGCGTCCGCCTGTCCGCAGGGCGGACCCGGCTCTCGCGTGAAGCCCAAGCTCTCTGTTTCTTTGCCGGCGCCAATTCCGTCTTCTATGGCAAGAAGCTCTTGACCGCCGCAAATCCGGGGGTGGACGAGGATCGGGAGCTGCTCGACACGCTGGATCTGGCGACGCATGGCGGCGGGCGAGAATAGCCAATAGCCGATAGCCAATAGCCGATAGCCAATAGCCAATAGCCAATAGCCAATAGCCAATAGCCAATAAAGATAGCGTTGCCAGGATATAAAACAACGTTATTATTTTGAGTTATATGGCTAAGTACGAGCGATTCGAAGATTTGCCTGTTTGGCAAGAAGCAGCTCGACTATACAACGCTGTGCTCGATCTGCTGGAGGAGGAATCCTGCCCGCTAACCTGGGGATTTCGCAATCAGCTCGACAGAGCGGCACTTTCTGCTTCGAACAATATCGCTGAAGGCTTTGAACGGGCTTCTACGAAAGAGTTGGTGGGATACCTCGGCATTGCTCGGGCCTCAGCAGGTGAAGTCCGTTCGATGATTTCCGTAGTTAAGAATCGTCGACGTTTAAGCGACTTAAAGGACCAGTTCGTCAATATCCTTCAACTGGCTCGGTCTTGCACGCGACAGATTACCGCCTGGATCACTTCGATCGAGAACTCACCCGTAAAAGGGAAGCGATACCGGGCACAAGCTGGAGTTCCGGACCCTGTTGCTTACGCGAGAAAGCCAAGGCGCGCAGACTAGTGCCAGGGACTACGACCCGTATCGGCTATTGGCTATTTGCTATCGGCTATGTTCTACTGAAAGTAGAACCCGATGGTCAATCTGATCATCCCAGACAAGTGGCAGCAGGATGCAGTTAAACTGTTGCGTGAGGGGGTTGATGTAGTGGTTCACGCTCCGACCGGGGCGGGGAAAACTTACATCTTCGAGCTGCTCTATGAGTCTCTCAAAGGGCAGGCGGTTTACACCGTGCCGACTCGAGCGTTGGCCAATGACAAGCTAGCTGAGTGGCGTATGCGAGGCTGGGATGTCGGCATTTCGACCGGCGATTTGGCCGAGAATCTCGATGCCCGGGTGGTGGTCGCGACGCTGGAAACTCAAAAGGGTCGTTTTCTGCGTAGAGATGGTCCGAGGCTTCTGGTTGTGGATGAGTATCAGCTCATTGCTGATCCGATTCGAGGAACCAGCTACGAGATTATTCTCTCGTTGGCCCCGCCGGAAACGCAGTTGTTGTTATTGAGCGGTAGTGTAGGCAATCCGGCCGATGTCGTGGAATGGCTGCGCCGCAACGGACGGACGGTTGGACTAATCTCGCATCAACAACGGCCGGTGCAGCTGGATGAAGTGATGCTGAGCGACCTACCGATCTCCGCCCCAGGCTCGGTACGTGGTTACTGGCCGAGACTAATCGGCAGAGCGCTGTTGGCTGATCTCGGCCCAGTGCTGATTTTTGCGCCCCGACGCCAAATGGCGGAAGAACTCGCCACTGCGCTCTCGTCGAGCCTACCACTAGACGAGCCCTTAACGCTTACCCAGGAACAGAATGCGTTGGTGGGCGATCGGTTCGGGAAACTGTTGCGGAATCGGGTAGCGTTTCATCACAGCGGTCTCAGCTACGTCGTGCGAGCCGGCATCGTTGAACCCTTAGCAAAACGGGGGCAGCTGCGGGTTGTTGTTGCGACAATGGGCCTGGCTGCCGGCATTAACTTTTCCATGCGATCGGTTCTAGTGACGGGAACGCACTACCAAGCCGGTAATTTTCAAAGACAAGTGCGACCTGACGAGTTGTTGCAAATGTTTGGCCGGGCAGGTCGCCGGGGCCTTGACGATTTTGGCTACGTCTTAGTCACGCCCGACATCCCCAGATTGCACGATGCCCATCCCCTCAAACTGAGACGGGCGGAACCGGTGGACTGGCCGTCCATGATCGGTGTTATGCGCGAAGCGGCGTTGCGCGACGAGGATCCTTTTCAGAGAGCCAAAGAGCTAACCGCTCGTTTGTTTTCGTCGAAACCGTTGACGGTGGGAGTTGAACGCTTTTACGAAGCGCTGACGCGTCCGGCAAGCTCAGGGCAGGCCCATTCGGCAGGCTCAGGGCAGGCCACCGATCGGCTCTGCGGTTCACCTGTAGACGGCGAACGAGCCCGACTCGTGCGCAGACATGACCGGGAAATGCTCACTCCGGATGAAACTTGGGAACCACAACCGAAACCGGCGGACGGTCCGCTGAGTGAACTGTTGGTGCGGCTACCGAATGGCCATTGGCGACCCGCTCTCACCGTGGCCGCGATTGCCCAAAAGTACGGATTTGGCGCCCTTTGCAAGATCAGACTCGGCTCTCCGGTTGTAGAGAATCAGCCCGTTCGGCAAGCTCAGGGCGAGCCGGTTCGGCAAGCTCAGGGCGAGCCGGTTCGGCAAGCTCAGGGCGAGCCGGTTCGGCAAGCTCAGGGCGAGCCGGTTCGGCAAGCTCAGGGCGAGCCGGTTCGGCAAGCTCAGGGCGAGCCCGTTCGGCAAGCTCAGGGCGAGCCCGTTCGGCAAGCTCAGGGCGAGCCCGTTCGACAAGCTCAGGGCGAGCCCGTTCGACAAGCTCAGGGCGAGCCCGTTCGACAAGCTCAGGGCGAGCCCGTTCGACAAGCTCA
>Ga0209647_1002109_pt1 | contig 16235 bp, 11 predicted proteins | sample GraSoi_2013_60cm_FD_185827 | JGI IMG/M metagenome (GOLD analysis project Ga0209647, IMG submission 185827) | Grasslands soil microbial communities from the Angelo Coastal Reserve, California, USA - Sample 9_17_2013_60cm (SPAdes) (version 2) | ecosystem: Environmental > Terrestrial > Soil >...
TCTGTTTTCAGTCGCTGGTTGGCCCGACTCGCCATTTTTGATTTTTTCGGCACCGTTCTTGCCTAAACCTCGAGCTCCTCGGATGAATCAAGCCGCGCGCCGAAAACGCCGGTTCTTCAGCGGAATCAACAATTGAGGAACGACAGAATCAAATAGCAATTACTTTCTGTCAGGCCGGAGAAAACCGAATTTTGCGCGTCAGCTACGTTATCAATTGTACCGGCCCGGAATGTAACTACCACAAGCTCAAAGATCCATTGGTGGTTCAACTCTTCGCCCGAGGATTGATTGTTCCAGATCCTCTTTTTCTGGGATTGGATGTCGGCACCGGCGGAGCGATTCTGAATCTGCTCGGAGAACGGGTTAAAAATCTTTATACCCTGGGCAGTCCGCAAAAGGGTCTCCTTTTCGAGACAACGGCAGTGCCCGAGCTTCGTGTTCAAGCAAGAGACCTGGCCTCACGGATTTTGAAGCAATACCAAATTCAAGACAGCATCAAACAAGAAGATTTCATCCCGGACCCGGCCTACGCCTATCAAATCTAAGGCTCATAACGACGACGCAAGGCATAGCGCGGCGGAGCCGCAACCAAAGCTGATCAGTGAGAGGTGATTAGTAAATTAAACAGCGGTGCCGGGTGGAGGGGATAGGAATCGCGTTCGGCGCTTTGCGCAAGCGGCGACTGTCCCTTTAGGGAGCCTCGTGTTCCCGGCTAAAGCGGTGGAACGAAGCGATTGGTGTGGCGGACCTAGAGGCGCAGTCGCCATCGCTCGCCATCACCCTATGGCACCACTGTTCGGGCGAACGACGCCAAGGCGACTGCGTTTTCGGGCTGGGTGAACGAGTCGCTCCGTTGGGGTCTCTAAGTTCAATGACACGTGGTGCTTCGAGGGACAGTCGCCGCTACCGAAGAATCTGGCCCGCTATCTGAAAAGACCTTTCCCGGCAGCGTTATTCCCGGAGAGTGATTGGTGAGAGGAAAAATCTTCCAAAAACCGAACGATTTTCAGAGGCGGCACTGCGAAGAAAGGGTATGAAACACGCCAGGATGGGTAGGGCGATACACACCATCGAGCGACAGCGAGATCAGGTGTGTGAGCCAAAACAATGGTCGTCGCAAGCTTCTCAGGCCAGCACGAAAGGCTCACAGTCCGGCAATGGAGTGTGTCGTGCTAGTGAGCACGTAATATGCCGGACTGTATCGCCCTACCGATCGGAGAGGATTCGCCGCTCCCCCTATTCCTTCTTTTCCGGAGTCGCACTTCCTTTTGGATGTCCAGCTCCCTCTTTTCCTCCGCCTTCAGGCTTATGAGGCGTCGCGGCTGGGTGCGTTTCTTCGGCCTTTTTTTCCTGCGTCGACTGTGAAGGAGGCGTTCTAGTTTCCTTCTTCTCTTCAGGCGTTGGCTTTGGCGTCGAAACCTCGCGCGGTGTCGCTTTCACTTCTGGAGTTGATTTCGGCGTAGCCAGGTTCGTCGGTTCGTGATGTTGAGTCGCGGTCGGCTTCGGCGCTTCCTGGATTGTCGATTCACGACGCGGTGTTGAAGTCGGCTTTTCGATGTTCGCCGGTTGATGCGGAGTCGATGCCGGTTTTGGGGTGGCCAGGTCCGCCGGTCCGGAAGACGGTGGGGTCTCCGATTTCTTTTCGGAAGGCGGCGTTGCTACAGTATGAGGCGTCCCAGCAGCATGGGGTGTATTCTGCCCAGGCGGCAAATTGCCCGTCTCTTTTGGCGTCGGAGTTCCGGCTGGCTTGTTCTCTTCAGATCTTGGTTGTCCCGGAGTCGCCGACGGCTTTGGAGCGTTCAGATTCGGCGGAGTCGCCTTTTGAATATTTGGCGATGCTCCCGGCACCGCTCCGGTTGGCGACTGTTTCGATCCAGGTGTGGTGGCTTTACCTCCGGTTGCGGTTGGCGATGCGCCAGGTATCCCGGCGGGTTTCACGCCAAGCAGGTTCGGCGGCGCGGACTTCTTTCCGGCAACCGCGGGCGAACCTCCCGGAGTGGCATTAACAGCCGCTGTTTTCTGCCCAGGGCCAGTTCCTGGTCTCACCAAATTAGGCGGCATTTGCTTTTGCCCAGCGACCGCGTTCGGAGAGCCGGTCGGGTGAGGCGATCCGGCAACCTGAGCCTGACTGCCAATCTGCGGTTTCGCAAAAGGTGTCGGTTTCGGCAGGTCCTTGGGCGGAGGAGCCTGTGCAGCAATGGTCTTCTTGAGCTTCTCTGCGTCCTGCGGCTTCACACCTTGCCAACCTCTTTCGACAACCGGATTGGCAATGCGGTTTTGAACCGCCGGTGTCTGCGTTGCTGCTGCTTTAAGCGTAGCAGCCGGTGCTACCACTTTGAGCTGGTTACCCTGCAAGGTCTGCCCGTATTTTGCGTTTGGATCGGTCGCCGGGTTAAGCGCAAGTTTAACCTGCTGGATATTCTGGTTGGTCTTGGCCGCAACGGTTTGAACCGGTGGCCCGAAGTTATTGATAACGGTGTTGTTAGTGACAATATTCGTAACGTTTTTTGTCTCAGTAATAATCTGAACGTTTCGCTCAGGAGGCTCGATGAACTGCGCATAGCTCGGTTCGGACCAATGCGAGTAGCTGATAAAATTGTAGGCAGACGGTCCAACGTCATAATACGAATCGGACCAGGAAGAAATCCCGACCTGGACGGAGATGTCCGCTTCGGGCGGAAGAGGAGCCCAGCCGACGTGCTCGTCACTCTCTCGCCATGAGACCCAAGCTGGAGCCCATTGATGTCCGGGAACCCAGCACCATCCCGCTCCGCCTATATTGACCCACCGTCCATAGTGATAGGTTGCCCACCCAAAATGCTCGTCCGAGTTCCAATACCAACCCCGATCGGTCCAAACCCAGTGACCATCGCGGTAGGGCCTCCAGCCCTCTGATACCCGCGGTCGGAAACAATAACCGTAGTTGCCAGCTTCCACCCAGGAGCCTTCATCGGAGGACAACTTCGTATAAAAAACGTTATAATTTTCCTCATTCGATTCAGAAACCTGCTGGCCTTGGCCGCGAGGTTGGGGCTGAGTAAACGCTTGTCGTTGACCCTGCGGCGGCAGCGCGCCACCGGCCATCGGCTGATTGCCGCGACCTGCTGGAACGGCCACGAACGCTGCCATCGAATTATCAGACGTGGTTCCGTATCCAACAATCACTCCTTGGTCGTTAATGCCATAAGCGACATCCAACGAATTGAATCCAGCATCCGAGAGATTTTCAGCAACCTTGTCCAGTTCGACTAGCTGTCCTTTCGTGTAGAGGAATGCGCGTTTCTGATCGCCGCTGTCGCTCTCTCCAACAATTTCGCCGGAGTTATTGATTCCCCGGGCAAAACTCGCATTGTCGTAGCCGGGCAACGTTCCCAAATCTTTCAGTTGGGAATGATCGAAAAGAAAAGCATGGGCAGGCCCGTCGCCAGTATCGCTATCCCCCACCACTTGACCGTTTTTGTTAATGGCAAGCGCCTCACTGTTTGCGCCTCCTAATGTCGTCAAGTCGGTGGTATTGCCGTTCGCAGTCAGGAAACCGTGGAACACATTGTTGCCGGCGCTGTGTCGTCCAACGATTTGGCCGGCATCATTAATCGCGTAAGCAGTTTCGAGAGCATCCGACTCGTTTGAGCCACCCAAGCCGAGATCTTGGACCGAACCGTCGGAGAACAATACCGGCCGATGATTCTGGCTGCCGCTTTGGCTATCGCCCACTACGGCTCCACTGTTGTTAATGCCAAAGGCTTCGCTGGTAGAGGCGCCATCGAGCGTACCTAGGGATGCGATCGGCTGTTTTCGTGAAAATATGAACGCGAGCAGATTCCCGTTCCCGTCCTGGCTGTAGCCGGTGACCTGGCCGGCGTCGCTAATGGCACACGCGGCAGTGAGTTTGCCACCGAGCGAACCCACATCGGTCATTGATTGATCGGAAGAAGAATAAAGGAATGCTTGATAATCTTCTCCCTGAAAACTGTAACCAACGACTTCGCCTTTGTTGTTTATTCCGAGCGCTACACTGTTGGCGCCTTGGGGCGTAGCAATCCGAGTGATTTGATAGCGGTTTTGCGCGATCGCTGCGGAAGCGCAACAAATCACGCACACCAATCCAAGGGATTTCAAAACGAGGAGCGCTCGGGTGGCTTGGCGCCGCATTTCATCGGCAAGAGTCAATCGAATCGCATAACGGTTTTTCATAGGGTAAAGCAGCGTGTCGTAATCCCACGATCCAAAGAGCCAAACAAGCCCCGAAAGCTTTCGGGGCTAGTTCATCGTCTCGTAAAGGGCAGGCACGGGTTCTAAACAATGATCGTCAGGGAACAACTTCTTGGACTTCGATATTTCGGAGCATCGAGATCACCATCTGAAGACGGAGCTCCACAAAATCTCATTCAAAAATTTTTCCGATCGGTTGCGCATCGGTTGCGGCACCAAAGTTTCGGAACCGTTCTTGTGAGAATTTTCATTTCGTCGTCGAAGCTTCTGCCGACGATCGCATCAGCGGCGACTGTCCGATTAGGCTTCTGGTTTTGGCGTGACCCTCGAAATTGAACCGGAGCTACTCGCTTGGTGCTACCACAAACCGCAGTCGCCTTCGTTTCCATGCCACCGCACGCTCGACTCGGACCCAGCCTGAACAAATCTTTAAGAATTAATCTTCAACGTCTAATCCCCACGTTCGGCGTTCGGCGTTCGGCGTTCGGCGTTCGGCGTTCGGCGTTCGGCGTTCGGCGTTCGGCGTTCGGCGTTCGGCGTTCGGCGTTCGGCGTTCGGCGCTTGGCGTTCCCGGCGCTGTCGGCATTACTTCTTCGCCGTTGGGTTTGGCTTGGGTTTGCCGCCGCCACCGGCCGGTTTGTTTCCGCCACCACCCCCGCTTGGTTTGTTTCCGCCACCGCTCGGATGATACACCGGTTGATTGTGTTGCGTAGCGTGGCCCGCACCGGTGCCACTCTCCTGCTTATGTATGACTTTCGGCGTTGAGGTCGTGTGGGGATGCGGTGCTGGCGTCGCTTGATGTGGCGGCGGGGTAGCCAAATGCACCTTCGGACGTGGCGTCGGCGCAGGAGTAGCCGAATGATGAGGGGTCGGCGGCGGTGTAGCCAAATGTTCGACTGGTTTCGGTGTTGATACCGGAGCGGTTACGTGCGGCGTCGGAGTCGCACTTTCTCCTCGTCCGGTCGGCTTGGGCGCGGGCGAACCCTGCAGCTGAGTACCAGGTGTAACGCCGCTTCCCGGCAGGCGCGGTGTGCCGGTCAGCTTTGGAGTGGCGGAAGGTGCCTTCGTTCCGGCGCCAGCGCCCGGATTAGCCGGATTGAATCCTCCTTTATTTCCCCTGAATGGCGTAGCGGTCCCTTTGGGGCTACCGGTACCAGACGGCTTGATGCCACCGGGAGGAGTCGAAGCACCGAATACGGTCGCGCCCGGTTTTGGACTTGCAGCCGGTGATGCACCTCCTCTCAAAAGCTTTACACCAGGAGTGACCGTTGGCTTTGGAAGATTCGACGGAGTCGGATTTTCTCTGACAAACTTGGACCTAAGTTCGCTTTCGGTTTTTGTATCGACCCCTTTCCAGCCTTTATCAACGACCGGATTTGCATTCTTAATCGTTGCGACCGGGAGCTTGGTTGCAGTCGGCTTGAGGATTGTTCCGGGCCCGGTCACTTTCAATACTCCATTGCTGATGTTCGAACCGGGAGTCTTTCCATTTTGATAGTTGAGCGATACCTGCTTGATTTGCGCTCCCGTCTTCTGCTGGATCGTCGCGACCGATGGACCGAAACTATTAATAACGTTTTTATTGTTGGTCATATTCGTGACGTTGACGGTATTCCTGATAATCGTCACGTTTTGCTCGGGCGGTAAAATGTAGTTGTTGTAGTTAGGTGCGGTAAAATGCGAGAAGGCGATGAAAAAATAAGCCCCGGGTCCTAGACCGTAAGCGTGGTCGCACCAACCACCGATTCCAATTCCTGGACCAAACCCAGCCTCCGGCGGCAAGGGCGCCCAGCCACAATGTTCAGGCCCGGTGCGCCATGAAACCCAAGCCGGCGCCCATTCGGTGCCGGGGGCCCAGCACCAGGAATCCTTCTGATGAATCCATCGGCCATAATGAAAACAGGCCCATCCAAACGCATCATCCGAGTCCCAATACCAACCGCGATCCGTCCATACCCAGTGCCCGTTACAATAGGGACGCCAGCCATACGGCACGCGGGGCCGAAATACGTGACCGTATTGTCCGCAGTCACACCAGTCGCCGAGTGGTGTGAGTTGATCGTAAAAAACATCAAGGGAATCGCCGCTCTCCGCTGTTTGGGTCGCCGGACGCGTCGTCTCCTGGGTCGCGGAGCCTTCTGTCGGGATAGCTAAAAATGCATGAGTCTCTCCGTCCTTGGTCGTGCCACAACCACAGATCCATTCCTTGTCATTGATCCCGTAGGCGATGTCGAGCGAAGTAAAGCCGGCTTCGTCCAGATTGACCGCAAGTTGATCGAGCTCATAAAGCTGATTATTGGTGTACAGGAACGCGCGTTTTTGATCGTCGCTATCGCTATCTCCCACCACGTGGTTGGATCTATTCACCGCGCGTGCAAAACTCGCCTTGTCGAATCCGGAGAGGACGCCTAGGTCGTTAGGAGTACCGTTGCTCCAGACGCAGGCATGCGTCGGTCCATTCGCCGTATCGCTGTCTCCCACCACTAACGAATTTGTACGCTTCGAGATAGCAAGTGCTTCGCTGTTGCTACCCCCCAATGTACCAAGATCTTTGAGTTGGCCGTTGCTCCATTGAAAGGCGTGAAAAATGCCGTTGCCGGAATCGAATCGCCCGACCACGATTCCAGTGTCACTAATTCCATATGCAGTCTCGAATGCGTCGGCTGCCTCGTTCGTGCCGATGCCGAGATCTTGCAATTTTCCTGAATAAAGAAAGGGCCGGTGCGCGGCACTGCTAGTCGCGCTATCGCCAACGATCTGGTTGTTATCATTGATCCCAAATGCTTCACTGGTAGAACCGCCATCGAAAGTCCCGAGTGAAATTATCCCGGTCTTATCAGTATAACTGAAGGCTTGGAGATTTCCGTTATTGTCCTGGCTGTAGCCTGCGATAGCGCCGCTATCATTGATGGCGCAGGCCGCTTTCAGTTTTCCCCCGAGTGATCCGATCTCTCCAATTTTTCCGCTGGGATAAACATAGAGAAACGTTTTGTAGTCTTCGCCTTGAAAACTATATCCGACGATCTGACCGTTCTCATTTAGACCCAAGGCCGAGCTGGTTGATCCAGTGGGAGTCGGGATATGAATAATCTTGTATTTCGTTTGGGCAAAGGCGCCTGACACCGATAAGCAAAAAACCAGCTGAAATTTTACTAAGCTACCAAGCGAAACTTCAGCAATATATGACCGAGTAACGCGACCCGACAGAGCAGCGAAAAAATTGCAAACTGGTCGGGCGAGTGCCTTCATATGAGGGGCATCTGTTTCTCAGAATTATAGTTTGTTCACAAGTTTAAAACCGTGGACCAACCCAGTGAAACAGAGTTATTTGCTTTGCTATGGACGATGTCGCGATTGTTAGCGCGGTTCGAACCCCGATCGGAATTCTAAACGGCGCTTTGAGCAATCTCCCAGCTCACGAACTCGGAGCGATTGTCATCGAGGAAGCGTTGACGCGCGCAAAGATAAGCTCAGAGGAGATTTCCGAGGTCATTATGGGTCAAGTGTTGACCGCTGCCCAAGGACAAAACCCAGCTCGACAGGCAGCTGTCCGAGCCAAAATACCGGTTGAAACACCGGCGGTGACGGTTAACCAGGTTTGCGGCTCGGGTCTGCGTTCCGTGGCCCTTGGTTTCCAGGCTATACGAACGGGTGATAGCGCGATTGTTCTCGCCGGAGGTCAAGAATCAATGAGCCAAGCCCCGCATGCGGTCCATATTCGAAACGGAACCAAGTTCGGGAACTCGGAGCTCGTTGACACGATGATTAAGGATGATCTTTGGGACGCGTTCAACCAATACCACATGGGACAGACCGCCGAAAATGTAGCTGCCCGATGGAAGATAACTCGTGAGGAGCAGGATGCTTTCGCGTTGGAATCACAACAACGTGGCTGAACGCTCAGGCCAAAGGCAAGTTTATCGAAGAAATAATTGGGGTTCCGATGAACGAGCGTGGCAAAACCAGATTGGTCAATCAAGACGAAGGACCTCGACCGGACACGACGCTGGACCGGCTCAGCCAGCTACGGCCCGCCTTTACCGCGAACGGAACTGTAACTGCAGGAAACTCGTCGGGTATCAACGATGGAGCTGCGGCGCTGGTCTCATGTCGCGTTCCGCTGCGCAGGACCGCGGTATTGAGATCCTGGCAACGATTCGATCATGGGGAACCTGCGGGGTCGATCCTGCCGTCATGGGTATGGGCCCAGTCCCAGCGGTCAATGTCGCTTTGAAACGAGCTAACTGGAATGTCGCCCATATCGACTTGATCGAAGCAAACGAAGCGTTCGCCGTCCAGTCGTTAGCGGTGATCAGAGAACTGCATTTGCAACGAGGTAGGGTCAACGTGAACGGCGGGGCGATTGCTCTGGGCCGCCGGATCGGCGCATCTGGCGCTCGAATCCTAGTGACCCTCTTGCATGAGTTGCGGCGAAATGGTCTTCGACGCGGATTAGCAACTCTCTGTATCGGCGGCGGAATGGGTATTGCGCTCTGCGTGGAGCGGGCCTGATTTCGCCCTGCTACCGCAAAGAGTGCGCACTAAATAAATGAGGGAATCGCCCGCCGTGGCCTTTGTCTGGCGATTTTCGGGCACCCGATTCACGCAACCACGCGCAGTCCGCGATTCAATGGCAAGATTGCCTGGCGCCGGGCTTCGGCGACAGCTCTGATATCGCGCGCGACCGCCCCGCTGCGGTCCATTGCGTCGAGCAGCGCCTGTGCCGGGATCGCGAGTACGTCGGCATCCTGGTCGGCCATCACCCGGACGGGGCTCGGGGCTCCCGTCAGCATCTCCTGCAGCACCATGAGCTGCCCGGCCGCCACCAGTTCGAGCCGGATTTCGCCCTCGCCGGTTGGAACCATCACCGCCAACTGGCCCGCCACGATGAAGAAGGCGTCCGGCGCGGGCGCGCCGGCCGTCAGCAGCAAGTCGCCGCGACGGTAGCGGCGAAAGGCGCTGGCACTGGCAAGGTGAGGCAGAGCGACCGGATCGCGACGAAAAGCACCTCCCTCCTCGAGCATGTGCAAGCGGGATGCGGCGTCGGCCGCCGGCCTCGGGCGCTGGGTCGGGTCGAGGCACAGACCGCGGCGCTGGGCGACATACCAAAACCGGCTGAGGAACTCGTCACGGGGGGCGGAGAGGATTCCCGGGTTCGCGACCGAGAGGCCTACGTCGTAATTGATGGTGCCATCACCGATACCGGTTACAACGCAGGTGACTCCGCCCGACTCGGCCAGATCGGGCACCGCGCGCCCGGCCTCCATCACTGCATCGCGGACCTGCTCGGGCGGGATGTCCACCCCAAACGCCAGCGATACGCCCACTGATGCCTTGTCTTTCGCGCGCGCCGCGATCGTCAGGTTCCCCTTGGCCAGCGTGCTGTTGGCCACCACCACCTTTTGGCCGCCGGCCGTCACCAGGGTGACGGTGTGCCAGTCCATCTCGACAACCTTCGCGGCCTTTCCGTCGACCATGATCCAGTCGCCTATGCCAAACTTGTGCGCCGACAGCAGCCACATGCCGGAAAGCAAGTTGCCCAGGAATTCCTGCAGCGCGAAGGCGAGTGCGATGGAGCCGACGCCCATGGCCGCTAACAGGCTGCCGAGATTGACGTTCCAGATGCTCGAGACCATCACTGAACCCCAGATCACCGACAGGCCGATGCGCACGATGTCGAACAGCAGCTTTGGCGCACGCGTCTGGTCGGCGACAAGGCTCATCAGGATGGCTTGGGCGACGCGGAGCAGCAGGTAGAGGCCCGTAAGCGCGAACGCGGTCTCGGCCGCCCGGACGCCCCAGTTGTCAGCTGGCAGCTGAGCGAGCACTCGCAGGATAAGCCAGATTGCGCCCGTGGGGAGCAGCACATAGGACACCTGGCGCAGGATACCGGCGGCGAAAGGGGCGCGGCCGGCAAGATGGCGAGCGAATTCGAGCAGGGCTATAGCCAGCACTGGATAGCCCAAGATTAGAACGAATGGCCAGAAGGATAGTTGCGTCAGGTCGGGCATGAGCGTCTACTCCGTCGCAGCGGGCGCATCGACATTCGCAGGCTCGACCGCGCGGCGACTCCAGGTCATGATGATTCCGAAGGCCGCCGTCTCGATCGGCGGGCAGGGCTCGAACCCTTCCACATCGGTCAGCAGTGCGTAAGTACTTTCGCTGACGCGAACGCAGCCAGGCTCAGCCTCTTGCACGATGCGGCGAGCGACGCTAAGCGTGCGGCCCCAGATGTCGTAGGCGGTGTGGCCACGCCCGATCAACAGCACGTCGATTTCGCCTGAGGCGAGCCCGAAACGCAGGGACACGGTTTTCGCCCACTCGTCGCCCATGCGCCGCAAGACCAGCGTCGCGCTACGAGCCCAGGTCAACGTGCGCGCGGCGTGATCCAGCCGGGGCGAGGATAGGCCACAGACGCCGATGTAGCTCTCTCCGATCGAGCGCAGAGGCTCCACACTATGGCCAGTCGCTGCGCTGTTCAGCGCATCCATCAATGTACTGAGGATAACCCGGACGTCCTCGGCGCTACGGTTCGCCGCCAGCACGTCGAGCCCGTCGATCAAGACGGCGGCTACGGTAACGTTGGAGACGGTCTCGGCCGTGACCTCCGCACCGCTGCGTAGGCGTTCGGCCACCCCGGCCGGATAAATACTGCGCAGCAGTTCGCCTTTCTCCAGCTCCGCGTCGGCCAGTCGCTTATCGCGTTGCTTGACCGCGTCGGCCATCCCATTGTAGCCACGCGCCAACTCGGCAAACTCGTCGTTACCGCGAACCTCGAGAGGCGCGGCTGCATTACCGCTGTTGACGGCCTGCATGGCGGCGATAACGCGCCGCACCGGACGCATGAATAGTCCGGCGCAAGCTAGCGCCAGGAAAGTCAGCGCGATTGCCGCCGCAGCAGCGGCCACCAGCAAGTCACGCTTGAGCTGAGTGGCAGATGCAAACGCCTCCGCGACGTCCTGCTTGGCGGCGATGGCCCAGCGTAGGCCACCCACTTCCAACGGGCTGTAGGCCTCGATCACCTCCACACCCCGATAGTCCAGGAAGCGGCCAACGCCTGTCCGATTGCGAAAGGACTCCTCCACGCCCTTGGACCGCGAGGGCATGTAGAGAATGGTGGTGCCAAGTGCACGGATCTGGTCGGCAGTCGACGCCGGCAGGCCGTTGGCCTTGGCCTGCGCAAGAAACGTGTCCGGGTTCTCAATCAGGAACCGAGATTGGCTGCGCAGCAGGCGGTCCTCGCCCACCAGCCGCACCTCCCCGGTCTCCCCCTGCCCGGTCGAGCGCCAAGCGTTGTTGTCGGTCAGCAGGCTGTTCAGAGTTAAAATATCGATTTGGGCAACGAACACGCCGATCGTCTGACCGTCGGCGATGATGGGTACCGCTGCGAACAACTGCGGTGCGAACGCGGATGGTGTGTAGGCCGTGTAATCCTCGACCACCGCCTTGCCTCCGTTGCGGGAATCGAGCGCGCGTTGTACCACACGGGCAAAGCCTGACTGTGTGAAGGCGCCATGATACATGTTGCTGCCGAAGTCGGTTTCCTTCGCCACCGTATAGACGACATCGCCTGTGGCGGCGTCTAGCAGATTGATGTCGTAAAACCCAACGGTCTCGGCAGCACGCTTGAGCATCGGGTGGTAGCGAGCGTGCACGGCATCGTAGCGCGAGCCGCCAGGCGCAGCGATGAGCTTATTCTTTTCACCGACCGGGTTCGGGTTGCGGGCAATGTAATCGACCTAAAGGCGACGGGCTACTGGGTCGGCGGGCATCAGGCCTTCTACCGGCGTGTGGCTGCCGGCGATCTTATCCAGGCGCGGCACTAAATCCTTGGTGTACCAGGCCTCAAGCGCCGCCGCGTCGGCCTGCATGGCCGCCGAGTCTGCCTGCACATCCGCGTGCATCTCCCGAAAGGCCGCGATGAATGCCTTGACAGCTTCAATGGCCTCGGCCGAGTTGCCGACGGCGGCGGTGAACCGCAGCTGGTTATTGATGTACGCCTCCACCCGTCGGCGCTTGAGCTCGCGCAGGATCGTTAGCCGCTGCTCGAGTGACTGCGTCAGCGCCGCCTCACCGACGCGGTAGCCGATGACGCCGCCGGCCGCCAGGCAGGCCAGACCAGTCAGCAGCAATACCAGAATGATCTTTGAACGGATCGAAAGCTGCCACATGGTAAAAGTCCGAATTCGCAATCGCTACACGCATTGGTCAAGGAAGTGATCATTCGATCCACCGGATTCATTGGGAGCAGAAAATTCTTGCCGATCATGCCCTTCACCTGACCCAAGTTGGGGCAGGCACCAGGGAAAGTGCGGCCGCACAGCGACCCGCGCTCGGTGCCAGTATCCGCCCCGCCGAGATCGTACCGGCGTTCTCACAATTTGTACCGTAAGGCATCGAGGTTAGGCAAGCGCGTAATCAGAGAGCGGTGGCGCTATCTTTTTTCCCGCATAATCTGATCGTACGCCCGGCTGCACCTGAATCAGGGGCCAAGCCAACTGGGCTCAAGACGTTTGAAATTTAGATGCCTAATACACCCTATGCACTCCGACAATCCCGCGTCGTTAACATTGACGATTTGCGGTCCATAGCGCTGCGCCGCCTGCCAAAGGTCGTTTTCGATTACCTGGATGGAGGCGCCGAAAGTGAAGTCACCTTGAAAGAAAATTGCCGCGCGTTTTCGGCGGTCACTTTCCGGCCGCGTCAGGCGATACCGGTATCCAAGTGCGATTTGCGTACCCGGGTATTAGGCTGGGACATTTCTTTCCCCGCCCTGCTTGCTCCCATAGGATACAGCCGCCTCATGCACCCAGGGGGGGAAGTGGCAGCAGCCCGCGCGGCTGGAGCAGCGGGCACAGCATACATCCTTTCTACGATCTCTGGCCATCGGTTGGAAGATGTGAAGACAGGTTCCTCCGGGCCGGTCTGTTACCAGCTTTACCTGATCGGTGGCCGGGCAACCGCTGAGCCGGCAATTGAACGTGCGCGAGCCGCCGGCTTCTCCGCCCTGGTTATTACCGTTGACACCGCGGTATCAGGAATGCGCGAACGAGATTTCCACAACGGCATGAAGGAGCTGCTGAGCGGCAATCCACTGGACACGATCCCGTTCCTGCCCCAACTCCTTGCGCGTCCGGGCTGGCTGGCCAGCTTTTTCCGCGACGGAGGTATTCCAAAGTTGCCTAATATTGTCATCCCTGGTCAGGGACCGATGCCACTCATTGACGTAAATGCGGCTCTTTCTCAGTCAGCATTCACTTGGCAAGACCTGAAGTGGATCCGAAACGTTTGGCCAGGCCCGATTGTTATCAAAGGAGTGCTTACCGGCGATGATGCGCGGCGATGCATCGATGAAGGTGCAACCGCAATCGTCGTCTCGAATCATGGTGGACGCCAACTTGACTCCGTATCGCCAGCCTTACAAGCGCTGCCGGAAGTGGTAGCTGCTGTGAACGGCCGCATTGAGGTACTAGTCGACGGCGGTGTTCGCCGCGGCAGCGACATCGTCAAGGCCATCTGTCTCGGAGCTCGCGCGGTTCTGATCGGTCGCGCGTACGCGTACGGGCTTGGTGCGGCCGGAGGGCCGGGGGTAACACGAGCCCTGGAAATCTTGCGGGCCGATGTGGAACGCACCCTCAAACTACTCGGTTGCTCGTCCATTGCCGCGCTCGATCGCTCGTACGTGGATGTGCCATCACACTGGCGAACTGGCTAGCCGCCGGTCAGACTTGAGACTGAGCTTAACGGTAGGACGGAGATGAGGAATCTCTGGCCCCCCCTGGGTGACGCAGGGGTTGTGAATAAACTCCTCTTCGTTGTCCCGAACTTGCTCACCGGTTCGTCGTACCATTGACCGAACGAAAAAACGATGACTACGACACCAATCATGGCAGACGCTATTTTCTCCAGCGTGACGAGGTTAGCTGCCGCAATCCGGGCGGGACAGATTTCGGCAACCGAAGTGCTGGAGGCGCATCTGGCGCAGATTGCTATACACAATCCGGCGCTCAACGCCGTCACCACTATCGATGCCGGCAAGGCACAGGAACGGGCGCGTGCGGCGGATGCAGCATTGGCCCGTGATGAAATCTGGGGACCACTTCATGGCGTCCCTTTTACGCTGAAAGACGCCCATTCGACTGCGGGTATGCCTACGACGGTGGGATTTCCACCGCTGGCTGGCCACGTACCGGCGGAAGACAGCACCGTGACAGCTCGCCTCAAGCAGGCCGGAGGCGTGCTGATGGGCAAAACGAACGTGCCGGCGATGCTGGGCGATTTTCAAACCGACAACCCGATCTTTGGCCGCACCAATAACCCGTGGAATCTAGAACGCACTCCGGGCGGCTCCAGTGGTGGCGCAGCAGCAGCGCTCGCTTCCGGGATGACCCCGTTTGAGATTGGGACTGATCTGGCCTGCTCGATTCGACTGCCAGCCCATTTTTGTGGCCTGTTTGGTCTTAAGCCGACTGAGAGACGGGTCTCACTGGCTGGACTGATCCCCAATCCCTATGGCATACCGCGAAGTGTCCGCGCCATGAGTTGTATTGGGCCAATGGCCCGCACGGTCGAGGACTTAGCCCTACTTTTTAGGGTAATTGCCGGACCGGATATACGCGATACCGAAGTGCAGCCTGTGCCGGTAGACGATGTGCCAACACCCTCGCTCAATCGGCTGCGGATCGCGTTTGCCCAAACGTTCCCAGGATTTCCAGTCGCCGCGGATGTTCGTGACGCGATCAATGAACTGGCGCGACAGCTTGATCGTTCAGGTGCCATGGTTGAGGAAGCGAAACTGCCGGAGTTGGATTTCCACCAGGAACTGGCTGCCGCCGGTCAATTAATTGGTATGATGATTGGAGCGTTCCAGCAGGAACAGCGAGAACAACCAGCCACCCTTCCACAGTACCTGGAGATACTCCACCGGCGCGACCAGTCCATTATCGCCTGGGAGCAATTTTTCCAGGCGTGGGACGCGCTGATTTGCCCAGCATCCATGATCACAGCATTTCCCCACTGTGAACCGGGCGCGCCGCTCCGCGTCGATGGTCAGGATGTAGATTATTGGATGGTAAGCGCCCACGGCACTTTATTCAATTACACTGGTCATCCGGCAGTTGTGCTGCCGTTCAAGCTCGATCGTGATGGTCTACCGATCGGGGTGCAGTTAGTTGGAAAGCGCTGGAATGAATCCGGCCTTTTGGCCATCGCAAAGGCTCTCTCCCAGGTAACCGGCGAATTCCGGCGACCACCGGGCTACTAGCCACTCGGATTTTACCGCTCCAAAATCCTAGCTTCTAAATTCTAGCTCCGGGTTTCGGCTTTGAAAGCTGACTGCTCGTTACTGCGACCCTTCCAGGCTGGTCCATTGGGAAAATCGAATTGTTCAAGAGTTTCGGATCGGAGGGTGATGCTGTACCCAGGCTTTTCCGGAGGCATGTAGCGTCCATTACGGATCACGACCGGATCAAGAAAATGCTCATGCAAGTGATCGACATATTCGATCACCCTGTCTTCCAGCGAAGCTGAGACGCAAATGTAGTCGAACAAGGAAATGTGCTGAACGTATTCGCACAGGCCGACGCCACCTGCGTGCGGGCACACCGGCACCCCAAACTTGGCCGCCATCAACAAGACGATCATTACCTCGTTAAGGCCGCCCAGTCGTGCACTGTCAATCTGACAAAAATCGATAGCCTCTGCTTGCAGCAGTTGTTTAAACATGACGCGGTTGTGACAGTGTTCGCCCGTTGCCACTCCGATCGGAGCGATCTGCTTTCGAATAGTGGCGTGCCCCAGAATGTCGTCCGGGCTGGTCGGTTCTTCGATCCACCACGGTCGAAATTCGGCCAGACGATGCATATTGCGAATAGATTGGGCGACCTCCCATACCTGATTAGCATCCATCATGAGCTTGCGTTCCCAACCGATCTCCTCGCGCAGGATTCGAGCACGACGAACGTCTTCTTCGATATCGCCGCCGACCTTTTGTTTGAAATGGGTCCAACCGGCAGCGACCCCTT
>Ga0209647_1002110_pt1 | contig 16231 bp, 17 predicted proteins | sample GraSoi_2013_60cm_FD_185827 | JGI IMG/M metagenome (GOLD analysis project Ga0209647, IMG submission 185827) | Grasslands soil microbial communities from the Angelo Coastal Reserve, California, USA - Sample 9_17_2013_60cm (SPAdes) (version 2) | ecosystem: Environmental > Terrestrial > Soil >...
GGATTGATCGTGTTTGCGCTGATTGCCGGGGCGGCGCTGCTGGCGATGATCACAGCCACCATTGTCGCCTATGGATCTGTGCGTGTACGCCCGCTCGAGGTCCTGCGCTATGAGTGATCTCTGATCGATATCATACCTGGTGAAATGTGACAGCAACACGGCAGGGTCGCCGGCGACCCTGCCGTGTTGCTGTCACATTTCACTTACCTTCTCCCACTTGCACCTCTAAAACTCCCTGCATACGGCGTATAGATAGGCAAGAACGAACCCTTCCCGATAGTCCAGTTTGCTGGTATCTTTGGAGCATGTTCAATGGCATACTGTTGTATCAATCAGCATCACAACGAATCCGGTGGCACCTGGTGTGGCAAGTGCGATAGCCTGGTAGCAGGTGCACTGATTGGCGATTACAGCGTTATCTCCCATATTGGCAGCGGTAGTTCCAGCGATGTGTACCTGGCAGAGCAGCATTCGCTCAATCAGCGCAAGGTCGTGATCAAGATACTGCACCGCTCGTGCAATCAGCGCCAGGTAAATAATTTCCGGCACGAGGCAGCGTTGTTCGCAACTTTATCACATCCCTATATCATGCCTATTTTCTCCTATGGCGTAATCTACGAGCAACAGGCTACGCTGACGACCAGCCTGCCATATCTTGTTTTGCCATTTGCCGAGCAGGGTTCCCTGGCAGATTGCTTTGTGCGCGAGGGGAAACGCCCCTGGTCTCTTGCACGCGTTGTATCTCTAACCAGGGAGGTGGCGGAAGCACTGGATTATGCTCACTCGCGAGGTGTGCTGCACCGGGATGTCAAATCTGCAAATCTGCTGCAGATGGGTGCGCATGTCTTGCTCTCCGATTTTAGTATAGCCTCGTTAATTGATGTTGACTCATCACACCTGACGGCAGGGGTGGCCGGTTCGCCCGCGTACATGGCTCCCGAAGTGTGGGCGATGCGCCCCGGTCGCTACTCCGATCAATACGCGCTCGCAGTCACCTGTTTCTTTTTACTCACAGGTACCTATCCTTTGAGAAAAAATGGAGGAGTCAGTGCTCGCAGTTGGCAGCAGTTGCATTGCTTTGTTGCTCCATCTGCCCTCAGCGAATTTCGCGCTGACATGCCGCTGGCAGTAAATTTTGTGTTGCAGAGAGCGCTGGCAAAGGACCCGCACGATCGCTATCCTAGCGTGCAAGCCTTTGCAAATGATTTACTTGTCGCATCCCAAGAGATCACCCAGCACCTCATCAAAGCGCCTGCCCTGGTCGGGCAAAGCAGGGTTCCAAGGGACCCGGAGCCTTGGGGACTCGGCACGACCAGCCCCTTAGCAGGACGTGGGGTGACCTCACATCCCCCATTTTTCCCTTCGAAAGATGAACAAAGCAGGGTTCCAAGGGACGTCAGTCCCTTGGCGGGGCGTGGGGTGTCCCCACATCTCCCTCCATTCCCTGTGGGGGGAGGGGAAGAAAAGGACTTGCGAAAAGACCCGCCTCCAATCGCCCAGGGGTGGCAGCAAGTAGAGCAGAGCCTGGTACAACAAGATATTCACACCGAATCGCTCAATCTCGCGAGGCATAGCAACAAGTGGATCTGGTACACACTACTGCTCAACTTGCTGATTTGCCTGGTGCTGGCAGCAGAATATTCCAGGCAAATGGGAAGTGTCGGACCTGGCGCGGATCTGCTCCTGGCAGCGTGGCCTACTCTGCTGGTTGGCCCCCTGCTCGCCGGCCTCTTCCGGCGCCTCTCCCCGGCTACGCTTTCCTGGGGCCTTTTCTGGGGCGTATTTTTCGGCCTAGCGAATGCCCTATTTTGTACCCTGGCCTGCTTTGCCTGGAAAGCGTGTTTGTTCGTCCTGCCGTTCTTCGGCAGTGCTGGTGGAGGTCTGAGCGATCTCTTCAAACAAGCTTTAGCCTTAGAGTTAACGCCAGGTCCCGTGGAGTTGACACTTCTCGCTTTATGGATGTCTGTTATCGGTGGGGCACTGATCGGCATCTTTAGCGTGCGGGACGAAGGCGCAGTGCCATTAGTCCACCAGGGACCACAAAAGCAAAATAAAATATGACATGCCATAGCGATCCAGTCGTGTTAAGCAAGAAACCGAAAAACCAGCCACAGAACACTGTGCTGATACCGCTTACAGGGGTAAGAGCAATAAAGGAATCTCCATCTCTTGCGGCGTTAAGCCACCATGATGGCCTCGGAAATGCATTTCAAACCTTCCCGCTTCGTACCACCATACCGTCTCGTCTTGATAGGGCAGAATAACGACATTACCCACCCTCGACATAAATTCGTTTGAGGGCTGTGCGGAGCCGAAAAAGTGTTGTCCCACCAGTTGCTGGGTTCGATACACCTCTGCTTTGTTTTCCAGGTGCTTTTGCAAAAACGCAATCGCCTCGTCTACCCGTTCTTCTTTAATATGTAAGAACATATCACGAGCGGAGCCTGCCGGGACAATCGGTTTCCCATGACGGTTCGTTTGCAAATACTGTTCGATACCAGCCGCTTGCCTGTTTAGATAAAAAGTCTTTTGCGGATCAACCTCCAGCTGCCCATGATCGGCGGTCATGACCAGCAAGGTATGCTCAAGCTTACCCGCCAGCTTTTGGTAGAACTCCTTCATCATCCGCAGGAACGTATCCATCATTCGCTCGAATTGATCTGAGTTTGGCCCGTAGGTATGGCCGGTGGCGTCGATCTTGTCGAAGTACAAAAAGTAATAGGCTACTTGTGCTCGATCAGAGAGTACCAGTTCCTCCAGGTTCGTCAGGGCTTCTGACAATCTTCTATATGGAATAAGTTCCGCTCCTTTGTACACAATAGTGGAGAATGTGGACTGGGTGTAAGCTTCGCTTTGTAAAGCGTAAGATGCAATGCCCATGGTGTGCAGCCTTTGGTAGACTGTCTGCCTGGGAAAATAAGCCTCCGCAGCTATCCCGGCATGCTTCAAGGTATCGCGTTCTTTATCTCCAGCGTAGGAAAAGAGCAGCGGAGTGATAACCTCGTCTACCAGGGGTTCGTAATAGTTCCACTCGTAGACTCCACTTTGTCCGACGTTCAGACCCGTGTGTATGCATGTCACGTGGGCCGCCGTTGTCGAAGGAAACTGTGAAGTCATCTTTGAGACAGCCCCGTGTTTCAGCACCGTTTTTAAAAACTCATACTTTTCTGCGTATCGCTCAAAGAATCTCCAACCAAAAGCATCCACAAAAAACAGGAGGACCTTATTGTACCTGGATGGTAAGTTAGCGAATACGTCCTGGGGTAACGCACTGTGCCCCTCACCTGTTAGCATATACTCGATCGCCTGGGGCAGGTTGGCGAAGCAGTAGGAATCATAGAGCGGCTTAACAAATCTCTGCGAGAATTTCGCGCCATTCACAGCATTTAAAGAGTTTGCGTTGAGCATAGCTGACCCTGCTTCCTGCTAGAAGGTAAAGCCTTGTGCGTGGCCTTATGCAAAGCCTCTAGCACAGTATATCACGAAAAGCTCCAGTGTCAGCGAAAACCAAGCAGCTAGCTGACACTTTCCTCTTCAAGGGAATGTATGCTCCCCCTACTTGTAATCGTCCCCCTTTAGAACGTAAACTACCTATAACATCATCTGCTCTTGAACGCCAGAAAGGACAGCCATGCTATGGACTTCGAACTTCCACTGGAGCATCAAATCGCCTACGAAAGCGCATTTGCTTTCGCACGGGACGAGATACGACCCCATAATGAGGAAATCGAACGCACCGACGATTTTCCTCCCTGGATCTGGAAACGTCTCGCCGAACAGGGTTACACAGGTATAGCTATTCCCGAAGAGTATGGAGGCAGTGGCGGCGATTTCCTGATGGCTGCCCTTGTTGCCCGCGCTATCGGACGCGCTAACAGCGGCATCTCCATGTCCTTTGGCGCGCACCTCAACCTCTGCGCTCACAACATCATGCGCAATGGCACAGAGCAACAGAGGCAAAAATACCTGCCCAAACTCGCCAGCACCGAAATGATCGGCGCGTTAGGTCTCACCGAGCCAAATGCTGGCTCCGACGCCATGGGTATCCAGGCTACGGCACGTGAAACCAACGGCGGCTACCTGCTCAATGGCACAAAAGTCTTCATCACCAACGGCCCCATTGCCGATCTGCTGATTGTCTACGCCAAAACGCGCCTGGAGGCCGGCAGCCGGGGTATTACTGCCTTTATCTTTGAGACGGAAACACCCGGCTTTCAGGTTGCCCGCAAGTTACAGAAAGTGGGCATGCATGGCTCTCCCACCGGGGAACTGGTCTTCGAGAATGCCTTTGTGCCGGAGGAGAATGTCCTTGGCAAGGTCAACGAGGGCTTCAAGGTCGTCATGAGCGGGCTTGACCTGGAGCGCGCCTTCTTCGCCGTGAGCATGGTGGGTGGTATTGAAGCAGCCCTGGAAGTTTCCCTGAAGTACGCTAAAGAGCGCGAACAGTTCGGTCAGCCCATCGCAAATTTCCAGCTCATTCAGGCCAAGCTCGCCGATATGTATACCGACCTGGAAGCGGCGCGGCTGATGTCCCACCGCTGCTTGTGGCTGGCGCAGCAGGGCAAACGCGTCAGTAAAGAGGCAGCCGCTGCTCTCCTCTTCGCAGCGCGTGCTGCCATGCGCGCCGCTGATGAAGCCCTGCAGATTCATGGCGGCTGGGGCTACTTGACCGACTTCGAGGTCGAAAAGATGTGGCGCAATGCTAAACTCGGCGAGATTGGTGCCGGCACCAACGAAATTCGCCAGTTGATCATCGCGCGGGAATTATTAGGCATGAGGTAGGTCGGCATGAAATCCGTTCGTATAGCCGGGGGACTTGGCTTCTATGGCGACTCCTGGCGGCCCATCAAAGCCAGCATCGAGCGTGGCAATGTGCAGTATGTCGCCTCTGATCACCTGGCAGAATTGACGCTGGCCATTCTCCAGAAAGATCGCCAGCGTGACCCCAACCTCGGCTACACCCGCGACTTCACGCCTATGCTGCTCGATCTACTTCCTATAGCCATCCCACGCGGCGTCAAATTCATCTTGAATGCGGGTGGGCTTAACCCTATGGCCGCGCGTGAAGTACTGTTGAGTGCCCTGAAGAAGTTCGGTTTCAAGCTCAAGGTGGGAGTCGTGTTGGGTGATTCGGTGCTGGAACGCCTCGATGAGCTACAGTCGGCAGGCGTCTCCCTGGCACATATGGATACAGGTGAGGATATCTCCACCGTGCGCGAGCGCCTGTTGTTTGCCAGCGCCTATCTGGGTGCGCGCCCGCTTGTGGAAGCGCTGGATGCGGGAGCAGACATTGTACTGACGGGCCGGGTCGCGGACGCTGCTCTCTTCCTTGCCCCGGTGGTGCATGAACTGGGCTGGCGTTGGGATGACTGGCATAAGCTGGCACAGGGCATCGTAGTCGGGCACCTCTTAGAGTGCAGCGGGCAGGCAACTGGCGGAAATTTCGGTGGCAATTGGCGCTCCATCCCGGACCTTGCCCACATCGGTTATCCCATCGCCGAAGTGTGGGAGAATGGCGATGCTGTCATCAGCAAAGCGCCTGGCACTGGTGGGCGTGTCAATTTCGACACCCTGCGCGAGCAACTGCTGTACGAGGTGCATGACCCCCGCCATTACCTCACACCCGATGTCGATGTAGACATGACTACCTTGCGCCTGGAGGAGATTGGGCCAGACGGAGTACGTGTAAGTGGAGCAACCGGGCGACCTGCGCCCGAAATGCTCAAGATCGTTGCCGGCTATGAAGATGGCGTAATGGGGCAGGCCATGATCGGCTATGCGTGGCCCGATGCGCTAGCGAAAGCGCAGTTGGCTGCCCAGATCATCCAGCAACAGGTGGTTGAAGTCGGCCTCAAAGCCGAAGAGACAGTCGTCGAGTACCTGGGATACAACTCTATCCACGGCCCACTGGCTGATCCCATGCGCGCCGGTGATCTGAACGAGGTCTATTTGCGTATTGCAGTGCGTTGTGCAGACAGGAAAGAAGCCGCAAAATTGGGGCGTTTATTCCCTCCCTTGGCGCTCAGCGGTCCCCCATTCATCGGCGGCGCAGGAGGCATGATCGAACCACGCGGCCTGCTCGGTATCTGGCCAGCACTGGTGCCTCGGTCCATAATCGAAGAATATGTGCGAGTAAGCGTGGAAGAACCGTGAAAAAGCAGTTAGTTGAATTGGCACACGCCCGTTCCGGCGACAAGGGCGATATAGCCGACCTCAGCCTCTTTGCCCCCGACCAGGCCACCTATGACCTGCTAGCGCGCGAGGTGACAGCCGAGCGCGTAAAAAAGCATTTTGCGGGCATCATCACAGGTAACGTCGAGCGTTTCGAGGTTCCCAACGTCCTCGCACTCAAATTTGTACTGCATGGTGCGCTCGATGGTGGTGCCTCACGGTCTCTAAGGAGCGATTCATTAGGGAAGTCCTTATCTTCAGCTTTACTGCGTATGGAGGTAGACCTGTAAACGGCGAATCAAAGAGAAAGGGATATTTAACTACATGACAAGCAAAGCAGAGCAACTGGCCGCAGAAATCGAACGCATCAAAAAGGGCGGAGCCGAAAAATACCACGAGCGCAATCGCGCACAAAACAAGCTCTTTGCACGCGATCGCCTCAAACTCCTGCTCGACGACGGCAAAATAGAGTTTGAAGATGGCATGTTTGCGGAAAACCAGAATCCCGAATTGCCGGCCGATGCCGTCATCACCGGCGTTGGACGCATCGATGGCCGCCCGGTCGCTTTCAGCGCCTCGGACTCGACCGTCAAAGCCGGGTCAGCAGGCGAGAAGTCCGTCCAAAAAAATCTGCGTATCCAGGAGCTGGCGATGCAGATGCGCATTCCCATGTTCTACCTGATCGACTCCGCGGGCGCACGCATCACCGACCAGGTACGGCTCTTCCCCGGACGCAACCAGGGCGGGCGCACCTTCTATAACCAGATCAAAATGTCCGGCGTGGTGCCACAAATCGCTATCATGTTTGGCCCCTCACCCGCGGGCGCAGCCTACACCCCGGCTTTTGCCGACATCGCGATCATGGTTGATGGCAATGCCAGCGCCTACCTTGGGTCCCCGCGCATGGCCGAGATGGTCACACGCGAAAAGGTCACGCTCGAAGAGATGGGCGGCGCGCGCATGCACTGTACCGTCTCGGGTCTCGGCGACTTCCTGGCGGAAAGCGAGGAGGACGCAATTCGTATAGCCAAAGGTTATTTCCGCTACATGCCGCAAAACTACCTTGGCAAGCCCGCTGATGCCGAGCCGGTACCCCCGGCCAGTGATCGCCCCTTGCAGGATATCGTACCGGAAGCGCAGAACAAACCTTTCAACATGTATGATTTTATCGACTCGCTGGTGGACGGTGGCAGCTTCTTCGAGGTCAAGAAACTCTTTGCTCCCGAACTGATCACCGGCTTTGCCCGCCTGGCTGGACGCGCCGTCGGCATCGTTGCCAACCAGCCGCGCGTCAAAGGCGGCGTGCTCTTCACGGACTCGTCGGACAAGGGCACGCGCTTCGTCAATACTTGCAACGCCTTCAATATTCCCCTGCTCTTCCTCGCTGATGTCTCGGGCTTCATGATCGGTTCAGCTGTAGAACGCGCGGGCATCATTCGTCACGGAGCTAAGTTCATTGCCGCCGTGTCGCAAGCGGTTGTGCCAAAAATCTCGGTCGTTGTGCGCAAAGACTATGGCGCGGGCCTCTACGCCATGGCAGGTCCGGCCTTCGGCACGGATGCCGTGATTGCTCTACCCACGGCGCAGATTGCCGTCATGGGCCCCGAAGCCGCCATTAATGCTGTCTATGCCAACCAGATCGCCGAAATGCCCGAGGACCAGCGTGAATCGTTCCGCAAGATGATGGAGGCCAGGTATGCCGAGGACATTGACATCTTCCTCCTCGCCTCTGAATTGATCGTAGATACCATCACGCCCTTTGAATCCCTACGCGACGAACTGATTGCGCGCTACAGCGTCTACCAGACCAAGGAGGCTCGTTTCTCCGAGTGCCGCAACCCGATCTATCCCGTGTGATCTTTTCGTGAGAAAGCTACTGGCATATCCAGACAAATAACGCTTCAAGAAGCAGGCTCCGGCGAACCTGCTTCTTGTTTTCGCTCGATCATAAGCAATCCCCCGGCACACTCTTCGTACCACACCCGGCTATTTCCTGCTAGATGCTCGATACACCACTGCCCCACCGCTTCAATCTTCTCGGGGGTGAACAGCTGCATATGCCCATAGGCTTGCTCCGGTATACCTGGCTCATATGGTACAGCGATGATAAGCCTGCGTGATGTGACCCTGAGCAGGTTCGCGAGAACTCGATACATCGCTGCTTCGTTGAAATGCTCCAGGATATGCAGAGCGACTACTGTATCGAAGGTCCCAAGCAGACCAAAGTCATCTGCAAGGAGATCTGCCTGGGTAAATTGCACGTTAGCAAGCTGGCTCTCCCCGGCAAGTCTGCGTACCACTGGGAAAGAATCGGTCAGGATATCGATTCCAACAACATGCGAGAGTGCCGGAAATCGCTCAGCGATGAGCAGTGGTAAGAAACCAAACGAGCAACCAGCATCAAGGAAACTCTCGCCAACCCGCAATTCAAACACACGCCGGTAGACCTGGGCAAATGCAGCAATCGTTGAATCGGGCCGCGAAGCATCATTTCCTGTATTGAGCAGGTCGCGATACCGGCGTAAGGTATTAGTGGCATACAGACGGAGAGCGCGTTGAGGATCGGACGGAAAGAGTGAACATACAACGGCCCCAAATATATCGCCAAAGTTTTGCGCATTCACCAGAAAGCCCAGGGGTTTCAACTCCTCCACAAAAGTGTGTCCGATATCAGCGTCTATCTCTTCAGGAGCAAACCGGTGCACCAGTAGGGTTGTTGGCGCTTCCACACGCGTACAAAGTAGGAAGTGAGGTGTCTCGCGAAACTCATAGCCGCCCTCTGCAAAGCGTTGTTTCAGCAAAGTCCGGTTCGCACGATAGCCATTGATCCCAATGATTTTCCCCATACTGAACGCGCGCTCTTGAATCGGTACTGCTACACGTTTGAGACGATGGGACGATGATAAGGCCTTGGTCATGGCTACTCCTGGAAAACTTCATAATTAAGAAGAGGTAAGCAGCTTTTTTGAAACTCCTCAACCTTTCGGCATTCGATTATAAACCGCTAACCAGTTTGTTGCAATCTCGATCTGGGCCTGCTTCAAAGGAATTGCTCCTGAACACACCTGGTCATGCAGGTAATTTTCGACCTGGTCTTTTTCGTGGAAGCCTGGCTTAGGACTGGCAGCCTCGGGCCAGAGATTCGCAATATTGTTTGAGCCACCCAGCTCTAGACTGACAAGGTGATCGACCTCGTACTGCCCAGGCGCATGCCTTGTTTTACCGTACTCGGCATATACCTGGTTCTTCTCGCTGGTTGGCACATTACGCACTGAACGTGCATATCCCGACTGGCAAATGGCGTTTTTTGTTGCAGTCGCGAAGATAGCGCCGGGCGTGCAGGCGGAATCAGAGAGGCCGTCATGAGCAATGCACCCCGATGTCTTGGTTTGCACCCCCCAATGCAGCTTAGCACTTGATGTGCTGCCTGGCGCGCCACCCGGAGCAGTTTTCGTTGTGCTTAACGAACATCCGCTGAGCATTAGCGATAAAACTACGATCGCTGCCACGTATTTCTTCATGACTGCTCTCCTTTTGATTGAACCTCTTAATCGGACTGCAACACAAGCCAGCAATCGTCAAAGCTGTGTGCTTTAAGATTGGCCTGCTCAATCCAATAATAGAGCATCCCGGCGTCGGCCCAACGCATGCTAGCATGCTCGTCAGAATCTACTTGCAGCAGTAATTGCCAGTTCATTGCCCCTTTCGATAGCTCAGGTATACGTGGATCGTTCGGGTCTCTCACCCCATGAGAGACAAGCTGGCACTGCGGGCGCATGTCATCCTGGATGGTATCAGGGAAACCCAGCAATCGATTATGTATCATAGCATGGTCGGCTGGACTGGGAAAAGTCGCGAGCAATTTCTCGTATTTCATTTGCTCTGCTTCTGTCCAGTCAAAGTCTGGTATCTCAACCTGTGGTTGCTGGGAGAGCGTTATCTCGCTTGCAAGGCTGATGGAACACGCCTGAAATCTGCTCGCTGCCGGGAGCAGTGGAGGTGCGGGAGTACGTTGCAGCCTGGAGAGGTCATTATCTCTGAAGATGACACGCCATGCGCCACGATTCGTGGGATCATCTCCAAAGGTTTGCTGTTGTGCATCGTAGAAAAACCAGAGCATTCCGCTCCCTGGCAGTTCCTGGTTTACATCATAATGGCGTACATCATCAAGATGAATTTGCGCGATGAAGGACTGGGGCAATCCTTGCCATTCCGGCCATGTAAGCCCAGGTGGCAGATCAGGCGCTCCCCCAAGCTTCGATACTCCGATGGGCAAACTAGATTCAGCGACAGCAGTAGTATAAAGTCGGATCGATGCACGCGCTAGCAGGTCAATGTCTTTTAACAGGCGTGATAACCCTGCTTTAATGAATGCGGCCCGGACAGCGTCTTTGTCAATGCTCTCTGCCATCATTTTCTCCTCCTTTGTATCATTTCTTGATATGGTTCCTCTAGGCCTTTTCGATGTCACCAGTCGGTTGCGCATCGGTGGACGGAGAAGCAGCGGGTTGATCACCACCTCCTTTGTTTGCAGTAATATGTGTAGCGCAAAACACCGATTTTATCAAGTCAACAATTGACATGCAATGTATAAAAATGTTGAAAAATACAGTTTTCTGTGATATTCATGCATTAATAATAGAAAATCTGGAATAATTCCGCTTTTGCATGTTTTCTTTGCTGCCTCTTGGGAGATCCTCTAGTAGCTAGTTCACCTACCTGTTGAGTGTGGAGCGCGCTACTCCACATTCTTCATTCGGGAATAAACGACTGCTCAAATAGCGTTATAATAGATAGAGAAAAACCACGGACCCCCCTTGCGATGCTATGGGGGGTCATGTATTCTATGGGGTGAGATGATGAATGAAGAGGAGATGCTGCATCGCATCGGCATGTTGGTGAATGAGCGACACGAACTGTTGCAAAAGGCTCAACGGTTTGAGCTAGAAGACGACCAGCGCGCACGCATCAAGGCTATTGCTACCGAGTTGGAGCAGGCCTGGGACACAGTGCGTCGCTATCGTGCACGACGAGCGAATGATGCTGCCAAAGCTGCGTAAGTAGGAAACGGTCATACGCTCAGCAACAATTAAATCATTGGCAGATAATACGGCGGTCAACACATAGCGTGTTGACCGCCGTCCTTACTGGCCTTTCCTGCCTGCCTGCTCAAGGAGTGCATTGAGGCAGGCTTTACGCCTCCCAAATTTGACAGTAGAAATGGCAGTTAAGCCGTTGAAAGCATGTGAAAATGTGGTAACATCTGAGAACAACGAAAAACTGCTCAAAGAAGCGGAGGGGCGGAAAAAAGATATGAGGAAGCATCTAGAGAGCAAACCCTGAAGGAGGCGTTTTAAGCAAATATGAAACGCATCGTATCCAACATGGCCGGTGTCGTCCTGGAGTTCCTGGTCAAACCGGGCGAAACCATATCTGTTGACCAGGATGTCGTCATGCTCGAATCAATGAAAATGCAGATACCTGTCCAATCGACAGTCGAAGGAAAAGTCAAAACACTCAAGGTTAACGAAGGCGATTTCGTTGACGACGGAGACGTACTATTAGAAGTGGAATGAATCAGCGTGGCCATTAGACAAGGCTTGTACAAAAAACAAGGCTTAATACAAGCCGAATTAACCGCAATAGAACAACTTGCTGATACCTGTAATCGCTATGAGGGGCTGGATATTAAACTAAACTGGTCCATATTGCGTTCACGTCCATGGTTCGAGACCAACGACTTTCTCTATTATGTAGACGACCAACTGATCGGCTTCCTCCCGCTTTTCTCATTCAACCTGAGCATAGCTGAATTGAGCGGCATGGTTCATCCTGACTACCGCCGTAGAGGCATCTTCACTACCTTGTTTAATGCAGCCAGGTCTAAGTGCCGCGACCGGAACGTGCCACAGTTGTTACTGATTGTTGAACAGGCCTCTCTTTCAGGCAAGGCGTTTGCTGAGTCCGTCGGCGCCCGCTACAGCTTTTCAGAATATAAAATGGCGTTACAGGAAATCAAAGCACCTCCAGCTTTTAACAAGCACCTGCATTTCAGGAGAGCAGAGCAAAGCGACGCCCAAATACTGGCACACATCACCGCCGTCTCTTTCGATATGCCTGAAGAACCGGAGAACTGGTATTCCTCGGATAAAATGAATGATGCCACGCACCGGTCATATGTAGGTACGCTTGACGGGACACCAATTGGCAAGATAGATGTGTCTTTTAATATGCACGAGGCGTTGATCGCCGGTTTTGGTGTTTTGCCCGAATACAGGGGACGTGGCTATGGACGCCAGCTTTTAGCCCAGACAGTCCAGGAGATTCTTGCCGCTGGCCAACCGCACATCGTACTCGAAGTAGCACCGGAAAACGGGCATGCACTCTCGCTCTATCGCTCGTGCGGCTTTAAAGAGACACACATTTACGACTATTACGGTCTTGACTTGATATAACATCACAACCTATCTTCGTTGAAATAGCTGCCGGTATGTTGATCGTTGCAGTCGTGGTATATCTACTTCAACCGGCCTGAGAAGAATGGTTGCTGAGAACAAAAGAGGAAGCCTCTCAAAAGGCAAAATAAAAGTGGGTACCCGTCTGGATACCCACCTCCTCTATGCACTCAGGAGAGAGTTCCTTTCATAAGAAGAAACCATCTCCACTTCGTCATGTTGAAACCAGATCGGTTCCTTAATGTGCGTTCCTTCCAACTCCACACGATAGAAACAAAAAGGCTCGTCAGCTTCAGGATAGGGAATAGTATCTACTATTTGGATCGTCCCTCTCAGTCCTCTGAAAGGGCTATAACTGGTCACACGTACTCTACTGCCTGTCGATAATACTTGATTACTCATATGGGTTTGAATGCTCCTCTACCTTGCCCAAAAAGGAGGGACTTTGAAGACGACTTGCTCATCCTTATATTCAATAAGCATACCTTCATAATACAAGAAAAGCAACAAAGGAGCAGTTTTTAGCTCGCACAATAGATGTTGCTAGAAGTCATGGTCTCTAACAATACGGTCATGCTATGTGGTAGAATAGTTCACACAATGAGTATTACCAGATCATCACCACCTATCTGCAAACAGTGCGGGCAGCCCATCTGGGAAGGCTATATCACAGCGCTCGGAGCCACCTGGCACCCTGAACATTTCCTCTGTGCAGCCTGCCATCAACCCATCGGCAGCGCTCGTTTCAACCTGCATGAAGGAGCGCCCTATCACTCCGAATGTTATCGCCAGCAAGTCGCTCCTCGTTGCGGCTACTGCGGCAAACCACTCGTGGGTGAATATATGATCGATCACTGGGGCACAAAATACTGCAAAGAGCATCAGAGGCAGTACCCGGCGTGCTCGTTCTGCGGTCGCCTGGTGCCTCCTCAACAGCAAGAGCAGGGTGTGAGCAGCAGCGGCAGTGTGCGTTGCCCTGCCTGTCGAGCCAGCGCCATTGAGAACGTCGAGCAGGCCCGGCCGGTCTTCTCCCAACTGATACGCTGGGTCAATAGCCAGGGGCTGATGTACAACAACCTCCATCTCACTCTTGAACTGTGTGATCGACCCAAACTGGCAAATTTATTGAAAGTGCATGCCGAGACCCATGCCCTGGGCGTTACGACGGGTGAAACGCATACGCTGAATGGGCGAGTAACGCGTACCGAAGTGAGCGGGGTTGCGATCCTGGAGGGCCTGCCCACCACCTTATTCCAGGGCACTACTATACATGAACTGGGTCATGTCTGGCTGATTGTGCACGGCGTAAAGGGCTTACCTTCCTGGGCCGAAGAAGGTTTCTGCGAACTCCTCTCCTATCGCTACTATACCCAGTTGAACACCCCCGAAAGCCGCTACTATGCAAAGGGCATCGAACAGAATCCCAACCCCGTCTATGGCGAAGGCTTCCGCCGCCTGCGTGCCATGGCTGATTATATGGGTTTCCAGCGTTTCGTCGAGACGATGCAGAGGACAAAGCGATTACCACCGGTCTAAACCTGGCCTTTTTCTTCCGGCTCCCCGTACATAATAATAGGGACGAATCTCGGACTGTTAGGAGAAATGCAAAAGCACGATGGACAGTGAAGCCATTCTCTATCGAATAACTCTGTCTCTTCAAAACCTTGTAAAGGATACCAACTATGCAACTACGTAGACTTGGCCATTCAACGCTGGAGATTGCTATCTTGTGCCTTGGCGGCAATGTGTTTGGCGGGACAATTGATGAACCCACATCTTTCGCTGTGCTCGATGCGTATGTAGAAGCGGGCGGCAATTGTATCGATACCGCTGATCGCTACCCGGCCTGGGTGGCTGGCCGCAGCGCGGGCGAATCCGAAATGATCATTGGGCGCTGGATGAAGGCACGAGGGAACCGTAACAGGGTGATCATTGCGACCAAATTAGGCAACCCGATGGGACCAGGTAAGCAAGGTCTCTCGCGCAGGTATATCTTTGAAGCTGTGGAAGCTTCATTGCAGCGCTTACAAACAAATTACATCGATGTCTACATGGCGCACAGAGATGATGCAGATACACCACTGAAGGAAACGCTGCAAGCATTCGATGAACTGGTGCTCCAGGGTAGGGTGCGCGTTATCGGGGCATCCAACTATTCCGCTGCAAGGTTGGCTGAGGCCTTAAAGATCAGCCAGCAGCATGGATATGTGCGCTATGAGTGTTTGGAGACGCTCTACAACCTGGTTGACCGTGAGGCATATGAGTGCGAATTAGAGCCATTGTGCCGTGAGTACAAGATCGGGATGCTTACGTACTACTCACTGTCCAGTGGGTTCCTGACAGGCAAATATCAACCGGGCAAAGAGTTGCCACAGAGCGTGCGTGCGCCGGGCGTCCAGAGTCGCTACATGAACGAACGCGGCTTCAGGATCCTGGCAGAGGTCGAGCGTGTCGCTTCCCGCTACCATGCAACACCGGCCCAGGTAGCACTCGCCTGGATTATGACCCGGACTGGTATCACCGCAGCCATTGCCAGCGCCACCTCCGTAGAGCAGGTACATGAACTGCTTGGTGCCGTCGAACTTAAACTGGACGATGAGACGCTAGCAGCCTTGAATCAAGTCAGTGAATGGCGCAAGTAGCATGTCAAGGTGGGCAATCACGCAATGGTTACCCCTACCTGGCAATCGCTGGCCCCCAGGATGTCACGCTATCCGGCGTGATCACAATCACCGCGTGCGTTTCCAACGCCATCGTCCTGTACTGTATATAGCGTTCACGCAGTAGTATCAAAGCTCGAGCGTGCAAGGAGTCTTCCGGCTGCAGTAATTCGGCGCGTCCACGCACCAGCACATAGCCCAGGTGGGACCAGTCATCGTCATACTGATCGATCAGCAGCGCTGCCTCGTGGCGTGCCTCGATATTACGCACGCGCTGCAACCTGCTCTCATTCACCCGCTTGGGCTTCTCATCCAACGGCGTATAAAAGCGTGTGCCATCGAAGGCATAACAGACGGGCACGATATACGGGTGCCCATCTGCATCAGCAGTAGCCAGCCGTGCAGCCCTCTGCGCTTGCACAAAAGCAGCCTCGGCCTCAGTTAGCGTTGTACGATTTGACATTATCTTCTATTCCTAATTGGAATAAAGGCGCACAGGTATGCACATCAAGAACATGAGCAATCATCTATTTCCATATCATATCATTTTGAAAACGAATCCCTTATCTTTTCGTGTAGATTATGTAGGACACCCTCGTGGGTTTTGTGACGTTGGAAAGGTAAGAGCAAATGTCGATTTTGCAGACCCCCCAGCCAACAGCAGTTTCTGATGCGCCCTTTTCTGCCAGGCATCCCTGGTGGCGTGTGCTGGTACTCTGCTTGTTGTTATTATTCTCATTCGCACTCTATGTCATACTGATTGGTGCAGCGCCTAAGAGCGATAACGTTATTACGCCGTTCTTACACGTTTGGATGCTCTGCTTTCTCCCTTACTTTGCCGCCTGCGCGTTTGTACTGGCAACGAAGCCTGCCCTGGGACGCTGGCGCTGGCTCGAGCTAGGTATTATCCTGGCAGGTGCGCTTATTTTTCGCATCATGCTGCTG